>Ga0209755_10002815_pt1 | contig 22942 bp, 15 predicted proteins | sample TergutCo191P1_FD_187301 | JGI IMG/M metagenome (GOLD analysis project Ga0209755, IMG submission 187301) | Cornitermes sp. P1 segment gut microbial communities from Petit-Saut dam, French Guiana - Co191P1 (SPAdes) (version 2) | ecosystem: Host-associated > Arthropoda: Insects > Digestive system... | reverse complement strand
GGTGAACATTCTTACTGCTTTTCACTACATTGTGTGTGTCACCTCACAGTTTGGTGAACATTCTTACTGCTGTTCACTACATTGTGTGTGTCGCCTCACGACTGTGCCTGTAACCTGAAGAAACTTGCCCTTTGAGGAGCTAAATGATTTGTATGTGTCATCAGATATTATTAGGGTGATGAAATCAAGGAAGTTAAGATGGTTAGGGCATGTGTCATTTTTGGGGGAAAATAGAAATGCAATGGGGGTTTTGTTGGGGAAACCTAAAAAAGGGCCACTTGGAAGATCTAGGCATAGATGGAAGGGTAGTATAAAACATCTTGAAGAAAGAAATAGGACAGGAGGACATGGACTGGCTTAATCTGGCTCAGGATAGGGACAACTGGGGGCTGTTGCAAACACAGTAATGAACCTTCAGGTGCTAGAAAATATGGGGCATTTCATGACTAGTTGAGGAATTGCTGGTGAGAGTAGAGGTCATGAAGCTCAGTCTGCTATTGCTTTCTGCCTCTCAGTCCCAGGCATTTTCCTTAGCACCCTATTCTTGAACCCCCTCAACTTACGTTCTTCCCTTTCTGTGACAGACCGTGTGTCACACACAACTAAAGAAGAGGGAAATTTATATATCTTTATATTTTAATCTATATGTTTAGATATCGGAGGGACAAAGAATTCTGGAACAAATGGTAACAGGCATTACATGAATTTAAGCTACTTGTACTGTCTTCATTCATATAATTTTGATGTGGTAGTGTCATGTCCTTGTATTGGAGCTTTGCTCCATATTCAGAACATTCATTAGTTATCTTTGTGTTGTGATTTTGTCCCACATTCAGTTTGTGGGACTCTTACTGTACACAAATAGTCCCCTTCCTGTACACCCTGCAAGACAAAGGAGGAAACCACATGTGCATCCATAGTTTGCCAACAGTGGCAAACAGTGTTGAGAGTTTGCTTAGAAAGGAAATACGTTGGGAGTGACTGATATACGTGCATAATGCTTCAAACATTCTGACCATACCAAGAGGTAGATGTGCTTCGTAAATTTGCCTACAGGTTGGTGGTCAATAAGTCGGTTGTCTCTAAGTAACTTTAATCATTTATACTGCAATATATATTTTTGCTGATCCCAGTGGCCACGCAGTGTTAGGCGTAGGTCTGCGGCCACTCGCCAGCTGAGATTGTGGGTTCGAGTCCTGCCTAAGGCATGAATGTTTGTGTCTTGTGAGTGTTGTGTGTTGTTAGGTAGAGGCCTCTGTGATGAGCTGATTACTCATCCAGGGGATTCCTACCGACTGTGGTGCATCATTGCTTGTGATCTAGAAACCTCAAAAATGAGGAGGCTATGACCCACCTTGAGCAACAGTGCCACAAAAAAAAAAAAGTATGTATTTATGAAAATTAGAGGAAAAGAAACTTTTGATGGAGGGACAAGGGATGCATTCCTCGAACAGCCCTGAAAATTGATATTTCACATATGAAGAGCTTTTATAAAGGATAAAATGCATCACCATTGTTTGTGGTGATGTATATTTTTGTTGTTATATATTCTGTAGTATGCAAAATAATACATGTAGCCATTTTGCCATTAGTTGTGATGATGTTACTGGACACAGTCCAAAGGTGGCCATTTATTCCATTAACAGAGATGTGGTTGGTGAAGAATGAATGATTATGTTTTGCACTTTCTACTTACTTCTTTTCTAGACATATTACTCATATGCCATGTATTGCTATGACACCCCTGAATATGAATTGTTTATGTATGAACAGAAAAACTGCCTTGGCAAATAAAATTACATAATTTTAAAACTGTTATTGCAACTTAGTTAAGAAGTTACAGTAGCATTTGCACTGACTGGGAAGCTTAGGTAGCTCAGTCAGTATAGGGACCAGGCTATGAGTTGGATGTTCCAAGGTGCAGTTACTAGGAGGGGTAAGGAGATTTTCTCCTCTTCTTAATGTACTGTTCAGTGAATAAAGGGGAGTTCCTTTGTTGGTTTTGAAAGCAGCTAGGGAATGAGGCTGATCACTCATCTCCATCCAGTGCTAAGGTTAAGAATGAGTGGAGCTATACCTTTGCACCCCACTATGCCTTCATGGCATGCATTGGGATAGCTTTACATTTGCTGTGACTGTGAATTTGTAATTTTCTGTTTGCAGGCACTAGAATTAATTTTCAAATAAAGGTGCTAGAATATCAAGGATTCTGGTCTTATGTGATGTGATGTCACTGGGGAAGTAGCTTTTGATGTTTTGAAGGAATGTGTTGGCCTGTATCTTTATAATTTTCAAATAAAGGTGCTAGAATATCGAGGATTCTGGTCTTCTGTGATGTGATGTGATGTCACTGGGGAAGTAGTTTTTGATGTTTTGAAGGAATGTGTTGGCCTGTATCTTCATAAGGTCATGAAACATGAAGGTGACATGTCCTTTCAAAATGTCAGGAACCATTTACCAAGCAATGCAGCATCACTTACCAAAGGACCACAATGCACAGTTGCACTGTGACAACATCAGAATTACAATAGGCATTCTTAATTGAATTCAGCTGGGGCACAAACACATTCATGTCACACTGCACCCTCAAGTAAAATAATCTTTTTTGCAGTTTGGGTTACCAGGAAGAGCCTTCCATTGAGAGGTTTGAGTTGGCACAGTTTGCTTCTGATATTGACAGAAGAGTCGATACAGATGTGGGAAGTGAGATTGTGATGACAGATTCCAGACAGGAGAAACACTCTGAAGAAGGTGACTGTGGTACATTGAGTGAAGTGAAACAACATGTGTGTCATTTGTGTGGAAAAGCGTTTCATCGTCGCCGGAACTTGATGATACATAAACGTATCCATACCAGAGAGAAGAGTTTTGGGTGTGATGTGTGTAAAAAAGAATTTACAGGGAAAGGGAGCCTAAAGACCCATTTCCTTATACATACAGGGGAGAAACCATTCAGGTGTGAACTTTGTAGCAAACAGTTCTTGAAAAGTGGAGATCTTGTGAGACACAAGCGTGTCCACACTGGAGAAAAACCGTTTGTCTGTGACATATGTTCCAAAACCTTTTCTCAACGTAGTTCACTTACATCTCATGTTCGCATTCATACAGGTGAGAAACCTTTTAAATGTGAAGTGTGTGGCAAAGAATTCTCGAATAAGTGTAACGTTGTGATACATTGCCGCGCCCACACAGGAGAAAAGCCGTACAAGTGTGAAGTTTGCCAGAAAGTGTTTTCACAGTGGGCAGTTCTGGCCAAACACAAACGTTCACACAACAGAAACAAAGCTGAAGCCAACACACACTAATGCTCCTTTATTTCAGAATCTTGGGCACAGGAGGAACTTCATTTTCAGGAATTTGGAGGCAAAATTCCCAAGGATATTTGACTGTAGGACATTCAGATAAGTGGAAGAAGAAGAGTATTGTTTAATTAAATATGTCTTGATTTTAACATTGTTCTTAAACTTCTTCTTGGCCTTCAAGTGGCTGCCTTTCAAATTAGTAATGACACCAGAAATCTATCTGTATTTGTATCCACATTTGAATCTCTCTCCAGCACAGCAAGTAAGAATAATAATTAGCTTAAAACCCTACTTATATTTACAGCAACAGGCTTCCAGCTGAATGGGAGTACTGTGAGAGATTTTATGTGCTCAGGCAGTACAGGTTTCACCTCCAACCCCAGACCTGATAATAATTTTGATTGAACTGTATTTTCTGACCAGATGGTCAGAAAATACAGAAAGAACTCGATTCAAGTGTTAACTTGTTTGGCGTCCACTTGTCCTCTTCTTGTGGCCTACCTAGTAAAGAGATGCATATTGTAAGCAGTGTTTGTTTATGCAGTGCTAAAAAGACGTGTTCACTGATCATTTGATGTCAGCTGCAGCTTCTAAAATGTGCTGTATCATGTATCACTAACAGTTGACAGCAGACCCATTTCAAGCAACCCCTTGTGATCTTGACTATCAGTTTAAGCCACATTTAAATGGCTGGTTGCTGTGTTGCCATTTAGCTTATCATTTTTATAGTTATCAAAGAACAGAAACACAAATGATATATGTGAATAACGAGAGCTGTCTCAAGCTAATTATGTGATAGTAAGGCCACCTGTGTGCCATCTGTGAATGACAGCTGAAAATACATTGCCAGAGGCATCACAAAAGTGACGGATGAGACACATTACTTTTAAATGTAGATCATATTGCCTGTCATAGACCTCACTTGACATTGCCACACAGTGGGTGAAACAAAGAAGTGAATTATTATGTGATTTAGTAATTCTACAGAAATAATCTATGTACAGCTTTGTACCTAAAGAACTGACATTATTATGCAATTTTACAGAGTGATGTTATTTTAATATTTGTCATGTTTCATGTATTTTTATATGTTCTGCATAAGGTAGAAAATTACACAAGTATCTACAATAAAACTTGTATCCCCTTTTTATATTCTTTCCTTGTTGATGCAATTTGTGCAGTATTTATGTTTGTGATTATTTTGCAGTTAGTGACAATTAAGTCATGCCTATAGCATGAAATTTATATCGGTTTGAGTATGAATCTTTTTCTAAGACTGATTCAGAATTGGTGCAATTTTAGTGTACCCAAGTTTGAGTGTCTACAGTAGAGGACCTGAAGTCTACGTCACTGTAGATCTCATGAATACGAATCTATGTTTAACATAAACTTAAGAGGCTTAATTAGGTACATCTAGTTCTGTTTTTAGGAAGAAAATGTGGCTGTAGTCATGATTCAAAGTAGACAACTTTAAGGCAGCTTCTATCCCATTTCCATTCTTCAAAGCAAAAGGTACCTGTACTGCTTATTGTTGTGTGGGTATATGCTACACATTTCTGGTAAAGTGTGACATTCATTTGCATGCTTGTTAACTGATTTAATGGGGTTAAAAAGATATGCCATTAATAGTTTTGAAATATGACAAATATGACAAGTGATGGGTGCAAAGTGAGTGATTGCTGAAATTATTCCACTTTATGAGATCACTGAAGGAACTCTTCAGTGTGACAGTGACATTAAAGGGCACAGTATTTTCACATGATATTGAAATGGAATTAGAGTGATATGACATTGAGTTGTCTGTTAAACAAGAAAGCTATCATTGGCAGGCTCATTAATTGGTAGAATTCATGACATTTAGCTATGCTTCTGTACATAATGAGAAATGCTGTGTTTTAAATAAATAATAACAATCCACACTACCGTGCTGTAGGTTTCCTATGGGGAGGCCTCTTGTCTTGCCACTAGACGCAATCACGCGATGTGAGAGGCGTTGGTTAGAGATTTGGCTAGTCCACAGACCACATGCATTTGAAGCCAAGTTAAAACCAAAAGGAAAATAGGTTGTTAAGTTCTATGATGACTTTCTCACTTAAATTACACTTTTTGAGGAGAGTAACTGTGGCTGCTAAGTTTGTGGGTTACTTGAATGACTCATATAGACCTGTTACTACATAAGTTGAACACTGCTTGTTTTGTGATGAAAAGACTAGTCATTGTATTAAACACTGATACTATTGGGGGCATGTGGTGGCGCAGTTAGTTGAGGTACCATGCTACTTGCTGGAAGGTTGCAGGTTCGATTACCGATTGTGTCATTCCCATAATCCTTCCGGCTGCACTATGGCCATGGAGTCTACTCAGCCCTTAACAAAAATGAGTACCAGGAATATTCCTTGGGGGTAAAGGTGGTTGGTGTGTAGGGCTGACAACCTTACCACCTTCATGAGCTGAATGTTAAGAAATCTGGGAGCCTCAATCTCCTGGAATCCTATGGGCCCACAATAGGCCTGTACAGGTATTGCTTTACATTGAAACTCTTAGGATCATATATTATATGTACTTTCAGTCACTATTATGATAGGGTATAATTGTTTGGGGAACCTCAATTAATACAGACAGGGTTTTTATATTCAAAAAAAGAATAATAAAAATAATGACGGGAGGAGGACCTAAAGGCTCATACGAAGGCTTGTTTGAGAAACTTGATATGTTACCAGTTCCATGTTTATATACACTTTCTTTGATGATGTTTGTTGTCAACAGTTTTGAGAATTTTCAAACTAATTTGCGTGACATTGTATAAATAGAAGGCACTAAAATCAATTACATAGGCCTACAGCAAATCTTTCATACATGTAAAAGGGGGGCACTCCTGTTAAAGATGTGGAACAGTCTACCTTTTAATGTACTGAAATTACAAAGTAATGAAACAAATTTTAAGAATACTTTATGAAGATATCTTATTATTACTTGACTTCTTACTCTGGAAGGTTTTTTTCTCTCACAGCCAAGATATCTACCAAAAAATCCTAATGTTTTAATGTATGACATAGAGTTATTATTTACATGGCTCTTAAATATAATTCTGATTGTATATTAATGTGTTGTATTGTTTAATTTTGTGTAATGTGTTTCTGTTGTCTCTGCATGTATGTGTGTTTGTTTTGTCTGCTATTGATATTGACTTGTTTCATATTCAGCTGTCTTACTTACTTACTGCATGGAACAAGTCCTTCTTGAGATGCTAACCATTTCTCAGCTAGTCAAGAAATTCCCTGCATTTTGTGGAATCTGAAGGTTCATTACTGCTTTTACAAATGCCTGCCACCTGTCCCTATTCTGAGCCAGATCAATCCAGTCCATGACCCTTATCACAATTCCTGAAGATGTGTCTTAATATTATCCTCCCATCTACACCTGGGTCTTCCAAGTGGTCTCTTTCCCTCAGGTTTCCCCACAAAAACCCTGTGTGCACCTCTGCTTTCTCCCCATACATGCTACCTGCTCTGCCCATTCTTATTCTTCTTGATTTGATCACCCAAAAAGAATTGGCTGAGGAGTACAGATCATGAACTTCCTCATTATGTAGTTGTCTCCACTCCCCTATTACCTCGTCCCTCATAGGCTCAAATATTCTCCTCAGTACCCTATTCTCAAACACCCTCAGCCTATGTTCCTCCCTCAATATGAGTGACAAAGTTTCACACCCATACAAAACAATGAGCAACTTATTCAGGTGTTTATTGACAGGTACTGGATCTCTGAAGCGCATGCGCACGCGCGAGGGTGTGTGTGTTTAAGTATGTATGAACATATGTAAATTGGTGTTTTATTAGCAGCAGAATGTTACAAGGCTCCTTTATTCACATAATGAACCAATGTGCTGGATTTGTACTTTGTTCTGTTTTCATTTATAGTATTCCAATGTTAGCAGACGTATTTACCTATTTAGTAGTGCGCTGATTTGCATTCTTCATGTTACACCATTCTTCAGTACAGGGAACTGCATCGGAATGAGTGACATACAGCAGGACAGTTTGAGAACCGCATATTACATGAAGGAGTGTTCAAAGGAAAATGTCATGGATTTATTGGCTGTTCTGTAGCATATTTAAACTGCTTTGTGAAAAGCAGTTTCCATGTGTCAGTGGTAGTTGGAGCTAGCAGTGGTAGGAGATGACGGCAGTGGGGTGGGGGTAACTGCCAGCATGATGGTGCAGGGGACGTTGCTACCAGTCAACACTTTTCACAGTGTGGAAGAATGTGTTGAAGGGGTCCACATGATGTGAGCGACATGTGGCCCAAAACATTGTTCATTCCATGCACTATGATATTCTAAAACTTTGGTAACACCAACTAATGCACAATACTACAATCTATATATTTTTTCTATTATTTAGCTCCTACCTGTCTCTGAAGAGACTTATACCTCTGTTACTTATAACAACACACAGAATATATTATCTTTATAACAAGAACAATATTTTATGTGTTATATACATAATAATTTTAACAAGCTGCACTATTGACATCAAAACAGTTGTATGCTTACTGTAAATTACGTATTGTTACATCTTGGTGTAAGCTGCCTGGGGATAGTGACAATGCCCAAACATGTAGGAGCTAAATAACAGAAAGAGTACAATGATAATAGAATTGTGTATTTGTTGGTGTTATGAAAGTTTTAGCAACAGTCAGAGGTTTTGCAGTAGAACTAATTTGTTTGGTCATTAAGAACTGATATGCAGAATGTATCTTTAATCTCTGGTTTCAGTATGTCAGCTGTGATGGGACCCTTATTGCACATGAAACCTTAAAGCTGCCACAGCAGATGTTAAGCTGAGACCAAAGACTGGAAGATACACTGTAGTAGGAACAAATGGCCACACACAGTTGTATTCTTTGTCCTAGAAATAGTTATGATAATAAAGGCTACAATCATAATTTAATTATATACATACTTTTAGTTTATTACAGAAGCTCAGATATATTTTCTGTAGGATATATAATAAATTTGCTGAGGCAAGAAAGCACAGGACTTCCAGTTAAAGTACTGTAGAAAAATGATCAAAATTCATATTGTCATAAATCTTCACCATGAATAATAGATGGACCCTGAATTGGAGGCCATGTTACTCTCCATTTCGCGTATGTTTCTCTGTAAACATTGTATAATGTCTCGATGAAGGTAGTCTGTTTATAATTCTTTGTGAAAATTTTTGAAGTGCAATGAATCAAGCTGGTTTTTTTCTTTTAAATTCTCCACCAGTTGGTTCAATGAATCAAGCTGGTTTTCCTCTTTTAAATTCTCCACCAGTTGGTTCTTCTCTCTAATTAGTAAGTGTGATGTGAGGAAAACTGGTGGTCACATACTGGAGACACAAATATGGGACGCAAGCCCCTAAATCTAGTAGACTAATATTTGCTGTACAACAAGAACATATTTTACTCTGTCCATAACTTTTTGGGTTTTCAGGAGCAAACTAGGGACAAAACTTTGACATATTAATGCTAAAGTGTGTTTGTGCATATAAGTTAGTACAGTTATTTTATCAGATATTCCATCTCGTAAGAGAAAAGAATAGATTTGAGTTCGGGTTTGCTATAAAGTAAAAAGTTGAAGCCTGTTTGTTAGCAAAGTACATATGTTACTAAGTAGTGCTAGTTACAAGGAAAGAAGAGTATGCTTTATGTATTAAAATCTCCTAAACTACATGTAAGGCGATTAAACATTGTACCTTTTAGACCAGTGGTTCCCAAAGTGCACTCCTTAGATCCCAAGGGAGCCATGAACAGTTCTGAGGTGACCCGTGGATACACTTCTGTAATGGTTACTTTAAAGTTCGCTAAACTTCTGATTACAAGGATAACGTTTTTTCAAAAATAATCGCGTAACTTCTGTCATTGGCGATATGTTTATTTAGTATGTCTGTTAGAGTATGTTTCAGAAACTTTCTGCACCTACGAAGCACGCGACAACCATTTTAATTAGGTCAAATCATGCAATGCATTGTCAACCCTGATGATAATCGCAGTAGCAACCGAAAAATGTAGATACAGCATGTTTTGCTATTATGCATTTCACGGCGTACTAAGTACATTTAAATGGGCGCCTTACTTTGAAGGAGAGTATGGAAAATGACGAGCTAGCCTAATCGATAACCGATGCCCATCAAGATTGGTTGGTTCCATTAGGAAGGGTAGTACTTTTTGTAATTGATAGCTAGACAACACGGTAACCAAAGATGGTCCCGACTGGCTTGTTAACCTCTTGGTGCAGTTGTTTGGCGAGGCACTACCGATGACAGCCCACAACTGTCACAAATCTCCTTCGTCACGGCTCTCTGAATTCACTGTGGGCGACCTGTTCGATTTTGCATTCATTCTAACGATGTGAGAATATCCATGGAACGTTTTGGTAGAACTATACATCCACCATGGTTCGAAGTGGATGCCTTGCAAGCGTAGACCTGTAGGTTTTACAACTTATGTCTTCCCGTAAAGGATTTCGACGTAAGAAACCCACGAAAAATAGCGATTCTGAGAAGATGACAATGAACTAATAGATGGTAAATAATTTCGTGTAGAGATAAATTTAGTTTTGTCTTGTGCTTAAAAAACGGAAATAACCTCCCTAGTTGCTGACATGTACTTGTAAAGGAAACGTGTACGTAATTTTATTAATATCAGTTAATATAGGTGTAGTATCAAACTACAAGAACTCATCAATAAGCACTACTACTAGCGCTCTTGTGTTATTGCTGTGGCTGCAGCTTTTGTTTTATACCGGTCTGATCGTGCACATGCAGTGAACAGGGGCGGAGGTTTTATATCGATTATCTGTAGGTTATTTGCCCTGGTGTTGGGAAATAAGGCATTTAGTTCGTTTATCTAGTTCATTTTCATAAACGTATATCCCAACCGGTTTGTAAATGTATGATATATGCATCACAAATAATCACAATGCACTAGTAACTGAAGTGGAACAACATGGTGCCTGCATCACATGAACGTCATGGAGACGGCTAGTGCTGCACCGGAAGTGTCAGGTTATGTTTCAGGAGCTTAATGTCGTGAGGAAACTTAGGCGTGACTGTTGGATAGTTTAAGGGACATGTTTTAAGCGTGTTATTCCAAAAATACTAATAATAGTAACAATACGTTATTGGTATCACATATTTTAAGCCAAAAAAATGTGAAATTCGTGACCATCTGAGTGTTTCTGGGGTGCACTTGTGTACATTTTATCATTTATTTATCAGTATGTAAATAGTAATATTATTTTACAAGAAAGCTTTTATTGTGAACTGTGATATGTGTGAAACTAGTTTAGAGAAGTGTGTGGCAAATGGCTGTTACGATATTCTGTGAAAAGGAGTATAAATTTTACATTGGCATTTTGTCAGACTTACCATTGACAGTTTAGGGAGTTTCATGCAAATATAACTATTGAAAACTAAACTACAATGTCTTAGATGCCGAAGTGCTTCCGCCCACCCCTCCTGTGCCAGAAGTGTTTGCATTTTAGAGTAACTGGTTATGTGAGAGGTTTGCCAAATGAAACAGAACAACAACAACAGAGGTTAGCATTTAACTTTTTTTTTTTTAAGAATACAAGTGTAATGACAGGATTTGTTTACATAGACATTCCAGTTTGTAGAAATGTACTGAGATCCCACAATCTTGTTTGTACTTAAAGGCATATATTGTAGTGTAGAAGTTCTGTGTTTGTTGTTAGACAGCTCGCTATGGATGAAGTCAAAGTAGAGTTGGACTCGCATAGTGATAGTGAGTCCATGTTGCTGACCAGTGATGATGAGAATGATGAAGCAAGATCTGTGACAATCCCTATAATGAAGTGTGAAGCAGAGGTGAGCTTTATTTTGTGATGGTTTCAGACACTTGTGAATAGTTGGGCCTTACTGTTGTCACTTGGTCCCACACTCCTACACATACTCCATCACACCATTTAGTCTGGCCTTCCTGTTGTCACCTGATTCCCACACTCACACACATGCTTCATCACACCATTTAGTCTGGCCTTTCTGTTGTCACTTGGTGCCTACAATGCCACACATGCTTTGTCACACCATTTAGTCTGGCCCTCTTCACTTCTTGCAGGATGTAAGCAGGGAATTTTGTAGTGTTAGGGATTGTTTCTGGGACAGTACATGCCTATTAACTCATACATTGCCTAGTAGAATGTGTTAGAGTACTGTTGTTGACTCATTGACTTATGAAAATAGCTTTAACCTTGGTTGTGGTGGTGCTGGGGGGAATGAAATGGTTACATTTTTTGACAGTATCCATTTTATTCCAGTTAAAAATACTTTGGGATAAAGTGCAGATGTGCCGTGTGCATGTAAGTTAGCACTGTTATTTTCTTTTGTATTTCTTGTTAGAACTGTGCTTAAATATGAATTTAGACTTGTTATATACTGAAAATATAACAAATGGCAAGCAGTGTAAAGAAAGAGATGCAGTGATAGAGATGTATGTGTTGGACAATACCCGTATGTTTTCTCTGCAAGGACAGCCTGGTGGTAAAGGACCCCTCTGTTGAGAAATAACCTCTTGGAATTAATTCCATAGCTATTATTATTATTATTATTATTCAGAAATTCAGTTCTTCATAATTCATGTAGTGACACAACAGCAAAAGCCTAATTACAGGGACAGCACCGGAAGACAAGGGAGGTACATGGAATAACTAACTACAAACATAACACATGAAATCATAGGGTTCGTCATCCACATTGTGTTCAGTAAACTAATTATAGTGGAGTGTTAGAGTAGGACATACACTCCACTCCAATAACACATGAAAAATAAAAATTTCTCTTTCCTAGGCTACCATGCAGTGAGTGGAGATAATTTCTTGTGGTCATTCTGGGATGACCTATTGGTCCCATCTTCAAGGGTCAAGAATCCAAAAATAAAGCCGGTCACCCTATACAGGGTTTATATAGGGCAGAGTGTGGGCAGTGGTAAGTTCTCAGTAGCATTGGTTGGTTGAAGTGGATGGGAGGGAGGTGTGAAATGTCATCAGTGCTGCTTTGGGGAAAGACATTCTGGGAGGGAAGAATCCTAAAAGGTGCAGTAGCAGGACTCTGGAAAACTTCTGCATGATCAAAGTGGGAAGGGAAATGGGAAAGAAATTGCAATATAAAAATGCATAAATTCCCTCCCTGAATGTCTTTCTCCAAAGCAGCAATGATGACTACACTTCACTCCTCCCTCCCATCCATTCCCATCAGCCCTATTTGCTGGCACCATTGTTACTGAGAACTTTTTACTGCCCACACTCTTCCCTCTATAAACCCCATATTTGGATAGCCAGGTTTCTTTTTGGTTTCTTGACACTTCAAGATTCGACCACTAGGTTGTCATAAAAAGTCAGTAAGAAATTACCACTACTTGCTGTGTAATTACCCAGAAGAGTACAGTTCTCATCTACTTCACAGCAGAAGCCTGAAATCATGCACAGGTAGAATAATAACAATAAGAACACAGCAAAATCTAGTACCTTTAATTGCAATGTTAGATTTAATAAATAATGAGCAAAATATACTTTCCATATACCAATATCCATACTGATGGCATTAGCCACTGAAGCACATGTGGTGAAGGACAGTTGTGACATGTACATGTATGGTCATTATTAAACAAAGTAAAATTTCAGAGATTTAGAGTCAGTGCATGAAGGCTGGCAGTTTGCAAAAGGTTATGGCAAGAGTTTCAACCATTGTAGATATTAAATAAACAAGCAAATCTAGGTGACACTTGTGAACACTTAAGGTATGTACCTAAGTTGTGATGCTGCTGAACATTAAGGTATGTACCTAAGGACAAAAAAAAGTAACACTGATGTGCCAATGCATTTAAATGGTATTTTCAGTCATAAGTGTTTACTGCAACCATGTGTCCATAATTAAAATTGTGTGGAAAATGCATAAATGTTAGGTACATCCTTAAAGATACAAGGGTAACACAGACAAATTTTGTTACATATTAAGATTAAATTCGTTAGTGTAGGGGCCAGTATAAACAAATGTTTATAAACTGAGTGCACATATACTGCTGGAATACTGTGCAGTGCTCCCAGTACCAAATGTACTTGACATGAATATGGTTTGTTTTGCAGCTTAACCTGGAGGAAAATGATGAAGAGTCGGACTCAGACAGCAATCGTTTCTTGATGTCATCACTCAGTGAAGCTCAGTTGATGGATATGAAGAATGAAGGCAAGGTACGTTGTGTCTGTGCAATAGACATTGTATGGCTTATATAACCTACAATGTGAGAATATATCCACTCCTCTGTCCTTTTCTTCTTCGTGCAATGAGACACCCCTTGGTGAATGACACAGCTTTACAACTGCATTACTATTTTGCCTGAAATTCCACCCTCCGCCTCGCTCTGTTGCTTTTTGTTGGCAGATTAAACCGTTCAGGACATCACCAGAATATACTTTGGTGTCTGGCCAGACTGGTTGCACCAGAAATTGTACTGTTATGACATCTGGCCCCGCACAGTACTGTCAGAAAGACACAAACATGTGCCAGGGTGCTACTTAAACTGTAGCATATTCCTTTCTTTATTTTTTCACCTGTCACATACACCAAGGGGTGAACAGCAGCACAGTTGGTTGGGACACTTTGCAACAAGACAGGAAGTTTTGTGTTCAATTCCTGGTAGGGTTCTTGGTAATTCTTCATTGACCTAATCCTTCCACCTGCACTCTGTAGCCCTGGGGTCTACTCAGCATCTATCAGAAATCAGTACCAAAGAATTTTCTTGGGGGTAACATGCGTCCGGCACGTAGTGCAGACAATTCTGGTCTGCTATGTTAATAAAAATCTAACCAGATGCAACAGTATGCAGATATTTATTTACTGCAAAGACGCTGTACATGTTTCAGGTGTCACAGCACCCATCATCAGGAGTACTAAAAACTGTAACCGCAGCCTCCGGTATAGGTCATGATACTGGCACAGCCACTTCCCTCCAACGTGGCCTGATTGGGACTGGTTTGTGCGAGTCGTGTAGTAGGTGTTGATTGGTTGAGCATAGGTAGTTACGTAAGGTTCCAACATGGCTAGGTCCTGTTCTAGCCACGTTGGAACCTTACATAACTACCTACGCTCAACTGATCAATACCTACCACATGACTCGCACAAACCAGTCCCGATCAGGCCATATTGGAGGGAAGTGGCTGTACCAGTATTATGACCTGTACCAGAGGCTGCGGTTACAGTTTTTAGTACTCCTGATGATGGGTGCTGTGACACCTGAAACATGTAGAGCGTCTTTGCAGTAAATAAATATCTGCATACTGTTGCATCTATTTGGATTTTTATTAACAATGAATTATGATGCATGGAACCATGAGCTTAAAATTCTGGTCTGCTTGTTGTGTTGAATGTCAAAGTGAGGATGAAAGCCCAACATTCCATCCCTCGCTTAGTCTTCATGACTTGTTATGGGAAGTTTTGCCCTTTCTAGGCTGCAAACATTTGCAGTTCTAGGTCTTGAGGCAGTCCATGGTGATGCAGAAGCTCTCTCTTCAAGAAAGGGATATAAACAACAAGGATTTTTACAATTCACAATTATGATGGGAAGATCATATTTCCAAGCAAGAAATGAATTGTATCACATAAGGAGTTGGTTTGCAGAATTATAAGTAACACTAGTCAGGCTTATAATTACAGCCTGGTGTGACATTGTGACATGCCAGAACATGGCATTTGTAGAAAGAAATTAATCTAAAAATGCAAAATTCCAGTTAACCTCCGCACTAGATGGAGGTGAGTGGTCAGCCTCATGCTCTGGCTGCTCTACTCCTGGTACCCATTCATAGGAGGCTGGGGGTGGGCCCCAGAGCCACACTGAACATTCAAAGAAGAGAAAAATCTCTTCCTGTGGTAGGAAATTGAACCCCAGTTTGTCCAGCCTGTAGCTTAGTCACTAAAGCAACTGAGCTATCTGAGCTCACTCAGCGTACAGGTAAGCACTGATCAGTTCTTGTGTTTGTAGCAGAAAGTATATGGTTGTTTTTTGTTGGTTGGCTTCCATTTGGTCCTTACAGCAAGTGAATGTGTTTTGTAGGAGGCAGAGCCATGGAATTTTGTTACAGTCAAAGAAGAGTACAAAGAAGAAGAAGAAGAAAAAGAGGAAGGGTCAATAAGTGTGGACAGGTGAGTGGGTGTTTGGTGTGGTAATTCATAATTGGACTTTTCGTACATGGCCTTGGTTGGTACAAATGAGCAGTGATATTCACTGTGTCAGTTTATGTCCAAGCAAATGTGTTGAGGTTATAAATATGGTAGCAGTAGCAGCTGTGAATATACATGTATAGGGTCATTTTGCTGTGATCTCACGAAGCGCAGCAGGAAACACACACCCAGGAAATCTCGTGACATTTATGGTAGTCAGGGCTATGATTAAAGAGATACAGTGTAGCATTTTGGTTATTTTTAACACAGTCTTTTATCTCATTGATACGGTTGTCCTGTCACGTAGAAATATCATCACGGTATAATTCAGGCTTATGTTTGTAAACATTTACCGTGATTTTCCACCTTCTCATTATTCTGCACTGTGCCACACTGGGGCAAATGGATGAGTGTTGAAATTTAATTGGACTTAAGTAGAGTAGATGACATGAATGTAATGGAATGACCTCTCTTTTAATTTTTCTTACCTAAGAAACCTTACTGTTTGAACATTCTTTATATATTCATTATTACGAATGACTGTGTTAGCAGGTTGTGTCAATTATGTACACTGAAATTGGGATGTTTGGGGTGGGGGAATCCAATCATGGTTCAGGAAATTGCAGTAAATCTCATAAACCTGAGGGTTGTGTTTAGATTGACTTCTGTTGAGGTGTGTTGCATATTATCTGTTGTCTTCGAGTATGAGGACCCCTTCTTAACATCAGAAAAAAGCCACAGACCCCTCCACATATCAATAATCATACTTTTCAACCTCATTACTTGAGAAACTACCTAAAGGTGATGAAATATAAACGGAGAACTGCTGTAAATGAATTTACAGTTTGTTTATGAAAAAAGTAATAACAGAGGAATTGAACCATTGTCTGATAAAGGAAGACTTTCTGTGAAGTTACATGAATTCTTGGGGCCCTTGAATGCCTTGCAGCCAACTAGAAGTTACAATACTACCTGTGGAGTGTGTGGCCCACAGTATGGTAGCACCCCCGTATAGAGTTAGGGAACTAAGTTGATGAATGTAGCCCGTTTACATTGTTGTGATTTCCTTTCACAGTTTGAAACATTCTACAAGTGAGCAAGCAGTTCCAGTTGGTGAGAATTTGCATTCCGCAGAGTCCGAATACTGTCTTGGGAAAGAAAGTACTATTCCTAATGAGAACAGCAACTCCATTAACAGTTCTAACGCGGCAGCCATTCAAGTACAAAAAAGTAGTTTTCGTAAAACCAGAACTGGTAAAGTTTATAAATGTGAAATTTGTAACAAACACTTTTCAAGCCATCACAATAGGAAGCAACATATGTTTATTCATACAGGAGAAAAGGCTTTTAGTTGTGATAAATGTGATCTCAGATTTGCACAGAAAGGAAACTTGAAGCAGCATTATCGGATTCATACGGGAGAGAAACCATACAAGTGCACCCTATGTAGTAAAGTTTTCTCCCAGCATTCAAACCTGATGGGTCACAAACGTAGCCATTCTGGAGAAAAGCCATATGGATGTGTTATATGTAATAAACAGTTCTCAGGCAGAGGCTATCTGAAGCAACACTATCGAATTCACACTGGGGAAAAGCCATTCAAATGTGACGTATGTTTTAAGAATTTCAGAAGGAAAGGAGACTTAAACTGTCATAAGCGGATCCACACATGTGACAATCCTATTAAATGTGAAACGTGTTTGAAAGTTTTCCCTCGTATTGCTGACCTTGTTAGACATATGCGATGCCACACTGGTGAGAAACCTTATGAATGTGATGTTTGTTTGAAGAAATTTTCAGCAAACGGAAACCTCAAGGAACATTATCGAATGCATACAGGAGAGAAACCCTACATATGTGATATATGTAACAGGTCATTTTTTCGAAGTGGAGAGTGTTCGCGACATAGACGTAAGCACTTCATACAGAAGTCTAATTAATGTATATGATTCTTAAGGTAAGAAATAAGATGTGACCCGTGCTAACCTAGGTCAGTATGAAAGCGTGTGAATCTTATTATTGCCATGTTAAATGGATCTGCATTTTCTTGCAAAATTTGAGGTTCTTACGGCAGTGTTGATAAGCATCTGAGTCTTCTTGGATGGGATGCTTTGTCACTGGGTGTTTCCTGATTTTTCAAGGGATTGTTTCAGCTTCATCTTCAGGATTCATCAGTCCATGATTGTTACATTTGAAGACACAATCCTTTGAAACATCAGGAACCACATACCCCGGGACACAGCATTGTATCTCAGAGCACTCAGACCCTACATTTTCATCTAATTCTTTAAACTGTACATGTGACAGTAGGGTAAATGTGTAAATAAAGTTTGAATTGGCATGAAATGTATATTATGAGTATTTAGAGTTCTGAGTGTCTTGGAACTGTGGACTTTATTTTGTCTGTTGTACCAATCCCTGGTTATGTTTATAGATTGGTATGGAATGATGGTTGTTTGAATATAAGAAGGGATGATTCCACCCACTGCTTCCACATGTGAGGCTGGTGTGAAGGTGGTTGTCACTCTAGCAGGCTTAGCCTTAATTTAGCGTGAAGCATAGAAATGGTAAAAATGAACTGATATGAGAAACATTGTGTTCTGGTGCCTGTCCCTATGCCTGCTTATTGAATCGTGTGCCAGTGGCAGTTTTATCCAACAGCATTTCTTAACATTTTGTATTTATGTAGGATTTTTTAACATTAATATTTTAAGTGTAGTTTCCTGAAGTTGTATGCAAAAATGTTATCAGTTCTTTTATAAGAATCATTATGGAGCTGTCTGAAGGTAACTGCAATACTGTAAGATCCCTTGGTGAGCACAACGCCACAATTTCTGTAAATATAGAAATGTGCAGTGACAAATATAAAGCATCAGGAACCTTTTCTATCATCTGTGTGGTCTGTATGTCCAGTGATCATGCAACATAAACTGCAGAGATGAGTTGTGACTTTGCAGTGGTGTGAGCATTCCCACCTTCTGGGATGTCCCACTGCATTGTCAAGTGTGTGGTTCCCAACATTTTGAAGAACTGTATTACCTTCATTCTCAAGGGTCACATGAACCAAGAACAATTCCTGGACCCTTAAGAAGGAAAGGAAGGTAATACAAGGCGTGTTAAAAAAAAAAAAAAGACCGAACTTTTGCTACAAAGACTTCATTGCTCATTTTACAGCATTTTAAGTACTGTCCCCTTCAAAGTAGTCCACTCTACTGGCGATACACTGTTCCCAACGTTTCTTCCATTGTTGGAATGCTTCCAGGAACGCACTTTCTGTGATGGTGCACAGTTCTCTTATCGCATTTTCCTGAATCTCCTCTGTGGTTTGGAAACAATGTCCTTCCAAGGTGGTTTTAAGTTTGGGAAACAGGAAAATGTCTGCTGGAGCTAAGTTTGGAGAATAGGATGGACGGGGCACAACAGATGTCTGATGTTTTGCCAGATAACTGTAGATGAGGAGTGACGTGTGAGACAGTGCATTGTTGTGATGCAACATCCAAGTCTGGTTTTCTGACAATTCAGGCCTCTTCCTGCACACAGCATCCCTCAAACACACTAAAACTTCCTGGTACAACTGTTTGTTTACCATCTGACCACATGGTGCAAATTCATGATGGACAGTGCCATTCCAATCTAAAAACAACCAATATCACCTTGATCTTTGACCGACTCATCCATGCTTTTTTTGGTTGAGGAGACCCTTTCACTATCCACTGCCACGATTGCATCTTGGTTTCAACATCATACCCATAAACCCATGTCTTATCTCCTGTTATGTTGTTCTTAAGAAAGTTTTCATTACCAACTGCATTGGCAAGCAGTTCCTTACTGATTTCTACACAGTTCTCTGTCTGATCGTCAGTCAACAAATGCAGCATGAATTTTGCACTGACATGACTGGTCTGAAGTCTTTCAGTAAAAATTTGATGGCAAGATCCTATGTTGATGCCCACTTCATCAGCAACTTCTTGGACAGTTAAACAATGATTTCCATGAATCACAGCATGAACTCTCGATATGGTCATCTGTTGATGTGGAAGGTCATCCAGGCCTGGGATCTTCACTGACTGACATTCTGCCCTCTTTAAAATGCTTAAACCACTCATAGCACTGCATTCGGCTCATATAGTCCTCCCTGTGTGCTTGGTTAAGCAACTGAAATGTCTGTAAAATTTTTACCAAGTTTGCAGCAAAATTTCACACACACACGTTCTTCAGGCTCTTTCAATGTCAATTTGTCACTAATCTGACGAACAGCTTGTGCACATGCTCAGTTCAGTGGATGTAGCTGAAGGACTAATGCTTATAGTGAAACGGGACAAATGGCAGTTTGTTGTCAAAACCTGATGCTGGGTGTGCTCAGTAGCCGCAGCGTGCTGTCTGTGCTGGTTGTTGCACTATTTAAAAAGTTTGGTCTCTTTTTGAACACCTTATACATTCCATCAAAATGTCAGATACCAGTAACCTAGCGCCACATCCCAGAAGACTCCAATTCTCTGCTGTAATGGCCTCTACAGACCAGGATATGTTTTGTATGGCCAATCTATTTGTACCATGTGGTGGGCACTGTGGCAGCCATTAAAAGCATGTTGGTGATCATTGCAGTAATCTGTAAACACTGTACATGTGGTATAACAGCATTAGTATATGCTTCTAACATTACATTACTTCAAGCAACGAAACAGGTCTTCGTGGATTAGTTCCTTGTACATATCTGTTAAGCAGCTGTATTGTCCCCCAGCCCACAGCATACTGTGTTATACAGTAGAGTCTTGATCATGTGTTTGGGATTTTGTCCTTTCATGATGGTTTGTAATAATACCATTGTTTCAACCTTTTATGAGTGGTTTCAACAAATCAGGGTGAGACCATGTAGCTAGCAGTTTGGCTTCCCCCAACATCCTGCGCTAGTATGCAGATCACTCTTAGCTGAGTCAGCCTCTGTTTTATCATTAACTGGGGTTGATTACTTTAATGCTGTAGGAAACAAAACTTTCCTTCAGTCATGTAATGTTTTTTATGGTTTCAAAAGTGTTGGTATTTTATTAAAGATAAAACTTTCATGTTGTCTGTGCTTTTTGTGGTCATTTCTATTTTTAGTACTGGTACTTTACAAGTTCTTAGAACTAAATATATGCTTCACACTGCAGACGTCTTCCTGTGTTAGTGATTCAGATGTTCATCATGGTTTTAACAGTCCCAGTTAATCACAAATATCAAGACTGTACTGTATTTCCTTCCAGTCATCTTGTCATTACCCTCATATGACTTTTTTTGTTACAACCACATGAAAGCCAATAACCTTTGCTAGTGACATGTGCTTTGGGCAGGTTGCCTTGACTACATCACCCCGAACGTCATCATCCATAAAAGTCTGTGTGTAGCCTGAGTGTAGTAATGGTACAAATAAAGATACATTTGTCAAATATCTTAAGCTCCCTAGCATATGTACCTGTTTTATCTGCTCACAGTAACTCCTTGACTCCTTGAGAAATAACAAGTTATTTGCTTGCTTCAGTTTAGTGCCATTCTCATAAGGCTGCCCATGACACTCATGATATCTTTGTTACGTTATGCAAGAACAGAGGTTTCCATAGCAGTGTTGTTAAGGATTCAAGTCGTCTGGGACATGATGGTTTGTGATTTGGTTCGTATTTCTGGAATTGCACAGCAAGACGCTGCCATCATCTTCAAGGTACAACAAATCGAAGATGAATGGCTAATTGCATGATGTGGATAAATGTAGGTTTGATGGCCCAGTGTGTGTAGGCTAGGTAAGTGAACTAATGAGGGGAATTTGTGGGGAGCTGCTGAAAAGTGGAGTGACTGTATGTGCGGTGAGAGCTGAACACCAACTGGTAACCAACCTGGGAAGCTAAAGTACCTACATTATAAGGGTCATACAAAATTATGTATAAATTACTGAACTTCATTTTGAAATAAATTTTCATCTATTGGCCTTTCACAGCTGATCTACAGACTGGTCAAATTGTGTCAGTGTGTTGGTTGTGAGCAACAGCTGATATTGAATTAATGAGGGTTTTCATCTTGTAATATTGGATTTATAGCACAAACATGTTAATGGATGGCAGCAACTTTTATGTAACATCTGTACCACCAGAGGGCCCCAGAATTCAGATAACTGGTTAGTAAAGTGTACACTAAAATATATTTTTTGGGTATGTGTAGCTGATCCTTCGTCATAGTCAGAAACTTGAACAGGAAACATCCAGGGTATACAGAAGACACGTGTGTCCAATACACCACACTCTTCTTTAGAACATGGTACAATAGTTCGCCTGTCTGCACTGCATGGTGGTGGTATATCTTACACACCAGCTGCCTTCTCATTCACTCAGATCTTCTCAAGTCAGTACAAGTAGTCTTTTTCACTGTGCTGTTTGAGTCTACGTGCACGAATTGCCTCGGATAATACTAGTGTGCTCATTATTTACTCCTTCCAGGGCTCCAGGCCTTGTGAAAGCACTGGTGTAATTCTTGCAAAAAAAGCAGTATGTCTCATGCTGGATTGCATCTCTAAACTTACTGGGGCAGTACCAGCGTCACCTTCTGCAACTGCCATTGGCTCACATCTGGTCCTATGGGTGCACATGGTTCAATATGGTCTTGTGACGACATTCTTCTTCGCCTGCCCCTCCTATGATAAGAAAAGAGCTGTGTTATTTACAGTGGACTTTACAACACTCACACCTCCGTTCGAAACGAACTTGGGTTAAATATTTCGAATTAGTGCTAGCGACAGCCCTTTGTTATTTCGGTGTGTGTGTTTTTGTATCTGTATTTTAGCTCCTGTTTTGTATATAACTAATTGCATGAAAGTACTGTGAGAACACCCACATGGCCAGTGGCCACCTTGCCTCACAGCAGTGCTCTCTCCACTCCGCTCTAGGAATGGCCCTTTTCATGCAACATCAGCTGAGCCAGCCAGCCGCCGCCCTGTACCCGAGCATTTGTTCGGTGACGGGCCCGCGGCCCAGGGCACTACGGGCAAAGTAGCTGCCCAGAGCAGCCAGCAACTTGGGTCGACCGAGGGTGGGCTGGTGTATGCCACGGTAGTAGCCAGGTGCACTGGCCCACAACAGCCACATGGGCCGCACAAGTCCTCAGCCAAGGGTTCAGATCACACTGAACCCGCTGCCTCATCTGAGGTAGCTACTAGGCACATGTCTCTTGCTTGTGTGTGGCATGCCTGATGGCACCACTGTGAGCGCCGAAGTGGCTACCAATAGTGCCACTACTGTAGGCAAGCGGCAAAATAAGATCCCCATCTACGCCTTGGGGGTCACAGACACATGTGGCTTTTTGTCCTGGATACGGGCCTCGTGTCAAGAGTAGGCTTTCAGCCCAGATTAAGGGGGAGAAGCTGATGCATGTCGCACAACCTACCAACAGCTTCAGAGT
>Ga0209755_10002814_pt1 | contig 22944 bp, 19 predicted proteins | sample TergutCo191P1_FD_187301 | JGI IMG/M metagenome (GOLD analysis project Ga0209755, IMG submission 187301) | Cornitermes sp. P1 segment gut microbial communities from Petit-Saut dam, French Guiana - Co191P1 (SPAdes) (version 2) | ecosystem: Host-associated > Arthropoda: Insects > Digestive system... | reverse complement strand
CGCTGATTTTTTCTTTGTTTTAAAAGACGTAAAAAATAAATTAAAAATAAATACGATACCTTTGCAGATTCCAATCGGAAAGGAAGGTTCATTCGAAGGCGTTGTCGATTTAATCGAAATGAAGGAAATCTTCTGGCATGATGCTGGCGACGAATTAAAAATAACAGAAATATCTTCGCAAAGAGAGCCTGAGGCAAAAGAATGGAGAGAAAAATTGATAGACGCTCTTTCAGGCTCATCGGATGCAATTACAGAAAAATATCTTGCAGGCGAAAAAATTGAGTCTGCGTTAATTAAAAGCGAATTAAGAAAGGCTGTGCTTAAAAGGGAAGTTCTCCCGATGTTTGCAGGCGCATCACGTCGCAATATCGGTGTTCAGCCTGTCATTGACGCAATAATAGATTACCTCCCCGCTCCCGACGAAAGGGCTGCGGCAATTGGACACAATTTAAAAAAAGAAGAAGATATAAGCATACCATGCGATCCTGCAGGGCAACCTTTGGGTCTTGTTTTTAAAATACAAAATGACAGGGAAGCGGGTTCTCTTTGTTATGTAAGAATGTATTCAGGTTCTTTTAAATCGGGCGCGGCAGTTTACAATATCGGAAAGAAAAAACGCGAAAGAGCAAATAGAATTTTAAGAATGCATTCCAATAAATCAGAACCTGTTGACAGCTTGAATGCAGGAGACATCGGCGTAATTATCGGAATGAAACTTGCGCAAACCGGCGATACAATCGGAAGCGAAGGCTGGCCTGTGCTGCTAGAAAAAATGCAGTTCCCCGAGCCTGTAATTTCTGTTTCGATAGAGCCAAAGACGATATCCGATCAGGATAAATTAAAGGATATCCTTGCGATCCTTTCTAAGGAAGATCCTACTTTTACAATAAAAGAAAACGAAGAAACTGGGCAGCTAATAATTTCCGGCATGGGAGAGCTTCATTTAGACGTACTTGTTACGCGCATTTTAAAAGAATTTAAGTTAAGCGCAAAAGCCGGAAATCCGCAGGTAACTTACCGCGAATCAATAAGTAAAGCAAATGAATTTACAGAAAACTTTTCTAAAGTTATTGCAGGAAAAGAAAACGCTGCAGGCGTTACTATTTTACTGGAACCTGCCCAGCGCGGAAGCGGAAACAAGTATATTTACAAGGCAAAAAATTCTGGTAAAGGGGAAGCGCCTTCTGAAATACTCGAAGCGATTGAGCGCGGCGTAACAGGAGCGTTTGCCTCAGGTATTGCGATGGGCTACCCCTGCATCGATATACAGGCAACTGTCACAGGCATTCAGTATTCGGAACAATCAGGCACAGAGTTCGCTTTTGAAGCATGCGCAAGCATGGCATTTGACGAAGCTGCAAGAAACGCATCCCCTATATTACTTGAGCCAATAATGGCGGTAGATTTAAGCTCTCCTCATGACTTTGTAGGAGAGGTAATGAGCCTTGTAACGCAAAGAGGCGGGCAGATTTTAAGCATGAACTCAAAGAGTGATATCGACGAAATAAAGGCACAGGCTCCAATGGAAAAAATGTTCGGTTTTATGACAAGTTTACGAAGCGTGTCTCAGGGAAGAGCGTCTTTTACGTTGGTTTTTTCCCATTTCGAAAAAAAATCCGAACGATAATTAATAGTTGAATAATTCTCCGTTATATTGTAACATAAAAACATATGAGTAACGGTTTATCTTATGTTCTTGTCACACCATATACGGTAGCAAAAAGCAGAACCGGCGGTGTGCTTTCGCGCCTTTTAATGCGTACGGATTTAGAGTTGGTTGGGGCGCAGATGTTTGCTCCCGATAAGGAATTTGCGGAAACATACGCGTCTTCTTTAAGAGAAAGGGCTCCTTCCAATCAGCTTGTTCTTTTAGCGGATTATGTGCGCCAGTATCTGGGTCCCTCAGGCGGCCGTCCTCATCGCTCTCTTTTGCTGCTTTTTAAGGGGCAAGACCCATGCGATAAACTGCTTAACGTCTGCGGACATTTATACACTCAGCATGTCGAAGTGGACGCTCTTGCGGGCGAGACAATACGCGACACTTATTCCGATTTAATTTTTTCTTCCGATAACCCCGATGAAGTTCGTTATTTTGAACCCGCAGTTTTAACTCCGCGTCATCAGGATGAAGCAAACAGAGATTTAAAATTATTCGCTGATTTTTTAGAAGGACACGAAAATCTTGTAGAGAACGTTGTTCATCCTGATCCTTCAAAAATTGAAAGAACCCTTGTAATTATAAAACCTGATAACTGGAAATACAATTCATCGCGTCCCGGCGCCATCATCGACATGTTTTCAAGAACAGGGCTTCGCATTATCGGCATTAAGGTTCACCGTTTTACATTGGAACAGGCGCTTGAATTTTACGGTCCTGTAGAAGGAGCGTTAAAAGAAAAATTATCGGACAGTTTCGGACAAAGAGCGCTTGAATTATTAGAAAAAGAATTTAAATTTAAAATAAGCAAAGAATCCGCAGACGCATTAAGTTTGACATTCGGAACAGAATGCGCCAAAGACCAGTTTCATCAAATTGTCGAGTTTATGTCAGGCATGCGCCCGGGAAGCAGCGACGAGCTTGATAAAAAGGGCAATGTTAAGTGTATGATTTTGGTTTATGAAGGTGAAAACGCCGTTAATAAAATTCGCGATGTTTTGGGTTCAACGGATCCGACAAAAGCCGCGGAAGGCACCGTTCGCAAAGAGTTCGGCAGCAATGTAATGGTCAACACTGCCCATGCGTCCGATTCGCAGGAAAACTATGAACGCGAATCAAGAATCGTTAGAATAAACAACAATTCTCTTGCGGCAATTATCAGGGAACATGTAAGTTAATTATTATTAAGGAGAAAATTATTAAAGAATTTAATCTTGATGATTATATAAGAAAAGTTCCCGATTTTCCAAAGAAGGGTATTTTATTTTATGACATAACAGGCATTTTATCCAGCCCTCTTGCTTTTAAATACTGCATCGACAAAATGGCGGAAATTTACAAAGATCAAAATATTGACGCAATTGCCGCGATAGAAGCGCGCGGTTTTTTATTTGCGTCTCCCTTTGCGTACAAACTTGGCATTCCTGTAATTCCCATCCGTAAAAAGGGAAAGCTTCCTGGCGTTACGCTATCAAAAAAATACGACCTTGAATATGCGCAGGCAGAAATTGAAGTTCACGCAGCGGATGTTCCAAGAGGAAAAAACGTTCTTCTTACCGACGATTTAATCGCAACAGGCGGAACTTTAAATGCAGCGCGTTCTTTGCTTATCGAAGGCGGAGCGCAAGTACCCGGCATTTTCGGCATCGTAGGGCTTCCGTTTTTAAATTATAAAAATTTGCTTGACCCAACGCCCGTCATAACTTTAATTGATTTTCACGGAGAATAAAAGAAATATGGCCCCTTCGTCTATCGGTTAGGACATGAGATTCTCAATCTTAAAAGAGGGGTTCGATTCCCCTAGGGGCTAATAAAAATTAGGAAGAAGAAATAATGAATAAGTATAATAATTCTCATTTAGTTAAATTCGGAATCGAACCACGAGGGTTGCGCCGACCGGTAGGGAGGTAAGGCACACAGGAGGTGTGCCGCCAGCAACCCGAGACGGGCTTGAAGGAGCAAACAGGAGGTTTGCGACAGAAAGCTTCGATTCCCCTAGGGGCTAATATAAATAAGTAAAAAATTCATTTATATTAAAGGACTTTCTTTACCCAGTTAACCAATGCGGATTTTTCATAATCTATGTTCTTTACAAAAAGCGGTGAACCTAGAGACGCTTCACAGTCTTTTACAATGGCGCGAAGGTAATTAAGAGCGTCTTCGTTTACAGAGAATATTGCGCATTTTCTGGAGGCAAGATTTATGTGAGACAGCATTTCTTGCAAATAGGAGAATGAAGAAGGGGACGGTTTTTCGCAGCCTAAGAAAAATATATCGACAGGGAGAATATCCGTTCCTTCAAATTTTACCGATGAGCATATTTTAACCTCGTAACCGCTTAATGCAGAGGATATACAATGAGCTATGTTTTCAATTTTGGCAGTTCCGTCGCTAATAATTAATGCTTTCTTACTCACTGTTTAATCCTATAAAAAAAATAAAATGCTGTCAATCGTTTGCCGTGGAGCCCATCGCCTGTACGGAGTAATTAACAATAAGCCAAATGTTGTCTCTTCTTTCAAGTTCGTATGTGTATTCCCTAAGCTGGGTAAAGTTTGGCAGCCTGAATCTTTGCATGACCACAACAACACCCCTGTTACCCCTGTATTCGGTTCTTAATATGTCGAAAGTCGTTGGCGTTAAAATTATATCCTCTTCATTTGAGTTTTGAAGCGTCTGCCTGAACTCATGTACCATTCTGATTCTGCCGGCTTCATTTTCTGCTCTGTATCGCCTGTTTAAAATGGAATTACGCGCAAGCATTGTTTCAAGGTCCAGATAAAGGAAAAATCTATCCCATTGGGATTCCTGACGCGCTCTTAACATATACGTTACAACTTCATCGGGAGGAAGCGGCTGTCTTACAAGAACTGCGCCTGTTGCAACATCCATCTCTAAAGGTATTCCGTCAGGACCGGGGATTACAGAAGGTCTTATGGTTAAATTTAAATAATTAGATTCCAAAGGAGCGATAATGGGAACAGATGTTGTTCTGTAAAGCTCTGGAAAAATCCTTGCGCGTACTCTGAAAGAGCCCGGCTGTGTAAAATTAATATATTCGTTTAAGTCTTCTGTGAACGAGAAGGATTCTAAACTTTCAATTACAATTTCGCGGAAGAATATATGATTTGTCTGCGTTCTTTTGCGCGTTAAAACATCGGCAGGAGAGAGCGGACGGTTTGTCATCGTTCTTGTGTCAAAATCGACAGAAAAGGCGCGGTCTTCCGCAAGTTTAAAACGGTAGGGAACAGGGCTATTATTCGTGATTGTAACATGTATTTGAATTGGATCGTTATCGACATAGTAAACCCGCCTGTCAAAGAAACGGATATCTAATTCGACAAGACCTGACGGCTCCGTTGCAAAGAGAATGAAAGAAGATATAAAGCCAAGAAAAATGGCCGCTACACGATAATAATTTCTCATTATAAATCCCTTTATAGAAAGACTATCCAAAATGATAACACTTCTATATCATATAATCGGTATATTTGTATGATTACCTTATCAAATAATTCGCTTTTGCAAAAGACCGGGGAGCCGGCTTCTGTAAAAGCGCTTTTTCATGCGGCAGCAAACGATAAATTTCCCATCGAAATTGAGGGCAGCGAAGGTGCCTTTAACGCCATTTTGATGGCAAAAATCCATGAAAAAACAGGCGGAAAGGTCTTTGTAATTGTCCCAAACGAAACATCAGCAGACGACATATTAATGGATTTGGAATCGCTGGGCGTTCCGTGCATAAAATTTCCAAGCTGGGGAACCGCTCCCTACCGTGAATTGTCGGCGCAGGCTTCTGTTTTCAGCGAAAGGGCTTTTGCCTTAAGCAGATTGGCTAATTTAAAAAGCGGCTTTGTAATCATTTCTCAGCGTTCCCTGCTTTCGCCTCTTGCGCCGTATAATTATATAAAGAGCCTTCTTATTCAGATAGAAGTCGGCGGCAAAATAGACACCGTAAATCTTGCAAAGACGCTTGTTTCCTACGGTTACACAAGAGTTCCGCGTGTTCAGGTTCACGGAGAATTTGCTCTTCGCGGCGAAGTTCTGGATATTTACATGGGAGGCGATACAGAGGCTTTTAGGGTACTTTTTGATTTTGACAAAGCGGAAACAATTAAAAAGTTCGATCCTGTTATGCAGGTTACGGCAAGCGAAAAATTAAAAAGTTTTATTATTCGTCCCATGAAAGAAGTTGTCTGGACAGACGATCGCATAGAAGCGCTGGAAAAAAATCTTGGCGCTTGCAAGGAATTTCCTGATAACGGAAAATCGATTATCGAAGATTTGATTCAAAAAAGATATACAAAAGGCGAAGAAAACTTTTTTCCTCTTGCGTTTGAAAAACAAACCTGCATTTTAGATTATCTTGATACCTGCGGATTGCTTGTATTGATTGATAGTGAGCGCTTAGAAAACGGAGCGGAAAGTTTGGAGCGCGAATATCAGGGATTATTTTCAAGAGCGCAAAGGGAAAAATGTTTTTATCCGCTTCCGCAGCGGCTTCTTTTTAATTATTCCGAAGTTTTAAAAGGCGCAAAGGATGGAAAGCTGCGAATTGTATCATTTAAGTCCATTAAAAATGAGCCAAAGCCCGGCGTTTGCCATATCGAGCTTTCATGTGAACCGGGACGATCTTTTTTTGGAAATATAACTTATTTAAAAGAAGAGTTTGCTTCTCTTTTAAATGGCGGCTGGCAGGTATTGGTTGCGGCGGAATCAGAAGTTCAGGCAGACAGAATAAAAATGATTTTAGAGCCGCATAATTCATTATCGATAATTGCGCTTCCTTTAACAGCCGGGTTTTGCCTTCCTGATATAAAACTTTTGGTTGTGCAGGAAAACGAAATTTTTGGACGGCGAAAAAGAGCGCCGCATTCCTTAAAGACCATACGCTCAAGTCCTATCGATACATTTATAGAAATAACACCGGGCGATTATATTGTACATGTTAATCACGGGATAGGGCGTTTTATCGGAATAGAAAGACTTACCTCGTTTGAACATGAAAGGGACTATATAAAAATTGAGTACGCAGAGGAAGAAACCGTTTTTGTTCCTGTTGAACAGTTAAATCTTGTTCAGCGTTACATAGGAAACGAAGGATTGGCGCCTCATTTGGATACGCTTGGCTCCAAATCATGGGAAAACCGTAAAAACAAGGTAAAAAAATCGGTAGAAGATATCGCGGAAAAATTGATAGAACTTTATTCAAAAAGAAAACAGGCAACCGGACACGCTTTCGCCAAAGATACGGAATGGCAAACCATGTTCGAAGCCGCTTTCCCGTTTGAAGAAACAGAAGATCAATTACGCTGCATTTGTGAAATTAAAGAAGACATGGAAAGCGTTTCTCCCATGGATAGGCTTGTCTGCGGAGATGTTGGCTACGGCAAAACGGAGGTTGCGCTTCGCGCATGTTTTAAGGCGGTAATGGGAGGAAAGCAGGCGGCATTTTTAGCTCCAACTACAATTCTTGCAGAGCAGCACCACGAAAACTTCCTTGAACGTTTTTCTCGTTTCCCTGTAAATGTCGCAATGCTTTCGCGTTTTGTTAGAAAAGGAAAAACTCGCTTTATTCTGGAACAGTTAAAAAAAGGCGAGATTGATTTAATAGTCGGAACGCACCGCATTATTCAAAAAGATGTTATTTTTAAAAACCTTGGGTTAATAGTAATTGATGAAGAACAAAGGTTCGGCGTAAAGGATAAGGAAAGATTAAAAGAGCTAAAAACAAATGTAGACTGTTTAACTCTTTCTGCAACACCGATTCCGCGTACGCTTCACATGAGCCTTGTAAAAATACGCGACATGAGCCTTTTGGCGACAGCGCCTCCGGGGAGGCATCCAATCGAAACCTATGTGGAAGAATACGACGAAAATTTAATCGCAGCGGCAATAAGGCGCGAAGTTGAAAGGGGAGGGCAGGCTTTCTTTTTGCATAACAGAATAGAAACCCTTAAAGATATAAGAATAAAACTGGAAAGACTTCTCCCCGAAATGCTTATAGAAACCGCTCATGGGCAGATGGACGCGCGCGATTTAGAAGACGTTATGCGACGTTTTATTCACGGCGGGTTTCATGTTTTAGTTTCCACTACGATTATCGAAAACGGAATTGACATACCAAATGTAAACACGATAATAATCGATCGCGCGGATATGTACGGCGTTTCGCAGCTTTATCAGTTAAGGGGCAGAGTAGGGAGATCCGACCGCGCGGCTTACGCATATCTATTTTACCCTGAAAACAAGGCGCTTTCAGAAATTGCAATGAAACGCCTTCAAACTATTTCTGATTTTACCGAGCTTGGAAGCGGTTTTAAAATAGCGATGAAAGACATGGAAATTCGCGGAGCCGGTAATTTATTAGGAAAAGAACAATCAGGAGACATATATTCTGTCGGTTTTGATTTATATATAAAATTACTTGACGAAGCCGTAAGAAGACTTGAAAACTCAAATTATGAATCGGAAACAGAAACGCTCCTAGAACTTGAATATTCAGGGTTTGTGCCTGATACTTACATAGATTCAGCTCAGGAAAAAATGGAAGTGTATAAAATGATAGCCGCAATCCGCGAAAAAGAGGATTTAGAAAAGGTTTACAGCGAATTATTAGACAGGTTTGGACCGTTACCCGACGAAGCGGCTTCGCTTTTATCACTTGCTGAAATTAGAATCATTTGCAAAGCACTTTCTGTTACTTCGTTAAAAGAAAGACAGGGTCTTGTTAAAATTGAATTCGCTAAAGTTTCGCGCATAAAAGTGGAAAAATTAGTCCGCCTAATGCAGGAATCTTCTGGAAAGGTAAAACTCGATCCCAAAGAACCCAATGTCATACTGTTAACAACAGGCAACATTGGGCTTAAGGAAAAGAGCGAATTTATAAGAGAAAAACTTTCATCACTGGCGTGAAATATATTTAAAAACTTACTTATATCGGCTCTGTTAGCGGTATTGATTTAACTTTAAGCAGAGGTAAAAAAACAAAAAAGTTTTCTCGTCTTATACTAGTATTTGGGCTTTGTCGATAAACGTTAAATCCCATTGTTCTTTCGTCTTCACCGCCATAAGGATTAAAAAGAAAAACATATTCGCCAGGTTCAAATGTAAAATATAACGTTACTTGCCTGAATACATAGGTGCGATTGCCATAATCTGCCATTATATTACCAAAAAAAAGCTCTGTTTCGCCTGCTGGTAATACAAGGACTCCTCTTCTCCAATCAACAGGAATCTCATTGTATTCTCTTATAAAATAACCGGTAGTAATAGTTATAACTAAAGATTCTTCACGCGGTATACTTTCATCATAAACAGTAACGCAGGATGAAAATAATACAGTAAAAATAATAACGACAATTAATAAAACATTTCTTAACATAAACAATTCCTTTTTAATGAAAATATTTAACTAAAACGAATACCCAATGGTAAACATAGCTGCCATTTCAAATGGGTCTTCACGTCTTCCTCCGATAAAATCCAAATTTAAATTATATTGGAAACCTGCGCCGATAAAAAATTTGCCGGGGAATATAATTTTTATACCTGCAACGGCAAATAATTGAGAATAAATAGGAGTCGGACCGTCGTCCATAAAGTCAACTTCTTCTTTTTGAAATGTAAATCCCATACCGCCTCTTAAATACGGCATTAATCCAAATGAGCCTGAGATAGGTATGGGAAAATGACCTCCAAAATAAATTCCCAAATTAAAAAAACCATCTGGTCCTGCAAAAATTGACAGACCGTAAGTATTAAAATCAAAATTGATATGGAATGCGCCTTCTGGAGATTTTTTATTTATAAGCATAGCATAACCTGCTTCTAAACGAAATTCACTGTCAGCTCCCATATTTGCTCTCGCTGTTCTGTCATTTTGCCTGCGTTCGTTTCTGCTCGTGTCTCCTGTTGCAACTGTTCCAAAAGACCTGATGCGCCAGTTGCCGTATTCTCTGATCCATACAGAATTAACATCTTTACTGTTAATCGTAAAAACAACTGTGTATTCTGTGCCTTCTCCCGTCACTTCTTTAAGAGCAATATTAATAGCTCCGCTTGACGACCTTATGCTGTCTTCGATTGACCATGCAACCGAAATTGCCATTGCGTCTGCGATACTTTCAGTAAAAGTTCTTAAAAATGAGCGTTTTACGGATTGATTTGCTCTTTTATCCAGTTCATCTGTTGCCCATTCTGCGTTTTCTCCGACACATGCTACAGAAAGAAACTGTGCTATATGAGGATATGCGGCTCTTGTTTGCGAAAACCCTCCTACAAACTGTTCTAATCGCGTATCAAGAGCAGCTCTGAATGTTTCCGGTCTTGGATTTAACGCGCTATTTACAAATTCTTGAATTTTATTTGCGGGAATAGCATAGTTTGCAGCCTGCCTATTGATTCCGCTTAATGTATTAATTCCCGCAACTGCATAACCGCTTGGCGCATTTGCCTGAGCAAATAATAAAGGACCGCCCGAATTTCCCGCGTCAATTTGCGATGTGTGCTGAATGTAAGGTCCCATCATCGTTTCATCATCAAGACTTTTTGGAAATCTTACATTTGCATTTGATACCATACCGCGACTGAATTGCCATATAGGCGTTGCTCCAAGTCCTGGAAAACCTGCGGAAAATATGTCTTCGCCTTCCTGAACTGCGCGAGTTGCCAATGCTAGACCGCGATTTACTAAAGGACGCTCTCCCGCAGGAAGAGCAAGAATTGCAAGGTCTGCTTCTACATCGGTTGCAATTATGCTTAAATTCTCAATTTTTCTTGTAGTTCCGTCTGCGCGTTCAAATGTAATGGAAAGAGTATGAGCGTGCGCTACAACATGATTGTTTGTAATTACATAAAAATTTCCGCGCGCGTCCGAATAAAGAAAACCGGAACCAAACGCGCCGCTTAAAATTAAATCAATTCCTCTTGCCGCATTTGTATGACCTTGCCTTGTATAAATTGCTTTCCATTTTTGCAAATACGATACAATATCAGGATGATAAGTTTGATTAATTACACCAACATAATCGCGCACCGCTGCGGCTCCCGTTTGCGCAAAGAGACCGATTGGCAGAACAAAAATTAATAAACATACAAAAATTAAAAGCTTTTTCATTTTATACCTCTAAAACGAATAACCGACTGACAGCGCTAAACCCATAGGTATTCCGGCTGCACTGCCAAGCATAAGATTGTATTGATAAGAAACATTTCCATAAAGACCGGGAACAGCTTCAAAGAATACTTTCATTCCTCCCTGAATAAGAAAACCTATACCCCCGCGTGACTCGAATAATTCATTTCCTAAAGCTTCACATACTATAAGGCATGGTCCAAATCTGAAATAAGGCATTAAACCTATTTTTTCCAGAGTTATTGGAATATTAAAATTCGCATAAACTCCAAAATTTAATAAATCAGAATCGACATAGTATATGTTGATACCTCCCCAGCTTGCAACGCCGAAAGATCCATATAAAGCTGCAGGAGCTGCATCAAAAAGAGTAGAGAATCCAACTTCTATGTGACCATTTCTTCCCATTCCAAACGGATCGGATGCGGCTCTTGCAGCTCTTTCTCTTTGCGCTTGTGATTGAGAAAGACGTTCAGTATCGCCGGTTGCCGCATTTCCAATTGTTCTAATTCGCCAGTTACCGTATTCCCTTACCCATACAGATTGAACGTCTCTGTTATTTATTGTAAAGATGACTGTGTATCGTTCTCCTTCGCCTGTCACTTCTTTAAGTGACGCGTTAATTGATCCTGACGATGATCTTATATCTCTTTCAATTGACCATGCAACAGCAAGAGCCATTGCGTCTACAACGCTTTCTACGAATTTTCTTGAAAATGCGCGTCTGACAGTTTGTCCGGCTCTCCTGTACATTTCTTCAGATGCCCATTCAGCGTTTTCTCCTACACAGGCAACAGAAAGAAACTCGGCAATGTGAGGATAAACAGCTTTATTGGCGGAGAGTCCGTTTATGAATAATTCAATCTGCGTATCCAGCGCAGCTCTGAAAGTAGCGGGTCTTGGATTAAGCGCGTTATTAATAAATTCCTGTACCCTGTTTGAAGGAATTGCGTAATTAGCAGACTGTCTGTTAACGCCGCTTAATGTATTAATACCTACAACAGCATAACCGCTTGGCGCATTTGCCTGTGAAATTAAAAGAGGTCCGCCTGAATTTCCCGCGTCAATTTGTGACGTATGCTGGATATAAGGTCCCATCATTGTTTCATCATCAAGGCTTTTAGGAAATCTTACGTTTGCATTCGAAACCATGCCGCGGCTGAATTGCCAGATGGGCGTTATTCCAAGCCCAGGGAATCCTGCGGAAAAAATATCTTCGCCTTCCTGAACTGAACGCGTTGCAAATGAAAGACCGCGTGTGACCAAAGGCCTTGCTCCCGCAGGAAATGCGAGCAGTGCAAGGTCTGTTTCTACATCGGTAGCAATTATACTTAGGTTCTCTATCTTTGTGGTTGTTCCGTCTGTGCGCTCAAACGTAATTGAAAGGGTATGAGCATGAGAAACGACATGGTTATTTGTAATTACATAAAAATTTCCGCGTGCGTCCGAGTAAAGAAAACCGGAGCCGAAAGCGCCGCTTAGAATAATATCAATTACTCTTGCAGACGCTGTTTCACCTTGTTTAATAAATTCAGCTTTTGTCTTTTCAAAGTAAGATACAATATCCGGATGATATGTTTGATTAATAACGCCGACATAATCACGGACAGCGGCGGCTCCAGTTTGTGAAAAAATACAAATTGGTAAAAGAAAAAACAATAAAACAAAAGATAATAATATATGTTTCATGACTGCTCCCTTATAATATTACTTTAAAATAGCGCGAATTCTTAAGAAAAACAATAACATAAAATAATTACTTGGTCAATATAATTGTCTTCCCACTTGATTAAAATCGATAAATAATGTTAAAATCGCACAATGTCCAAAAAAACCGATAATTCAAATAAATTGAAATTCCCGCCCGAATCGGACTTTTTTGACCGCGTTCAAATTTTAACAGAAAGATTCTTAACAAGAAGAGCCGCAGTTCGCAGAGACAGAAAAGAAAAACAAAGAATGCGAAAACCGCTATTCGACTGGCTGGATGCAATAATCTGGGCAGTTTGTATGGTTTTCCTTGCTAATCAATATTTGCTTCAGGCCTACAGAATTCCATCCGGCTCAATGATAGATACCCTAAATATTGGCGATCATATCATTGTTAATAAATTAGTTTACGGCCCTGAACTTTTACCGGGTTTTATAAAATTGCCTTCTCCGATACAGCCAAAACGCAATGACATAATCATTTTTGAAAGCCCCGAATATATTTCACGCGGCACTGTTTTTGATATTGCTCAAAGAGTGATATATATGCTTACTATTTCGCTTGTTGATATCGATAGAAATGACAGAGGAGAGCAGAGAGTTCGTTTTCTTATCAAGCGTGCAATAGGTCAGGAAGGCGATAGGTTAATAGTTGATAAAGGCGAAATGAAGATTCGTTTTGCAGGTGATGATCGCTGGATCGACGAAAGAGAATACAATAAAGAAAGAGGGTGGGATCATAATTTAAGCCGTCTTATTAAGCAGGAAAATTATCCTGCCATTATTGCCGCTTCAAAAATGAGCGGATGGTCAGAAATTGGACTTCCTGTTTCGCAGAATTTAATTTCCATTGCATCACAAGCTGAAAATAATTTTGGTTTTGACGGAATTGCAGCGGCTAAAATTAGATTAGAAACAATAAGAAAAATTGCTCCGCATGACAGGCGCTATGCGGCTCAGCTTGCAAGAAACCGGCTTGGCTGGTATATACCTCAGGGAAGAGTATTTACATTGGGAGACAACCGCGACAGTTCAAATGACGGTCGTTTCTTCGGTCCTGTTTCTAAACGAAAAGTTTTAGGAAAGGGAGCGATTATTTTCTGGCCGTTTACACGCTGGCAAAAAATAATTTAGGCAGGGTAAAATGTTTGACAAAGCAAGACAATATTCATATAGAGCTCAGAAAAGCCAGCGTGATAGAATATTTATAGTAATTCTTGTTTTTTTTCTTTTATACATACTTTACAATTGTTTAACTGCATTTTTCTTTTCTGTTTGGGTTGTAGATAATGAAACAATGCAGCCCGGTCTTAACAAAGGAGACAGAATTATTTTTTCTTCATTTAATCCGGCATCTTTACGAAGCGGCAATACAGAAGAAAATCAATATGCTTTTAAAAGAGGAAATATTGTTCTTGTAGACATGAGGCATTACAGGGATAAAAAACTTCCGCTTAGGTTAATTGACGGTTTTGTAAGATTTTTTACAGCTCAAAGGGTTACAATTTTTAAAGGTGAAGGTCAATATTATGTAAAAAGGGTAATAGGGCTAAGCGGGGACGAAGTTTCCATGAACAATTACGGTTTTAGGGTAAAAGCGGCAGGAAGCACGTATGTTCTTACAGAATACGAGCTTTCGAATAAATCGTATCTTGCATTAATTCCCCAAACTTCTGATCAATGGAATGATTCAATTCCGTTTTCAGGTAACATGAACGCAATAACGCTGGGTCCAAATGAATGTTTTGTCGCTTCCGATGATCGTTCAAATACAAACGATTCGCGCACATGGGGACCTATTTCTCCTTCGCTGATTTGTGCAAAAGCAGTATTTCGTTTCTGGCCGCTTAACCGGATTGGTTTGTTATAGATTAACACGAATTAAATCAAGTTCATCGAATGCTTCTGAAAGAAATTTATTAAGGAATAACATTTTATTCTTATCTTTCCATTTTTCAAGCGTTTTTGGTATGCAGTTTTCTATTGCTAAATCGAAGCGTTTTTTAAATAATTCTTTATCAGGGCCTTCTTTTAAACGGAACCCCATTAAAATAGTGTCTTGTAATAAAGTTTCTTTATCCAATTCTTCCAAAACTGCATTTTTTATATTTGGATTTTTAATGAAAAAATCAATATCGTTTTTATATGTGTACCTTTTTGCATTTTTTAATTCTTCATTTATAATAGTACCGCTGGCTGCGGCTCCAGCTCCAATCCAGTTTTGCATTTGCCAATAACGTATGTTATGACAGCATCGTTTGCCGTCAAGCGCAAAATTAGAAATTTCATAATGATCATATCCATTTTTTACGAGCAAATCACATCCAGTCATCCAGAGAGTATCTGCTGTATCAATATCAGGCATTTTTATTTCTTTATTTTTTACCTTTTTAAATAAAGGCGTATCATTTTCCAAAGTAAGACTGTAAAGAGAGATATGACAAGGTTTATATTCCATAACTTTTTTTATATCATCAATAATAATTTCTTCTGTTTGAAAAGGAAGACCTGTTATCAGATCAACAGAGAAAGATGAATTAAAAACTTTATTAATATTTGAAAGGCATTCATGTAATATAAAGGCATTTCCTTTTCTGTTTACAGATAAACGGCATTTTTCATTAAATGTTTGCACTCCAAGGCTTAATCTTGTTATTCCTCCTTCTTTGCAAGTTTTTAAAAAATCATTAGTTACTGATTCAGGATTAGCTTCAATAGTAAACTCATTAGGTGAAAATTGAACAATAGAATTTAATTCATTAAGTAGAATTTTAATTTTGCTTCCCAAAACAGACGGCGTTCCTCCTCCGATATACGCTGTTGGAATATTTTCGATATTAAAATAATTTATTTGAAATTTAATATTTTTAATAATCGCAGAAAGATATGAGTTTATAAATTTATCATTTAAATTATTAGTATTTACAGAATAAAAATCGCAATAATCGCAAAAAGACGAACAGAATGGAATATGAATGTATAAAGAAGCATTTAAACTCAAATTTTGTAAGCCCTATTCGTGTCAATCCGTGTTAATTCGTGGACTAATCCGCGTTAGCATTATAAATATTTTCGAAGTCGCCTGAAATTTTCTTAAAAACTTCGATTAGATTAGGATCAAAATGAATGCCGCTTTGCTCCACAATTTTATCAAAAGAAACTTCGTGGCTTAAAGACGGCTTGTAGCTGCGTTCCATTCTAAGCGCGTCATATACGTCGGCGATTGTTACTATTCTTGCGGAAAGCGGAATCATTTCGCCTTCAAGCTGGAAAGGGTAGCCGGCTCCATTCCATTTTTCATGATGAGAAAGCGCAATTTCTTTTGCCATGGGATTAGGATAAGTTGAAAGGATAAACGCGCCGTTTTTAGTATGTTCGCGCATAACTGCCCATTCCCAATCTGATAACGGTCCTTCCTTGTTTAAAATATCATCGGGGGTGCCGATTTTTCCTACGTCATGCATTGCGGCAAGAAATCCTATGTTGTCGATAAAATCCGCGTCTATGCGCTTGTATGTGTCCCCACCGATTTTAAACAATTCTTCGCAAAGCCGTCTTGAATATTCATTTACGCGTATAATATGTTTTCCCGTATCGTTATCTTTTAATTTAGAAGCTTCCAAAAGAGAAAGGAAAACAGAGCGCAGAAGTTTTTTATTTTCTTCTGTAAAATCGTCAAACATTACGACAAAGTCGCTTGGCGCTTTTAAATCCATTTCCAAAGGAAAAATATAAACCCTTATTTGAATGGAAACAGTATCGCGTGTTTTTAAAAGAGCGCTTCCTTTCCACGAAAAAGCATTTCCGCCGTTAAAAATAGTATCCCTTATTTTTCTTGCGTCTTCTAAAGAGAACGCTTTCCCGAATAAATCGAAAAAATATTTTCCGATTAAATCTGTAAACCCTAAAAACATTTTTTCGCATGCTTCGTTTCTGTAAATTATTCTAAGCCTGTTGTTAATTATTAATACCGGAAAAATACTTGTTTTAAAAGGGTTATGAGAAGAAGAAAGTAAAACGGACTGTTCGCTTCCGTCAGAAAGACCAAAATCATCAGGGATCTTTTGCCCGTCAGTTTCCTCGAGAGGTTCAAGTTCGCCGTTTTCGATAATATAACTCATTTTTTAATCCTTAAATTTACGCGTTAAGTTCTGCGTCTGTCTTTCTGACATATTCAGGACCTGATGTTAAGAATGCCGATAAGTCATTATCCAATATTTTTTTATTTTTTGCAACATAAATAATTTCTTTTGCATATCCTTTATTTTCAAAATTTAAAATAATGTCATTTTGAAAATCCGCAGGCAGCGAATTATGAAGTTCCTGCGAAAGCGGTCCTGTCATTATTATTTTATTTTCTTTTGTTAAATATTTTTTAATTTCATCTTTTATTTGTAATAAATCGCCGTCCTTATCTTCAAAAAGACGTGTTGTATTACTAAAAAATGTATAATAATAAGCGTTCTTCCTTGATAGTATAACAGGAATAATAATATCGCCGTCTTTTTGCGAATAACCAAATGCTATGCAATCAAGAGTTGGAATTGGCGCAAAGGGAATTGATAAAGAGAGGGCAAGTCCTTTTGCAATTGAATAACCTATGCGAAGACCTGTAAAAGAGCCGGGACCGCCCATGCAAAGAACGCCTGATAAATCTTTTGGCGTTAATCCTGCTTTTTTCATAAGGCTGTCTGTAAGTTCCATTACGATTTCCGACTGCTTCATCTGGCCGTCTGTTTCTATGTAATGAATGTCATCGCCGCAGGAAAGCGAAACGGACAAAATGGAACATGCGCTGTCAATTGCTAAAAGACATTCGCAGCGGCTGTGCTCTAGGCTCATAATTTTTCTATTCCGTTTATTTTAATTAACCTGGAAGTTTCTCCTGTTATCTCAATGGAAATATTTATAGAATCCTGCGGAATTGATTTTGGAACAAGACCGCTCCATTCGATTATTGAAATACCGCCCGAATTTAAAATATCTGCGCCTCCAATGTCTTCAAAATCCTTGTCACCCGACAAACGGTATGCGTCAATATGATAAAGGGTAGGAGAGTTTTCGCAGGAATATTCGTTAATAATCGTATATGTAGGGCTTGTTATTTTATCTGTAATTCCAAGGCCTAAAGCAATACCCTTTGTAAGAGCGGTTTTTCCGCTTCCAAGATCACCCTGAAGAGCTACAACAGATCCCTTTAATAAACAGGATGCTATTTTCTTTCCAACAGAATGAGTTTCGTCAGGAGAAGCGGAAATTATCTCTAACATTAATCAATCGGGAAGGCCGCCTGCAGAATCAAGCTGTTTTATATATGCTTTCAGCTCATTTGTAACAGGAATAAGGGGATAATCGACTTTATCTATAAAAGTAACAGAAACATCTCTTTGACCTGTAGGTTTAATTTCTATTGTAAAATCAATTCGGAAATTTTCAGGCCCTTTATTGAGCTCTATAACAGCAACACCTGTAAAAAGCAGTCTGTAATAGATAGGAACATCTTTTCTAATCATGTCTTTAATCGTAATTACTTTCATTTTTCTGTTTCCTCACTTTTTACTCACGTCCGTATTCATAAACAAAAGCGTTTATCAGGTTCATCGATCTTAACGGAATCTTCAGGAACTTAACATGAATAATTGTATTCAATCCGGTTTTATTTGTCCTTAAAACCTGCCCCAAAGCCGCTACACCGATATCACCCTGCATAAACTCGATCTTAAATCTAGCCCCTACCCTTATCGGAGCCATCATTTTCATTGAACAGCCGCCCATGGAGATATCTTGAATACTTCCCTGAAGCCTTCTTTTGTCAACAACCAGACGCTGTTTTTTCTTGGTACCTTCAACATACACCAAATACAAAGAACACGCAATAACCGAATGGCGCCTTCTGTAGCGTCTCTGGGATAGGAACCTAAGGTGGTTAGAGTGAGCAAGCTGCATTATAGGGTGTCCATTATAAGTAGAATACCCTATAACGCGGGTTTCAAAAGAAAACCCTTTATTGTTCTTTGTAAAGAATAAAACCGTAATTCTTGTCCCTTTTGCGATTTTTATCAGGCTTCCAAGCACATTTTTGGGAGTTTCAACGAATAGATGATCGCCCTTGGCAGAAGCCAGACGAACATTTATTTTTTCCTTGCCGGTGTTGATTGTGAATAAAATATCGTCCCTAAGCTGCCTTGTGGAAGAAATACCCCCAAGTACGCTGTTTTCAAGGGCGTTTCTTGTCGAGAACAAAATTGCAAGTCTTCGCTGGGAATCTGCAAATTTTCCGTTTTCTATTTCTCTGTAAGTGCGCCTGAAATGGCGATCTAAAAGAGCAGGGGTATTAACAGATTTTTCGGGTTCTATTACTCCGTCTGTCTTAAAAACATAAACAAGCATATTTGCCTGATCGCTGTTAAGCCCCAAATTTCTTGCAATCTTGTGAATTGCCAAACTTATAAAAAGACCGCCTCCGCCTGCGCTTCCGCCTCCGCTTCCTCCGCCTTTTCTTTTGCCGCCTGTAGGTCTTCTTGCTCCTATGATAATTACAATTACAATTACCGCAAGAATAACACCCATACCTATAAGCGTCCCGGTATTAAACTCGGGGTCTTCCATTGTGATTAAAGTTCCCTGCTGCAACGGCGGTAAAAGCAAAATAAAGTTAATCATTTATTATCCTGTATGTTTTCTTTTATTGCTGCGTATAGTTCTTTTAATTTGGGAGACGCTTCGTACTCTGTAAGGTCTCCCACAAGAACAGAATCGCTTTTTTCGTAGGCCTCTAAAAGCTCTTTTAATAAATTAGAAAAATTCGTTATTTTTGTTAAAAGATCGTCTTTACGGGCTTCGATTTGTTCTTTTGTTTCTGATTCTTTTTCATTTATAAAATATCCTTGAATATCAAGCTGCCTGAAAATACGAATCAATTTTTCTGTGATTGCCGCAAAAATTTGCATAGTCTGCGCGGCAACCGCGTCTTTTCCGGTTTGTATATCCAAAGGAAGCCGAATTAATCTTTCGCAGATTTCATCCAAAATTGGTTCAAGATTTGAAAGTTCTTTAGCAGGATCATTTACTTCCCTTTGGATTTCTTCTGTTACAGATCGCAGGGTAGAAGATGGTATTTCGCCTGCGCTGAAAGTGTTATAGCAAAAAGCATAAAGCTCAGGCAGCTCTTCTTGAATAAAACCGGCAGTCGCGCTCGATTTCCATTTTTCGTAATATTTGGATTTTGCGTCAAAATCGCAGGAATCGTATTCGTTAATGTCTTCTAAAAGATTTAATAGACTTGCAGCTGTAAGGTCTGACACTATGTTTGTCCGAATATCCAGACATTTTATATTTTTTATTTCTTTTTTAAAAATGCCTTCGATCATCGAAGCATTGATCATTTCTCCGTCGATACTAAGCTCGGATATTCTGTGTCCTGCGTCGGAAAGCCATCTTTCAAGACCTGTTAATACGTCTCCGATTGTGTTTTCGTTATCAAGACTTACATCCAGAGTTTTATCGTTAATTTTTATTTCCATGATTTTTCCTATTACCTGTTACCTGCCGCCGCGGTTTTGATTATTAAAATTATCCAAAGAGCTTGACATTTGTTCCATTCGCGCATAAGCCGCTTCCATCCTGGCGTATTGAATGCGAAGTTCCTGTTCCCTTGCGGCAAGCTGTCTGTCAAGGTTTGCAATGCGTCTTTCATCGCGCGTAATACGCGAATCGATTGTGCTTGTTTTAAGCGAAATTATTCCGCCTGTTTCAACAAACGGGCGCATAAGCGCTTCAACATTAAAAGCGACGCCCGTGTCTGCAAGCAAATCCCCCGATGTGTCGCTTGCAAAAAGTTCTCTTATCGCAGGCACTTTATTTTCCAATGCCGCATCAAGTTCCCGTTCGTTTATTTCAAGGTATCCTCTTAAGCGAGACGGATCGTACCCGGAGCTTCGCTGCGAGTTTGTACTTATGCCTATTTGCGCAAGAAGAGCAAGGTCTCTTTCCAAGCTTGTAGGGTAGGGGGCAGTTACCGTTCTTTGCAGATTATTTCTGAATGTGTTTAATGAAGTGTCGCTTGAAAAAATGCCGAGTCTTTCCCTCATGGAAGTTCTTTCATCTGCGGTTAAATATGTAAGCTCGTCAATGACGCGGTCATCCCTTCTTGTTAATACATTTATTTCTGCCATTAAACGGTTATAGTTTCCTACAAACGAAATAATTGAATCTTTTATAGCTTCGACATCGGCGACTATGCTAAGTTCGACAGGACGATCCGAAACGCCCCGTACATTTAATGTAACGCCGGGAATAAGGTCGTCAATATTATTCGATGAGCGCACAATATCGATGCCTTCCATCGAAATGATTGCATCGCGTGCTGTGGCAACCGCGTTTAAAGGCCTTAAACCGCCGGTTGTGGAAGTTGGGTCTAAAACTTCAACTTTTCCAATACTAACCTCGCGGTGGGTGTTCTCGTTTCGTAAATCTAATGAAACGATTGTTTTTCCGCGCGCGACATCTGTAAGATTATACTGCCTCGCCGTAAAAGAAGAAGAATCTGTTATTGCGGGAAGTCTTGCCGTTGTGCCGTCGGAAAAAACAAGATGTAAAACGTTCATGTTGTCATTGCGAACTGGCGGGGCAGCAGGAGTTAAATCCTGCGATGGGGCTGTGGACGGTTGATTTTGAATTGTAATTCCAGAATAAGTTACAGAACCTGCAGGAACGGTTGGTCCCGGAGGAGTTTGCGTAACAGTTGAACCTTCGCCTTCAACGCGTGTTTGGGTTTCCAGACGAAGGACAAGCGGTGAATTATCCGTTACCTGAATATTAAAAGGTAAGGATGCGGCTGCGCGAGGAGCTACTTTTAAAACACCCTCATTTACGGAGACATTTTGCGCATTTTCTGTTCTGCGAACAGAACCTTCGTTTATCGAAATATTTCTTTGAGTGTCATTGCTTACTTCCATCATGCCGATGCGCGCAACAAGGTCTGCTGCATCGCCTGAAAAACCAAGCCTGTTTGCAGAGCCTGTTAATTTTGATTCTATAAGAAGGGATCTTGTCCCGGGTTGTACTGCGATTAAAGATGCCGCTATTTTATCTCTTCCGCGGCGGTTAATTATTTCAACAAAATCTCTTAGTGTGCCGCCTCTGAAGGCGATTGAGATTTCATCGTTTCCAACTGTAAAAGTATAATTACCTGCGTCTATTCTTGCTCTTTCTTCGAGAGGCTGCGAAAGAAAACGATCTGCCGATGCAACCTGTTTTACCGAAAAACGCATCTGCTGCTCTGCGGCTTCTCTTGTTGCCGTGGCTGTGATTACATTTTCATCGGCGCTTCTGCCGATTCTTTCATTGAAAGGGTTTTGAAAAGAGTAGAGCGATCTTGCGCTGTCTCTAAGAGCGTTTATCCGCCTGCCTACTTCCTGCCAATAACCTCTTTGAACCTGGAGTGTGTCGACCTGCTGCTGAACCCTGTCCCTGGGGACGCGTTCAAGATTCATCAAGTCTTCGACCATCTGTTCAGAGTTGAATCTGCTTCTTACTCCCGGTATGTAAACATCTGACATAGACCTGATTTCCCCCCCTCTAACAGGCTAAATCTGCCGTTTCAAAGCCCGACCAAACGGTCAGTCATTAAGCCATCTCGTCGAACAAAAGACCGATAACTTCCTTTAAACTTCTGTGAAGCCTCTGCAATTCTTCAGGCGGTATTTCTCTGATCACTTTATCGGTATCTTTGTCGATGACCTTGACAATCACCTCGTTAGACCTGTGATCCACCTCAAATTGAAGCTTCTTGTTTAAAGCACTCCCCAATCTTTGAATATCAGCTGCTGTGTTTTGAATAATATGAGGTTTTACTTTTGGTTCCGATTGAGCTGTTTGCCTGACTGCCTGCGGACGAAATTCGACCGGAAGCGGAGACGGCGAGACAGGAGCATATCCTACACTTGCTACGGACATATGTACCTCCATGTAAAAGACAAATTCTTCCGCCAATCCCTGGCAGAAGAAAGATAAAGGGAAGTGAAGGCGCGAACTTCACTTTCCCCTCCCATTGCGAAAAAAAGACGACGTCCAGAAGTCTCTAATCTCGCTATGCTAAACTACTACGAAAGCAGCTGTACTACAGACTGTGTGCGAAGGTTAGCTTGCGCCAACATTGCAGTACCTGTCTGTTGTAAGATGGAGTCTCTTGTGAAGTCTACCATCTTGTTAGCCATGTTCGTATCCCTGATTCGGGATTCGGCGGCTTGGATATTTTCTGCCGCAATGGCTACGCCTTGTGCTGCCATCTCAAAACGATTCTGATAAGCGCCAAGGTCTGCGCGTTGTTTTGAAACAACTTTTAACGCAGCGTCTACTGTGCCGATAGCTCTGTTTGCCACATTAGGATCTGCAATAGAAAGTTTTCCATCGCCGCCCTGTGCATCAATCAAGCCAAGTG
>Ga0209755_10002813_pt1 | contig 22966 bp, 21 predicted proteins | sample TergutCo191P1_FD_187301 | JGI IMG/M metagenome (GOLD analysis project Ga0209755, IMG submission 187301) | Cornitermes sp. P1 segment gut microbial communities from Petit-Saut dam, French Guiana - Co191P1 (SPAdes) (version 2) | ecosystem: Host-associated > Arthropoda: Insects > Digestive system... | reverse complement strand
GGCTACCGGCAGCGCGCCGGGCTTGCGCAGGCCATACTCCACGACCCGCCGATTCTGATTCTGGACGAGCCGACCGGCGGCCTCGATCCCAACCAGATAATCGAAATCCGCTCGCTCATACAGGAACTCGGGCGGCGCAAGACCGTCATCCTGTCGTCGCACATCCTGCAAGAGGTCGAGGCGATTTGCTCGCAGGTGCTGATCATCAACGAGGGGACAATCGCCGCGCAGGGAACGCCCGAGGAAATCGCCGGGAGGATGAAGGGCGGCGACACCTGGGAACTCGTGCTGAAAGCGGCCGGGGCCAACCTTGGGGACGGCACCGTCGCCGAAAGCCTGCGGAGGCTGGGCGGCGACGTGGGCGCGGTTTCGGCAAAGGCCCATGGGGACGACACCACCGGCATTAGCTTTTTTATCCCGGCGGGAAAGGCCGGCTGCGTTACGGACGGCGAAAGGATTTTCGACTGGGCAGTCGGCGAGGGCTACAAGATACTCGGCATGAGCCGGAAAAAGCTTAGTCTGGAAGACATCTTCGTCAGCCTTACCACGGACGAGGCGGAAACGCCCGCGGCCGAAAACGACGGGGGGGAACAGCAATGAAACAACAAGGCATTATCGCAATGCGGACAAGGCGCATCCTCGCGCTTACCCGCAAGGAACTTCTTTCGTACCTTACCGCGCCGGCTTTTTACGGCGCGGCGGTTTTCTTTCTGGTGTTCAGTGCCGTGTGGCTGTTCCATGTCGGCAATTTTTTCGCAATGAACGTCGCGTCCATGCGGCCCTACTTCGCCGTCTTTCCCTTGGTTTTCATTCTGGTCATTCCAACCCTTACCATGAAAAGCTGGGCGGAGGAACGCAAGACCGGCAGCATCGAACTTCTGCTTACCTTGCCGCTTTCCGAATGGGATTTGGTTCTGGGGAAATTCCTTTCGGTCTACGCCCTTCTCGCCATGATGATGGCCCTGACCATCCCCGTCCCCCTCAGCCTGCTTCCCATAGGGCATTTCGATGCAGGCGTGATCGTCAGCGAATACTTCGGCGCGCTCTTGCTGGGAGCCTCTGCGGTGGCGTTGGGTTTGCTGCTTTCATCGTTGTCAAAAAATCAGGCGGGCAGTTTTCTGGGAACCGCGGTTGTGCTTATGACGACGATGCTTATCGGTCAGCTTACCTTCAATTTGGATCTTCCGCATTGGCTTAGGGAAGTCGTCAACTTTTTTTCCCTGCCGTTCCATTTCGAAAGTTTTTCCAGGGGCCTTTTGGACTCGCGGGGTATCGTGTATTACTTGGCAAGCACCGCGCTGTTCCTGTTCCTAACGACGCGGGTAATATTGTACAGGAAGTGGAGCTGATTATGACAAGACAACAAACATCGGTGATAACCGTTTTAACGCTAATCGTCATCGCATTAGGCATAATGGTAAGCAGGCAGGTCTGGTTCCGAGTGGACATTACGAGGGACAGGCTCAACACCATCTCCCCGGTATCGCGGAACCTGCATACCGAAATTCATGACACCGTGCACATAACCTATTTCATCTCGGACAGGCTGCGGGCGATCAGCCCTATACTCGGCGAAATCGAGGACTTCCTGCGGGAGTATGTTGGGTTCTCGCGCGGCAGGATGCGGCTAACGGTGCGGGATCCTGTAAGGGCCGACATGGTACCGGAAATCGAACGGCTAGGGGTGCTGCCGCAGCAAATACAGACCGTGGATCAGGATCAGGCGAGCATAATCACCGTGTACTCGGGAATCGTGATCGAGTACTTGGACGAGGTTTCGGTGATGCCGGTGGTGTTCTCGTTGGAAACGCTGGAGTACGATCTGACCTCGCGCATCCGCTCGATGGTGCGCGGCGCGCCAAGGGTCGTGGGAATTATCCTTGGCGATGCGCTCGTGAACCCGCGGCTCTGGGACGAGAGTTACCGGCATCTGCACGCCACCTTTGTTCAGGCCGGCTACCAGGTGCGGTTTATCGCGCCCGGCGAGGAGATCCCCGGCGCGCTTTCCGCACTGATCGTGCTGAACGGGGTCGAGACGCTGGACGAGCTTGCGCTGTACCAAATAGACCGCTACATCCAAAACGGGGGAAGGGCCCTCTTTACCGTAAGGGCCGTCGGCGTGGATTCCCACGGCGGCATGAGTGCGCAGGCACTTAACGACCGTGGGCTTCTTGCGATGCTGGCAAGCTACGGCGTGACGGTGCATCCCGAAATCGTGATGGATCAAACCGCGCTGACCATGCGGTACCAATCCATGGCCCCCGGGGGGGGGATACAGATACGCATCGCCCGCAATTTTCAGTGGATCAGGGTGATGCCAGAGAACAGCAACCCATTGCATCCGGTAACCGCAAGGTTCGGCGGCCTCGACCTGTACTGGGCCAATCCGCTAACCTTGTCGCCGCCGCCGGGCGTGGAGGCGGAACTCCTCTTCACCACCACCGATGCGGCGTGGACGATGAGAGCGCCGTTCCTTACCACCCCGGACCTTGCCATGATGATGGAAAGGGACGCACACGAAACCGCCATCGGCAGAAGAATTCTTGGGGCAAGTCTTAGCGGCGTTTTCCCCTCGTGGTTCGAAAGCACAGACGCGCCGCAAGAGCCAAGACCTGCGCGGATCATCGTCGTAGGCGAAACCGATTTCGCCACTTCGTTCCTGAACGTCACCGGCGCGCACCACAACCTTGGCTTCATGATTCAGGCTGCGGACTGGCTGGGCCATGAGGACGACATAATCGGGATACGTTCAAGGACGGTGGGATCGGGCAGACTGGACAGGATCGCCGATCCGGTGGTGCGAACTGCCGCGATGCGTTTTGCCAGAACCGTCAACGTTTTTGTCGTGCCGATTTTGGTTATCATTGCCGGCATATTCTTTTCGTTCAGGCGCAGGGCCCTGGCGAAGAAGGAGCTTTAACATGGTGTACAAAAAAAAGGTAATCGTTCTTTCCTGCGTAATCGCGTCGCTGGTCTTGGTTTACATCGGGGCAGTTGTCTTCGACCCGGCAAGGCGGGGTGCGCGCGCAGATGTCTATACCTGGCTGGATCCCAGAGACATCGACAGGATTAGTGGAATCACCATTACCCTTCCAGATTCGGATACCGTCATCCTTACGCGGAACGGAAGGCACTGGTTCGTGTCCCGCAATGGTAGAAACTACCCCGCAAGGCATACGCGGGTGAACGATTTTATCACCGAACTTACCCGCCGCGCCCCCTACCCGATGCGCGCCACAAGCGCGGCCGCACATACGCGGCTTTCGCTTACCGAGCCAGAAGCCGCCCGCGTTACCGTGTCCGGCATTATCGGGCCGCCGCTTCTGGATCTGCTTATCGGGCAAAACGATCTGTCTGGACGTAACGTGTACATGCGAAGGGCCGGCAGGAACGAAGTGAGAGCCGGCGAGGACAGGTTCTCCGTCTACGTTTGGGCCGCAGCCAACTCATGGTACAACCTGCTGCTGTTCCCGGAAAGCGAGGACGGCATCCCCGGCGTCCAGGATGTCATGCGGCTTACCGTGTACCCGCCAGCGAACGAGGCCGGGGAAACAACCCCGATGGTTTTTACCCGTGTGGCAAGGGCCTGGGAGGTGAACTTTGAAACCGAAGCCCTCAATCAGATTCGGGTGGACACCTTTGTGCGGGATATTCTTATGAGCGCGGGGGAAAGTTTCGCCGACCCGATGATCGGCGCGGTGTTCGGCGACAGCCGCCTCGTGCTGGAGTTCGAGGGCGGAAACACGACCACGATTAGCTTTACCGAACCAGACCAGAACAACAGACGGCAGGCCTCGGTTTCCAGCACGAACTTTGTGTACGAGATTTCGGGGTGGATGCACCAACGGCTTTTCCCGGCCGCCGGGGTGTTTGGGTTTTAGTCTCTAGCACCAGACTTGCGGCCTTCCATGAAAGCGCGGTACTTGTCGGGGTCGCTCTTGAACGCGATTATGTGGGAAACGGGATCCATAAGGGATCTTTCCAGAGCTTCCTCGGCCTCAAAGACCAGCCGTGCGGCATTGATTAGATCCCTTCCCGAACAGGCCGAAACCCCCATGCAGAGATCGGTTTTATTCTTGAAGACATCGGGATACTTGCCTATAACCCTGTTGTGGAATTCTGTCGCGTTCAGGAAGCCCATGTCCAGACTCAAACCAGGGCAAATGATCGACAGACCCCGATCACCCCTTTCGCAGATGAATTCCCTGGAAGAGAAAAAGCGCGCCGCATCGGCAGCAAGTCGAGCGTAATAGTTGTCCGCCTCGGCTGGCTTGAATTCTGCGACGATAAAGGCAAGATCCTGCCCGGCCGCCACACTGCGGGCCATTTCCTCGGCAAGCCTGTCCTCGGTATGCTCCTTTCTGACAACGTGTCCGCGCTCGGAGTAGTTCCCCGGCTTATGCGGCGGGGGTTTGGGCCTTTCGCTTCTTATCTCCCGGTCACTTTCATGCCGCGCTTCCGCGACGAACGGACGCCGCATATCCTCGCGCGCGCCTTCCCGGGGAGCCGCCGCTGCGCGGGCACTCGCAGGAACCGGCCCTTGTTGTCGATGAACAGACGATTCCACCAGCAGGGTCAAAAACGCCACGGCAAGGGCGGCTGCGATCAGGATCATCGCCGTCCTCAAAGCCTCGGCAAGCTCGGCATAGTCGAAGACCCCGGCCACCGCATGAATGTTCACGTTCCACATGCCATGTATCCGCAGCGGCTCGAAAAGTTCCTGCCTTGAAAAATCGAAACGACTCCTGAACCTTGGCGAGCCATCAACCCAAGTCAGGGCATGACCCCGCTCCCTTTCAAACCCGAATTCCCCGCCGGGGGTGGAAATGATGACACCTTCAAGAACCCTGCTTTCGTTAAGGGCGTTCTGGACAATCTCAATGTAAATCTCGTCCATGAAACTCGCGGCACCCGCAGCCGAGGCCCTGTCCGCGAGAACGTGGAATTCCCTTCTTGCATCGGCACGGCGTTGATCCATGCTCACGCTGATTCTGACAATCACCGACACCAACGCCCCAAGGTATACCAATATGCAAACCGCAGCAATGAGCGTGCCAAAGATTGATGTGTTTTTCGAATATTCTAACCGACGCATAGGCTTATTATATACGTAATCGGCATATTTTGCTAGGCTCATTAGCATGAGATTGCGAAAATCGTCATTGCCAGACGGGTGGTACCCCGGGAATTCGGGTGAAATTTCACGTTTCCTGTCGGAATTCGCCAGCGAAGCCGTCATCGGCCCTGCCAGCGTTACCATCGCCCCCCATGCGGGGTGGTTTTACTCGGGCAAAATCGCCGCAAGGGCGGTGGCCTGTCTGGATAAGCGGGCCGAAACATTGGCTGTCATCGGCGGACATCTGCCCGCGGGCCACGAGCCGCTTTTCGCCATGGAGGAAGCCGCGGAAACGCCCCTCGGAAACATGGCGATAGACGCTGAACTCCGGGCGGCCCTGATCTGGGAAATCGGGGGGAAGGAAGACCGTTTCCAGGACAACACGGTGGAGGTGCTTCTGCCCATGGCCCGTTTCTTTCTTCCGAATGCGTCACTATTATGGATGCGTCTGCCAGCCGACATGTCCGCATTCGAGACGGGCAAGGCCCTCGCCGCGGTCGCAAAGAAACTGGGGCGCAAGCCGGCCGTGCTTGCCTCCGCCGACCTTACCCACTACGGGCAGGGCTACGGCTTTGCCCCCAAAGGAACCGGCCCGGAGGCCATGCGCTGGGTGCGGGAAGTCAACGACCGCCGTTTTATCGACGCGGTGGAGTCCGGCGATCCCGCCGCGGTGCTGGAAAGGGCAACTGCGGACAATTCCACCTGTTCCGCCGGGGCGGTGCTTGGCGCGATGGGATTTGCGCAGGCGACCGGAGCCGGACCAGCGCGGCTTATCGAGTACGGTACCAGTGCCGACGCGGAACTTGCCGGGGTGCCGGGGTCTTTTGTCGGGTATGCGGCGTTTGCGTTTAGCGGAAGACAGGCAGGACTTCGTGATGCATGACAACGAGGCGCGGGATCTTTACTGGAGTCGCCAGATAGCCGAGATGGACATGAAGACCATCGCCGATCTTCAACCCCTGTAATTCCAACACTGGCGGCTTACCACTGTGAATGCGCCGGCAAACAGATTCAAAAATACAAGCGAACACGGCCCCCGCCCCAGACTGTGCCAAAAGTCCAAAACACCCAAATTTCCATGAAATGGCGAATGCAAAATGATGCAAACAGACGAAAACAATGGAAAACCTTCCCGTTTGTCGCATGAAAATTGAGGCCAGAAATAGATTTGACACAACCTCACCCGCAAGTAATCGTTCCCCTCCGTGTTATTAGCCCACGCCGCGAGCGCTGCGTTGCTGTCGATGATAAACGTATACTCATTCGCGCGCGGATCGGTCGCATCCAGCCGTTGCTTGTCCTGCCCGGACATCATGCCTGTGCGCCGCGCCGCATCGTTGCCGCCGAGAGCATTGGGAAGGCTTACATCTATACTGTGCAATTTTGGTGGTGGCTGTATTCGCTTGCTTTTTGGGATCTGTTTGCTGGTGCGATCAACAAACTCTATACGCCAAAGGGTGTGTGGGCAATCCTGTTCCTGCCCGTTGCCTTTGCGTCGTATAGGGCTTTGTCGGCCCTTGAGATAAAAGCGTCGATACAGGGGTTTTTCGTGGGTGCTTGCGTGCTTACGCCGATGCTTACGGTTACTTTCGAGAAGGAACCGTCTTCGTAGTTGGGGATTTCCGTGTTTTCGATACACTTGCGTATGGTTTCGGCGATTTCAAGAGCTCCATCCAATGGCGTGTCGGGCAGTAACACGATGAATTCCTCCCCGCCCCAGCGGGCGGCGAAATCCGACGAGCGCTTCAGTAATTTAGAAAAACCGCATGCGATTGTCTGCAAGGCAATGTCCCCCTGCTGGTGCCCGTAAGTATCGTTATAGGTTTTGAAATTGTCAACGTCCATAACCAGAAGGCTGACGTACTGATATCCTCCCGCCCTTATTGCCCGTTTCCATTCTGCCTTTATCCGATCATCGAAACTGCGCCTGTTAGGTATACCTGTCAACTGATCCAGCAAACTTAGACGTTCTATCGTGCGAAGATGGTTGACTATCTGAATCTGGTTCCGTACCCTTAGCTTCACAATCATGGGGCTAAAGGGCTTGCTTATGTAATCGGCGGCATTCAGGGACAGGCCTTTGGTCTCATCTTCGGTACTGCTAAGTCCTGTAACGAAGATGATGGGGATTTTTTCCGTTGCCTCCATGTTTTTAAGTTTTGCAAGCACTTGATACCCGTCCATTTCCGGCATGATAATATCCAGCAAAATAAGATCAGGCACATATTTCCCGACCATTTGAATAGCGTCCGCACCGTTTTTTGCCGTGTAAATCGTGTAGTCTGCGTCCAGAATGTGAGCCAAGACCTGAAGGTTCGATGCCTCATCGTCAACGATAAGCACGCTGTTTTTTTGTTCAGTGTCCATTTCCTAAGTCCATCCTTTTTTTATCTCGGCAAGCGTTGAGAACGCCGTCTCGAAGTCGAAATCTTTTATTTGCTGAATCAGCTTTTCACTATCGGGTATTGCGCGGATATTGTCAATGAGTTTGAGGCATTCTGGGTTGCCGGCTTTTAAGAAGGGTTCCAACTTCTCGGTCAATTTCAGTGCCTCGTTTGCGCTCAAGGGTGCCGGTGGCGGCTCGTCTTTGGCTTCGGCCTGCAATGCCGAAAAGCCTTTCAGCGCCGCATTTAGCTCGGTATCCAGCATGTTAAGCTGCTTTTCTGTTGGTTTCTGCCCTGCCTTTAGCACCATCTCTACATCCTTGGCGATTTCTTGCAGACGGGTTTTTCCAAGCTGTGCCGCATTACCCTTTAGGGTGTGCACCAACCGATGCGCCAGTTTCATGTCGCCAGTGTCAATGGCATTGACAATTTCGGCGAACATTGTCCCGTACTGCCGCAGGAAATGCGCCTGTAACATCTTTTGAAGTTGCGCATCCGCCTCGGTCAGCGAGTTTTTGGACACGGTTTCCTTGTTGATGGGGGAAAGGTACTTCAAAAGGCAATGCCAAAGTTCCTGCGAGGTAAAGGGTTTGCCTATGCAGTCCTGCATGCCTATCGACTGGTACAGCTCCCTGTCGCTGGTCATGATGTTTGCGGTCATGGCTATGATGGGTGTTTCCAGACCCAGTGCGGTAATTTTCGACGCCGCTTCCAGTCCGTCCATTTCCGGCATATGGATGTCCATGAAAATAAGGTCAAAGGGTTTCTTGTCTTTTTCAAAAGTTAGCTCGGAAGGGTTCTTGTCTTTTTCCAGACGCCTGCAGACTATATCCACAGCCTCTTGGCCGTTGAACGCTATCACCGTCCGCAGTCCCACCCTCGTCAGGTGTTCGTGTATCACTTGCTGGTTCAAGGTGTTGTCCTCGCAGACCAGTATCTCCCCTTCGAAAACTGGTTTTTCAATGTCGGGCATTATGGGCTTGCTGGAGGATTCGGCGACGGGAATGTCCATCGTCTTGAAGGTCATTGAAAAGCTGAATCTGCTGCCGACATTGGGCGTACTTTCCACGGTGAGTTCCCCGCCCATAAGCTCGATCATGTTTTTTGCGATGGTCAATCCAAGCCCCGTGCCTCCGTACTTGCGCGTGGTGCCGGAATCCGCCTGCATGAACGGCTCGTATATCAAGGCTATCTGTTCGGGCGTCATGCCTATGCCGCGATCCTCCACATCGAAACGTACTTTGACCGTTTTTTCCTCCGCCTTTACGATCGCCACCGAAACTTTAATCGTGCCTTGGTTGGTCGTGAACTTTATCGCATTGGAAAGAAAATTCAGCAGTACCTGTCGCAGCCTTGTCGGGTCTCCCAAAAGCATTTTGTCGAACGATGGTTCCGCGTCGAATAACACGGTTATGCCCTTTTCCTTGGCCTTTGACATAACCGCCGTCTGGCAACGGCTCAATACATCGCTCAGCTCAAAAGGAATGAGTTCCGTTTCCATTTTTCCATATTCGATTTTCGAGATGTCCAAAATGTCGTTGATAATCTGCAAAAGATCTTTTGCGCTTTCCTGTATGTGGGTAAGGTAGTTTCTTGTACTGGCGGAAATATATTCGTCCAAGGCAAGCTCTGAGAAACCCACTATGCTGTTCATGGGCGTTCTGATTTCATGGCTCATGTTGGCAAGGAACGCGGACTTGGCTTTGTTTGCGGTTTCCGCGGCCTTGTGTGCCAGACGCAAATCTTGCTCCACTTTGTGCATCTCGTTTAGAGTTGTCTTGAGTTCCTTCAGGTTTCTGGTGTACGCCACTAGGACATGTTTGTCCATGTGTTTTACCCGCACCAGCGTTACCTCGCAGGGAAGGATTTCCCCGTCCAGCATCTGGTGTTGCCATTCGAAGCGGCCATAGCCTTCCTCGAACGCCGCCATTAGTTGCTCACTTGCCGCTTCCTTGGAATTTTTTCCGTCCGGCTGGTATTCCGGGGAAAAATCAAAAAAGCTGCTGGTGAATTCGTTTTTGCTCGACAGCTTGAACAACCTAACCGTTTCCTCGTTGCAGAATAACACGTTGAGGTTTTTGTCCCACAGGATACAACAGAGGGGCATGGCGTCAAGAATAATCTGCGCACGCCTGTCCATCTCCTTTTCTTTTTCCATTGTCACGAGCAGGATATCCTTGTCGCGGCTTTCGGCCCTTGATTTTCTTATTGCCTTGTCCACCTGCACAAGAACCACGATCAGTATCCCAGCCAAAACTGTGCCAAGGACGCTAAGCATAAAAACCATACTTCTCAATGTTCGGTAGTACTCGACCCTTGGCGTTACGATGTACAGAATCCATCCGTTGTCAAGCAATTCGGAAAAGAAAACCGATACCTGGCCCCTGTAGTTTTTGGCCGTACGTTCGAAGAGGTTTTTCCCTGCCAGCACCTCTTCCGCAAGTTGTGCAAGATCGTGGCCCATTTCGTGCGCCCTTAAACCCACTATTTCCGGATTTGGGTGAAAGTATACGACCGCGTTTTCATCGAAGAATATTCCGTAACTGCCCGGGGTCAACCGCATGTCGGCGATATAGTTGATGATGCGATAAAGCGGCAAATCTACGGCTATAATCCCCATCGGCTGTCCTTCGTCATCAAAAAAACGATGCACGAAGGTTACGATGTTCCCGCCTTTTCGCGGATCTTTGTGTACAGGGGTAACGGCAACGCTGTCGCCGGCCTCCACCGCGGTCTTGAACCAAGGACGTTCCCTTGGGTCGTAATCCTCCGGCGGTTCCCACTGCAGTGCGTGGATATAAATGCCACCGAACACATCAAAGTACCCGTAAATACAGCATAGCCGAAGTTTGTTTGGTTTGGTTTGCAGAATGTCTGTGATATCCTTCATGAAACTGCGTATGGCATCCTCATCGGCGCCATGCAAAATCATGTGACGAATGCTCCTTGATACCCCGATGAGCGTGTTTTCGGATTCCGCCAGCGCGATTTCGATCTTAAGCCTTGTCCTGTCCAGCAGATCCCTGGATTCCCTTCTTAGCGATTCCCTTAGCATGTTGCTTACATATAGACTGCTCGACACAACCATGAAAAGAAAAGCCAGCGCAACAAAAAGCGCCTGGATGTACACTGAAGGAGTTGTCCAGGCTTTTTTCATGGAGGAAGGGCATGCAGGCATATATCCATCCTTAATGTTCGTTATTGAAGTTCTATTGCAGTCCCAACCTTTCCAGCGTCCGCCTTGCCCTGCGCGCAAGCGCCTGATTACTGTCCTCGGCGATGATCCTTATGTCATCGGCCAAACTTACAAGGTTGTTGTTGGCGGCAATTTCCAAGGCGTAGGATCTTTCGACTATGCCCCTTTCCGCCATAAGGCGGCGGGTGATTGGTTCCATGTTTCTGGCCGTTGTCCCTCCGAGAATTCTCAAAAAGCCGTTGTGCAGAGCGGTAAGGTTTCTCTGCCTTGCCTCGTCCATTTCCGCAATAAAGGTGTCGAGAAATCGATCGGCATCGTGCTGCATGAGCATTTCCCCCGCCGTAAGGCGCACGCGGGCGGAACCCCTGCGTTCGACAAACAGATCTTCGATTATTTGTATCGATTCGCTATTGCCTATCGCCCCCAGGGCGCGTATCGAGTGCTCCCTTACCGCCTGGCTTTCGTCGCGGGTGGCGCGGAATCTAAGGTAAGGCACCGCGGCGACAAGTCTGCGGTCGCGGCTTGCGTTGGCCGCGGAGATGCGGGTGCGCTCGAAGGAATCGCGGAAAGCGTCAAGGATTGCCGCATCCACCGCCGCGCCCGAAAACGGCCCCAAGGCTTGGACTGCGGTTGCCCGGACGTGGGGCTCCCTTGCGGAAATGCCGACAAGTACCGCGTTAAGGCCGCTGGTGTCGCCGATTTGCGCAAGGGCTTCAATCGCGGCTATACGCAGGAACTGTCCGCCTTCGCTGTCACCAGCAATGTTCGAAAGGAATTCCACCGCAGCGGCGGAACCATTTGCGCCCAGTGCCTGTATTATCTCGCGCTGCGTGCTGGCGTCCAAATCGCGGTCCTCGTAGAACTCGACAAGGTACTCGGCCATATCGTCGGCATCCTCGCCACCAGCCGCCCCGCCAATCCTGCCAAGGGCGCGGATCGTGTTGTTAAGGAAACGCCTTTCCTCACTTTGGGCCACCTCGCGCAGAACCAGCAGGCCCTCGGTCGCCCCGATCCTGCCAAGGTAGTCTATCGCGGCAAGCACCGTCTCGCTGTGCTCGTAGAAACGTTCCTCTACGGCGTATATGGCCCGCGCCTCCAGGCCGGTTCTTTCCCGCTCGCCGAAGAAGTTAAAGGCCACGGTCAGAATGTTGTGGTTGCGGGTGTTTCCGACAAGAGCGATGATTTCGTTATCCAGCGAATCCACGCCCTCGCTCCGCAGTTCCTGCATGAGTGCGGCGATTTCCGTTTCCGTACCAAACCTTACGATGTCTAATCGTAAGGCATCGATGTCTTCCTCTGCGAACAGCAACACTGCAGACAGCAAAAGTGCCGCCGTGAAAATACCGTTTTTCATTCCGCCTCCTCATTGTAGCTCGAAAGAAAGTTACGCTTGAACTCCGTAAACCTATTTTCCCCGATGGCGCGGCGTGCGTCAAGAACCAGTTTGTGAAGGAAAAACAGGTTATGGTAACTTGCCAGCATGGAACAGAGTATCTCCCGGTTTTTAAATAGGTGGCGAAGGTATGCCCGGCTGTACTGCCTGCACACTTTGCAAATACACTCTTTATCTATCGGCATAAAATCCATTCTTTTGTCGGTTTTTTTGAGGGAAATCGGGCCGTTTCTGGTATAAACCCTGGCGTTTCGGCCCTCCCGGGTGGGCGCCACGCAGTCGAACATGTCTATGCCGTTTTCGATGGCCTCAAGAATGTATTCCGGGGTGCCTATGCCCATAACGTACCGGGGTTTTTCGTGGGGCAGAAGCGCGGCCGTAAGTTCCAGCATCTCGACGAAGGCCGAGTGCGGCTCGCCGACGGAAAGGCCACCGATTGCGATGCCAGGGGTGCCCGCGGCGATGCAGGCTTCGGCGCTACGTTTGCGCAGATCGGGGAAGAAGTTTCCTTGAACGATGCTGAACAGATTCCCTTGGTAGCCTTCCTCCCGCTTATGTTCCCATGTTTGCACTGCCCGGCCCATCCACTCGGTGGTTAAGTCCAACGATTTTTCCGCCTCTTTGCGATCCGCGCCCCATGCGCTGCATACGTCAAGCTGCATCTGTATATCGCTACCGATGATGCACTGGGTTTCGACCACGTTTTCCGGGGTAAATAGGTGCCGGGAGCCGTCTATGTGCGACTGGAACCGCGCACCTTCCTGCGTGATCTTTCGCAGGTGGGAAAGCGAAAAAACCTGATACCCCCCGGAGTCGGTGAGTATGTTGCGATCCCATGCCATGAAACGATGCAATCCGCCCGCGCCGGCCATGACTTCCATTCCAGGGCGCAGGTATAGGTGATAAGTGTTGGAAAGGATTATCTGGAAACCTATTTCCCGCAGATCCTCTACCGTAAGCGCCTTCACCGTACCCGCGGTTCCCACCGGCATGAACACCGGGGTAGAAACATCGCCGTGGGGAAGGTGCAGAAGGCCAGTTCTTGCGGAAGTGTTACTGTCCTTGGAAACAACGTTAAAAATCATACCGGCAATCATCTCCTTTCTTCATGTCTACGGAAACATTGCCCCAAAGGAAGCCGCCGAATTCCGCTTTAATCAGCGGTTCACTAAGTCTTCGCCCCTCCCAAAAGCAAAAACCCAATCGCAATAAAAACCGCTACCGGAAACCACGCCCCGATAAAAGTCGGAATGTGCCCAAGCCTTGCCATCATCATTGTTATCATTTCAATGACGTAAAACACCACCGCCGCCGAAATACTCGTAAGAAGACTCATGAGAAGGATGTTCTTCTTAAACCTGCCGCCCATCGACAGTGAGAGTATCATCACTATAAACGAAACGGGCGGGAACGAAAACCTGCGGTGAAAATCCGCCTCCGCCTCGGCGTATGGCAGACCCGCGGCTCTAAGGTCATCCACTAGGTTTCCCAGTTCCAATGCGGAAAGTTCCTCGGGTCTTACCGCACTGCGCCTAAAGATATCGGGATGCTCCCTGAACTCATCGGTGTGGGGGAGGGGGGTGGCGCGCAGAAATCCGTCATCCCAAAAATAGATAATGGCATTGACGAAATTCCAGTAATCGCCGTTCCAGGTCGCCCTTGGGGATCGGATCAACGAGACGAAATCCCCTTGGGCGTCCTGTTCCACAATGCTTATGCCGTTTAAAACCTGCCCGATGTGGTCGTAAAAATCCACCGAGTAAATGATCTGCCCGCCCCGCGCCCTTATCACTATGTCGGAGTTGTGCTCAACGACATGCTGACGCAGGGCGCGGCGAGTAAGCTCGTTCTTTGTTCGCATCGTGGGGATAACTACAATGTCGTTAAAAAAAAATGAAAAAAACGAGGCGACCACCCCAAGAAGCAGTAGGGACAAACCGAAACGCCTGTAGGGAATTCCTGCGGCAAAAATCGATGTTAGCTCGTTGCGGGCGTAAAGGCTGCCCAACGTGTACGCCGATGCAAAGATGAGCGATATAGGTAGGGCGAACGCCAAAGCCTGCGGCAAAAAGAACAGGCTTATCCTCATGACTTCGATAAAGGGGACTTCGTTTTGCAGATAGCGCGCAAGGTGGGCGAACAGATCGATCAGCACTATGACGAAGGCGAACATTCCCGTGACCGCAGCGAATATTGGCGCGAACTGGCGTAACAGGTAGCGATCCAGAATCATTTGAAAACCTTGACAACCGCCATGATAAAGCCTGTCGATAGCATCAGTATGTTAGGCGTCCAGATTGACCAGAACGGTGGCGTGCCAAGTCGATGCCCCATGGTTTGTCCGCCAAGGAGCAACGCCCAGTAAATGACCGATATAATCAATCCAAAGATAAAGCCCACGGTTTGGCCGCTCTTCTTGGCCATCAACCCCATCGCCACCGCAAGGAACACAAACGAGAAAGCCCCAAAGGGAAGCGCAAATTTTTGGTTGAACTCAAGCTGGTAAAGCGCGAGCGTGCGATCCCTCCGCATGTTTTCCAGCGTCTGCACTTCCCGCTGAAAAGCCGCGAGTTGGCTGTTCCTTCGGTTCCAGACATCCGATGCCGGCCCCTCCCTAAGATTTTGCTCAAGGGCCAGCCCAAGCGAGGCCGTCCGGTTCCGCCTGTCGTTCAACCTTACGTCAAGTTCGGAACTCAGCCGTTGCTTCTCCCTGAACACGTCAACCGAACTCATCTCGCGGGGGCTTATCGCGGTCATCGCCTGCATGATGTCTTCCTGCGGCACCCAGTAACGGACGGTGCTCGCAAAAGCATAATCGTAGTCCTCCCGCGCAATTTCCCGCGAGGACTGGATAAAGGCCCTGGACATGTCCAAACTCAGGCCGTCCCTGCCATCGTCCCTAAGCTCCGCGGTATGGGCCATTATGAGCCGCCGCTCGCCATCCCCGGTGCGATCCATTATAAGCACGTTGTTGATGGAGTTGCCGACAACATCGCCGGTAACAATCACCGTGTCCCTGAACCTTATTACCGAGTTGGAAGCCATTTCAAGCGCAGGGGTCGAGACAAGGATGCGCCGGTATAGTTGCCTGAACTGCAAAGTCCCCGCCGGCAGCAGAATGTCGTTTGCGACGAACGATATAAGGGAAATGACGATGCCGACGGTTATCGCGGGAAGAAACACGTTCCGAAAGGAAAGCCCCGACGAAAGCAGCACCAGAATCTCGTTGTCACTGGAGAGTCGCCCTATAGTCATAAGCGTCCCGACAAGTGATGCGAATGGGGCTGACATGGCAATAACCGAGGGCAGGGAGAAAAGCACCAGCAGAGCAACCTGATTGAAGGGAACCTGCCTGGTCAGAATATCCTGTGCCATCAGAAGGAGTTGGTTGACGAAAAATATGAAGAAGAAGAACAGAAACGAGATAAGGAACGCGAAAAAAACCTCGCCAAGGATGTACTTGAAAATGGTGAAGGACATGGAGCGGGGACTTTCCCCGCTCGATCTGCTCATAAAGAACCACCCACGGCCTGTCGGTGGAAAACCCGTGAGCTTTTTTATGGTACCAGAGCCCGCCGCCCCAATCTCGTTCATCCCGTAGAACCAAAACCACCACTGTTCCGTGTCGTTACGGACAGCTCCCCCGTTTCAACTATGTCGGCACGAAGGAAAGGGGCGATAACCAACTGGGCGATACGGTCGCCGTCTTTCACGGTGAAGGTTTCTGCCCCAAGGTTCACCAGAACCACGGCCACCTCGCCGCGGTAGTCGCTGTCGATTGTGCCCGGCGAATTCAGTACCGTAACGCCGAACTTCGCCGCCAGCCCCGAACGCGGCCGGACCTGTCCCTCGAATCCCTCCGGGATTTCAAGCCGCAAACCCGTGGGGACTTTTGCCCGCCCCAAAGGTGGAATGAGCAAGTCTTCCCCCAAAAACGCCTTGAGATCCATGCCGGCGGCCCCTTCGCTCTCGTAGCGAGGCAGGGCAACGCAGGGGTCGGTTCTTGATATTTTCAGCCGCACTGTTCGGATGGCGTTTTCTTGCATACCTGTGTTAATTATGGGCTGTTCGAACGGTTTTTACAATACTGTACGGGCCTGTGAATCCCGCAGATTGCCGTCTATGGCCCCATCCTTCATCACCGCGATACGGTCGCAGAGGCATTCCGTCGCGGCCATGTCGTGCGAAATAAACAGAATGGTCAGCCCCAGGGTTTCGCGCAAATCACGAAAAAGACACAGTATCTGCACCCCTGAAAAGACATCCAGCGAGCTGACTGCTTCATCGGCGATAAGCATTTTGGGTTTCAGCATCAGGGCGCGGCCGATGCAGGCGCGCTGTTTCTGCCCGCCGGAAAGCTCGTGGACGCGCCGCGCTTTGTGAAAAGGTTCCAACCCCACAAGCTCAAGCATTTCGTCCACCATACGGGAACGTTCCTGCGCGGTGCCGCCGCAATCCAGACTGCGGCGGTGTATGACCAAAGGCTCCTCCAGAAGCCAGCCGATTTTCTTTGTCGGATTGAGCGAGGCCCCCGGCTCCTGAAAGATCATCTGCACGGTGCCGCCGCCAAAGCGGGACTTTCCACCGTTTCCCCGAAACGCATTTTGCTGCAGCCGTCCGTCAATGAGGATCTCGCCGTCATAGTCGATAAGCCCCAGAATGCACCGGGCAAGGGTGCTTTTTCCGCCGCCCGATTCACCGGCAAGCCCGAAGATTTCCCCGGTGGCGATATCCAGATTCACGTTTCTCAGGACGGGTTTCATTTCCCTTTTTCCGAACAAGCCGAAACTACGGCTGACGTAGGCATTGGAGAGCCCTCGCATCGAGATGAACGGCATCGCTTTTCTGGTAATGCTTATGCTGGTAACGTTGGCAATATTTGTGATACCCCCCTGGGGGGGGATGCTGCCAGGAATTGCCCCGACAAGCTCCGCAGTGTATGGATGCGTTGGTGCGGAAAACACGGACTCGCTCGGCCCTTCCTCCATGATTTTCTCCTTGCGCATAACGAGGGTGCGATCACAGAAACGCCGCACCAGCGAAAGGTCGTGGGAAATGAAAAGAACCGCGGTGCCGAATTCGCGGTTGATTTGGCCGAGCAGCGCAATAATGTTGTCCTGATTTTCCGTGTCGAGCGAACTTGTCGGCTCGTCGGCGATAAGCAACTTTGGGCGGCATATCGTAGCGATGGCGATCATCACGCGCTGGCACATTCCGCCGGAAAGCTGATGCGGAAATGCGCCGAGTATTCTTTCGGGATTTGGAAACTTAAGCCTGCGCAACAGTTCTGCGACATCCGCCCTGGTGCTTGTGCCACCGTGCAGTTTCGGTGCCTCGGCAATTTGCTCTCCGATTCTCATCAGCGGGTTTAAGGACTGCCTTGGTTCCTGAAAAATCATGGCGATTTCTTTCCCGCGTATGCCGCACAGTTCTTTTTCGCCAAGGAACCGCAGATTGACTGTTTCACCGCCTTCGCCGCGGTGAAACAATATCTCGCCGCCGGTGATTTCCACTACCGAAGGAAGCAAGCGCGAGATGGAAAGGGAGGTGAGGGTTTTTCCGCAGCCCGACTCTCCCACAAGCGCAACGATTTCACCGGTGTTAACGACAAAGCTGCACCTATCGATAATGGGAAGATGCCCAGCCTTGCGCCTGATTCCCACGGAAAGGTTTCGTACATCCAGCAACGCTTTTTGCGCCGCTTCATGCGTGGACATGTTAATCCCCGAACTTTCGGCGAAGGCCGTTGCCAAGGCAGTGAAAACCGATGACCGTCAGCATAATGAACCCCCCAGGCGCAAGGGCGCACCACGGGGCATTGAACAGAAAAATCTGCGATTCTGAAAGCATCCTGCCCCAGCTTGGGTGCGGGGGCTGAATGCCCAGACCGAGATAGCTCATTGCGGATTCGGCAAGGATTGCATTGGAAAGTCCCAGCGCCGAGGCGGAAAGCAGTGAGTGTGCAAGGTTCGGCAGTATGTGCGCAAAAAGTATTCGCACATGGCTTGCCCCCAAAAGGCGCTCGGCAAGGACAAAGTCGGCGTGCTTGTACTGCAATGCGCCACTCCTCATTATACGGGTAAAGCTGGGAACGAATAGAACCAGCAGGGCGACAAAAAGCGTGAACTGGCTATTCCCCATCAATGCGACCATCACCAACGCAAAAAGAATTCCTGGAAAGGAACTGATTGCGTCCATCAAACGCATGACAATCTCGTCGCGAATTCCGCCAGAGTAACCGGCAAAAAGCCCCAGCGCACTTCCCAATGCCACGGCTCCGGCAACGGTGAACACGGCCAGGGTTATGGTGTGTCTGCTTCCAGCAATCACCCTGCGCAGAACGTCCCTGCCAAAGTTGTCCGTCCCCAGCGGGTGGGCGAGGCTTGGCGGCAGAAAGCGTCTTTCTGGGTGCATCTCGTTGTAGTCACCCAGAATACCCAGAAAGCCCGCAAACACCAGCAGCAGAATCGGCACCGTCAGTGCAAGCCCGACTTTCAATTCCCCATTCATTTGATTTTCATGGTACCCGTTTTGGCGAAATCTGAAAAGATAGCTTGAGGGAAAGCGCCCGAACCGAAGTGGGCGAAGCATGAGTGATTTCCAAACTATGTCAGGGAAGAAAAAGGTGCCGGTCACCATATGCGTTAACCTCTACGGGAATATGTGATAAAATGCGGGAATGAGAGAAGAAGAAGGCTGGTTTTGCCGGCTGCTTGGCGCGAGCTGCAAGTGGTGCTGACACTGATCTCCCTGATTTTGCTTGAACGGTTATGGGGCACCGATTTGGATGAACGGCTGGGGCTTTTGCCGGACGCCTGCAAGGATTCAAAACGCAAGCGGCGGCCACAACGGTTTGGCTTCAATACCTCATAGGTTAACGCATATGGTGATGACCACCTCCGCATAGTTTCCATCCGCAGGTGTGCGCATGGTGGACATCCCCTCATTTTTGTCTTATATTTATGCCATGACTATGACCATAGAGGTAAAGAACCAAGGGACGCTAGGTTTGTTACGGGAAATGGAGGGCTTGGGTCTTATTCGTATGCAGGCCCCCGCATCTCGGAATGCTGCGCAAAAAGGTGACCATTCGAACCGTTGGTTGCGCGGGTATTGCAAAAACCTTCCGGAAGGCTCGGTGGATGAATTCCTTGCGCGCTGCCGTGCCGACAAGGAACGGGAGGAGGATTGCGTCCGCCGTGTCTGACTATCTTCTGGACGCTTGTTCGGTGCTTGCCCTTCTTAATGATGAAGAAGGGGCGGATATTGTTAGTAACCTCCTCGATCGGGCAGAACAGGGGGAAATTACGATCTACATGAACGCCGCCAACCTGCTTGAGGTCTACTATGACCGTATCAGAGTGGCTGGAGCGCATCGGGCGGATGCTATCATACGGGAAATATATGACGCCTTTCCGGTCTTCGTCATCGATACCCTTAGTCAGGATATTGTCCGCAAGGCCGCCCATCTCAAGGCTGCCGGAAAAATGTCCTTTGCCGACACAATTCTCGTGGCGACGGCCCGGTGCACCAGAGCAACCGTGGTGACTTGCGACCATGCTGAACTTGAACCCGTAGAACGGGAGGAAGGCATTCCCTTTCTCTGGATTCGTCCGTATCAAGGTGTGTGAAAAAGCATGACCGCCACCGCATGGGACAGGTTTGTCGAGACAAGGGAACGCTACCGCGGCGAAATCGAGCGGTTGCAAAAGGCCATGCCCGAATTGCGGGTAATCCAGCAGAAGCTTGTCGATGCCCGCACCCCCTCGTACCAAGTTTCGACATTCACTTCCGCCGCGTAAGCCTAACCAACCCCCGCGAAATAAAATAGCCGCCGAAGACAACGACGAACCTATCCGCAAGGTTCACGGGAACCCTTACAAGAATGTTTTCGGCGATAAGCGGGAAATCGGCCATGACAAGGGCGGGCCTGAAAGTATCCTCTGGGCTGAAATAGCGTAAATCCATTTCCGGGAACAATCGCGTCGCGTAGTCTATCATTCCACCCAAAACGCTGATCGCCATGGCGCAGACGATATACAATATCACAAGCCTCGCGGCAAGCCCCGTGTAGGAAGCGATTTTCCATTCTTTCGAGGCGAAATAAGGAATCACCAAGGCCGCGGGTTTAAGGGCCCATATCAGCAGAACCTCGGCGACGCCGCAAATGACGAAAAGATGGAAGCCCCCCCAGTAAAGGACCGGAAGCAGCCAGCTAAGAATCGCGACGAACATGCCGGGCGCAAGGCCGAACGTGAAAACAATGGCCGCGGTGAACACCGTGTCCAGGAAAAGGGGAAGCCGCAAAAAATTCATGGAAAAATTGCTGAGAAGAAGGTTCATGAAAACGGCCAGGACGCAGAACCCCCATATCGGCAGTTTCAGGCGCGACGCGCGGTGCGCGGCAAGTTCGGCGGCTTTTCGAAACCAGGCAATCCCCATGCGGTACAGTATACCAGAAGTATCTTTTGATGTATACTGCGATTTATGGGACTGCGTTACGGCCACCGCACCAGGCTTGCACCGTTGTACATTTTATTGGCCACCCTCTTTTTTTCCTGCGCGGAACGGGACGGAACTCCAAGAGCCGAAATCCCGACCATACAAAACATAGTCGAGCGGTGGGCCGACATCGAAACCGCCTTCGCCGCGGATGCGAACGCGGACGCGGCCTTGGTCGAAGCCGTTGACGCTTTCCGCCTGTCTCTTGCGAGGTTCCAGGAATCGGGCCTGTCCCGCGCGTACCGCGCCATTCCGTTCCTGCGCCAGGGCGAACGAAACCTAGCCCCACATCCGTTCAGCGACATTCCGGAAGTCGGGCTCGCCTTGGATTCGGCGGCGGTTTTTCGCGGCCACGTCGTTTCGGGGGAGCCGGAAAAGGCAAGGGCGGCGGCGGCCGAAATCTCAAGAAGCCTGATGCGCCTGCTGGCGATCAGCGCGGCCAAGCAGCGGAACATCGCCACCTCGTACTTCCATCTGTTCATCGCGCTTGTCGCGTTTATCGTCATAGTCGCGTTGCCCTTCATCTGGTCTTTGCATCGGTCGCTGGCAAAATCGTTGGCGCGGGAAGCCGAGGGAACGTCTTTCTCGCATACATATATGCTCGCCCAGGACGCGGAACGCGCAAGGATCAGCCGCGAACTGCACGACGCGGTGATTCAGGACATTCGGTACCTGATGCTGGAAACGGAAAGAATCGCCGATGTCGATGAAAAAAGCGAAAGGAAAAAACTGAGCGGCAAAGTGGTGCCGATGATGGCGGGCCTTATGCGAAAGACAAGGGACATATGCAACGGCCTTGTCCCGCCGGACTTTCGGCACAGCGAGTTGCCCGACGCTTTAAGGCTGCTTTGCCTTGGCTTCGGCGGGAAAACGGGGATCGATTGCCGGGCGGAAATCGACGGGGACGTCGGGCTTGAATTTCTGGCCTTGGAAAAAAGGCTGCAGATTTACAGGATCGTCCAGGAATCGCTCGCGAACATAGCGAAACACGCGGACGCGAAAGAGGCGATAGTAACGATGCGCGCGGGGCGGGACGGGATTGTTTATATCGGCATCTGCGACGACGGCAAGGGGTTCATATCCCCGTTGGACGATTCCGGGCGAATCAGAAGCGGCGCCGACAAATCCCATCTGGGCATCGTCAGCATGAAGGAACGCGCGGCGATACTCGGCGGCAGCTTGAAAATCGAAAGCGAGCCGGGCAATGGCGCGTTGGTTCGCCTTGAGATACCGGTGAAAGGAGCGGGCAATGGAAGTGTTGTTGATTGACGATCATCCGATGGTGAACGTCGGCATAGCCACGATGCTGGAATCGACGGGTTTCTTCACGGTCTGTGGCCGGGCGGAAACGCTCGCGCAGGCCATGGGCGTCATGGAAACATCCGAACCCCCGCCGTCCATTGTCATTCTTGACCTGATACTTGGCGAGGAAAACGGCCTTGATTTTCTTCCCATGCTGAAAGAACATTGCGCGGGCAGAAAAATCCCCATGCCGCGCGTGCTGGTCTGTTCGGCCCTTTCCGATCCGTTCAAGACGCGGATCGCCCTGAAACTGGGGGCCGCGGGTTTCCTGTCGAAAACGGGCGGCAAGGCGGAATTGCTGAAGGCGCTCGACGCGATAATGTGCGGGAAAACGTATATCTCCGACGAGCTTAACGTCAAGTTAAACGAAGGTGCGGGGCTTAACTCCAAGTTCACGAAACAGGAAACCAAGGTGATTGATTTGATAAAGGCCGGCAAGACAAACGAGCAAATCGCCGAGAGGCTGGGCATAAACGCGCGAACCGTGCAGAACTACATAAGCGGGATTTATTTCAAGACCGGGTATTCAAGCCGCGACGAAGTGCGGCGGCTGTAAAACCACGGGGACACCTTTCCAGCGGCCTCTGAAAATTCCTCGCAAAAAACGCAACCATCGTCAAAACCGTGCAAAACTCACGGTTTTGGCGGCAATTTTGTCGAAACCCGTGAGTTTTGTCTATATTTTCTTTCGGAACAATTCGGGTAGAATTTCCCGGGGGAGTTCCCCTTACGAATGGAGATGGAGGATTGAAATGAAGAACCTCGGTTCCAAAAAACCGCCGATCGCGGTGGTGTCCATCCAGGCGGATACCGAAAGGATGTCCGGCTACCTGCTTCGACGGTATTTTTGAGGGGGATTTGACATGAAATGTCCAAGTTGCAAAGCGGAAAACGATGAGGGCGCAAGGTTTTGCGCGGAATGCGGCGAGGGTCTGACCGCGACGACCACGGCGGTGTCCTGCGCCGACTGCGGCGGGCGAAACGATGCGAAAGCCGTTTTCTGCGCGGAATGCGGCGTGAACATGGGCGAGGCGGCCCGGAAAGCCGCGGCAAAGAAGGCCGCCGCGGAAAAA
>Ga0209755_10002812_pt1 | contig 22967 bp, 16 predicted proteins | sample TergutCo191P1_FD_187301 | JGI IMG/M metagenome (GOLD analysis project Ga0209755, IMG submission 187301) | Cornitermes sp. P1 segment gut microbial communities from Petit-Saut dam, French Guiana - Co191P1 (SPAdes) (version 2) | ecosystem: Host-associated > Arthropoda: Insects > Digestive system... | reverse complement strand
GGCGGCTGACACTTTAATTGTCGAACGCTTAGTTCACAGAAAGGACCGTCAGTCCATTGCCTTCTCATTATAACAAAAATAAGCGCAACCGAGATGAACTCTTCGGTCACGCTTGTATTATACCAAAGAAAGGACGCGTGAGATGAATGGAAGTTTTGCACCTTGTTGGTGCGCGATTTTCCCTCGCGCGTGGCGCGTATTATTATGAAAAACAATCATATAGCTATTGAGAAGAAGTGGCAGAAAGTTTGGGACGAGCAGTCTGCGTTTGAGGCGAAAGAGGACTATACTCTGCCGAAGTTTTATCCCTTAGTGGAGTTTCCCTATCCCTCGGGAGATGGACTGCACATCGGGCACCCACGCCCATACACCGCCCTTGACATCGTCGCCCGCAAGCGTCGAATGGAGGGCTTTAACGTGCTGTACGCCATTGGCTGGGACGCCTTTGGTCTGCCCACCGAGAACTACGCCATCAAAAACAACATTCACCCAAGCATTGTCACCGCACGGAATATTGCCCGCTTTCGTGAGCAAAGCCGTGCTATGGGCTTCAGCTTTGACTATAGCCGTGAGGTGGACACCACCGACCCGGAGTATTACCGCTGGACACAATGGATTTTTCTGCAATTGTTCAAGCGTGGACTTGCCTACAAAAAAGAAATGGCGGTGAACTTTTGCACTTCCTGCAAGGTGGTGCTTGCCAACGAAGAGGTTGTGGGCGGCAACTGCGAGCGTTGCGAGGGCGAGGTTGTCCGCAAGGTAAAAAGCCAATGGATGCTGAAGATTACCGAGTATGCAGGGCGACTGATTGACGACCTTGAGGGGCTGAATTACATCGACCGTGTTCGCTCCAGCCAAATTAACTGGATTGGGCGAAGCCACGGGGCGCTTGTGAATTTCCCCACCAGCGAGGGGGATGATATTGCCATTTATACCACCCGTCCTGACACCCTGTTCGGGGTGACATACATGGTGCTTTCCCCCGAGCATCCCCTTGTGGAAAAGTGGGAAAGTCGTATCACCAATATGCCCGAAGTGCGGGCGTACCAAGCCGAGGCGGCGAAAAAGTCCGACTTTGAGCGGACAGAACTTGCCAAGGACAAGACTGGGGTGTGCCTTGAGGGTGTTACCGCCACTAACCCTGTAAACGGTGCGGAAATTCCTGTGTTTATCTCGGATTATGTCCTTGCCACTTACGGCACAGGGGCGATTATGGCGACCCCTGCCCACGATGGCCGTGACTACGAGTTTGCGAAGATTTATGGACTGCCCATTGTGCAGGTATATGACAAACCGAACGCCCATGTGAGCATAGCCGAGGAAGCCTATACCGACACTATTGGTGCAGTTTGCGTTGCCTCTGATTTTCTGAACGGCATGGAGCAAAAAGAGGCGATTGACGCCATTATCCTTTGGCTTGAGGAGCGTGGACTTGGGGAGAAAAAGACTAACTACAAGCTCCGTGACTGGGTTTTTTCCCGTCAACGCTACTGGGGCGAGCCGATACCCCTTGTACATTGTGATGCCTGCGGTTGGGTGGCGATACCTGAAGAAAATCTGCCTGTTCAGCTACCCATGGTGGAGTCGTATCAGCCCACCGACACAGGGGAAAGCCCTCTTGCCGCTATTACCGACTGGGTGGCAACCACCTGCCCAACCTGCGGCGGGGCGGCAGAGCGAGAAACGGACACCATGCCTAACTGGGCAGGGTCGTCTTGGTATTTCCTCCGCTACTGCGACCCGAAAAATCAGCAGGAGCTTGCCTCTGCCGCATCTCTGAATTACTGGATGCCTGTGGACTGGTACAACGGAGGTATGGAACACGCCACCTTGCACGTGCTGTACTCCCGCTTTTGGGCGAAGTTTCTTTATGACATTGGCGTTTTGCATTGCCCGGAGCCCTACCTAAAGCGGACGGCACACGGAATGATTTTGGGGGAAAACAACGAGAAAATGTCCAAATCTCGTGGCAATGTTATCAACCCGGACGATATTATCGCCGAATATGGGGCGGACACCCTTCGCCTGTTCGAGATGTTTGTAGGCGACTTCGAGAAAGATGCCCCATGGTCAAGTGCCAGCATTAAGGGTTGTCGTCGCTTTCTTGACCGTGTTATCGGTTTGACGGAGATAGTTCGGGGGAAAGAGGGCTTCACAAACGATGACATGGAGCGTGCTTTCCACAAAACCATTCGCAAAGTCAGCGATGATATTGAAAGCATGAAATTTAACACAGCCATAGCCGCTCTGATGACCCTACAAAACGAAATTACAGGGCAGGGAAGTTTGACACAGAACGAACTGCGGATTTTCGTTACCCTATTGTGTCCCTTTGCTCCACATATTGCGGAAGAAATGTGGCAAAACGCAGGAGGGCAGGGGCTTTGCTCCCTTACGCCCTGGGCGCAATATGACCAGTCGAAAACCCAAGACAGCGTGGTGGAAGTGGCGGTGCAAGTTTCGGGGAAATTCCGTGGCACAATCACGCTCCCTGCCGCAACAAGCAAGGATGACGCCCTTGCCGCCGTTCGTGCTGACAGCAAGTTTGCCCAGTACCTTGATGGGAAAGCGGTAGTGAAAGAGATTTTCGTGCCGGACAAGCTGGTGAATATTGTTGTGAAGTAGACTTTTAAGCGATACAAACTCCCCTCTTTTGAGGGGAGTTTAACCTAAAAAAGGTCAAGACCGTGGGCTGTGCGCCCACACCGCACAAGTTTTTTGTAAAAAACTTGACTAAAAACTTTTTTACACAAAAACATTAAACGCTTTTGTACCAAAGTTTTTTGTAAAAATGCAAAAAAAACTCTTTTTTTTTCTTCAAACCCCTTGACATTTGATTTTTTATGTGATAGAATAGAGCGTAATAATTTTTGCGGGTGTGGCTCAATGGTAGAGCTCCAGCCTTCCAAGCTGGCCGCGTGGGTTCGATTCCCATCACCCGCTCCAGGTCGCAACGCGACTCGAATGCATCAAGGTTTATTAAGTGCTGACCTTAAATTTGCCTAATCACCGCTTGTTTTCTTTGTATATGGTAAAGAATACCGCGACTCGAATGTATCAGGGTTTATTAAGTGCTGACCTTAAATTTGCCTAATCACCGCTTGTTTTCTTTGTATATGGTAAAGAGAATACCGCGACTCGAATGTATCAAGGTTTATTAAGTGCTGACCTTAAATTTGCCTAATCACTGCTTGTTTTCTTTGCCTATGGTAAAGAGAATAACGCGACTCGAGTGTATCAGGGTTTGTTTAGTGCTGACCTTGGTTTTGCCTAATCACTGCTTGTTTTCTTTGTATATGAAAGGAAGCAATGTAAATATCGTAAATGCTGAAAGTAACAACTATGTCAACACCACTTATTATTGATGGAACTGCATATGCCAAAGAGGTTCAAGCGGATTTACTTATCCGTACAAAGGCTATCCTTGACAAGACAGGGGTTGTCCCTCGTCTTGCAACGATTATCGTAGGTAGCAACCCTGCCTCGGTTATGTATGTGAAGATGAAGCACAATGCTTGCCTTCGTGCGGGGATTGAGCCGCTGAAAATCGAGCTACCTGAAACCATTACAACAGACGGGCTGATTGCCGAGATAAACAAGCTGAACAATGATGACAGCATTTTCGGGATTTTGCTACAGCATCCACTGCCAAAGCATATTGATACCGGTCGTTGCTTTAACGCTATTTCTATTGAAAAAGACACCGACGGCGTGAACACTGCTTCTTTTGGTGCAATGACAATGGGGCAAACTGCCTTTAATTCTGCCACTCCCTATGCGATTATGTCCCTGCTAAAGCATTATGGCATACAAATCGAGGGTGCGAACGCTGTTGTTATTGGTCGCAGTCCTATTTTGGGTAAACCTGTGTCTATGATGCTCCTTAACGCTAATGCCACGGTGACTATTTGCCACACAAAAACCCGAAATCTTCCCGATATTGTCCGCGGTGCTGACATTGTTGTCGCCGCCGTAGGACAAGCAAAATTCGTGCAGGCTGACTGGGTTCGTGATGGTGCGGTTTTGATTGACGCAGGGTATAACGAGGGTAATGTCGGCGATATTGACCTTGAAAACGCAGCACCAAAATCCTCGGCGTACACTCCTGTGCCGGGCGGTGTCGGACCTGTTACAATTATCAAACTAATTGAACAAACTGTTGAAGCGGCAGAGAGAAAATTGCTGTCGTAACTGCGGATGTGCGCCTTTAGCTCAGTAGGATAGAGCAACTGCCTTCTAAGCAGTGGGCCGGGGGTTCGAATCCCTCAAGGCGCGCCAGCCACGGCGAACGCCCTGGGGGTGACAAAATCACCCCCTTCGGCGGGAGCGAGTTTGGTTGGTTTAGGCAAGAAATGCAAGAAATCTTTTATGGTGGGTATAGCTCAGTTGGCTAGAGCGCCAGATTGTGGCTCTGGAGGTCGCCGGTTCAATCCCGGTTACTCACCCCAAAGAAAGAAAACATCGTCTTAAACTACAAGATGATGTTTTTTCTTGCTTTTTATAAAAAAGTGTGATATAATGTTCTTATACCCAGTGACTAACAAATTACAGAGGAAACTATGGATTTATTTTCTAAATGCACAACCCCGCTTGTTGACGAAAGTATTGCGGCAGGGGTGTACCCCTATTTTCACACCCTTGAATCCCGCCAAGCCCCTGTGGTAACTATGGCAGGGAAAGAGCGAATAATGCTTGGGTCAAACAACTATCTTGGGCTGACCACTCACCCCCGTGTGATGGAAACCGCTCAGGCTGCTCTTGAGAAATACGGGACCGGTTGTTCCGGGTCACGCTTTCTTAATGGCACCCTTGACCTTCATGTAGAACTCGAGGAGGCTCTTGCTCGCTTTCTCGGTATGGAAGAGGCAGTGGTGTTTTCCACTGGCTATCAAAGCAATCTTGGTATCATCACCGCCCTTTGCGGACGTGGTGACTACATAATTTGCGACAGAGAAAACCACGCCAGTATCTACGATGCGTGCAGTATGTCCAAAGCCAAAATGATGCGGTATCGTCATAACGATATGGCTGACCTTGAGCGTGTTCTTCGCATGATACCAAAGGAATCTGGTGTGCTTATTGTAGTTGACGGAATTTTCTCCATGTGCGGTGATATTTGCCCCTTACCGAAAATTGTTGAGCTTGCAAAAAAATATGGTGCAAGAACAATGGTTGACGATGCACATGGGCTTGGTGTTGTCGGTCGTAACGGACGTGGCACAGCTGACCACTTTGGACTAACTGACCAAGTGGACATTATCATGGGCACTTTCTCTAAATCCCTTGCGTCTTTGGGTGGGTTTATGGCAACAAACAAGCGGGTTGCAAAATATGTGCGACACAATTCGCGCCCATTTATTTTTAGCGCCTCTGTGCCTCCGGCATCTTGTGCCGCCGCTCTCGAGGCTTTGCGCATCATGGAGGAGCAACCTGAAATAGTGGAAAACCTGATGGCTGTGTCCGACTATGCCCGAAACGGTTTTGCAAAGCGAGGAATCAAAATTCGGGAAAGCAATTCGGCGATTATCCCGCTGTATACATATGATTTTGATGCCACTCTTGCCATTGGCAAGCGTTTGTTCGACGAGGGGGTGTATGTAAATCCTGTTCTTCCTCCCGCTACACCGCCGGGTGAATGCCTGTTGCGGACAAGCTATATGGCGACACATACCACCGATATTCTTGACCGCGCAATGGACATTATACAAATGGTTTTTGCCGAGTTTGGGTTGGTTCAAGAGGGATAACTTATGCAAAATCAAGGAAAAGTCGCCGTAATATCCGGGGCAACCAGCGGAATTGGACGAGATACAGCAGAACTTCTGCTGGCTGACGGATATGTCGTGTACGGCTTGTCACGAAAACCAAGCGAAGGCGAAAAAATACGCCACATACCCTGCGATGTAAGCGTCGAGGGGGATGTGGCTTCTGCTATTGCGGAAATCGTTGCCGAAGCGGGGCGCATTGACCTGCTTGTGTGCAACGCTGGTTTTGGCATTGCAGGAGCAGTGGAGCTGACTCCTCTCTCCGAGGCGGAAAGACAGCTGGCGGTGAACTTTTTCGGCACGTTTATTTGCGTAAAATATGCCTTGCCAGCCCTGCGAAAATCAAGGGGACGCATTGTGATGGTGTCCTCGGCGGCAAGTGCGTTTCCGTTGCCGTACCAAGCCTTTTATAGTGCGTCAAAGTCTGCTGTGACCACCCTTGCCCTTGCTTTGCGAGATGAGGTGAAGCTCCACGGGGTGTCTGTGACTGTCTGCCTGCCGGGAGATGTGAACACAGGATTTGCAGGTGCGCGGCACAAACACGTGGAGGACTGTGAGATTTACGGCTCTGCTCCCCGTCGCTCGGTGGAGCAAATGGAGCGGGACGAGGCGGCTGGCATGACAAGTGCCTATGTAGCAGGGAAAATTTATCGTATGTGTACTCGTCGCCGTGTAAAGCCAATGTATGTCATCGGGGTAAAGTACAAGGCGATTTTCGTTGCGGGCAAGCTGTTTCCCACCTCTTTTGTGCGTTGGTGCGTTGGAAAGATATATGGGTGAGGGGGCGGGAATATGATTTTGTTTGATGGAATTTACTCATTACTTGCGTTAATTATTTTTCTTGCTGTTTCACTTGGACCGCCTGCGGTAACCCTGTATAATTTGTATAGGATATTTTCAAAACCACTGCTGAAAAGTTTTATTTTAACTGATGGCGAAGAACCACAAAAACAACCAAAGTCAAAAAAGCTCAAATTTCCTCTGCTTATTGATACATACACTATCGTAGGTGGACTATTGATGTCTGGTTATGCTGTTGCCTATATCACAAATGGTGATTGGCACACAGCCATTTGTGCAGTATGCGATTATCACCATAATGCACTTTATTCGGGGCATTTGATTGCCTTTCTTATCCCTGTTGTTTTTGCTGTTGCAGCGTTGTTTTTGTTGCGTATAGACCGGGAGTATCCGCCCATTGTCACACTTTTAATATATGCCTTTGTTTATATTGGCATGGTACTGTCTGTGGTGTGGATTATCCAGTTATGGGGCGGATTTAATAATGCTCAAAATATAAGTTGGTTTGCAATATTGTTTTTAATTCTTTACCCATTTAACTACATCTTGCTCAGCTTTATTTATTTGAAAAAATCAATCCAACGATTAAACAATGGACGAAATTGTAAGCTGGGTAAGTTTATCTTTAAGTCGTGCAACACTTGGGCATGGGCGTTCATTGTGCTTATACCTCTGTGCGGGATTTTAATTGTATTTTTAACTTTGTTCGGGCAAAGCCCAAACTCGATTGTGCGAGTGTTTACTGAAACTGCTGGCTGGACATTTTCACAGCGAGTGCCGCCCCCACCCCTTAACCACACAGGACACTATCTTTGCACAGTTGCGGCAAAAGGGAAGAAATCTATAGCAAAGCCGCTTTTCGTCGGCAAGCGCCACAACCGCCCAATTATTGTAAATCGCCAACTTCAGGTCGCTAATGCTTTTGAAGATTTAATCGCCGAAAAACTGCCGCGAATACATAAAAAACTTCGAGGACTATATGACAAATACGGCTACCCAGTATCTCGTCATATCAATACAACTACTCGCTCTACCATGACATATATTGCGATGAAACCTGTGGAATGGTTGTTCCTGTTTATATTATATTCAGTTGATATTAAGCCCGAGGAACGGATAACACGGCAGTATGTGCCTGTATCTGACTTACTCAAAAACCCCTCGTTCACGAAAATTTAACAATTTACAACACCTAATTGGCAAAAACTTGTTGACAAAACCGCCCAATGGTGTTATAATATTTGATGTGTTGGGACAACCAGTGCTAATTTTAGAGGGGTGTTGAATAATCCCGCATAGAGGTCAATCATGTCCTCGCTCACGCATTTCGGCGATGCTTGACGGCAAAAGCCGCCAATGCCGTCGCCTACAGCGCTCACAGAGGCGTTTCAACCTCGTTTTTCTGACTTTTCAAAAACCGTTGCAACGCAACGATTCATGTTTTTGAATAAGTCAGAAAAATACGCTCCAATCGGCTAAAGCCGATTATCCGCCGAGGTATTCAACACATTCTTTAGAGAAAGGAGAAATAAATGCCAACATTTAACCAGCTTGTACGCCAAGGTCGTCAGGACCGTGTGTACAAGTCAAAAGCCCCTGTTTTGCAAAAAGGTATGAACACACTAAAAAACAAAACTTTCGACCAAGCAGCCCCACAAAAGCGTGGAGTTTGCACAACGGTAAAGGTTGCCACCCCGAAAAAGCCCAACTCGGCTATGAGAAAGGTTGCTCGTGTGCGTCTTACCAACGGTATGGAAGTTACAGGGTACATCCCCGGCGAAGGTCACAACCTGCAAGAACACAGCGTTGTAATGATTCGCGGTGGGCGTGTACGTGACCTGCCCGGTGTGCGTTATCACATAATTCGTGGTACACTTGACACCCAAGGTGTGAACAACCGTATGCAATCTCGTTCCAAATATGGAACAAAGCGTCCTAAAAAATAGGACAACATTAAGTCTGACTAAGATTTTTTGAGGTCAATCATACAAAAATCTTTTCAGCACACTAAAACAATAACATCGCTTGAAAAGCTAACATATATTGTGTGCGTTTTCGAGCAAGCGTGGGAAAGTCCCACGAGTACCGTAACCCTGCATAAGGGTTAGAAGGAGGGAAGATATGCCAAGAAGAGGACGCATACCAAAGCGCGAAGTATTGCCTGATCCGCTGTATAATTCAAAGTTGGTGACTAAACTTATCAACAACATTATGTATGACGGAAAAAAAGGTATTGCGCAAAGCATCGTTTATGATGCTTTCAAAATTGTGGAAGAGAAAACCGGAAAATCCGGAGTTGATGCTTTCACAGAGGCGTTAGACAACATTATGCCAAGCCTTGAAGTAAAAGCTCGTCGTGTGGGTGGTTCGACTTACCAAGTTCCAATGGAAGTTCGCCCTGAACGCCGTATGACGCTTGGTCTTCGCTGGGTTCGTAACTATTCACGCACCCGCGGTGAAAAGACCATGGCTGAACGCCTTGCCGGCGAAATTGTTGATGCACTGGGCGGCAGTGGCGGTGCAGTACGTCGTCGTGACGAAATGCACAAAATGGCTGAAGCTAACAAGGCTTTCGCTCATTACAGATTTTAGGAAAGAGGAGTTATGTCAAGAGAATATTCATTAGAAAATACGCGTAATATTGGAATCATGGCTCACATCGACGCCGGAAAAACCACTACAACCGAACGTATTCTGTTCTACACGGGTAAAACTCACAAACTTGGGGAAGTTCACGATGGTGGTGCTACCATGGACTGGATGGAGCAAGAGCAAGAGCGTGGTATCACTATCACCTCAGCGGCGACAACCTGTTTTTGGAGAGAAAACCGCATTAACATTATTGACACCCCCGGACACGTTGACTTTACTGTAGAAGTTGAACGCTCACTTCGTGTGCTTGACGGTGCTGTCACCGTTATGTGTGCCAAGGGCGGAGTTCAACCTCAGTCAGAAACCGTGTGGCGCCAAGCTGACAAATACGGGGTTCCCCGTATGATTTATGTCAACAAAATGGACATCACAGGTGCTGATTTCTACAATGTTGTAGAAATGGCGAAAGAACGCCTAAAGGCTGCTGCTGTGCCAATTCAGCTACCAATCGGTGCTGAAGGCGACTTCAAAGGAATTATCGACCTTGTTGAGATGAAAGCCTATATCTATTATGATGACTTGGGTGTTGACATCCGCGTGGAAGAAATTCCTTCGGACTTGGCGGACAAAGCGAAAGAATATCGCGAAGCTATGTTGGAAGCCGTTGCCGAAACAAGCGAAGAGCTGATGGAAAAATATTTCGGCGGTGAAGAAATCACCAAAGAAGAAATCCAAACAGCCATTCGCAAAGCCACTATTGGCAACACAATGATTCCTGTTGTGTGCGGCACATCTTACAAAAACAAAGGTGTGCAAAAGCTGTTAGACGCAGTTATTGATTATATGCCTGCGCCGGTTGATATTGCTGACATTCAAGGGGTTCACCCTGACACCGGAGCAGAGGACAGCCGTCCCTCGAAAGACGACGCACCTTTCTCTGCGCTGGCGTTTAAGATTGCTACTGACCCATTTGTGGGCAAACTTTGCTTTTTCCGTGTCTACTCTGGCTCGGTTAAAGCAGGGGATACTGTGTACAATTCCACCAAAGATAAGCGGGAGCGCCTTGGGCGCATTCTGCAAATGCACGCCAACGACCGCAAGGACATTGATGTTTGCTGGTCGGGGGATATTGCCGCTGTGGCAGGGGTGAAAAACACCACCACAGGCGATACCCTGTGCATTGAGTCTGACCCGATTATCCTTGAGTCTATGGACTTTCCAGAGCCGGTTATCAGTATCGCTATCGAGCCGAAAACCAAGGCAGGACAAGAGAAAATGGGGCTTGCCCTGAACAAACTTGCCGAAGAAGACCCAACATTCCGCACTTACTCTGACCCGGACACCGGGCAGACAATTATTGCAGGAATGGGCGAGCTTCACCTTGAGATTATCGTTGACCGCCTGCTTCGTGAGTTCAAAGTAGAGGCGAATGTTGGTAAACCGCAAGTTTCGTACAAAGAAACAATCCGCCGCGAGGCTGACGCTGACGTGAAATACGCCAAGCAGTCGGGTGGTAAAGGGCAATATGGTCATGTTAAAATCAAGATTGAGCCAAACGAGCCGGGTAAAGGCTACGAGTTTGTCAACAAAATTGTTGGTGGTGCAATCCCGAAAGAATACATTGGTCCGGTTGACAAAGGTATTCAAGGAGCTATGAACTCGGGTGTTGTTGCAGGATACAATGTTGTGGACGTTATCGTTACTCTTTATGATGGTAGCTATCATGATGTTGACTCCAGTGAAATGGCGTTCAGCATTGCCGGTTCAATGGCGTTCAAAGAGGCTATGAAAAAGGCTGACCCTGTGCTAACTGAGCCGATTATGAAAGTGGTAGCGATTGCTCCCGACGATTATATCGGTACAGTTTCAGGTGATATTAACCGTCGCCGTGGTCAGATTGAGAGCATTGATGCTATCCCGGGTGCACAGCAGGTAACTGCCGCCGTGCCGCTGTCCGAAATGTTCGGCTACGCAACAGATTTGCGTTCCGGCACACAAGGGCGCGGACAGTACACCATGGAGCCATCTCACTTCGCCGAAGTGCCGAGAAATATTCTTGAAGGCATTGTTGGCAACAAATCCTAGTTAAAACTTTGGGTTCTGCCCAAATTACTATCGTTTTATAGGGCTTGTCCCCAAGCCCTTAAATAACCAAACAAAAAATAAAACTATCCTTTAGGAGGAAAAAACAATGGCTAAAGCCAAATTTGAAAGAACCAAACCCCACGTTAATATTGGTACGATTGGTCACGTTGACCATGGTAAAACAACATTAACGGCTGCGATTACTCGCACACTGTCACTTAAAAATGACAATATTAAGTTCCAAGCGTATGACCAAATCGACAACGCTCCAGAAGAAAAAGCACGTGGTATCACAATTAACACACGTCACGTTGAGTATGAAACTGAAAATCGTCACTATGCTCACGTTGACTGCCCCGGACACGCGGACTATGTTAAAAACATGATTACTGGTGCTGCTCAAATGGACGGTGCTATCCTTGTTGTTGCAGGTACTGACGGTCCTTTGCAACAAACACGCGAGCACGTTCTTCTTGCTCGTCAGGTTGGCGTTCCATCAATCGTTGTGTTTATGAACAAGACTGACATTGTTGACGATGCCGAGCTTCTTGACCTTGTTGACATGGAAATTCGTGAGCTGCTTTCTGCTTACGACTTCCCAGGTGACGACACACCAATCATCCGCGGCTCTGCTCGTACTGCTCTTGAGTGCACAGACAGCGACCCAGCTAACCCAGCTTACGAGTGCATTTGGGAGCTGATGCAAAATGTTGACGAGTTCATTCCAACACCTGAGCGTAAAGCTGACCTGCCTTTCCTTATGCCAGTTGAGGACGTGTTCTCTATCTCTGGTCGTGGTACAGTTGCTACCGGACGTGTTGAGCGTGGTACAGTTAAAGTGGGCGACCAAATCGAAATCGTTGGTATGTCTGACGAAAACACATCAACAACTGTTACAGGTGTTGAAATGTTCCACAAACTAATGGACGAAGCTGAGGCTGGCGACAATGTTGGTCTACTTCTTCGTGGTATCGACAAAAACGCTATCGAGCGTGGTCAAGTTCTATGTAAAACAGGCTCTATCAAGCCACATACCAAGTTCACTGGTCAAGTGTACGTTCTTACTGAAAAAGAAGGCGGACGTAGCAAGCCATTCTTTAGTGGCTACCGTCCACAGTTCTACTTCAGAACGACAGACGTTACTGGTATCGTGAATCTGCCAGCTGATGTTGATATGTGCCGTCCTGGTGACAATGTTGACATGACAATCGAGCTAATCACCCCTATCGCTATCGAAAAGGGTCTGCGCTTCGCTATTCGTGAAGGCGGCAGAACAGTTGGTTCTGGTGTTGTTGGCGACATCGTTGAGTAAATTGCATTTAAGGGGAGCGATTTTTGCTCCCCTTTTTGTTTGAAGAAAAAGATTAAGGTCGTGGGCTATGCGCCCACACCGCACAAGTTTTTTGTAAAAAACTTGACTAAAAACTTTTTTCTGAAAAGCATGAAATGCTTATACTAAGGTTTTTGAGGTTCTTAGGAACTTTTTTCAAAGCCCTTGTGAGCGCCGAAGGTTGCGGCATTGGCGGCTTGCGAATTTGTGCTCCCTGAGCGGTGTCGGTGGCTTTGCCGCCGAGCAGGCTCAGGATAATTCCACAGCCGTCAAACAGGCAACCGTAGTGCGTGAGCGGGCAAGTTCCTAAGTGGGGTTTGGGGCAACGCCCCAAGGTGTTTTAGGGTTTTTCTTCAGTCCGATGGGAGCGATTTTTGCTCCCCTTTTTGTTTTCCTAAAATATTTTTGAAAAAACACATTTTTTTTCGCAAAACCCCTTGACAAGTGATGAAAAATCATGTATAATACCATGGTGAAGTATCGAGGAGTGGCTCAGTTTGGTAGAGTACCTGGTTTGGGACCAGGGGGCCGCAGGTTCGAATCCTGTCTCCTCGACCAATATCAGCGCTGAGGGGCAGTTATTTTCGCATGAAGGGGAATTCATTTCCCCGTAAGCGAAAATAACTGCCCCGAACCCTTGCGTACGATTAAACGAATGGAACTGTTGGCAAATGAATGGCGAGTCACAACGCGACACGAATAATCTTGGGTTCGCGTAACGCGAGCCCATTTTTCGTCTAATCACTTTAAGCAAGTTCTGTATCATCACCTTGACCAAGCGTTTTTAGTGGTGATTGAAAGCAAAAAGGGTTCGCACAAAGCAAACCCTGATATTGTCTGCGGCGACTCGCCGCTGGCAGGGGCGGAAGGAATCGAACCCTCATTAAAAGTTTTGGAGACTTCTGTCATGCCACTAGACCACGCCCCTGTATATATTGTCCTGTAGCATTATATCAAAAACTTTTGTATTTGTCAATAGGTATTGCAAAAAAAGTTGACAAAAATACATCAAAAAATTTCCAGTAATAAAAAATGTAGATTTGATAACAATAGTCTTGGAGCAAAATTGCTCTGATAGTTTTAGGCTTTTGGTATATATCAAAAGCATAAATCTATCATATTATATACCTTTTGAGAGGATTAAAGTACAAAATGCCAAGTAATAAACAAAACCTACAACAAATGAAGATGAAAGCTGCCAGCGAAGTTGGTGTGACGCTAAATCAAGGTGACAATGGTCACTTGACAGCCCGCCAAGCGGGTTCTATTGGCGGTCAAATGGTAAAGAATATGCTTCAGAGCTATGGTTCTTCAACCACTAAAACTACAGCTTCTACAAAATCTACTGCTTCTAACAGTACAAGCGGAACACATTCTAACGGACGTGTTGGTTCTCGTACTAAAAAAAGTACAAGCACTGCGAAGCCTAAAACTTCAAAGTCTACTCCGAAATCTAAAACTTCAAATTCTACAAGCAAAAAAAGCAAATAAGTTGCTTTTAGCTTGAATAGCCCCCCAACCTGCGACAGCGGGTTGGGGGGTGGTTTTTTATTCCTCAAATATTCTTATACCATGAAATTTTTCTCTCAATTCTTGCAACTGTTCTCTGCAAATATCAGTGTGTGCAATGTTAATCAAAGTCAAAGCGTTTGAATTAAAAACTGGAGAGATGTCGGTTATTTGTGTAAATCCAATCCACAACGAACTAAGATTTCTCCAAGGAGATATAGCTTCCAAACACACAACACCTGTTGCAGTAAGCCATAAATCTCTCATATTTGTTAAACCACTAATGCCGTTTATGCAATCAACTGGTGTGAACGCTACGCTTAAAGACTCCAGGTTTTCAAGTTGCGACAAAGTGGAAATGTCAGTAATAGGGTTGTCAGATGCCATCAAACTTTGTAAATTATATAGGTTGCTTAATGGTGTTAAATCATGTATTTGATTAGACCAAATTGATAAATAGTTCAAATTTGTCAAATATACAAGAGCAGAAATTTCGCTTATTTGATTACCACCAATATCTAAAGTTTGAATGTTCAAAAGATACATTAATGGAGTGATGTCGCTAATAAAATTATCTCTAAGGCATAGATGTTGTATATCTTGTGGGATTACGCCTGTGTATATCATTTCGGCAAGGCGCTCATTTGTAATTCCTTGGTTAGCGAACACAAGACTTTGTCTTTCTTCGCTCCACCAATCATTATCATTCACATCGCCCCAACCATCATTCACATCATTCCACCACCAACTTGGCGGCGGGCGCTCCTCCTCCAGCCTTACATAATCCATCTGCTCGAATGTATCAAGGCAGAATGATGCCACCTGCTGACCTGTAATGATGAAGAAATAATCCCCGATATACAGCCCGCGCATATTGCTCCACCACCAGCCACGCCAACCCCAAACTTGGCAAAACTCGTCAAAGGTGAACTCTCCGCGTCGGAAGAAGCCCTCCTCGTCGCAATAGCCGTAAATCAAGTAGGAGGAGTCGCTTTGGAAGCCGATAAGATTGCGGCGTTCGCACACCAAAATGGCACGATGATTCCAGTTCGCCTCTGACCACCAATGTCCGGTCAAGTCGTGGTAGTGGCGTTTGTACACGTCCGCAAGGTCGTCGGTGTTAAACATGGAAATCCGCAAATATCCCCACCAGCCTGTTTCTTCGCAGACATATCGCCCAAATCCGAACAGTCGTCCTGCTCCGAATGGGTGTAGATAGTCAGAGAAACCGGGGATTTTCAGCTCGCTGAGGATTATCGGGTTTGTCGGGTCGGCAAAATCAACGGCAAAAAGGGGATCGGTGTCACGGAAGGTGACGAAGAAAGCAATCTCCCTCATAAATCGCACCGAGAAAACACGCTCCCCAGGGGCAAGTCCGCGAATATCCCCAATCATGTTCAAATCCATGTCCATGACGAAAACATTGTTGGTGCTGACTTCGGTGTTGATTTGACGATAAATACGACTTGGGTCTTCCCAACGACTTTCTGTAATAATTGACTGGAAAATACCCGGCGCAATTTCTATTTCCCATTCCCAGTTAGAAATGTGCCGTCGCCCTCTTTGGTCTATCCAATAATTCATTCCCTCGGTCGAACCGAAATATCGTTCAGTAACAAAATAATCCCGTCTTTGCGAGGTTATAATTCTAAATGTGCCGTCATGTTCATCCATTGCCCACTGGTTCAGCACCCAGCCGTCAACTTCGGCGGCGGCTTCAACGCTAACATAGCCGTTATTCAAGGCAACACGAGTGACACGGGTCACTTGGTAGCGCACGCCATTAGATGCTCCATGATGAATCATACTATCGTTAATTGAGCCATCCCCGCTTTCTTCGTATTCTACCTCACGAAGCCAACTGGTGGCGGTAATAAACATATTGTTGTGGCTGGCGTACACCGTCCAGCCCATGTCCATCAGGGCTTGCGTGCCGATAATGCGACCGCTTCCGCTGGTGTCAATGCCAGAGATAACGGTGTACTGGACACGAGAAATCTCGCCGGTGTGGACAATATCCTGGGGGCGCACCGTGCGGAACTCGCCATTTTCAATAAGATGAGGCACAAAAGTTTCGGGACGGTCGGCGTCAAACCCGCCAAACCAATTAGAATGGTTGGTCACAAGATACAAAGTCTGCCCAATCATGCGGGAAGAAACATAGCTCCCGCTTTGCCCAACCTCGCCAACGCGAACAGGGGCGCGGCTCATGTCGGAAACGTCATAAATCTCCGCCACTACGCCTTGGTTTTGTCGCCAGCCCCACCAACCCCAGCCCCAGTCATCTGCCCAAACATAGCTGTCGTTACTATCGTTGGAATATTGACGCCCTGGCTCATCCCACACATTTGACATCAAAATCAAACGCCCGGGGGTGATGAAAATCTCGAAAGTGTTGCTGACACGGGTGTCGTTTGCGGAATGGCGTGGAATTTGCCACAAAAGCTCCAATTCGCTGCCGTCCACCGCAATAATACTAATCTGGGTGTCGGACACCGCAAAAATGTGAAAGCCGTCAGTTTTCACAATGTCTGCCTCCTGCACGCCCAACACTTGCAGGTTGGTATCGCTGAAATCGGGGGCTTGGTGCCTGTTGTTGTCACTACTGCCCACTTCATTACTTGGAGGAGCAGATTCACCTGGTGCTGATATATTGCCGTCTGGGGAGGAGTCGTTAGATTCGTTTCCTGTGTTGCCATCACCCAAACCCGGGCGGTTAGAGGAATACTCGTTCGAGCCTGAGTTAAGCTCTGCAATCAGCGCATAAATCTCGCTAAAATCTCCCACAGATGTGATGGTTATGGGGCGGCTTGGGGTAGCAAGGGTATGCTCATCCCGATTCAGCAGGAACGCCAGCGAAACACTGGTGGTCAGCATTACCGCAACAACTGTGGCGGCGACGATTCGTTGCATTTTCGTGGACGCAAAGCGAACTGCCGAGCCACGAGGGTTCGCTATATTTGCCTTGGTGGTGTCAATAGCCTGCTGACTTGGCTCTTTGTCCTTCATGTGGTCTTGATATTTTTTCTTGAACATGGTATAGTCCTTTCTAAATAAAGAATAACAGTGATTTCATCGTCTTAAACCTTAACGAACGAAACCGTCATTAAGGTTGTAACGAAATAAAAAATTACTCCATCTTATCCCAAACAAACAGCAACGTCATTGCAAAGCGGTGATTTTCCGCGTGCAATCCACGAGGCAGCGACCTTCCGCCGTGGCAATCCATTAGTTGAATGATTTGTTCAGCGAAATCCGCCCGCCACGAAATGGATTGCTTCGGAGCTCAGCTCCTCGCAATAGAGTTCCGAGAGTTTGGGTTGAGATGGGAAGGAATAGCGATACCTAAAATTCACACTCCCCCAATAGCTTACGCAAACTTTCTTTTGCTCGCCGCAGGTGAGATTTTACAGTAGATTCGCTGATTTTTGTGATGGTGGAAATTTCTTTGATGGAATACCCCTCGAAATAAAACAAATGAATGCACATGCCCTGATATTTCGACAGCTTGCCTAATGCTTCTGCTAATTGGGCGTGACAAACGCTCCCCTCGTCGCCGCTCATGTGGGGCAATTCTTCGTTCGGCGCAAGAGTTGTCCGCTTTCGCCATGGGGAAAGGTGGAGGGATTTTGCTGTGTTGACTGTCACACGAATGAACCACGCCTTTTCATGTTCGGCATCTGCAAAGTCAGGATTTTTCTTCACGAACCGCAAAAACACTTCCTGCATAATGTCTTCTGCATCTGCGACATTTTGCGTTGCAGAGTAAGCAAGACGATATACCATTGTGGCGTGACGGTCAACCATATCATTGTTGTACTTGATTTGGTATTCATCCATAAGAGGTTCCTCACCTATAAAACAAAATAGCAGGGCGAAAAGTTGCACCTGTCAAAAAATATTTCCAAAAAAAGCGACTATCTTACCGATAGCCGCTTTAGACTTAAAAACCATAGAACACCTTGGGGCGTGGGCGCATAGCCCACTTAGCCCCTTTTTGTAAAAAGGGGCTAAGAACCCCAAAAACCTTGGTATAAAAACACTTTGTGCTTTTGTACCAAAGTTTTTGTTCCACCTTTTTACAAAAAAGTGGTCGGGTGTGGGGTGAAACCCCACGACTTTGACCTTTATCAACAGTCGCTTTGTTTTTGATACTTCTACCCCAACGGAATGCCGTATGTGGTGTACGCCGTTAGCCTTACGGGCGTGCCGAACACAGTCAATGCAACACGCATAGACATTGTTGCACCATTATCCGCAGTTTCGGACAGTCCGCCACCGCCACTACGCCCAATTTGGTCGCCGCGCTGTAGGTCGTCGCCCACTTCAACCGAAATATCCCGCAAATTGCCGTACCAGCTCAGCAGCCCAAATCCGTGACACACCACAACAAAATCACTTAAATACAGGTCGTTTCCTACAAAGACCACCCGCCCATTATTCACAGCAGTGGCATGAGTTGTGCCTGTAACCCCCACGAAATGATAATCTTGGGCTTGGAAATTTCGTAACGCTGATTGCAGGGTAACGAATGTGCCAAAGACCGAGCGGCGCAACGCTCCATTTGCGGTGGCGTTATGCCAGCCATAACCAAAGGAAATATTCTGCCAATGACGTGTGGCAAAATCGGTGTTTGCCTCAATATCTTCACGAATTCTGCCAAAAATATCGGCATAGGGATTGTTAATAAACCCTTCGGCGGCGTGTTCGTTCACCATAGCCAGTGGCATACGATTAGGAGGAACATTAGCCGTGGCAGGAGGACCCCAGGCAGCTTTGCCGTTTACAGTAAGCGGGATTGTTGTTTCAAACCCCTCTGTGGCTACTGTAAAGGTAAAGTTGTGCTGGTAATCGTTGAGTAATCCCATATCAAGACCGATTGGGATAAGCATACGGACATAGTTTCCGTCACGGAAAAAGTTCGCCTCAAGTCCCGATATAGTAGGATAGGAAGTGATAGTAAGAGCGTTTGGGTCAATTACATTTATCCCGCTTAAAACCACCATTTCGCCGAAATAAATTGTGTTTTGCCCAAGGAAAAACGAAGGAGTTGGATGAACTGTCGCACTAATTACATATCGTGCTTCGCCACGATATGCAGGATGCTCGGTCCAGCGTGCAATTATAGTAATGTTTGCCTCTATGGTATCGTTCAAAATATGGTTGTGCCAATCTGACATTGGGGCTGTGTTAAAGAAAAGATTTTCGCCAACACGCACCTCTAAAGTTATCTCGTCAGGCTCAACAGAAAAAGCAGATGCAAAATCAAAGTTTATTGAAACATCTCCAACAGAAATAGGATTCAGACTTTGTGTCCCGGACTCGGGCGAACGAAGAAAATCTTGTCCATACGGGCGGAAATACCATTCTATCTCTTGTGCAGGCACAACAGCACCACCAACATTCATAGTAGGCAACGCTGAATGATAGTGCAGACTTATAGAGTACAAACTGTCAAGGAAAACTGCCGCAGAATCAGGGGACACTCGATATATAAGTTTTCTGTGAGTGTCGCTTTCGATTGGTCCGACAAAAAAGCTGTTGTTCGGATTTTCGCTAAGATAATAGCGATATTGCGTTGTTATTCCAAAGCGATAGAATGTTACAAGAAAGTAGCGGCTTTGATTAACCCCGTCAGGCAAAGATTGCACGGTGCTACCTTGCCTTGTAATATCATAGAAGAGAGTGAACAGCTCGTCGCCAGCCTCGGTGCGAATCTCTTCTCCTAAAGGATTAACAACATACATATGGCTGGCATTGCTTGTGCCTGGCAGATTATCTCGTGTTGTGTTATACATTACCACAAGAAAAACCGTTGGCAAGAACAGCAATATACATAATGTCACTATAACTGATTTTTTTCGCATATGATTTTTCTCCAAAAGTTGATTACGTGATTTTACATTTATATTATACACTATAATTTTGGTTTTGTCAATAAAAGATGAAAAAAGGGGAGAAATTTGACGAGGGAAATGTTGGGGATGAAGTTAGGCAACTAAAATTGTTTTTTGTTGCATTTGGGGTGAAAGTGTGGTATAATGGGTTTGCTCTGCACTTCGTTCAAACGACATAGACGAAATTGCGTAGGGGCGGGTTTCCATGCCCGCCCGCAACGAACAATCTACACCCAGCCACCCCGTCTTGGCGGAAAATCACCGCCAATCCACCCCTCCATAGAGGGGAAGAAGGGCAAATACAATGAAGAATTAAAAATGAAAAATGAAGAATTGCGGAAAATTTGCTTACGCAAATTATTTTATTGAAAAAGGCGAAGGCAAGGGCACACCGCACCCGTAGAGGCGACATCCTCGCCCGCAATATACACGCTGAACCACCCCGCCTACGGCACCCCTCCACGGGAGGAAAATAAAGTCAAAAACAAACCAAAAAACAGGAGAAAAAACATGAACACACAAAAACTGATGGACATCGCACTTGAACTTGCCGGGCTGAAAGAAATGCCTGCCGATTGCGAAATCACTGTGGAGGGAGAGGGCATTAAAAAGGTGCTGTTCGGCGTTGACATGGACACCGCCGAAATTTTGCTTGCCAAAGACCTTGGCTATGATTGTGTTGTCAGCCACCATCCGCGTAATACCAACAACGCAAAGCTGGAAGTGCTGAACGACCATATGCACAAACTGGAATCCCTTGGTGTGCCGCGGAACAAAACGCAAAAAATGCTTGCGGAACGCAAGGGGGAGCTTAGCTATGGTACGCACGTTGCCAACTCTCGTCGTTCGGAAAGTGCGGCGAAGCTACTTGGCATGCCGTTTATGAGCATTCACACTCCCACCGACATTATCGGCGAAGCCATGGTACAAAAGCACCTTGATGACAAGTTTGCAGGCAAGCCGGAAACCACTTTGCAGGACATTGTGGACGCACTTGAAGAGATGCCGGAGTACAAAAACTCTACCCGCAAGCCGGTCATTCGTGTAGGCGGCAAGGATAGCTATGCGGGGAAGATTTACGTTCTCATGTCAGGGCTGACAGGTCCCGGCCCGAAGATTACGAAAGAGTATTTCGAGGCAGGTGTCGGCACGCTGATTCTAATGCACATTCCCGAAAGTGACGTGAAAGCGGTGCAGGAGCAGGGTATCGGCAATGTTATTGTTGCAGGGCATATGTCCAGCGATTCTATCGGTATTAACGAAGTGGCGGCAGAGTGGGCGAAACATGGCGTGGAAACCACGATGATTTCGGGGATTGTGGAGAGGTAGGAGAATGTGCTGTTGTGGGGGCTCACCCCAGGGCGACCCGCCGTGAAACGATGCAGACAAAACACCCGTCTTGCGACAAGGGCGGTCGCAATCCACCCTCTTTGAAAAAGAGGGCTTGGGTACGGTGCGTCCTTGACCTTTGCCCTCTTTTTCAAAGAGGGTGGCACGAACGAAGTGAGTGACGGGTGTTTTCGGACGTGCAATGCGTGCCCCTACAGGACAACAACACCCGCACCGCTCCCGTAGAGGCGACCTCCCCACCTGCAATATCCCGCTGAACTACCCCCGCCTACAGCACCCCTCCACGAGAGGGGAAGAAGGGCAAAACCATCCCCCAAAAAGGAGCTAACCCATGAAGAAAACCGCTATCGTTTTATTAGTAGTTTTCCTGTTTATCCTATGGTTTGGAGTTTGGTTGACGCCAACTCCTCCAGCTGTTTTAGTAAACCCTGCACAACGAATACCATTTGAGCGAGTTTCGAGAGACGGCACGGCAATAATGCACTATCGTCGAAACGAAGTTGGTTGGAATTATTCAATATTTGTGTATGGATATGATAATAATGAACCTATATACACCATAAAAAACATTGGTTTTGTTTCGTATTTTAGAAACTTTTTTGTTTCAGATGATATGATGTACTTGGTGCATTTGGATGGTGACGACATAATTTTTTATGCCTATGGCACAGTTGTAAGCAGAGTTCCAAGGTGGAGATTTATTGAAAATAATGCCGGGGAGAGAAATGCCCTGTTTACGCTTTGGAAAATAAATTGGGAATTTGTTGCTCTCGACTCCCAAGCCCTGGAAATCACAATCGAAACTGACGAGGGTCGCACAGTTATATTCGACATGACAAGTGGCGAGATATTATATGGTGAGGTAAGACGGCACAATATATACACAAATTTTGTAGCGTTGTACGCTGTTATATCCGTTTCCGCTGTATTGGTGGTCGGGGCGGTTGTAGCATCACAGATGAAAGGGAAAGATGCTTGACTCACCACAATTTCCGAGTTTAGCCCGCGGTCGTCTTACTCCCCACACCATACAAAAAATTCCCGCAGATACGACGCCCCTGCCGCTTCCACGAATGCTCCATTTTCCTGCATTTGCAAAATTTCTTCCGCAGTCGCCAGTCGTGCATCGCAGGTTTCGTCCGGGCATAAGGTGACATCTGACAGTTCCACCTCCTGCCGAAACAGCCACACATCAACGAAATCGCCGCCGCTACTGCCGTCACCGTCAATCACCTTCCAGCCATCCCCGTCACGGACAAAATCTCGGCGATAGCGTGTGTACAGCTGTCCGTTTTCGGGGAGCAGAGTGATGCCGACCTCCTCGCGTGCCTCTTTTATGGCGGTGGTCAGACTGTCGTCACCGCTAATCGCAGAGCCACCGGTGCATTCCCACATAAGAGGGAACGGCTTGTTCGGCGTGCGCCGAGAGATAAGAAAATGCCCATCCCTTCGCAAAATCCACACATTCACCACAAGGTGATATTCCCATGGTTGCATAGGCTCCCGTGGGCAGGTGCGACCTGTAGGGTTGCCGTGGTGGTCCATCACGTCCCACATTTCGATAATTTCAGACATTGCGTTCTCCTTGAATTTGTAGTAATATCGTACTTTACATACTGGGGGTGCCTTCTAATAGGC
>Ga0209755_10002811_pt1 | contig 22968 bp, 19 predicted proteins | sample TergutCo191P1_FD_187301 | JGI IMG/M metagenome (GOLD analysis project Ga0209755, IMG submission 187301) | Cornitermes sp. P1 segment gut microbial communities from Petit-Saut dam, French Guiana - Co191P1 (SPAdes) (version 2) | ecosystem: Host-associated > Arthropoda: Insects > Digestive system... | reverse complement strand
ATAAAAACATCACGAGCGTTCATTGCGTGATAAACGCAGATGCAATTATCGTCAATATTTGTATAAATGAGTTCAAGAAAGTTCCCCGCACGGCTAGGACCAATTACAGCCCATTTATCAGGGAGTTCCTCGATCAGCGCATCATGCGTCCTGTGGTTAAGAGCATGAATGATGTCCTCTTTGCTGATGTTGTGTCGAAACGCTGCTTCATGAAACTCGACAATAACATCATCCATAAGGAAAAGATAGCATGATAATTATGAAAAAACAACTTTTAATTATGTTTTTTGTATCCCTCCTCACATCCTGCGCCACTCTCCCGACCGATCCCGCGCCGTGGGACGCGTCTCCTGCCGCAATCAGACAAGTATTCCCTGAGATCGAATATATCGCACAACGGGGAAGAGGTAAAACAAGAGCGGCGGCTGAGGCGAACGGAGCCGCGCAATTAGCGCAATTTTTTAATTCGCAGATTACTTCGCAGATGCGTATTACAGAAAGGGAAAGCATACAGAATGATAGAACGCGCGGTTCTTTAGAAACGCAATCTAACACATTGATAGAGCAGGAAACATTTGTGCAGACTCAAATGAATTTATTCGGCATACGGTTTGCTCAGGATGCGTATTATAACCGTGCGCAGAAGGAATGGATTACAGTCGCTTATATAAATCGAAACGAAGCATGGCAGGTTTACAGTCCGCGCTTTAGACAACAGGCGGATTCGTTTATTTCACTTTTTGACGCGGCAGAGAATGAGCGCGACCAATTCAGAAGAGCTTTGCGCTTTTTAGCGGCGGATGATTATTCAAAGAGCGATGATTTTCAAAACGCGAGTTTATTAGGACAAATACTTCATCCTGCGCGAATAAACGCGGAGTTTGAAAGCGTCCGTGCGAGGATCGCGTCAATTCCGCAAAGGCTGGAATCGTCCAAAAGGAACGCGAGTATTTTTATCGACTGCCCGGGCGATTTTGAAAGTCTTGTTTCCAATGTTTTTTCTTCAAGGTTTGCAGCTCTTGGTTTTCCTGTTGCGAATAACAGAAATACGGCTTCCGCAGTATGCCGTATAACGATCAGCGAAGGCAGACAACAGAGGGATTTGGGTATTTTTTATCATCCGTCATTGCAAGCGGTTGTATCAAGTAATACATTGCAAAATACAGAAACGCTTTTTTCCTTCAGTGCAGAAGGAGAAAGAGCGCAGGCAGTTACACCCGATGTTGCAAAGCGGCGCGCTTTTCAATCATTGGCGGATAAGGTAAGAGAGAGTTTTTCTCTTAATATAAATGAAGTTGTTCGATAAATTCACTTGATTTACTCATTTCAAAAGACTGTAAATTGTTATGATTAAATAAATATATTCATATTTTTATGAAAATATTACGCGGCTTGTTTAGTATAACTAACCACAGCAATTTCAGTACTAACTGGTTCTGTAAGAGTATGGATAATGTCCTCAAGTCGTTTGGCGGTTTCATCGTTATGGCTTACTTCTCCGCATTGGCTGCAAATAAAGGACGGTACATTTTTTACAATGACAATACATTTACCCATATCAGCGGTAAAATTAAAGAGGTTATTATGGTAAGAAATTAAATCGGCGATAGTGCCGTGAGGAGAAGCACATCCCCCGAATAATCCTTTCTATATCGGATAAAAAATGATATAATTGTCTTATGAACATAACCATCAATGAGTCAGCATTAAAGCACAAGGAAATAACCGAAGATGACATTCTGCGTGCTTTGGCGCTTCCATTGGTTGATCGTCTAATGCCAAAGTATCAAAATAAGTATCTGCTTATTGGCTTTGATCGTAATGGAAATTTGCTTGAAGTTATGTATAATATAAGAACAGATGGAAGTTATAATGTCTTTCATGCAATGAAATGCAGGAAAGAATTTTATTATTTGGTAAAGGAGAGTAATTATTATGTCTGATATGACAGAACAGGAAGCATGGGAACTCGATGAACTATTAACAAAAACTACTCCTGAGATAAGCTCTATAGAAGAAGGTCCGTTTATTAAACATCGTAATACGATGGTCATCCTTGACCAATTGTCAGCGCAATACCTTACGGCAAAAATGCTGGAAACCCAGCAAAGCCCCACAGAAATCATCAGCAAGTTAATTCGCCGAGAAATAGGCATCGAGAAAACCGCTTAGTCAGTGGTCGGAGATTAAAACGGCTATAGTACCGTAAGGAAATATAAACACATTTTTTTCAAGTCTAGTATTGACATAATTTTTAAAATTTGTTAGAGTGCCATTATCACTTTAGGAGAAACTTTTGAACAAACTTAGTCTTAACAGCGCACTCGGCAGAGTAATCGTCATTATTAACGTCATCATTATTGATGGCGGTTTGGCTGTGCGCTGACAAAGGACTGGAGTTATTAGGATACTCTGACCCGCAGCGCAGGCTGCGGGTTTTTTTATGATGTAGTAAATTTTAAGGAGAAAGCTATGCTTTTGACAGGAGCGCAGATTTTAATCGAAGAACTTGTCCGTAATAATGTAGACACAATATTCGGTTACCCGGGCGGAGCGGTGCTGGATATTTATGATGAGTTATATAAAAACGATAAAAGGCTTCGTCATGTTATCTCGGCGCATGAGCAGGGAGCATCTCACGCGGCGGACGGTTACGCGAGAGTCACAGGAAGAACGGGCGTCGTGATCGCAACAAGCGGACCGGGTGCGACAAATCTTGTTACAGGGATTGCGAATGCGTACCTCGATTCTGTTCCGCTTGTAATTATTACAGGCAATGTAGCGACTGCTTTGCTTGGCAAGGATAGTTTTCAGGAAGTCGATATTGTCGGAATCACTCAGGCTGTCGTAAAACATAATCATATTGTCCGCGATGTTAATGAACTTGCCGATGCAATCGCGGGCGCTTTTCAAATTGCGATGCACGGAAGAAAAGGTCCTGTGCTTATCGATATTCCCAAAGATGTTCAAAAAGCAAAATGCGAATATAAGATTGATGACGCGGCGCGTTGTGATACGCGTCAGGATGGGAGTAATAAAGAAAATTATATTTTAGGAAATATTAACGAAGCGATCAAAGCGGTTAATAATTGTAATAGACCTTACATTTATTGCGGCGGAGGAGTTATCGCTTCAAGCGCCGAAAACGAAGTCTTGACATTATCGCAAAAAATTTGCGCTCCAATCGGACTTAGCATGATGGGACTCACAGCGATTTCTCATTCGTATCAGCTTAACCTTGGAATGTGCGGCATGCACGGAAAGTACGCAGCCTCTGTCGCTCAATCAAAATCTGATCTTATGATCGCCGTTGGAGTGCGTTTTTCGGACAGAGCAACCGGCAATATCGCCGAGTACACAAAAAATTGCAGAGTCATTCATATCGATATTGATCATGCCGAGCTTGGTAAAAATGTTCCCAATATAATCGAGCTTTGCGGCGACGCAAAACAAATTCTGTCAGCTATCCTCGAAAAAATTGATGAGAAGCATAACTACGAATGGATTGAAGAAATCGTAAATGATTTACAAGTTGATGTCAGTAAAGACGATGACAACTTTTCGCCGAAAAATATAATCCGCGCGATAAGAGAGCATTCAAATGATGATACGATAATCGCCACGGATGTCGGGCAGCATCAGATGTGGGTGATGCAGAATTACGCGTTCGCGAAACCTCGTACTCTGCTTACATCGGGCGGTCTTGGAACAATGGGTTACGGTCTTGGAGCTGCGATAGGCGGCTGTATTGCAAACGGTAAAAAGCGGACAGTTCTTTTTACAGGCGACGGCAGTTTCGGAATGAACCTCAACGAACTTGCTACAGCAGTTTCGCAGGAGCTTCCTATTACAATCGTACTTATGAACAACGGAGTTTTAGGAATGGTTCGCCAATGGCAGGGAATGTTTTACTCGGAACATTTTTCATCAACAACATTAAAACGTAAAACTGATTTTCCGGCTCTCGCGAAAGCGTTCGGCGCGGACGGAGTTATGGTTAATGATATGGAACAACTGCGAAAAGTTTTGAATTCAAATCTGCCTGACAACAAACCATTTTTGATCGATTGTCATATCGATATGGATGAAAAAGTTTTCCCGATGATTCCGCCCGGAGGAAGCGTCAGGGATATACGCATAGGATAAAGGAGGTAAATATTGAAAGAAAGATTTATTATCGGGTTATTGGTCAGCAACAGACACGGTGTCCTGCATCGTATTTCCGGTTTATATAACAAGCGCGGTTATAACATCGACAGTCTCGCAGTCGGCGAAACCGAAGACCCGGCGTTATCAAGAATGACAATTACATCGATTGGCGACGCGTATATTAAAACGCAGATGATACGTCAGTTAAAAAAATTGCTGGATGTGAAAGCCGCAATATTGATCGACTGCGAAGGCTCTGTCGCCATCGAGCATTTGCTGATCAAATTAAAAACAGGCAGTGTTAAAAACGCGGAGATTACTTCGCTGATTAATCAATACGGCGGAAAGGTGCTGGACATGGGGGAGGATTTTATGCTCGCTGATGTTACAGGCAGCCCTGATGCAATTCAAGAATTAATCGAGAAATGTAAGCCGATTGGCATACACGAACTGTGCAGGTCGGGAGCGCTGGCGCTTTCCGGCGGAAGCAGAACAATATTAAATCAAAGCGGATATGGAAATCCGCAGGAGACGGAGGAACAAAATGGCTAAGATGTATTATGAAAAAGACTGCGATCTTTCACTTTTGAACGAGAAGACTGTGGCAATTGTCGGCTATGGAAGTCAGGGACACGCGCACGCGCAAAATTTAAAAGACAGCGGCGTGAATGTTATTATCGGTCTTTATGAAAATTCTAAAAGCGCTGTGAAGGCGAAAGAAGACGGCTTTGAAGTTTTCAACACTGACGAAGCTGTTAAGAAAGCCGATATAGTGATGATGCTTGTTAATGATGAAAAAATGGCAGGCATCTACGGCGAGAAAGTCGCGCCGAATTTAAAAAACGGAATGACATTATGCTTCGCGCACGGTTTTAATATTCACTACAAACAAATTGTGCCGCCTGCGAATGTAGACGTTATCATGATCGCTCCAAAGGGACCCGGTCACACAGTACGCAGTCAGTTTCAGGAAGGAAAGGGTGTGCCGAATTTAATCGCAGTTTTTCAGGACGCAAGCGGCAAAGCGAAGGACACAGCGCTTGCTTACGCGAAAGGAATCGGAGGAGCTAGAGCCGGTATTTTGGAAACAACTTTTAAAGAGGAGACTGAGACCGATCTTTTCGGAGAGCAGGCTGTTCTTTGCGGCGGCGTTACAGCTTTAATGAAAGCAGGTTTCGATACATTGGTGAAAGCCGGTTATCAGCCGGAGAGCGCGTACTTTGAATGCGTTCATGAAATGAAATTGATTATCGATCTTGTGATAAAGGGCGGTCTTTCTTTTATGCGCTATTCAATTTCTGATACGGCAGAGTTCGGCGACTATAGCGTCGGCGACAGAATCATCACAAACCAAACAAAAAAAGAAATGAAAAAAGTTTTAAGTGAGATTCAATCAGGCAAGTTCGCCAAGAAATGGATCGACGAAAATAAAAACGGACGCGGTAATTTCCTTGCTCGCCGAAAACTTGAGTCTGAGCTTCTCGTTGAAAAAGTAGGCGCCGAGCTTCGCGAAAAAATGAATTGGAAAAAATAAAAAAAATTGAAACGGAAAAAATAAAATGAGTGAAATAAAAACCAGGCTGAGATTAGACGAGCCGGCAAGCGCTCCAAAACGCGCATTAATGTACGCGATGGGTTATACGCCCATGCAGCTTCAGAAACCGCTTATCGGTATTGTAAATTCTTTTAACGAAGTTGTTCCGGGGCACATTCATTTGCAAACAATCGCGCGCGCTGTTAAGGACGGAGTGCTTCAAGCTGGCGGCACTCCGATGGAGTTTAACACAATCGCTGTCTGCGACGGACTGGCAATGGGACACGAGGGGATGAAGTACTCGCTGCCGTCCCGCGAATTGATCGCTGACAGTATCGAGTGCATGGTGACAGCTCACGCTTTTGACGCGCTTGTGTTTATTCCCAACTGCGACAAAATTGTACCGGGAATGTTGATCGCCGCCTCCCGCCTCAACCTGCCTTGCGTTTTTATTTCCGGCGGACCGATGCTTTCACTTGACGGTTCCGATTTGAACACAGTCTTTGAAGCTGTCGGCTCGTACATGGCAAAAAAAATTGACAGTGAAGCGCTTGCCGAGATCGAAAATAAAGCATGTCCCGGATGCGGTTCGTGCTCGGGAATGTTTACCGCTAACTCGATGAATTGTTTGTGTGAAGCGCTTGGCATCGCACTTCCGGGTAACGGCACAATTCCCGCTGTGTACGCTGACAGAATCAGACTCGCGAAAACCGCGGGCGAAACTGTAATGACTTTATTGGAAAAAAATATCAGACCAAAAGATATTTTAACAAAGACCGCTTTGAGAAACGCGTTAATAGTTGACATGGCTCTTGGCTGCTCAACAAATTCCGCGCTTCATTTAACTGCGCTCGCGCACGAGCTTGGAATTCCTTTTAACGTAAATCAAATAAACGAAATCAGCGACGCAACTCCGAATCTTTGCAAGCTCGCTCCTGCCGGAAAGCATCATGTGCAGGACTTGAATAGAGCAGGCGGCGTTTACGCTCTAATGAAAATCCTTGCTGATCATAAATTAATCGACACAAGCGTGATGACAGTAACAGGTAAAAAATTTTCCGAGCTTCTGCCGAAATTTTCCGTGAAAGACGACACTGTCATCCGCTCTTTTGAAAATCCGTATTCAAAATCAGGAGGGCTCTGTGTTTTATTCGGCAATCTCGCGCAAGACGGCTCCATCGTAAAACGAAGCGCGGTTTCAGAAAAAATGTTAATCTTCACAGGGACAGCGCGTGTCTTCGACTCCGAGGAAGAAGCAGTCGCGGATATTTACGGAGGAAAAATAAAATCCGGTGATGTAATTGTGATTCGTTACGAAGGACCTTCAGGCGGACCCGGGATGAGAGAAATGCTTTCTCCCACGTCTGCGATCGCCGGAATGGGACTTGATGAGAGCGTCGCATTGATCACAGACGGAAGATTTTCAGGCGCGACACGAGGGGCGTCAATCGGACATGTCTCTCCAGAAGCCGCTTCCGGCGGACTCATCGCGTATGTAGAAGAAGGAGACAAGATCAGCATTGATATTCCGGCTCACAAATTAGAACTTCTTGTGCCGCCTGAAGAAATCGAAAAACGAAAAAACGTTTTTAATATAGAAGAAAAAATAAAAAATAAGCGTTCAATGTTAAGCGGCTATTTAAAAAGATACGCGCAAAGAGTTTCATCGGCGGATAAAGGAGCGGTAGTATTATGAGCGAAGACATAGTCAGCAAACTAACATTTGATATGGTACATTCAGCGGGCAAGATTTTAAACGGCATTGCAAAAAAAACAGATATCATTTTAACATCGGGCTTAACAAGAGAGTGTGACTTACGGCTTAAAACCGAGAACTTACAAAGAACAGGCGCGTTTAAAATTCGCGGCGCGTATTATAAAATTGCGAATCTGTCCGAAGAAGAACGCGCGAAAGGCGTAGCGGCATGCTCTGCAGGGAATCACGCGCAGGGAGTAGCGTTAGCGTCGCGGCAATTCGGAATCAATGCGACAATTTTTCTGCCGGAAGCCGCTCCTATTTCGAAGATCGAAGCGACGCGTCAGTACGGCGTAAACATTTGTCTTTCCAAAGGAACTTACGAAAACACGTACGCAGAGGCGATCGCTTTCGCCAAAGAAACAGGAGCGGTGTTCATTCATCCGTTTGATGACATCGATATAATCGCAGGGCAGGCAACAGTCGGTATTGAAATCATCGAGCAGTTTTCCGATGTTGACGCCATCGTGGTTCCTGTCGGCGGCGGCGGATTAATTTCCGGAATAGCATTTGCCGTCAAATCATTAAATCCAAAAATAAAAATCTACGGAGTTCAATCTGCGGGAGCTGATAGTATGGCTCGCAGCTTCGCATCGCGTTCATTTCGCGATAAAGAACCATGTGCAGATGAAACAACTAACGCTAACAGGAAGGGAACAACTTTCGCTGACGGAATCGCGGTTAAAGTACCGGGAACAATAACCAAAACTTTCTGCGATAAATATGTTGATGATATTGTCACAGTCTCTGATGATGAAACCGCGACGGCAATCCTTTCCATGATGGAAAAACAAAAACTGGTATCCGAAGGAGCCGGCGCCGTCGCTGTTGCCGCCGTTATGTTTGACAAACTTCCAGTAAAAGGAAAAAAGGTTTGCGCCGTTGTTTCAGGCGGAAATATCGATGTAAATATTTTATCAAGAGTTATTGACCGGGGTCTTTTAAAATCCGGAAGACTCACAAATCTTTCGATTGAATTAATCGATAAGCCCGGGCAGCTAATGACAGTCTCAACGATTATCGCCAGCGAAGGAGCCAATGTAATCAGCGTGCATTACACCCCGGGCGGTGAAGACATGGACATCAACGGCTGCTTTTTAAACATTTCCATGGAAACCAGAAATCATGAACATCTTGAACATATTAAAAAAGCGCTGACAAACGAAGGGTTTAAATTGTGCTGAATAATAATATATGAAGAAAAGTGAATATATAAAACATTTGAAACAACTGATAAAAAAGTATCATCCTGATTTGTGCAATAATAAATATCTGGAATCTATGTACAATGAAATTACTAAAATATTAGTAAATAAATTAAATGAGATAAAGAAAAATAATAATTTTGAGTTTAATAAAAATACTGATAATATTTATTTGTATTATAAGTTAGGTATTAAATATTTTAAAAACATACATCCAAATAAATTTTATAAAAGAAATGAAGATTTAACATTTGAAACAAAGACATATAAAGAAATATTATCAGTAATAAATAAAATATATTTATCATTTAATATATCAGAATATTATTTTAATAAAATAATAACCGAATATCCAAATTCTCCGTATTATCAAGATTCAAAGGATAAAATAAAATTGCTAAAGAAATTATATAAAATTTATGAAAATATAAGTATTGAAGAAAATAAAATAATTAATAACAGCGAATATATGAATGAAATGGGACTAAAGATATTATAAAAACTTAAAAATTTTAGCGGCTATAGGACTCGGACCTATGACCTAACGGATATGAGCCGTGTGCTCTACCAACTGAGCTAAGCCGCCATATCGCCGCAGGCGTAAGCCGAGGCGATGATAAAATACAATACCAAACGGCTCGAGCTCTGAAAGAGCTTCCTGCCGCCATATTTTAATTTTACATTTATTAATTTTTATGTCAATAGCGGCGCCGCTCGGTGCCGGCGTTCAGTTCACTTGTTTCTTCCATATAAAAGTGCTAATATATCAACAATTATCATTATTTAAGGAGAAAATTGATGAAGAAGATTGTAAGTATTTTACTTGTTTTATGTCTTATTATCGCAATATCGTGCGAAAATAAGAAAGCCGTCAGAGATTCCAAATTAATTTGCGGCGTAACTGAGTATGAACCTATGAATTTCAGGGATGCGAAAGGCGAGTGGACCGGTTTTGATACGGAAATAGCGATTCTTGTCGCGAATAAGCTCGGATTAAAAGCGGAATTTCAATTGATTGAATGGTCGCAGAAATTTGCGGAGTTAAATTCAAAAGCGATTGATGCGATTTGGAACGGTTTTACCGCAACAGCAAGCGAGGACGGCGTTCCAAGGATGCAATTATGCGACATGAGTTACTCATATATGCTCAATACTCAATGCATTGTTATTAAGGCTTCAAACGTTCAGAATTTTACAAGCAGAGAGAATTTGATCGGAAAAACAATTGCCGCGGAAGCAGGTTCGGCAGGTGAAAGCGCAGCGAAGGAACTCGGCGGGGACAGCGCAAAAATCATCGGAGTACCCGCTCAGATTAATTCGTTTATGGAAGTAAAGTCAGGCGCTGTTGACTGCGCTGTTATCGACGTGATTCTCGCGCGGCAGATTACCGGCACCGGTGATTATACCGATTTGATAATCGCCGACATTCCGTTAGCTGACGAAGCTTATGCGATTGGTTTTAGAAAAGGCGATCCGTTAAGGGATAAAGTAAATCAGGCGCTCAAAGAATTATATGATAACGGCACATTGCTCACAGTCGCGAAAAAATACGGCATCGAACAGAATTTAATTATCGACACAAGTTTCGGAAAATAAGTATTGTGAATTTCGCGGATATAACATTAACATTATGGGGCGGATTTAAAACCACATTACTTTTATTTTCGATGACTTTAATTTTTTCATTGCCGCTGGGACTTTTAATTTCGTTCGGCTCGATGGCAAGATTTAAATTTTTGCGTTTAATTGTAAAAATAATTGTTTGGATGGTTCGCGGCACTCCGTTAATGCTGCAGGTTATGATAATTTTTTACGTGCCGGGGATTCTCTTCGGCGCGCCGATTTCAACCCGCTTTAACGCCGCTATAATCGCTTTCACTATTAATTACGCTTGTTATTTCAGCGAAATTTTCCGCGGAGGAATCGAGAGTATTTCGCGCAGTCAGTACGAAGCGGGGCAGGTGCTCGGCATGACAAAGACCCAAGTGTTTTTCCGGGTGATTTTTCTGCAGGTGATTAAGCGAATCATTCCTCCTTCAGCTAACGAAATAATTACATTGATAAAAGACACAGCGCTTGCCCGCGTTGTAATGGTGATAGAAATAATCAGAGAAGCCGAGTTAATGGCGGCTAAAGGTCTCATCTGGCCGCTGTTTTACACCGGCATATTTTATTTAACGTTCGTAGGTTTTCTTACGCTGTTGTTCGGATATTTCGAAAAACGATTAAGTTATTTTAAGGCTTGAATTATGGCGATTTTAGAAGTACAAAATATCCGCAAACATTTCGGTACAGCCGAGGTTTTAAAAGATATCAGCTTTTCTCTTGAAGAAGGCGAAGTGCTTGCGATCATAGGAGCGTCCGGCAGCGGAAAAACAACTCTATTACGCTGTTTAAATTTTTTGGAAAAACCCGATACCGGAAAAATAATTGTGCGTAACGAAACGCTTCTTGACTGCGAAGATCACAATAGGTACGACAGCTCCATTCTGAGGCAAAAGAGGCTTCATTTTGGACTTGTGTTTCAATCCTTCAATTTATTTCCGCAGTACACCGCTTTTAAAAATGTTGTTCTTGCGCGCGAGTTAGCCGCAAAAAAACTTCCCGATTATAAGAAAAATAAAGGAAAAATTATCAGCGAAATTCATAACGAAGGAATGCAGCTTCTTGAAAAAATCGGTTTATCGGAAAAACGCGATTTTTATCCTCATCAGTTATCGGGCGGTCAGCAGCAGCGCGTTGCGATCGCGAGGGCTCTCGCATTAAAGCCTGACATTCTATGTTTTGATGAACCGACTTCCGCTTTAGATCCTGAGTTAACAGGAGAGGTGTTAAAAGTCATTCGTAACTTGGCAGATCAAAACAAAACAATGATAATCGTAACTCACGAAATGGAGTTTGCCCGCGATGTGGCGGAAACGATTTTATTTATGGATGAAGGAGTTGTAATTGAATACGGAAAACCTTCCGATGTGCTTGATAATCCTTCAAGCGATCGAATGAAGAAATTTTTAGAACGGTATTCGCAGACCGGATAAAAAAATCGGGGAAGCGGGAGTCGGGGTTACAGTCGCTGACTCCTGTCAGCTCCTTTCACCCCCGTCTGCGCGTTGCCGCCGCATCCATGCGGCGAATCATTTCTTAAAGCTTACGCTTTAGCTGAATAACAGCAACGCTCCGTTTCGACTCCCGAAATTTTTTATGATGTTCTATTAAGTAAGTTTTTTATATATTGCGTAATATTGAAAAATAAATCGGGGAAGCGGGAGTCGAACCCGCGACATCCTGGTCCCAAACCAGGCGGAATAGCCACTATCCTACCCCCCGTTATTATTTAAAGATAACTTTTTTCGTTTTTTTAATCAAGATGTAAATACAACAGCTAATATTTCCATTTCCGTACGCTATTTAAATACTCAATCACCTGTAAACCGTTTACCGCTCCCGATACCGGCAGTTTATTCGGGTCTTTAACGCAACAGACCGCGTCTTTTATCATATTAGCGAAGTAACCTGTCGCGCCTGTAAATATTTCGCCTGTGTTTTTTAAAGATCGAAATTTTTCAGCGTAGGGGCTTGGGACGCTTTCCATTATTTCAAAAACTCCGTTGCCGATTCGCAGCCTTCCTTTTTCGCAGGAAAATTCAATCTCGAATACTAAATGATCTCTTCCCGCTCCGAGTTCAAAAATTACCGGTATTGATAGTAGTTTCTTTTGTTCTTGCTTGTCAACGGCAGTTCTTTTTAATTCACCTTCCAGCCACGCTGTGCCTTCGCGCGATAAAAGTTTCGCTCCCCAAGCGCGTTTGTGTTTTAGTTTACTGTCTGTTAAAAACATAACCGCGTCAGCAAGATGAGTTCCGTCATGCCAGAATTGATCGATCAATTTTGCGGTTTTTCCCATGTACAAAACAGCGCGGATAGCGTTTAACGTTCCAAGTTTCCCTTCGGTTAAAATTTCTTTAGCGCGGATATAATCACGGGAATAACGGCGTTCATGGTTTGTAATGATGATCGGTTTATTTTTTTTTGAGAGTTTTGCGATTTTTCGCGCTTCTTTAATATTATCCGCGAGAGGTTTTTCGCAGATTACAACCGGAACATTCATCAGCGCCGCAAAATTGCAATAATAGTAATGGCTGTCAGGATGAGTAGCGACTACAAGTATTTGCGGCTTGTGAATTTCTAGCATCTCTTTCGCGTCTGCGTATACAGGCACATTCCACTTTTTCCCGAAAAGTTTTCGCCGCTCTTCGTTTGTGTCGCAGCCGGCGGTAAGAACGCAGTCCTCGTTAGCTGTAACCGCTCCGGCGTGAGTGCAGGGTTTCTCGCGAAGCGAATCTTCTTCAAGCAGCGAGGCAATCCTGCCTAATCCGGCAATACAAACTTTTATCTTATCCATATATTTTTCTCAACAAATAAATTCTTTATTTCTCAATCTCTGTTATCTGTTCGCTATTAAAAGTTATCTTTTTTTTACTTCTTCGCGAATTCAAGACTGAGTACATAATCGGCGTTACGAAGATTGTCATAAAGGTGCTGACAAATAAACCGCCGACAAATGTTTTTCCAATCGGCTGGATTGTGTCAGCTCCCGCGCCGGGGAAAAACGCGATGGGCGCGAGTCCCAGTATCGTTGTAAGGCTTGTCATTAAAATAGGGCGAAGGCGTCTTCTGCCAGCTTCGAGGCACGCTTCCCTCACAGGCATTCCTCTTGCGCATAACGTATTTGTGTAATCGACTAAAACAATTCCATTGTTGATAACGACGCCGACGCAGGCGATAATTCCTACAATCGAGAACATCGACATTGCTTCTCCGGAAATTTTATAAATCCAGATTACTCCGATAAATAAAAGCGGAATAGAAAAAATTATGATAAACGGATCGACAAACGATTCAAACTGACTTGCCATGATTCCGAATATTAAAAATATCGCCGTTAAAACAATTATTATATATAGAGAAGCAAATGATTGTATTTCTGCGGCTTCGCCGAGGTAGCGGACATTCACCCCTTCGCGCTCAACAAGACGGTCTTTAATTATTTCTTCCAAACGGCGCTGCATGTCGGTAACCGCGATTCCCGGCGCGAGATCGCCTGTTACGCGAAGAACGCGCTCTTGTCTTTCGCGTCTGATAGAAGAGGGCGCTCTTCCTTCGGAAATGTTCGCGACATTCGATAAAGAAACCCGCGTTCCGTTTCGGCTGATAACGGAAATTGCGTCAAGGTTAGGAAGCCCCTGCCTGTCTTGATCTTTCAGGCGGACTTGAATGTTTATCAATCTATTGCCATAACTCATAGTTGTCGCGAATTCGCCGTCAATCGCCGCGCGGATTTCAGATGCGATCGACGCCAGCGACAATCCAAAATTTGAAGCGCGATCACGGTTAATTTCGATTTGAAGCTGCGGTGCGCCTTCGTCAAGATTAATCGTAGGATATTCAATTTCCGGCAGATAATTCATCATAATATGCTGGATATCTTCGGCGGTCGCGATAAGAGCGTTATAATTCTTTGAACTGACCGCGACAATAATCGGGGAAGCGCTGCTCATGCCTCGCCCTGCGCGGAAACTGATTCTGGTTCCGGGAATTGTGTTTAAGTACGGAGTGAGTTTTCTAATGATAATGTCGGGAGTATCAATTTGCTGCGCGGGAGGAGGCAGAGTAATCTGAATCGATCCTTGATTTGTTCCGCTGCGGGACGCTGTTAAAATTAAATTGTTATATCCCTGCACTTCTTTCTTTATCAGCTCTTCTATATCAAATAAAACTTTTTCTGTTACATCAATCGCCGTACCTCGCGGCATTGATACGTTAAGCGTAACATTATCGTCTGTGCGCATACGCACATTCATATTTAAGCCGATACTGTTAAATTGTAAAAAGGAAAAAACAAGAATTAACGCGACAAGAGTCAGGATCATCAATCTGCGGGAGAGACAGAAATCAAGCGCTTTTTTATATCCGTTTTCCAACATTCGCAGAAAAGACTCAATTATTGAATCGATAAAACGCATAAATTTTATTTTTAATGGTTTTTGTTTTCTTGTATTAAGCTGTAATATAGAGCCTGCAAGACTGGGAACAAGCGTTACGGCGACAACAAGCGAGACGCTAAGCGATATAACAACTGTAAAAATTAAATCGCTGAATAATATTCCATTTTCTTTTAAATCGTTTTTATATATGATAATCGGAATAAAAACGCATAATGTCGTAATTGTTGATGTTGTAATTGCGCGTAACATTTCCCGGCTGCCTAAAATTGCCGCAACGCTGCTTTTTGCGCCTCTCTCGCGGTAACTGTGTACGTTCTCCAAGATTACGATGGATGCGTCGAGAGTCATACACATTCCCATTATCAATCCTGTCAGCGTCATTAAATTTAATGTAAAACCAAAAACAGTCATCGCCATAAGAGTGAGCATGATCGAAATAGGAATAGAAAGTCCGATGATTAATGTCGCTTTTGCGTTACGCAAAAACAACATGAGAATTATCATCGCCATCGCCGCGCCTTGAACCGCGTTTGTGTAAACTTGATCGAGAGTCGCGCGGATCATCGTTGTGTTATCTGAAAGCACGGAAAGATTGATTCCCTGCGGAAGAGTGTCGTTAATATCTTCAAGAGCGTCTCTTACTCTGTCAGAAACATTAATCTGATTGCTGCCGCTTTCGCAGGTTACTTGAATGTAAACGCCGCTTTGTCCGTTTACCGTAACCCTTGAAGCGTTATCATTGTAACCCATGAACACATCGGCGACATCTTCGATGCGGATAACCTGATAACGAGCGGACGATGCAAGACCTGTGTTAACTGTTTTTACAACAAGGCGCCTGATTTGATCGATGCTGACAAGTTCTTCCTGAGTCATTATCTGATATTCGCGCGTTCCCCGGCGCAGGTTTCCTCCGCTTGATAAAACATTCTGTCCTTTAAGCGCGCTTGATATGTCGCTTAACGTTAAATTAAAAGCCGCGAGTCTGTTAAGCGAAACTTCGACCTTGACGATCTGAGTTGTGCCTCCCGTGACTTCTGCGGCGGCAACTCCCTCAATGCGTTCAATCGCGCTTTGAATTTCATCCTCGGCAAAGAGGCGCAGTTGATCAGGCGGATAATTTCCTCTGACGACAAGGCGCATTATAGGCATCGCGTTCATGTCGAAACGGCGGACAGTCGGAGTTTGAACGCCGTCGGGAAGCGAGTTTACAAGTCTGTTTAATAGAATTTGCGCGTCATTAACCGCTTTATCCATATCTGTGCCGTAATCAAATTCAAGATTGATAGAACTTGTCTCGAACTGCGAGTTACTCGTCATGTTAATTAGTCCTCTCGATGAAGAAAGGGAACGCTCAAGTCTTTCCGTTACATTGCGCTCAATGTCGGCGGGACCGGCTCCGGGAAAACGCGTAAAAACGGAAATGACAGGTCTTGCTACAGAAGGGTAGAGATCCATCGCAAGATTAAAAATTAAAGAAGCGGAAATTCCGATGATAAGAACGAATATCATTACGATTGTTACAGGGCGTCTGACTGAAAAATCTATAATGCTCATATTAATCTCCGTTATTCGACAACACGAACAGGATCGCCGTCAGAAAGAAAATTCTGACCTGCGCTAACAACATTTTCTGTTAATTCAACTCCGCTTAAAACTTCAACAAAATCTTCGTTATCAATTCCAAGCGTAACTTCGCGCCTGCGCGCGATATTATTTTCGTCGGCGACAAAAACGATCCACGAGCCGTATGTGCTTATAAGCGATGATCTTTGAATAATCGGGATATTTGTTTTTCTGTTTGTTACAAGACTGATTGTCGCGAACATTCCCGCTTTTATGCGCGGATCGGGAGTTAAAAATCTTAAACGGATTCTCAATGTGCGCGTAACAGGATCGATAACAGGGTTTACCTCTGTAACTTCGGCGTTAAATATTTCTCCCGGGATTGCTTCGAACCACAAAACGGCTCTCATGCGCTGTGCGACGGACGCGACAAATCTTTCAGGAACAAAAGTTTCGACTAACAGTGATGAAAGATCTCCTACTGTAAAAATCCCCGAACCTGTGGTAAGAGTGTCGCCGATATGAAAAGGAGCTGTCAGAACGGTGCCTGACACAGTCGAAACTACCGGGCTTCTTGAGTAAACTTCCCCTGGTCTTGACGGATCGATCATTGCTACAGTGTCGCCGCGGTTTACTCTGTCTCCGATACCGACTCTTGTTTCTGCGAGTCTTCCTCCCATTGTCGGATAAATCGTAACTTGGTTACGCGCTAATATTTCGCCGTTAAGGATTACGCTTTTTTCGATAGTGCCGGGAACTACCGGCGTTACGCGCACAGTTGTCGCTCCCGCGCGCTGGCGCTGCTGTCCGGATTGTCCGCTGTTTTCTTCCGGCGCGATAAAATTCAGCAGTATTAAAACAGCGAATACTGCGATTACGGTGATTACCGCGATTGTGACGATTTTTGATTTACTCACTTACAACTCCGTATGTTTGTATTAAATATTTCCAATCGATATTAAGCGATGAAGAAAGATCAAGTATCATATTAAAATATGAAACTTCGGTTTGCAGTAAACGCTGTTTCGCACTTGCAAGATTATTGCGCGAATCCTGCAAAGTAAGCGCCTCGACCGCGCCCCGATTGAAAGCCTGTTCCGTCAGCTGATAATTACGCTCCGCGGCGTTCAAACTCAATCTTGCTATTCTGATGCTGTCCCACGAATTAGAAAGCATTGCGCATAACGAACGAATCTGCGTTTTTGCCGAGTTTTCAGCTAACTCAAGATCGAGTTTCGCTTTTTCCGCCGATCCTGACGCTCTTGAAATTGATTGATGTTTTGATGTGCCGGGAATCCACGGATCGATAGGAATTGAAACTCGCGCTGTCGCGCTGAAGGTGTCGGTGAGAGGTTTAAAGTTGGCGCTGTTCCAATCAACTGATAAGTTTAATGAAGGGGCTCTGCTTTGAAGCGAAGTCTGCTTCTTCGCGTTGCTTTGCCTTTCAATTTCCTGTTTCGCGTTTATGATGTCAGGGCGGAGATGAAGATACTCGCTGATAAGAGACTGCGCGTTTGCTTCTATTCTGACAATTTTAATCTCGTCAGATAACGCGATATCCGCGCCGGTTATTCCAAGAGCGGCTGAAAATTCATTTAAATTATTGTTATGTGCAATTAATGCCGCGCTTTGGTTATAACGGGCGTTTTCCAAGGCAAGACTGCTTTGCGTAAGCGATAGTTCTCCGATCAATCCGTTTCTATACATTGTCTCGCTTCTTGTATACAGTCCTTTCGCCAGATCAAAAACTTCGTTCATAAGAAGAAGATTATTTTTTTCCGCGGCAAGAGAGTAATACATTTTTGTTATCTGAATTGAAAGTTGATTCCGTGCGTCTTCGTATTTCAAAACATTTGATTGATGAGCCAGTTTGATATTTTTTATTATAAAAGGAATCCCGGCATTCAAACCTAAGTTCAAACCAAATCCAACGCTGTAAGTTAAACTGCCTTCATTTTGCTTGGGTTCTGCTGTGTGATTATTCCTGAATCCGACGCTCGCGCTTGCGTTTATTGACGGAAAAATCTCCGCCCAAAAATGTTTTGCCGAATAACCGCTTAGAGCAAGATCAATTTCCGCCTTTTTTAAAGAAAGATTATTGGAAAGAGCGCTTTTTACCGCTTCTTCAAGAGTCAGAATCTGCGCGGAAGCGTTAAATTGAAATACAAGTAAAAATATTAAGAATATTATGTTTCTGCGAAAATTATCAACCATTGTCTTAATTTATCATAAAAAGGATAAAAAGGACAGTATTTATTAAAATTGATCAGCGGCTGGTTTTTGTTAAATATCTTAGCGAATTGCAAAAGACTGCTTACTTCTCCGGCAGATATTTCCAATAACGCTGCGGCATTAACTGACGCTGCAAATCGGGATTGTTGCGATCCTCGTTATTTATTATTTTATGATAATGCTTCCATAATTCTTCCCATTCATCGTCATTATCGCTGCCGGTTTTAATTGGTTCACTTAAAATGACAGTTTTTGCCGTTTCATTCGGACAGATGCGTAAACATAATCCGCGTTTTATATCGATAACCGACCATGGAGTCTCTCCGAAACGGCTTGTAAAATACTCACCTAACGCCGGGATCACCATATGATCCGGCTCGCATTTCGCGGTAAATACGCCGTTTTTATCGGGAGTAAACCGCAAGAGCTCCATCATTCTGTGAATCTCGCGCCCGGTTTTTCCGGCGGCGCTTAACACCGCGCGTACATCCTCGTCTGTTCGGTTAGACGTGATTTTTTCCGCCGCAGACCTTTTCTCATCTTGTGTTTGCGCTTTTCGCGCCGCTTCGATTATTTTTTTACCGAACCTTATAACTTCTTCTTCGACCGGCAGTTCGCTAAGCCACGCGCTTAAAAAAATATCAAAAGCGTTAAACGAAATTTCAAAGAGTGTGCATGCGGTAGAAGCAGTGTGCACAGCAGAAGCAGTGTTCACAGCTAAAGCAGTGGGCGCGGCAGAAACCTCATATTTATCTAAAAGAGAAACATCGAACCCCATTGTAAAATATGAATTTAAAAAATCGATTTCTGACTGTTCATAATTGCGCGTAAGACTTATCTCTCTTAATTCAAATAAATTTGTATTGTTTTTTACAGGCGTGATGTCATCGAGTTTAGAAAACAATTCATTTAATTTTAGATTCATATTTTATTCTTCTTGTCAAAAATCAAATAACGGTAATTGCAATCCTGCGCCGTCTTGATCCGAGAGCAGCCTTCTAATCCGCGCAGGATCATCCGGGCGTTCGATGAATCTTCCCTGCGCCGTTAAAAAATATCGCGCACGTTTTAACGTAGCTCCTATTCTGTGAAGATTTTCGATAGATAAATTTCGAGAGCGTCTGCTTTCGATTATTCGCCGCGCGGTTTTTGCGCCGATACCCGGTATGCGAAGCAGAGTTTCGTAATCTGCGCGGTTAATTTCGATTGGAAAAAAATCGAGGTTGTTAAGCGCCCATACAGTTTTTGGGTCCAGATGAGCGTCTAAAAAAGGATTTTCATCTGATAAAATTTCACCCGCTTTAAAATGATAAAACCGCAAAAGCCAGTCCGCCTGATACAAGCGATGTTCCCTAACCAAAGGAGGTCCGATTGTTTCAGGCAGGCGCGGATCGAACCGACCCGGCTGAATAAACGCCGAATAATACACGCGTTTTAATGAAAACTTATTGTAGAGCGAACTGGTCAAATTGATGATCTGCTTGTCGTCTTCTCCAGTCGCTCCCACAATAAGCTGGGTGCTTTGTCCCGCAGGGGCAAACCAGGGGGAGGATGTTTTTCCCTGCGGAAGAAATTTACTTTTATACTGAGCTTCCTCGGTTTCGCACCGCACGTTTGAAAAATCATTCATCGCGCCGATGATATCTTTTTTTGATTTTTCCGGAGCAAGACACATCAAACTTTTTTCTGTCGGAAGCTCGATATTAACAGAAAGTCTGTCAGCCCATTTCCCGGCTTCGCGGATCATTTTTTCGCCTGTACCGGGTATCAATTTTAAATGAATATAACCGCCGAAACCCATTTCTGTGCGCAGCGTTTTCGCCGTTTCCGTCAATTTTTCCATAACGATATCGGGGTCGGCGAAAATCCCTGATGATAAAAAAAGTCCTTCTATATAATTGCGTTTGTAAAATTCGCATGTAATGTCTGCGAGCTCCTTCACTGTAAAAGTTGATCTTTTGACATCCGCCGAAGAGCGGTTAACGCAATACGCGCAGTCATACTTGCAAACATTGGAATAGAGTACTTTTAAGAGACTTACGCAGCGTCCGTCTTGCGTCCAGCTATGGCAAACTCCCATCGGCAGGGCAGTGCCGAGTTTTTTGCCGCTTTTCCGGTTTTGAGAGCCGCTATTATTAAAACCTGAACTTCCCGAGGTTGCGCAGGATGCGTCATATTTTGCCGCTCCCGAGAGGATAGATATTTTATCTTGAAGTTCCGCGGTTCCCATTTATAATTACTATACAAGAGTATAGGAAATATGTCAAGCGGTTTTATTCAACTTTAAAGCGTCCGACTTCCTTTATTAAAACGTTAATCGCTTCGCGGTTTTTAACCGAAATTTCGTTAACATGATTAACCGCTACATTAATATTATCCGCGCCTAAAGCCATTTCGTTCATGCCGCTTGTAATTTCCTGTGTAACTTTTTCAAGATTATCGCTCTCCTGGATTACCTCTTTCGCGCCCTCAAGCATTTCTGTGGAACTGCTTTTTACCTGTCGCGTTATAGTGTTGACATTGCTTATGCCGTCCAGAATTTGTTTGGAACCTTCGCCCTGTTCTTCCATTGCATGGCGGATATTATCTTCCTGATCCGATACAACCCGCACACTCGAATCGATAGCGTCAAATTTATTTAGAACGTTTTCTGTAGACTTTGTAATTTTATCGATTGATTCTTTTATCTTTTTTAACACTGTGCCGATAGTCTTGGACTGCACGCTTGAATTTTCAGCAAGCTTTCTGATTTCGTCGGCAACAACGGCAAAGCCTTTTCCCGCCTCTCCGGCATGAGCAGCTTCAATTGCGGCGTTCATCGATAACAGATTTGTCTGGCTTGCGATATTCTGCATAACAGAGTTGATCTCTAATAAACCTTCCGACTCACTCGCTATTTCTTTAATATCTTCCGCCACTTCATGAAGCCCTGTTTTGCCGACTTCAGAAGAATCGATTAGTGTTTTTACATTGGCGGAGTTTTTAATCAGCGTATCGGTAACAGATGAAATGTTGGCGACCATTTCTTCGATTGCCGCGGAGGCTTGTGAAACATGAGAGCTTTGGTTTTCGACATGAACATTGAGCTTGTTAATATTGTTTGAAACCTGTTCCATTGTCGCGTGAGTTTCGCTTACGCTCGCGCTTTGATTTATTACGCGCCCTTTAATGCTTTGAATGTTAGCCGTAATTTCATTTACAGCGGAAGCGGTTTCGTTCATGTTACTTGCAAGATCGGTTCCTATTTCCGATAATTGCAAAGATTCCTTATTAATGCTGATAATAAGATTTTTTATTATTTCCATCGTTTGATTAAAGTAACGCGAAAGATCTCCAATTACGTCCTTGTTGTTGTAATGAACCCTCTTTGTTAAATCTCCTTCGCCTTCCGAAATGTCTTTTAACGTATGCATTACGCTGAACAGCGGCTTAACGATGCTTGTTGTAACAAGAAGCGCGAGGATAACGCTTGCCGCGAACGCGATAATAATCATTGTAATAATTAAAACGGCAAAAGTTTTTCCGGTTTTGTGTATTTCATTTATTTCTTCATGAAGAACTTTTCCGTATTCATCATATATTTGCTGTAAACCGTTTATAACCAGCTGGGCATTCGGAAAAACTTCTTCCGATAATATTCTCATAGCTTCGTCATTATTATCATTTTTTTTATGATCCATAATCTCACCCGCTTTTTGATGAATGATATTATGAGGAGGAATGATTCCCTGCAATAAAGCTATAAGAGCAGGGTCTGTAATAGTTTTTGCTTCATCGCTTACAAGCCATTGACCCAATGAACATGTCCTCGAATCAAGCGAACCCGTAAAAGATGTTCCTGAAAAAACATAATCAGTCAGATTATGTCTCCAGTTATAATGAGCGCTTAAAATGCTCGAGACATTCGCCTCTATCTCTGTAATGTAGATTATATCTTCCGCTGAATCTGTCAGAATGTTATTGCTGTAAAGCCCAATTGCGCCAAGAAAAGCGCCGATTATCGCGACAATAGAAAAACCGCCGACCAGTTTCGTCCGAATTTTCATATTTCCCCCTCATTATGTTCAGATTTTCCCAATATACTCCAAAAAATTAAAATAGTCAAATATCTTTGGGTCTTGTATTGACAAATAATAAAAACCGCTATATATTTACTGTAGCTGAACATTGTGTTCGGCGTTCAACCTTTGAACAGAGGGAAGAGACAGGGAATTGAGCCCGTCCAAAAGTGCCGTCTGTTCAAAGGTTTTTTTAGATTTATAGATTATTTTTTCATTCAACAGCATATATATTTATCGATTGGTAGGCGCTGGTTTTTACTTTTTATTTTACTTCATTTTTTCTTTTTCTTTATTTCTGATAACTTCTTCAACCCATCTAATACATTCTTTTGTTATTTTTACAGCTCTTTTGTATTCCTTTTTTGAAATTTCCGTATATTGTCCTGGATATCTTGTTTGAACAGCGTAATTTGTTAAATCCATTCCTTCTTTTATTTTTTCATTTATTTCTATATTCTTT
>Ga0209755_10002810_pt1 | contig 22978 bp, 24 predicted proteins | sample TergutCo191P1_FD_187301 | JGI IMG/M metagenome (GOLD analysis project Ga0209755, IMG submission 187301) | Cornitermes sp. P1 segment gut microbial communities from Petit-Saut dam, French Guiana - Co191P1 (SPAdes) (version 2) | ecosystem: Host-associated > Arthropoda: Insects > Digestive system... | reverse complement strand
TTTCTGCGTAATATTCTTTGTGCAAAATCCAATGAGCCACTTCGTGAGCGCAAGTAAAGCGAAGTCTACCATCGTTGCGACCTCTCAACAGACTTTCGTCAAGAATAATGGTCTGCGACTCAACTTCGATTAAGTCATAGCTCTTTATGTCCTTGAAATATACTGGCACAAGCGTTTTATCATATACTAACTCACCGAGGATTGAGCCTGTCTTACGAATACATTGATATTCGATGTTAAGTCCAAGATGCTCGGCAAGTTCTTCTATCGGTACGGCAGTAGGTGTGCCACTTATGAGCGATTTATCAAAACTATTCAGCGTCTTTCGAGCGATAGCTTCAAGTGCGGTAGTGTTGCGATATATTGTTTTCATTTGCATCAGCCTCCATTGGTTTTTCGCTTACGGCTTTCGAGCTTGTCTATAAACTCTTGCCACTCTTCGTCGGTTGCATCAATATCTTTTGCTGTTCGTAACGCTACTCTGACAATATCATTTTCGTTGATATATGCAGGCAAATCAGATGCGACTATGGGAATATCCTTCGACTTTGCTGCGAGGTCAAGTAGAAGCGTCTTTTCGGCTTTATCGAGCAGAAAAACATTGGTTATCTTATCCAATATTTCTGTTGATGTTAAAGGTCTGCGACCTTTTTCTATATTGCACAGATAGACTGGAGATATGTCTATTTTCTTTGCGAACGCGCGCAACGATATATTCCGCTCCGTCCTTTTCGAGATTATGAATTGACCTATAGTTAGCTCTTCCATTTTACTCTGCCTTTCATTTGTTCTCTATGGTGAGAACGCTTGGATAAATAGTATACCACATAGAACGGGTGTTTGTCAAGAGGTTTAGAAAAATATTTTTGATGTATTTTTATGATGGAACAAGCTAAGGCGCGAATGCGTTGCCTTAGCTTGTTTTTTTATTTGGGTTTATACTTGTTTCCTAATTGCCATCTCTCTTTTTCCGCACACTTACAGCCTCGACACTTACTACAGCGAGAGTCACCACAGCAAACGTGCCCAAGGCTATCCAAAGCCATGTTTGAGAGAACGCCTCAAGGTTCACTTCTACTTCAGCGCGTAGCACTGGCGGCACAAGCTCAAAAGGAGTAACAGCAAAGTTCACCAAGCTGTGATTCAATCCAGCATCAGAGCGTGTGTCAGGCATCATAGAACGGAAAAACTCTAAACGTTCTTGTGTGTCCTCGGAATTGCCTTCGACGATTTCACGGAAAATAGCAACCAAGTCACGCAAGTTCGCCATTTCTTCTGCTTCGGCGCGAATTGCATCAGAACGGAAGTTAGCAAGATAACGTAGATATTCATTACGCACACCGTGTAGCATGTTCACGTTCACGCCAAACTGTCGTGCCAAATCAGCTCTTACTGTGTACAAATAAGCCTCATATGCCACTAGCATCGCGTCTATCTGTCTTAAAATATCATCTGTCAAGAAGTCATCAACATTAAAAGACATCAATTGCTCGTGCATATCGGCAAGAGAATCCCAAAAGCTCTCTGGGATTGGTGGCTCTGTCAAGTCGGGACGGTAGGGGCGAACACCATCAAAGTCATCTATGGGATTCTGCTGCGTTGGAGCGTTTACGTTAGGAGCTTGTGGAGGCGGTGCTATATTCGGAAAACTTGGTAATCCACCGCTTGGACTTGGCAAAGAATCAATTGGGTCAGGAAGATTAGGACGGTCAAAGTTTGGACGCTCGAACACATGAACACCTAAATCGGGTAAGTCGAAGTCCGGCGGCGTTATCGCTGCAAGCTCATCTTCAAAGTCTTCGCAGACTTCTAATTCTGTAAAATTCGTATTTGCTAAAATTTCTAGCGTTTCATACAACTCCGCAAGAATATTCCACATACCAGTCATATCTGTCGGGAATGGCGTTGGGATATTGTCGATATTATAAAGCCAATTAGTTATGGCATTAGAGTACCCCCAACCATTAAACACTGTTGTAGGTCTAAATACCCAACAGCAATAACAAAGAAAATATCCCCAAGAATAAAAGTTATATCTACTTGGACGAGACGGCAAGTTATTCACTTGTGTTTGGAAGTTTCTCCACACGGCGATGTAGGACATCAAATCACTGAAATGGTCTTCTGTATCAGCCATGTTTTCTTGCCAATCACCAAGTGCCTCAAAAAATTCAAACAATAGCTCTACAAACGCATTATTATCTTCAACTGCTTCGTTGTATACGCCGAATAAGCCTGCTACTCGATTGAACATGGTAAGCAACTCATCACGTGCCTCTTCAAGCTCATCCCACACGTCAATTCTCGCTTCAACAAGTTCGACCCAAGCATCTTCAAGGTTGCCCCATTCATCTTTTAGGTCTTCCCAGTTACCTTCAAATTCATCTAACCAATCTTCGATTTCGTCAATAATGTTGTTAAACGCCGCGGCTAACGTGTAGCGCATGTCTTCAACTTCATTCACGAAGTCATACACCAGCTCAAGAAACCCAATCCATAGCTGATGCTCGATTGTCGCTTCGTATAGCCAATCGAACAATTCGCTTTCCCAATCTTCAAGCTCATCTTGATAGCCCTCGAGTTCTTCAAGCCATGTCGAAAGAGCTGTGTGCCACGCATCCATTGCTTCGCGGTGAGCATGGGTATCGTCAGAGTATATAGTTACACTATTAGCATATTCCCAACTTATATCAATCCAAGCATCAAGCAAGGTCAACCAATGGAATTTTTGCTCTGGGAAGTCCTCTGTTAGAGCAATTAAGCTCTCACGCATGGCAAGGTACGCACGTGTAGCATCCTCATAGCTATCCAAGTATAAATTGGAGATGTTACGTGCAAAGTTTACCATTGCCAGCAGGTACTGTGCCGTTTCTGCCTCGAACGGATTAAACGGAATATCAGGTATGCTCGCCATGTTAAGGCTTGCAGTAAAGGCTTGGAGCTGCAAATACACTAACGCATTAAGGCTGGACACATCGTTACCGAAAATACGAGTGATTTCATCTTGAGCCAAATGAAATTCAGACAAGATAGAGCTTAAATATGTATTAGCCAAAGTGCCATTAATACTACGCTGCATTTCAAGTAGTCGCCTGTGCGTTTCAATATACGCCGCTTCTGTCAAGTTAGGGTTCACTTGAAATTCCAACTCAACACGTGTCGGATTAGGTGAATTAAACGATAGTATCCGCTCGGAAACATTAGCAGGGAAAGTGACAACAGCACTATATGCTCCAGCAGAAAGACCGTTTTGCGCCATTGCAGGAGAAACGAGTACGATGTCACCGCCAAGTGTATCAATGATTGCAGAAGAATAGTTTATACGTGCATCACCAATAAGTGCGCCCACATCAGAATTGACGACCGCGATAGTGGTGGCAATTTCTTGTCCTGCGACACGCGCAGCTTCTGCTCGCTCTATACCAGCTTCCGAGCCTAGCCAAAGTCCCCCTAGAAACACCACTACAAGTGCAAGTGCTATACAAGGTATCCATCGTTTTTTCATTATTATTTCTCCGTTTTTCATTTATGTATTCTTAAATGATTATAAAAGCACACTAAACATTTCGTTTCGAGTTTGTTATATAAGTTTCATCAGAAAACAGACCCTTATAAACTTCATCATCTAAAATGCCAAGCAATTCGCCACTTGATCTACTCATCATCATTTTTTGAAAGAGTAGGGAGCTTAATCGCTCCCCCTCCACTATTCAATGAACCCATTTTTTGTTTTCGCAACATCTTTATAATCTTTATTCCCAACTATATAAATCTTCAATATGCACACCAAGAGCGTTAGCAAGCCTACTAAGCACACGCATGGTGGGATTTTTCTGACAGTTACCCTCCAGACGGTCTATACTACGTATGCCTACTCCTGATGCTTCGGCTAATTCCTGAACTGTAAGTTTCTTCTCAGAGCGAACTTTCGCAACATTATAACTTAATTGTTTCAATTTTATATCTCCAATTCTTTATTCTACAAACGGCATTTTAATCTTCTTAAAGTCACCACGCTTACACCAAAATCCAACATCAGGCGGAGACTTGTAGCCACGGGCGACACGGATACCGCTGAAGAATGCAACTGCATCATCGGGATTGCCAAGCACAACGCCCGCTTGTGGCGACTTGAACAGCCCTGTAATGCCGTCATAGCCTTTCATCTTGTTGCCCATGGTGGTTACGATAAAGACAACACCAAGCTCGCCCGCCTTGCGCATCAACGGCTCAAGGGTTAATGCCTGTGCTTTGGTGTAGTCCACGAACACATCGAAGTCATCAATCAACACTAATGTTGGCGGCTGTGAAGCGATAAATTCACGAGGGAGCAATCCACTTTCGTTTTTGGCTGTCTCCAGTCGTGCCACCTCCTCGCCAAACTGTGCAACAAAGGCTTCTGAATGGCTTACCGAACCCATATACACTACATTCTCACCACTCGAAAATCCAGCCAAGTCACCCGCTTGTGAATCAGAGATAAACACTCGATTACTCGCAAATTGACGTGCCAACAGTCGCAGAATGTTTGTCTTCCCAGTAGCCGCACCACCCACGATGACTTGATACGAGATTGACAGGTCAAGCCCGACTGGGTCAGTTTCTTCGGTGTCAAAGCCAATCCAAGCTGTGCGTTTGCTCGGCTCGAAATGTGGGGCAAGCTCTTCAAGTGATACGGTTTCTCCAAGTACACGGACACCTTCTGCCGCTTTGCCAGTATTTTTCTCGGAAATTTCAGCGATAAGCGCGCCGACACGATTAGCATAGTCGATGTCGTTTTCGTGTAGCACAGGAAGATAGCACTGAGCCACATGAACGTCCGCCAGCTTTATCATGGCTCTGCCGCGAGTTTCGGGCAAGTCATACGCCGAGCGTCCGATAAGAGTGGTCACATCAGCTTTCTCGGTCATGAAATGTGCCAGTTTGCTCTTGAAGTTGGACATCACAGAGTATCGCACCGCGTTACTGCGTGAAGCGGTGATGATTGTGTAAATCCCCACACCCGGACCGTCACGGGTGAGCTTCACAAAGAAATCTTCAAGGTCATCACGAACCTCTCGGACAACATCATAGTTGTCCACCAAGAGGAAAATCGCAGGAATTTTGTCCGCTACTTCATTGTACATACGGAAGTTCATTGCATTCTTGGCGGCAAAAAGATGCTTGCGTTCACGGATTTTCTCGGCGAGTAGCTTCATCATTTTGTCAAGGCGTTCAGCCTCGTCAATTGTGATATATTCTGCTGTATGGGGTAGTCCACGAAGCTGTGCAAGTGCGGAGTTGCCATAGTCCATGACGAATAATTGGCACAGGGCAGGAGAATTGCTCGTCCCCAAAGTTAGTGCCATGTTCATGAGTGTCGTAGATTTACCAGACCCCGAAGCACCGAATATAGCAAAATTCCCATCCTCGTTGAAGTCATGAGTAAATTCCGTCTGCCGTTGCTCTTCTGGAATGTCTGCAACACCAATAGACACGATGAGGTGATGTTCGCGAATTTCGCCAACGTTATGCCCGCTCTTGACCGCACTATTGATGATTTTTTCTTCAAGTGGCGGCAACCACGGACGCTCTACAGCAACAGATTTCAATGCTGCGTGTATGGTTTGTATGTAATTCACCGTCACGTCAAGCTGGGTTAGCTTTGATTCTTGTTCTTTGTCTACTGCACTAAGTTCTTCGTTCAATAGCTCGCCTTGACCCAAGCGGTTGATTTGATACACACGACCGTCAAATCCGCGCTCCACCACATCTTCCACATATGGCGCACCGCTGTATGCCGACTGAAACAGCTCATATATCTCGTTGTTGCCGACTTGCAAATATGCACGACCGGGCTGAGTAATCCGTGCCGCGTCGGGAGTTTTCAGGACTTCGTTGGAGTCGCTTTCATTCGCCACTTTCAACGCCAACTTAAAGCGAGAGTTAGACCAAATTTGGTCGTCAACCACTCCCGACGGCTTTTGGGTAGCAAGTATAAGGTGAACGCCCAAACTACGCCCGATACGAGCGGTGGACACAAGCTCTGCCATGAAGTCCGGTTGTTCTTTCTTCAATTCCGCAAACTCGTCTGAAATGATGAACAAGTGCGGAAGTGGCAGTGTCGCTTCGCCTGCTTTGAACAGTTTGGTATACTGGTTAATGTTGTTCACACCAGCTTCGCCGAAAATGCGCTGACGGCGTTTAAGCTCGCTTTTGATTGAAGCCAGTGCGCGCATGGATGCAGAGCCGTCAAGGTTAGTAATTGTTCCGAGCAAGTGAGGCAAGTTCTCGAATAGATTAGCCATTCCACCGCCCTTATAGTCGATGAGCAAAAAGCCCACGTCATGAGGATGGAAGTTAGCCGCCAGCGAAAGAATATATGACTGGACAATCTCCGATTTACCCGAACCGGTCGTTCCTGCCACTAATCCATGAGGTCCGTGAGCTTTTTCGTGGAGGTTAAGGTTTACTATATCATCTTTTCCACGAAGTCCAAGCGGCACGGCAAGGCTATCGTGACACGCACTTTTACTCCAAAGGTCGAGTACAGGGATTTCCTCGGGTCGTCTAACGCCATATAACCCGAAAAAGCTAACGCTTTCAGGAATTTGCGTTGATATACCTTGCAAGTGACGCAAGGGTGCGGTTTTGCGGGCGATATGCTCAAGGTTTACGCCCTCTATACTTGGTAGTTTCACCGAACGATGAACAAGGCTGCCCTCGTTCATTAGGAGCGTGCCTGCATCGCCGCCGTCAAGGCGAAGAATGGTCTTGATATTCTCCGGCAGGTTAGATTGCAGGTGAGTAGCGTAAATCAGCGAGAAGCCCAGCGTAGTTTCATGGGACTGCAAAAACTCCATGATAGAGTGGTTCACGATTAGTTTAGGGCTGTCTGCGATGAAGATATAGTGCGGCAGATAGCGACTGTCTTTCTTTGATTCTTCCGCTTTCTGCTGACGTTGTTTTAGGATTTGTGCGATATTTCCCAGTGCCAAATCTCGGTGATTCTCTGTTGAAATTAGCCCCGCAACATTGATGCTCTTAATTTTGCAATGAGGATACCAGCGAGTCCACTCAAAGGCGGCACGGTCTTCTTCCTCGGTGAGGATAATGATTTCGGTGTCGTGATAGCTTTGGAAAAAGCATAGTTGTGTCATGATAGACGCAAGAGTGCGGTGAATGTAACGCTTTTCGCCCACCAAACCGAGGTGCGCTTTTTTGAGGTCAACAACAGTCGGCATATTTGGTAAAAGTTGATGGCGTTTCAGCACTTCTTGCATTTCTTCGTACAATGGGTCGCTTTTCTTGCCGCGGTTATCCGAAGATTTCACCTTGTATGTGGGAACAGCATCAGACAAGCCCAGCGAAAGCATGAGAAAGTCACCATCTGACGAGGCTCTCTCGTACACACGGCTGGAATTTGCAAGGATTTCGTTCTCGATTTCGGCGGGAGCAAGGTTATGATATTTTAGCGACTTGGTTTGTGCCTCTTTTAGGGCTTGGAGTTCTTTTCGCTTTGCCAGCAGATACAGGTTATAGTCCTCTTCGCGCTCTTTTCCCTTGGCTCTTCGTTCTTTGCGGTCAGAGAAAAAGGTAAATACAGAGTTCGCCAGCGTCACCATCATCATACCCGCACTCATGAGCATGAAAATTCCACGCCCCATGAAAATGCCCATGGCGATTGTCATGGCGGCGGTGGCAAGTGGCGGAATAATGATTTTCAACAACGCGCCCTTTTTCTGCTCTTCTTTGTCTGATGGCGGATTAAGGTCTACGGAATCTGTTGGCTCTCTGTGGATTTCTCTTGGTGGGCGTTTGAATATGGGGAACTCCTCATATGCCGAGGGGTTGCGGGTTGCCACGTTGAGAGTAGAGGAATGTCCATCCCCCATGCACTCTATATACCCGTCATGTGGGATTATGCGAACACCGTCTACCCAAATGCAGTCGCCATTTTGTAGAGGAAACTCTCCGACCGAAGCCGATTTGCCGTTGTGATACACGCCAGTTGCATCGAAAATGTGTATTTCGTCCTTGTGCAACGCAAAATTCGCCGAGGTATCCCTCAGCTGAATATGGTCTCCTGTTCCCGCGCCAACACGGACAGGGGAAACGCCGACGGTGGCGAAGTTTTTCACCTCTGCCGTAGGATAATATGCCGTTAGCCCATCTCCCAAGTCTATCATGACATTCGACCCAAGGTCTAACTGTGTGATGACTGGCACTTCTGCTTTCATTTGTGCGAAAACAGCATGGGAAAGCACGGCGGCAACCTCTGATGGATACACCTCCGCCGAAAACTCCCACACGCTTTTACCATCAAAAAATATCAATGAGTTCATTAGTCACCCTCCGCGCCGTTATATGGAGAGTTGTCATACCCGTTCTCGTAATCGTTTCCGTTTTGCTCATCGTTATCGTTTGTATCATCGCTCGGCGGCGTTGATGGCGGGATAACATCAACATCACGCTCTGCTTGAAGTTGATTGATTCTTCTCTCCAAACGAGCCAATTCTGCCACTCGTTCCTCGCCGGATATGGTCATATCTGCACGGACAAAGGCTTCTTGTTTCAAATATGCGAACAGCATGAGTTCTGTGTCACCGAAACGTCCTGCAATGTCATGAGCCTCCTCAAAATTCAGTCGCCCAAGGTGAATCCAGTAGTGGAATATGTAAGTGTCCGTCATGCGGGTCAATCCCATGAGAATGTTGTCTATTTGCTCTGAAGTTAGGGCTTCGGTGATGACATACGCACGGGCGAGAAAGTGTCGTGTTTCATGGGTCATGTCTGCCGGGTCAATGTCACGAAGTGCCGCTTGTGCAGCGATGAAGTCTCCGGCGATATAGGCATGAGAGGCTTCAATAACCGCATCCGCAAACGGTATTTCTACAAAATTCGCACGGATGGCAAAAAAAGAAGCGACCGCCAAGGCTATGAGTAGTACCGGCACAAGTATCCTCACAGCAAGTGCATTGCGCTTTGATACAAGGCGTTTGGTACTGCTTACTTCACGAACAGCCGAATCATGTGCTATTGTCAGTCGAGCTTTAATCTCGGCTATTGAACCCAATTTCGCAAGTTCTGAAAGCAATTTGTTCTTTTTGTATAAGTCCTCGCCGCCTTTTAGGTAGTCTGCATATTTATATTTTGGTGCAAGAATTTGTCCGCACAAAGCCATATATTTCTCACGAAAACTCTCGCCTCTACAGTTCATATCACGACGCAAAACAAACGGACGCAAATTCAAGTCCATTACAAGATTATTTGGCGCGAGGGAGAAATCATATTCACCATGCAAACATTCCAAGTCTGCCACATTAACAAGAAAACGGAGTTGTTCTGCACGTGTTTTGTCTCGAATTGCGGTTGCGTTGTTCAACCCATCCGCTTCAAAATGCAAAGCTACACCGTCTTCCAATTCTTCTAATGTACATGGACATAATCCCGCCGCCGAATATGTGAGAAATTCTCGTTTCTCCTTCGGCACGGCAAGCTCACTGTTTTTTATGCTACAACATAATTTTTCACTCATAAACCCCTCCAATTGACAGTTAACAATGGACAATTGACAATAAAAACCGTCCCAATAATGCAACTATCTATATTTTATGTTTTTCTGCCCTTGACCTTACGCTCTTGACCTTTAATTGTCCATTGTCAATTCTCAATTGTCAATTGCCCTCAGCACATCGCCATCATAAATACCTTCGGATACAAAGGATTTATATCCGCTCACAAGGCGTTCTGCTTGACTGGAACGGAAATATGCAGGGTTCTCGCCAGCTGGCAACTTGCCCGAATCGCGCAAAACTTGTAGTCCAACGCCGATTTTTTGCTCGTTATCTATGCGAATGTCTGCTTGTCCTGCTGATGTTTCAATTGTTACTGTTATGTACATTTTCCGCTTTCTCCTTGCGTTTTGCTGATAAGGTCACTGCAATGGCTAACCCAATGCCCGTAGCACTCAAAAGCACCACAGCCACTACCCAAAAGGGTATTTCGCTCTCATCGGTAGCTGGCATTCCCGAACCGAAACGCACAGGCTGTGCGAAAAGCTGTGCATCTTGCGCCGCTTGCAATGTTTCGGCTTCTACATCAATTGGCGATTGCTCGCTGGGTGCGCCAAACAGGCTGTCCGTTGTGTCAGCGCGCGATTGCTCTCGCTGACGGACGACAACTTCACTGACCTCACTCGCCGCCTCGCTGAACAAATCCACTCCACGCCGCGCCGTGATGGCATCTTGACCCGCCCCACCATGCTGACCGATATGGTCCGGGTTGATGGGTAGGTCGGTGGAGTGGATGGGTTGAGCGAGGAGGGATATTGCTGTCATTATAATGAGTAAAAATATTATCTTTTTCATGATATAATCCTATCTCCTACTACAACTTGACCTCTAGTAATTGAATTCGATATATCATCGAATATATAACTTCGGTTTTCAGCGAGCGAAGTTATGAATTCCCACACTTCAATAGAATCATTTTTTATATCCTCCAAACTAATACTTCCTCCATTAAAATAAATAGGCGTACGCTGATTTTGTAAAACTCCGTTAATTAAATCTGCTAGCGATATTGGTTGTAATAGAGTTTACATGATTTTCATGGATTTTCAGAAATATCCTCACAAATCGTTTCGCGACCCCACCAATTTTCTCCTCGAGAAGCGGTTTGTATTGCCATTCCCCTGCGACCAGTTAATTCATTTATTATTGCGAAAACTTCTTCCCAACGCTCTACTATATCGTCTAACACAATAGGAAACATATTAAGGTCTGGAATATAATCAGAACGCCACACAAAATTTCTATCATATCGTTCTACAATTGCATTTAATTCAGCAACGCCTCGATAAGATAGTTCCCATGGCCAAGCAAACATTACTCTATTACTACAGCCTTCGTAAGACAATGCGTCTTCCAAGGAGTGAACAAAAACAATGCGAATATATCTTTCTTCAAATGACATATTATTATTTACACTAAAAGCGGACTCTATTTCCATCACCTCACCGCCTACTAATGCATCAAATGAAAAGAAGTTAGCATATCGGAACGCTTCCACGAATTGAAAAAACTCTATTACTTCACGTTCTCTTCGAGAGTTACATCCACCTGTGTTCACTAAAGTAATTACAAGTAATAATATAATCAAAATATACTTTTTCACCATGTACCTCCAACTCGCCTAGTCAAACCAGTAACTCTAAGCATTTCTTCCACATGATGCGGTCTTTCAAAAACACAATCCAATGATACAGGCTCTCCGTACCCGCCTCTCTCTATGGCTCTATTAAGAATTCTGAATCTCTCTTCTGTTTCGAATGTAGGAAAAAAAACTATATTTTGCTCAGTTGCACCAGGCATGGTGAAGGTTGTAGCGTACAAACGCAAATTTCCTGATAACGTTGAACGATTTACAGAGCTTCCAAAATGCATTAAATTATCTCGAAGCTCAACGGCTTCTTGATAATTTGAATAAGCTCTAAGCGGCAAAAGTGCTAACCCGACAAATGGAATCTTGGAAAGTGAAGCACTTAATCCAGTATTTATAGCTTCGGTGAGAATAGTTTCTCCTACTAAGACAGCAGCGTCATTCAAAAGCACATTTTCTCGATTGATATTGGGATTTATGCCAAAAAAGCTCAAACCATTTGCAACAACTTGAGCTGTAACTTCACTCCCAAATTCTACAGTATTTATTGTTATACTTTGGGGATTTATGTGATGTGTCATCCCAGGAGCAAACAACTCACCGTTAGCTGTCGGCATAGCCATTGTATGACTTCTAGTATTGTTGTTGGCATATGTTATTACAATACCGCCATTTTCAGAAACTGCCAAAGATAAATTTGGAGCTGAAGCGTTTCCCCTAAAAGGATTGCTGGAACCACCTTGCATTTGTAATTGATAAATTAACGCTAATGCTGTTCTACTTTGAAAATTTATTCTTTGTTGACTACTCAAAGCATCGATTGCGTCACCACGAACATCTGCAAAAGTGTCGCCTTCTGGAATAACTCCATTAAAATCTGATTCTTGTAATCTGTATAGTGCAAGTTGTTGCGCATCTGTTATTGAAGCAAGTGTGTCAATTCCTTGCATAATTCTAGTTAATTTATTTGTATCTACTTCCCACTCTGTAAATTCCCTCGGGCTGTTGTTGATTGATTGTAACAAATTAAATCTCACCGTTCCAACTTGTGTAGTCATGAAAGATATGAATTTAGTTAAATGCTCATCATTCTCACTATATACTAGATTCGTAAAGATGTATGCCAACGCTAAATATTCCGCAGATGAAATTTCGTTATAAGGGCGACGTAGCAAACTTTCCATTCCATCCCAATTCCAACCATTCCCATCTTGTAGCACTTTCATAGTAGCATTAAACTCTCGCTCAAACCTCGTCTGTGCCACTAATGCATCCAACCCCTCCCACGCCAAAGGCACAGTGACCCCAGTAGTGGTACACTGTGATGCATATGTTATACGTTGTTTAGCGCGTTCTAATTCGGCAAAGGCAAGTTCCGCTTCATTATATGTATTGCGAGTAACGCTAATATATCTGTTAATCTCGTCGCGTCTTCTTTCATTTGCTGCCAAATTATTGGCGAAATTAGTCAATGTGTTCTGTGATATAGGTCCGTTAATTCGTTGCCAGTTATGAATTATCGTCGCACTATTCCAATTGCTTCCACCACTAAACAACGTGTTATTCCAAGCAGTTTGCAATTGACTATAAGTGTTTATTGACGCAATTATCATGGTTTGGTTGTAAGTTCTATTTCTTTCAGTCAAATTCCATAAGACCGACAATCGATGAGAATTGTTTGCCGCTATTAGCGTCTCATAGGCAATTATCATGTGCCGAATAACTTCTCCATGCCCGTCACTCATGTATGCCTTGTGGGCTGTGAAAGCTGCACCTTGTAAGCCTTCTTCGCCATTATATGTATCTATTTCAGCTTGGAGCAGGCGCAGGTTATCTATGGCAGTTTGCAATTCGGTGTTTTGCACATCAATACTTGTTATGAGGTTGTTTGGGTGAATAATTACATTATTCATTTTTTTGCCTCCAATAAATCTTTTTCAGCTTTATAGTCTTCTTCTAAATCATTCTTGCGATTACAAACTCTCTTTTGTTCGGCTTCAATTTCGTCTAACTCGGCTTCAATTAAACGCTTTGTTTGGATATAATCTAAATTCACAACATCGACAGTCATATCAACTGATTTTGCATCTTCTATACATTGCTCTTGAATCATCAAATCTCGTAAAGATTGTAAGTTTTTAGAAGTGCTTGCGTGCCAATCAAACAGCTCGTCATAGTGAGTTTCAAGTGCTTTGTGCTGTGTAGATAGCTCTTCCAGTATCGTTGCTATTGTTTTCATATCCGCAACATATTCTGCTTCTAATTGTTCTAGTCTTGTGTTTTCCATATTTGCTCAACTCTGAATTTGTTCTCCAACAACATTATCCACCTCAAGCATTTCTCTTGAAATTGTAGTAATGTGGTTGGCACTATCTCTTATTAGAGAGCGATAGTCAGTACTAAAATTATTTATGCTTGCGGACAAACTACGCGAGACTGTGAGTGCATCTCCAGTACCCACGAGAGGAGATAAATTTGTACGCAAAAAGGTACTACGATTAAGAATCGCTTGTCTTCGTTCAAAAGCGACTGGATGATTAATTCTCAAATAATTAAATTCTCGAATAATATTCATTTTAACTGAAAAACTGCCATTTATTGTTCCGAGTACACCGAAAGTAAAACCTCTCTTCGCTACCATACCTCACCTCTTTGTTTTAATTTAACTTTTAGGAAAAGCGTACACGAAAATAGTTTGCAGACGCATACGCCTTTCCAAAAAAAGCAGTGCTTTGTTTTACTTAAAAACTTGGCTAAGTGAATTATCCGCATCTGCGAATTGCTGGCATGTTTTTGAAATACCTTCGGCAGTTTGCGCACACATATCTGCACAGCCCTTGAGAGCTGGTGCAGCTGTTCCTCTGACATACTGGTCAAACTGGGCGGCAGCAGCACCTTCCCACATGCCTTGAAGTTGCTCATTCATTTGCATGCACTCTTGCATACAGCGTTGAATCTCATCTGCCAAGTTTCTGCAACGTGTAGCCGCTGCTTCCATTTCTGTAACGGACACTTTTAATGTTACTGACATTTTTCACACTCCTGTTTTTTATTTCAAGCCACGGATAGCCGTGGTTTGGCTAACTTTATTGTACCATAATTTTGTTATGATGTCAATACTATTTTCGACAAATATAATATTTTTTGTTTCATTGGTTATGCTATTAAAAAATGATCATGGAGACAGCTATGAAACAATTAACTTTTCACATCGCAAAATTGCGACACAAGAGAAAATTAACTGCAAAATCATTGGCGAATTTATCGAAAGTGGCTTTGCGCACAATAGAAGATATTGAGGCGGGGAAAGTCAACCCGCGTCTCGAAACTATGTGTAAACTCGCAGACGCATTGGAAGTACCTGTGACAGATTTATTTTCATATGAATAACAGCATAAAAGACGAGAGAAAGTTGGTGTTTCGCTCTTAAAATATAACTAAAAACAAAAATTTCAATTGCTCTTGGACTTGTATTTTGAGCAAAATCGTGATATAATTAAGCTCATGAAAACAAACAATTTTCTCAACGCAGACAATTTCATACTTGACCGCTTTCCGCACCCGCTACACCCGGACGAAGATGGAGATAGCGGTCCATTATATCTTGCCACATCCAAGTCCGATGGCAGTGTTCAATATGTCATTAAAGGCGACCTGCCAGAGCTTGCTTGTAATGAATTCATGTATCACAAAGTTGCGTCCGCGCTTGGGCTGTACACGCAGGAAGTAAAACTGTTCGTGAACGATGATCTCAAGAACGCAGCGGGAATAAGATATGTCCCAAATGCCACAGAATATTTTCATAAAAATGCAAGCATTGAAAACCGCAACGCATACTACGCTTTTGAGGCTTTGTATGTGATTTTGAACGAAGAGGACAGTCGTGAATTTTACCTTGATAGCAATAACTGTCTTTTCAAATTGGACAATTCTGCGTCATTTAATTTGCACTTGTCACCCGAGATGCTAAAATTGAACGAACTGTTGGGTAATGATATATTTAAGGGCGTGGAATTTTTAGAGTACGACATATACGAAATACACAGAGAAACTCTAATCAAACTTCATGATAATGAAGCAAATGCGCCATATCTTGAAACGTTCAAGCATTTTGCCAATTTGAATATGAATGTGTTTGACGAGGCTCTTGAAGCCGTTGGCAGAAACTATGCGAGTTATGTCGTGGAATATTTCTACAGATTCATTTTGCGAAGAACGGAATCGTGTCGGCAGTATTTAGATGAGTTGGGGATAAAATAACCTGTAGTTTTTGATGTTGTTTTTGCAAAAATCACTTTACGATTCACAATAATCGGAACGTTCCGATTATTGTAGCAAGCAAGGTGGCTGGTGTACCAACGCCACTTTTTCGCTCGGACACGCCGAACAAAAATAAATGGGATTGCCGTTTTGGCAATCCCATTTTTAAGCCGAGTTTCACTCGTCTGCTTCGGTCATCTCTGTTGCAATTTTGTCTGTTTGGGCTTTGGTTTTTCTTTCTCTTTTGGCGATGGCACATCTCGCAACATTAACCGAACATTCTGCTTCGCATTGAGAATAGATTTCATAAAATCACGCTTGGGATGATAGTCTTTGTACAAGATTTTCTTCTCCACAGTCAGGGCAGCATATTCCTGTCTTAGTGCCGCAATAGTCGGGAGCTTGCCGAGATTTATGCGATTGAAATATGCTTTTGCATCTTTGTGTTTTTCGATTTCGACTTCATGCTCGGAGTAGAATTTTTGCTTGTTATTCGCCCTGCCATACGCAACGAAAATATCTCTTGTCTTGCGATATGCCCCGATGTGTTTTTGCAACGTGGCGATTTGCTCCTGCCGGGTAGATATGGCTTTAATCTCGCTTTGTATGGCGTTGAAATCGTCTTTTGCTTCCTGTGCTACGAATGATAATTTGTCCAAGTCGGTTAGTCCGTTGTCTTGCAGAAACAGCAAAGTCTTTGCCGCTTCTTTCAAGCTGAAAATCCTCGCCCAATGAGCGTAGCCAGCGGAGTTTTGTGCCTTGATGGAGTTTTGTAAATCAATCAACAATCCCACCTTTTGCTCTTTCCACTTGTGATAGTTTTGTCCTCGTGACGGCTTGGGATTTCCAATCACAGATAAGCCGTTTTCAAGGCATAGTTGATCAGAAATTCGCCGAATGATTATGTTTGACCCCAACGGATTTTGGAACTTTAGTGTGCTGTCAAGAGTGGTGGAATTGAAAATGATGTGATTGTGCAGATGTCGCTTATCCACGTGAGTGCAGACAATATAAGCGTGAGCGTTTTTGGTGAATTTCCGAGCTAACTCCTGTCCGATTTCGTTGGCTTTCTGTGGCGTGATTTCGCCCGGTTTGAAGGATTGGCGAATGTGGTAGGCGAGAATGTCATTGTCCTGTGTACGCCCCGTTATGGCGAGATATTCACGCTTGGAGAGCAGGAACTCCATGTCGGCAGCTTCGACCGTGCATCCGTAGGCGGTGACAAGTTCCCCCGTGTCAGTTTTGTCGCTGTTGGCAGCATAGCTCACGGCGTTAGTAAGACTGGTTTTTTCCTTGTTTTTGGCATAACCTGTGCGCTCGGAGAGAACTTGAGCGATAGTTTTGCCTTTGTTTATGTGGATTGGATGTATCCATGTTGCTGCCATGTGTTTGCCTCCTCAATCGTAAAAATAAAATAAACGTAGCGGTTAAGCTACGTTTTATAATTTATATTTTCATGCAAAGTGATTAATAATTCCTCCTCGCGTTTATTCTCCTATCGCCTCACCACGCAATTCAACGGCACTTTGTCATCCCGTAATCCCTTGAACACAGGCTGTCTCAGTCCACCGTGCGGGGTGCGTTCCATGTATTCCACCGTGCAGACTAACTGCGGCACTATCCAAACAGCATCGTCTTTTTCGGGAAAATTGGGGTAATATTTTGCTTTCTCGACTTGCTGAATGGACGACATAATTTTGTAATCCTCGCGCGACACACCCATGGCAACGCTACTTTGATAGACGATTCGCTCTCCGTCAAACGCACCCAAAATGACACTAACCATCGCCTTGCCTTTGTCATAATAGCCGCACACGATGAAATCATCATCCATCATTGCCTTGCATTTAATCCAATGAGACGAGCGCTTATCGAAGTAGTATTTGCTGTCTTTGCGCTTGGCAACAATACCCTCTAAGCCCATGTCGGCGGCAGATTTGTAGAGTGCCAGTCCGTCACGCTCAAAGTAGCGGGAAATGGTCAATCTGTCAGATTCGGTGACAGTTCGCTCTAATATCGCCTTGCGTTCGAGCAAAGATTTATCCGTGATTTGTTCGCCGTTGCAGTAAACAATATCATACGCAACAAAACTAACCGGCAGTTTTTGTGCTGCCAGTTTGATTTTCAGTTGATTAGTCATCAAGCTACGCCGTTGCACCTCGAAAAAATTGGGCTTGCCCTCTTTCAAGATGATGAGTTCGCCATCAAGAATGCACCGCGACTTGGCTTGTTTGTGAATATGCGAAAGCTCGGGATAGGTGGAGTTCAGATTCTTGTTTCGCTTATTGCGAAAGTCCACACCATCGGGCGAAAGATAGGCAAGACAACGGATGCCATCCCATTTCAGTTCAAAAATAAATTCATCAGAATCAAACGCCGCTTCATCTTTTCCAATGAGCATGGGAGAGATGGTTTTTGTATCAAATATATCCATCATCCGACTTTCTTTTTACGCGTCGAGGGCTTTTTTTGTGCCTTTACACTAGCTTGCAAGGCTTCCATTAGGTCAACGATTTTGCCCGTATCTTTTTCGTCAGGTGCAACCACTTCTTTGCCCGCTATTTTATCCGTAATCAAGTCTTTGAGGCGTTCTTGGTACTCATCTTTGTACTGCTCAGAATCGAAAGGCTTGTCCATTGCAGCGATTAACTGCTTGGCAACGGCAAGCTCCGCCTCATTGACATCCGGTTTGGAGTATGATTTGGGCAAATCCTTTATCTCGTCCTCATAAAACATTGTCTGAACTAGCAAACCATTCTCGCGCGGTATGAGAGCGAGCAGGGTTTCCTTTGTACCAAGTACCGTTTTAGCAATCGCGATTTTCTGCTCGTCCATCATGGCAGAACGAAGCAATTCAAATGCCTTCTCGCCGCCTTTTTCGGGCGTTGCATGGTAAGTTTTTTCATAGTAAACAGGGCTTATTTGGTCGAGTGTAGCGAAGTGCAGAATTTGAATGCTGCGGTCTTTTTCAGTCTTGATTTTCTCGAAATCGTCGTCTGTGACTACGACATATTGGTCTTTGTCGTACTCAAAACCTTTGACTATATCTTCGCTCCCCACCTCGGTATCGCAATGTCCGCAAACTTTTTTGTAGCGGATGCGACTGTGGTCGTCTTTGTGCAGTTGATTAAATTTAACATCGTTGTCCGTGGTGGCTGTGTGCATGGCAATCGGCACGTGGACAAGTCCGAACGATATAGCGCTCTTTGTTGGCATTGTGTTACCTCTCTTTTGAGGTAGTTTGCCCGATTTAGTGGAGGTTTACGCATGTACGACAAGCGAAATTTATTTCCGCTCCATGAACCACCTATCGCCATCTTTACTATCCTCAAGCCACATATAATTCCACTTATCACCAACACGAACGTTATATCGAATACCAACGCCACCCGCCTTTGTGCTGGCTGCTCGGCGCACTTCGCCTACTTCATCAATTTTGTATCTTACATTATCTTCCCACACAAAATATAGCGGTGTGAGTTTCCCCTCCGCGGTGCGTTTTTCGAAGACTGTGACATAGACTTTCTCGTCGTTGCGTAATAAATCGTCCAGATTTTCCATGATGAGTACCTCAATTCTTATTTGAAGTATTCCACATATTATTCATGCTATCCTTATTTCAAATTATTAACACTTGCCCAATGCTAAGCACTGTACTTGTCAAGTCGTTCAACTCCATGATTTTCTCGACTGTCGTGCCGAACGCTTGCGATATTGACCAAAGGCTATCACCCGCTTGAACTGTGTATGTAATCCCTTGCGGTGGAGGCTGCGTAATCATCGGCGGTGGCGTATTTACCGGGTCTGTGGTCGATAGGTCGGGGAACGCTGTGTATGAACCCGAAATGCGGACTTCGACGAAATTTCCGTGTGTTGATGCCTTCAAGTCTTGCACCGACAAGTCAAAAGCAATTGGCATGTCGAGCGCATCGCTTGCAAGGGCGCGCTCATTTGCAAAAACACGCATACGCGGGCTGCCCCATATGCTCCTTGCGCCGATGGAGATGACTTCTTGATTCGGTCGGATATTTTGCACAAAATTGTTGTTGGAAATCATCAGATTGAAAATCGAAGCTCCGCTATTCGATTCATATGGCAGCGTGCCAATGCGAATTTCCTCAACCGTTGTGTTCCTGCGGCGTGCGTCCTCGACTTGCGCCTCGGTGTAGTTAAGTCTAAAGAACCCGTTGACGAAAATTTGATGTCCGCTCCTCGTCCAGTTGCCTGTTTGGTCAACATACTCGCCCCATATTACTCCATTTCCGATTTGTAAAGTCGGTATCCATGTACCGTACTGAAATTCTGCATTCATTTGTGTACCTCTCATTATGTTATTCTTCTCATTTCATAATATGATGGGTTTTCATTTGTGTACCGAAAAGCTATACTTAACCAAAGTATCCCACAGGATGAATGATGTTATCCCCTTTCGCGTTTAACTTCCCGAGCATGGGGTCAAGCATCATCAAGGCAATATTGATGGAGTAGTAGCCGAAACGACGGCGAAGTTCATCTGTTGTACGCTCAATGACTTCTTGCCGCTTGCGAGCTTCCTCGTCTGCGAACATGGAAATTTGATAGCAGTCATGCGCCGGCACAAGCCCGGTGGCGCGCACACCGATACTTCGGAGCGGATTTTTGAACGTGTAATTTGCACACAACAATTCCATTGCTGTGTCGGTGATTTCAGTAGCAAGATTTGTCGGAGCGGTTAGCTTTTTCTGCCGTTCAAAGCTGACAAGCTGGTTGTCACGGAGGCTAATTTGAATGGTATGCCCCTTTAAGCCAAGCTCCCGAAGCCTTGCGGCAACTGATTCGGCAAGATTGTAGAACACGATTTTGCAGTCTTGCTCGTTCACCAAATCACGCGGCGTGGTTGTGCTGTTACCAACGGATTTCACCATTGCTTCATTTCCAAGTCGCTGAACGGGTGAGGTGTCGTTGCCGTTTGCAAATGAGTGCAAAATCTCGCCCCATTTGCCCAAACGAGCGGCGAGAAAAGCCTCATCTGCCCTTGCTATATCGCCAATTGTGGTGATGCCGTAGTTGCGGAGTTTGCCCTCGGTCGCCTTTCCCACGCCCAGCAGGTCGGCGACGGGAAGATTCCACACGATGTCACGGAAATTCTCCCTTGTAATAGCGGTGACTGCGTCCGGCTTTTTGTAGTCCGAGCCTAATTTAGCGAAGATTTTGTTCCACGAAACGCCGATGGAAATGGTTACGCCAAGTTCAAACTTTACTCGCTCACGAATTGTGTGTGCAAGTTCCTCACCTGTGCAACCAAAATAGGCGAGCGAGCCAGTCACATCAGCCCAAAGCTCATCCAAGCCGAAAGGCTCGATTTGGTCGGAGTATTCGCTCATTATCTCGCGAAACATCCGTGAGAAGCGCATGTACAAGTCAAATTCAGGCGGGATTATCACAAGGTCGGGGCAAAGTTGTTTCGCTTCCCAAAGTGCTTGACCGACTTTAATTCCGTAGGGCTTGGCTTCGTAGTTTTTCGCAAGAATAATCCCATGCCGTTGCTCCACATCACCGCCTACTGCCACGGGAAGCCCGCGCAATTTTGGGTGGTGAAGCTCTGAAATCGCGGCATAGCAATTGTTTATGTCGCAGTGTAATATTACTCTGTCTTTCATGAGAAGAAACTCCTTTCGAGAACGATTGTTCTGATATTTTATCACTTAGATATAATTTTGTAAAGGAACAATATCTTCCATCACTGCACTAAATGACAAAAACACCCTGACGGAAGTTTTGTTTTAGATGAATATGCTCTCCTTAAAAGCGAAAAATGCCCCTGCAAAAAAAATGCAGGGGCAAATTGTTTTATCGTTCAATGCCTTTTGAAGGCTCTTTAGGGGGTAGCTTTGCGTTGTGTGCGTCCGCTTTCTTTTGGTTAAAAGCCAGCTTTTCTTTAATTGGCATTTTCTCAACTTCACGGTTTAGTGCCGGCTCAAGAATTTGTTCGTAACGCATATCAAGAGCCTTGATTAGATACTCTTTTCTAATATCCGACATAACCTCGACAGAGTTGACTATATTGCGAATCTCCTCCATGTCAATCCTCGGCGCAACACGCAGTATCGCTTCGGAAAGTTCGGGTGGTGGGTCTCGGAAGATTTCGTGGTAGAATATACGATTTCCGTTCATGGTATAGCAAGAAGTGGCGTTGTATACACCATTTTTGAATAACGATGGATTGCGTACCAATTCTCCCATATCATCATCACTTAACATTGCGGCAAGTGAAGAACCACAGTCATATATCGGGGCAAAACCAACATTGCCGTCTTGCTCAAATAGTCCCCAATTCCCAAGATGGCGGTCTCGGTTGCCGATTAACGCATCTACAACAAACATATCCCAAAAACCATTGATGATACTTTGATTGTCAATAATAAGTGGGCAATCGTCTATTATTCCGTAAACAGCTTCAATGGTATCGCGCGTTTTCTCGTTATTAACGTTTGTTTGATTGGCAAGCATTTTCATTTCGTACAAATTCCCACCGTATTGCGTGAAATCTTTGCATCCGACAACAATTTTGTCTTTACCGTTCTTGTCGGTAAAAGTGCCTAATACTGTTTCATGAGTAACAAAACCGCAAGACTTAAAAATCAAGCTTCCTATATGCTCTGAAAATTGATTGTTTTTGTAACTAAGGCTTCCGCCGAGTACACTCCCTTTTATCGGGTCAGGATATTTGAGCATATAAATTGTGCCATCATACAGAAAAGTCGTCTTCTTTTCCGAACCAAGAAATTTATTGAATTGTTCTGTGCCTTTATTGAAATCAATCACAGGTCAAATCCTCCATATAAACACGCATTTCCTCTGCAAATGAGGGAGAAATCAAACCCTCCACTTCTCTATGCTTAATGGAAAAAAACAGCGTTTCCCATTTATCAAGAAAAGCAAAGCGATTTTGCAAGCTCTCATTTGCTTTATATTCAGAAAGTGCGTTGTAATAATTTTCTATATCTTCGCCAAGCAACTGCATATCACGAAAGTCCTCGGGCTGATATTTATATTTTTGTGTAGACATTTTTGCCTCCATAAGGTATACTATACTGTATATAGTATAGCGTACTTTTGCGGTTTTAGCAAGAGTTTTTTTGTAAAAGCTCCGCCAAAAGTTCCTCGCGACAACAAAATCGTCGCGAGAAACATTATTTACAACTTCGCAAGTTTCCGCATCGCTAACTTCACTTCTGCCCACACCACGTCCAATTCCGCTCGCATAGCTTGAATGTCGCGGGTGGCAATGCTGTGTGTTTCGTTGGCTCGCTTGGCAAGCTGATTGAGGTTATTCGTGGCGTTGGAGAGTAACCATATCAAACGCTTTACGTCCGTGAAGTCAATCTTGAGGACATGACCATCAAGGCACATCTTCCGAATATATGCCTCACGATTACGGATGCCTGCTTCTGCCATTTTTCGTTCAATGAGGGCAACCTCGGCTTCGTCAAGGTGAACGACCACACGGAATGGACGGCGGCGGGCGGGCGTAACGGAAGTGGTTTCGCTCATATCGCCTCACCTCCAAGCGTTTTCGCAGTAGTTTGGACACCCG
>Ga0209755_10002809_pt1 | contig 22978 bp, 14 predicted proteins | sample TergutCo191P1_FD_187301 | JGI IMG/M metagenome (GOLD analysis project Ga0209755, IMG submission 187301) | Cornitermes sp. P1 segment gut microbial communities from Petit-Saut dam, French Guiana - Co191P1 (SPAdes) (version 2) | ecosystem: Host-associated > Arthropoda: Insects > Digestive system... | reverse complement strand
TCCACACTTAAAATACCAAAATCCGCAGGATTTGAAGGTTCATACGCATAATTCTATCCTTCGTGGTGGTTCGTGAGGTTCGTGGTTAAAAATTTCCAATTATCTTATTGTTCATACGTTTGGCGTGATAAGACAGCGGCCGCTTGACAAATGTATTCATTTTTCGTTAACATGTAAAACATTATGGTTAACGATAAAATTAACAATTTGTCTTCCGGAGTGTCCTTAAAAAACCGTATCCTGGGTTTTCTGCGAAGCGAACCGGGGACATTTTTTTCAGGCGAAACTCTGGCTCTCAGGCTTGGGGTGTCCAGGGTAGCGGTATGGAAACATATCAAAGCCCTTGTCAAAGCAGGTTACCCCCTGGAAAGTGGGGGCGGCGGCTACTCCTGGAAAAAAGAAGTTTTACCCCTTTCTGAACAGGACGATTTCCTTTACCCCTGGGAATTTGGCGAGCGTGAGTGTTTTTTTCATCACCTGACCAGTACGGACAGTACCATGAACAGGGCGGCGGAGATGGCGGCCCGAAGCTGTCCCGGAGGAACTGTAATCAGCGCAGAGGAACAAACCGCAGGGCGCGGGCGGAATGGCCATACCTGGGTATCACAAAAAGGCGGCCTCTTTTTTACCCTTCTGGAACGCCCTTCCATGACGGCAGCGGAATATTTCAGGGCGGCTCTGGCGTTTCAAACCGCGGCAGTCCGTTCACTTGAACGCCTCTGCGGAAAACAGATACGGCTGCGCTGGCCCAATGACCTTTATGCCGAAACAGGGAAAATTGCCGGCCTCCTGACAGAGTTCCATGCAGAAGGAGACCGCCTCCAATGGATATCCCTGGGCCTGGGGGTCAACGTGAATAACGTCCCTTACTCAAAAGCAACAAACTGTTCAAAACTCGCGGGCCGCCCCCTTTCCCGGCAGGAAGTTCTGCTCGCCATTCTGGGAGAATGGGAGATGATGAAAAAAGACATACAAACCCCCGGGCTCCACAAAGAATGGAACAGCCTGGCTTGGGGCATAGGGAAAAAAGCCGCCGCTGTAGAAAGCTCATCAAAGGCTGTGCTTGCCAAGGGAACATTTATGGGTATAGACGAACAAGGCAGGGGAATTTTGAAAGGGGAAAACCAAAAACGTTTTTCCTTTAACCCAGGATCCGTTTCATTTCAATTTATGGAGAAATAAGCATGAACAACAATGACGATACATCAAAACCAGCAGAGAAGGCGGCCGCTGTCGGCAGTTCAAAGATGCTTATAAAAATAGCCCTTACCGCCCTTTTCGCCGCCTTAACCGCGGCGGGAGCTTTTATCGCTATTCCGGTTGGGCCTATCCCCATTGTGCTGCAGAATATTTTCGCCGTCCTTTCCGGTGTTATTTTGGGGCCTGTTTTGGGAGGCGCTGCCGTGGGCCTTTATCTCCTGGCCGGGATTCTTGGGCTTCCGGTATTCGCGGGCGGAACAGGCGGTATTGCCCGTTTTGCAGGACCTACAGGAGGATACCTCATAGGGTATTTGCTGTCGGCGATTGCGGCGGGGCTCATTGCGGGGCGGCCAAACGCAAACACCAGATCCTCACTGTTGCGGATTAGTATAGCGGTCATAGCGGGGCTTCTTATTGTTTATGTCCCCGGCACAGCCTGGCTAAAAATCAGACTAAACCTCAGTTGGCTTGGGGCGCTTGGGATGGGCTTTTTCCCCTTTGTTGTTGGGGACATTCTGAAAGGAATTGCCGCGGTCGCCATTGCCCCGCGTCTGCGAAGAATAGCGGCGGAATTTTTGGACGGGAAAAATTAGAGTCCCAAAATGTACATTGCTCCAGCAGAACGCCGGTAAAGGAATTCACTGTGAAAAATAACACAACCCCCTGGTCGTACCGGGCAGGCGCTTCAATACTTCACCGTTTACCGGCGGGTCTCAAACTGGCCTTTCTCCTTTTGCTTTCTCTGGCAGTTTTTTTCCCCGGAACAGAAAGGCATATTTTTGTTATACTTTCCATCGTCGCAACTATCCTGATTATCCTTTCGTTTATGGCAGGCATAAAGCCCTGGAGATTGCTCCGGGGAAGCGGCCCGCTTTTGGTGCTTATCATTTCCGTGTTTCTTGTCCAGGGAATAGAGCTTTCTCCTTTTGGGTTTAAGGCGGACGGGCTTCGGGAAGCCGTCATTTTCTGTATCAGGATAGGAACAGCCTTTGCCGCCGGTTCTCTGCTTTTTGCGATTACCACCACCGGGGAAATCAGAAAATCCATCTCCCGCGCAGAGGCGGCCGTTCATTTGGAAAAACTCAAAATAGGTATCAGCATAGCGTTGATGCTGGGCTTCTTAAAAAAGTTTTTTGAAATATGGGAAGATATAAACCTCGCCTGGAAAAGCAGAGGAGGCAGAAAAAACCTGCGGCAATTCAAGATTCTTGTTCCATTGGTGATAGAAAAAATGATGGTAAAAGCCATTGAAACCGCATCGGCTATGGAATCGCGCGGCCTTTAGTAACAAACACGGCTGGCGTTTTTGTATCAGGGGTTTCAAATTTTATGTCAGCTTGTATTCCTTGGCCGCAAGGCATAAAGTATTGTTCCAGCGGGGCAGGGTAAGGAATGTCTGCTTTGCGCCTATGTCGTCGATTCTGGCTGCGCGGCGCTGGAGGCGTTTGTAGGCTATGCTTACCACCGTATTCATGTCAACCTGGGCTGAGCCTGTGTTCCGAAGCATGCAATACCAGGCATAGAAAAAGAAAGCGTCTGTGGGGTCGGTGTCGGGCAGGAGTTCGTCCCGCATAAAACGCTGCATGCTGCCCAGTATCTCGGCTTTTGCTTCCCTGGACGGACGGAGGGCGCACTGGGCCATGGCCTGGTAAATCCATGCCATCCTTGCTGCCGGGGCCTTTCCGTTAAGGAGCATGTTTTCGCATTGGGCAAATCCGCTTCTCCAGTCAGGCTGCTCTGTAAAAAGAAAATCTTTTCCGTAATACAGTTCTGTGGAATACGATTCGAGCGTGTCTGTGTCCGGCGATGAAAGAAAGCGGTCTGCCAGTTTTTTTGCCTTTTCGTAATCAGCGGCAAAGTACGCTGCTTCTATTTCAAAAAGCTTTTCGTCAATGGGGGATGCGCCCCTTGCCTTGCTTGATACCGTGCCGCTGTCAGAAGGGGGGCGGCCAAGGAAAACCTTTGTTCTGGATATCCAGGCTCGCGCGGTATTGGCCATTGTTGCGGAGCGGTGAACAGTTCCGGCGGTGATTGCGGCATCAAGGGCCTCAAAAACCGCCAGGGCGTCTTCGTACTGGCCCAGCTCAAACTTGATTCTCCCCCGAAGAAGCCTTGGCCGCAAAAACCACCCTGACTGTCCAAGGGCCAGCGCGGTCTCTTCCGCCCTGACTGCAAGGCGCTCGGCCTTGGATAAATTCCCGTACAGGTAACTTATTGAAGATGCGAAATAACAGGTAAGTACCTGCTCCTCGCCTTGTTCCATTCTTTCGGCCTGTTCCAGGGCATAAGAAATATATTCCTGGGCATCATCAACGCGCTTGCGGGAAAGGTTGACCAGAGAAAAAAGGCGGTGCGCCGGAACAGCGTTCTTTCCCAAATTCCGGTTAAGGTACATGGCCTTGCGCACGGCTTCCGAAGCGGCATCGCTGTTCCGTGAGCCTATATAAAAAGCCGCAAGGTTTATCTGCACCTGTGCCTGGTACGCCTCGTAACAGGGCCTGTTGTCCTCAAGTGTCATGGAGGGAACCGATTCCTGAAAAGCCCGCTGTATGTCACTCTTGTCGCCGCCGGCGAGGGCCTTAAGGGTTTTGTAGATATACGACAGGACAGGGGTATTTCCGGCTCCTACAAGGGAGTCAAAAAGGCTTTTCTTCCCCATGGATTTCTCTATTCCTTCCAGGGTTCCGTTAAGCACATCGGCCTTGATGGATCTGAGAATAAGATCATCTTCGGCCCGCTCTCCCAGATCCGAAAGTATCCGCACGAGGTTAAAACAGGGGCGCAGTCTGCCGGCTCCCACCCAGGCAAGGATAATTTTCCGTACTGCCCGGCGGATTTTGCCTTTGCTGGCGGCAAGCGCCTCTTCGTTGTCAAAAGCAAGGTCAGGAATGCCCGCACGGGAATAGCCGCCGGTAAGTATCCCAAGGGATGTCAGCAGCGTCAACGTGCGGAAATACGTTGACCGATTAAGTCCTTCTTCTTCAAAGAGCTGAGGGAAAAGATAGTCCGGAAAATAGCGCCCCAAAAGGAAGATGTTATACGATATTTCAAGGATTTCCCGCGGAAGGGTATTCTGCCTTTCATCGATTACTTCGGGCAGGGGAAACTCATCCTGAGTATTGATGATGACCCGGTTCAGGATATCGCACCAGTTTTTAAAGCTTTTTTCGGTGGAGCTGCCGGCAGCCAGGACAAGAAGTTCCTTTTCCTCCCCCAGAGAAAGGTACACTTCTTTGAAAACATTGACGGCGGTACTGTCCGCCAGATGCAAAGATTCCATTATTAACGCGCCGTGGGCTGATCGGGCTTTAACCGTGGCAATATAGCCTGCCAAAAGGGCGCGGATAAAAGAGCGTGCCCGGTCAATCATATACGGCGACCATTCCTGCCGTAGGCGTTCCCTGAAAAGCAGACTGTGAATGGCATCCAGTTCTTCCATAACGTCTGGTGGAACAATATCGACAATGAACGAGCGCACCAGGGGGGTAAAGGCATCGGCAAAACAAACCAGGGCGCACCCGGCAGCGCCAAAACGGACTTCCAGCGGAGGAGTATCCCTTAAAAGTTCCGCATAATGGCGGCCGGGCGGTCTTTTGCCCTTCCCGTCAAAAGACCGCCATTTCAGCAGTTCCTGGTAGTGTTCCGGGGGGCCTTCCTCCCCTTCCTGCGGGGAATTTGAACCGAGCGTCCTGTCAGAATTAAACACCATGTAATAGTTAAGGGCCTTGCAGACTTCCTCTGAACACAAAATACCCGTACTGCGCCCGTCCCTTTCTGACAGGGAACGGTAAAGGCTCAATACAGACGCTTCAGGGACATCCCTCCCCAGCGTAAGGACATACCCGTAAAGCTCCCTTGAGGCTTTTTCCAGCGCCTTGTGAACCCTTTCGAGAAAAATAACCATGTCCAGCCAAAAGCCTATCCGGTCTTCGTCAAAGGAGGCCGTAAGAACTTTACGCCCGGCCTCTGTGGTTCCCCCCGCCGCAGAAGCGGCTTTGGTTACCGCGCCCTCCAGAGACGCAATGAGTTCCGGCCTTGTACGTCGAAGCTGGCCTTTGAACCGGATAAAAAACAACATCTGCACCATAGTGTATGTATTAAGAATACACCAATTTTAAAGAAAAAACCATATGCACGCAGAATAATAGGCGGGAATTACCCCAATGTAGCAAGCATTATCGCCTTGATGGTATGCTTCCGGTTTTCCGCCTGATCCCAGGCCCTGCTTTGGGGGCCGTCAATCACATCGGGCGTGACTTCCTCGCCTTTGACCGCCGGAAGGCAATGGAGGAACACCGTATCTTTCCGGCCTGTTTTATCCATAAGCGCCTGATTGACCTGGTAGGGGCTTAAGAGCCGCACCCGTTCCTCTTTTTTATCTTCCTCGCCCATGGACGTCCATACATCGGTGTAAATAATATCAGCCCCTTCAACCTCGTTGATGCTTTCAGTGATGCGGATTTTTGCCCCGGACGCTACCGAAAGGGGAGTGCATTTTTCTACAAGGGCCCAATCGGGATTAAGCGAAGCCGGTGTAACAATCGTAACATTGATACCCAGTTTGGAGCAGATAACCAAAAGGGAGCGCGCAACATTATTCCTGCCGTCCCCGACAAAGCAGAGTTTCTTCCCCGCAGACGTCCCCAAACATTCTTCCATGGTCATGATATCCGCCAGGGCCTGAGTAGGGTGATAATCGTCGGTGAGGCCGTTGTAAACCGGAACCCCAGAATAGTGCGCCAGGGCCTCCGCATGGGCATGTTTAAAACCCCTGAACTGGATAGCGCTGAACATGCGGCCAAGCACCCTGGCAGTATCCTCTATGGATTCCTTGGCCCCCAGTTGAATGTCCTGGGTAGAGAGAAAAACCGGATGCCCCCCTTCTTCTCCAAAGGCGGTTTCAAAGGCACAGCGGGTGCGCGTGGAACGCTTTTCAAAAATCAGCGCAAGGGTCTTGCCGACAAAACGCTGGTGTATTTCACCGCGCTGACTTTGCCCCTTTACTGTTTTGGAAAGCTCCAGAAGATATCGTATGTCATCTGACTCATAATCCAGCCAGGTAAGAAGCGATCTGCCTTTTAGTGCATGTTCACCAGCCATAAAAACCCCCGTTTGCATATAATAGCGGGTTTTGGGTTTGAAGGGCAAGTACGGTACGCTTTCCTCAGGGTCGAAGAGTCAGTCCCGCTATCTTCCGAAAATCTATACTGCTATTTTGATATACCGGGATTCATATGTCCTGGCAATGACTATCCCGTAAAAGACCAGCACGGGGATTATCCCTACGGCAAACCCTATAGTATACTCCACCGTGCCATTCTGCCCTGTTTTGGGACTTTCATCTATAATATGACGCCCAGCAGAATAAGAAAGCCCGGAATAAAGGTGCTTGCGATGCCGTTCAGAATCAGAATGTGCGGGGTAAACTTGTCCACCGCTTTGCTGCCGGCAAGGATAGCCAAAAAGCTCTGTGCCCACAAAACACCCCACATGGCCCACATGTAAATCAGCTCCCAGGGGCCGTTTGTGACAATGGTCTCGCCCATAAAGACAAACGAAACAATCGAGGCAAAAAGGCTGTAAAGGCCAAAGACTTTCCAGTTTTCGCTTTTGAAAAAGATATGCCCCGCAATTATGAAATAATTAAGCGCAAACAGCCACATGGCCGCCGAAAACCCAAAGATAACATGGTCGGCCCCGCGCTGCGCCAGGAAAATGGCGTTCATGGCGATGATTATTCCGACCAGGGCGTTTGCCAGCCCTTTGGCCTTGTTATCAACGGGCGTAAGATAACTTACGCCGTTTAAGGTTAAGGCAAATCCGGCAAAAAGTAGGTTGATTCCGAGCATAGTAATTCCTCCCTGTGACATAGGTGTCAAGACATGCGAAAAGTGTACGGAATACGTCTGTTAGTGTCAAGCACTTGTCCCCTTGCCCCCGGCAGGATATAATCCATCATTCACCCATGGCGACATCTTTTTTTGCCGATATCATAAGCCCCCGTTTTCAGTCCGGGGCGGTCATTGACCTTTCCCCGCTTTCCCCGGACGAAGCGGGCGGCAAGGCGCTCATTATCAGCGACTTGCACATGGGCTGCGGCAAGCGGGACGATTTCCGCCCCAACGGGGAAATGGTCAGGAGTATCCTCCAGGACTATTACTACAAAAACGGCTGGCAGTTGATACTGAACGGCGATATCGAAGAACTGGCCAAAAATTCCCTGGCCAGTATACGAACGGAATGGGCCAAAATGTACCGGGTTTTTGACCTTTTCGCGTCCGCAGGGCGGCTGTACAAAACCCTGGGCAACCACGATGGGGAGCTCATCTTTGAAAAGGATTATCCGTACCCCCTCTATAACGCCGTCCGCATGGAAACCGGGCTTATCCCCATTTATGTGTACCACGGGCATCAGTCCTCCACAGTGTATACGGTTTTTAACAGCATTATCCGGCTTGGTTTAAAGTACCTTTTAAAGCCCATCGGGGTGAGGAACATTTCTACCGCCCGCAGCCCCCGCCGGCGTTTCCATGTCGAGAGGGCGGCCTACGATTTTTCCCTTCAAAACAACTGTATTTCGATTATCGGGCACACTCACCGCCCCCTTTTTGAGTCCCTGGGACGCTTTGACTTCATCAAGTTCGAGATCGAGCGGCACTGCCGGAACTACCCTTCCTCAAGCGCCGCGGAAAAGGAACGCATTGCCAGGGAAGTGGCGGCCCTAAGGCTTGAGCTTGGCAAACTGAAAAAGTCCGAGCGCCTGGAAGAAGCGCCAAGGTTAAACCTTTACGGGGATGAACTTCCCGTCCCCTGCCTTTTTAACTCAGGCAGCGCCATGGGCAAAAAGGGCGTTAACGCTATAGAGGTAGACAGGGAAAATATCTCGCTTGTCTACTGGTTTGCCCGGGGGAGCGGGATGAAATTCCTTGGCCGGGGCTGGTATACGGTAGAAGAATATGCCGGCTACTGCCGTTCTGTGCTTAATCATGCCAGCCTAGACTATGTGAAAGCCAAAATAGAACTTTTCCGAGAGGCTTGAGCGCCTTTTTACGCTTATTTTTACAGGCATTTTGCTATTTTAAGGAAATTCATACTGGCGTGTTTTCAAAAGTGAGTGCATAATGGTTTTTATGAAAATTGTGCACAAGCTTTGTACTCGCGAGTATCTGCCGTTTACGTTCATGTTGGCGATTAATATGGGTCTTTTGGTAATCGCCTTTGTAATAGAGGAGCCGGCTGATGTGCTGCGCGGTTTCGCGCGGATAGTACAGTCACGCTCAATTCTGGTTACGGACTATGTGGCAATCGGCGGCGTCAGTGCCACGCTCATGAATGTCGCCATTGTCGGCCTTTCCACCGTGGTTATGCTGATCCGCCTGGGCGTTAAACCCTGCGGCATCCATATTATGGCGGTGTGGCTGTCCATGGGTTTCGCTTTTTTTGGCAAAAATGTCTTCAATATGATCCCGCTGACCTTTGGTGTGTGGCTGTACGCAAAATACATTAAAGAACCTTTTTCAAAGTATTACCTTGCCGCCCTGCTTGTGGCAACCCTCAGTCCAAGCATCAGTGAAATAGCCTTTATGGGCGTGTTCAGCCCCATTGCGGAGATAACCGTAGGGGTTTTGATAGGCTTTTGTGTGGGCTTTATCTTTCCCGTCATCTCCGCCGAATCGCTTAAAGTGCACCGGGGCTTTCAGTTGTACAACATGGGCTTTTCAGGCGGCCTTATCGCGACAATACTCGCGACCCTGTTCATGAACCTGGGCCTTGAAATCATACCGGCCAGATACTGGAGCTCCGGCAACAATGTCTTTTTCGCCGTGCTTTTGTACGGTGTTTCAGTTGTGATGCTTATCATGGGCCTTTTCTCCGGCCTGGGCCAGGAAAGCCTTAAAGAAAGCGTACTGAACGCCCTGAGAAATTACCGTAAAATCCACGCCCATTCCGGCCGCCTGGTGACAGATTATTACGATATGTACGGAAAAAGCCTTTACATCAACCTGGCCGTTCTGTGCGCGTTTGGCACAACAGTGACGCTGGCTTTGGGCGCGGAACTGAACGGCCCAACCCTTGCCGGCATACTCACCATTATGGCCTTTGGCAGCCTTGGCAAGCACATCAGGAACGTAGTCCCCATAGTGACCGGCGCGGTTTTGTCCGCCTATGTCAACAACTGGGACCCATCGGCCCCGGCCAACATCCTGGCGATACTGTTCTCCACCGGCCTTGCCCCCATTGCCGGCGCGTTTGGCCCCATATGGGGCATTATCGCCGGATTTCTGCATGTCAATGTCGCCAATTACATAGGGGACTTGAATCAGGGCCTTAACCTGTACAACAACGGTTTTGCCGGGGGCCTTGTAGCCCTGTTCCTGCTGCCGATAATCGGTATTTTCAGGCGGGATTCCACGTTTGACAGTATCAAGTAGGCTTAGCCCGGGTGTCGATTCTACGGTTAATCCTGGTGTCTACTCTACCGTTAATCCCGATGTCTACTCCACGGTTAATCCTGGTGTCGACTCCACGGTGAATCCTGGTGTGGTGACACCAGCGCCCAGTGGCGCTACAGGCGCACTCCCACCCCAAGCGAAGGGCGAATAAAACCGGGCATCGGTTCCTCCGGGGAAAACACATGAATAAAATCAACCCCCGCGTTTACGAAGAAAGGGCTGAAGAAAAACCATTTAACAGAAAGCCCGGCAATGACGGAAGGATAGTGGACTGTTTTGCTGTCTGTCTGGTGGCCGCCTGGATAGGTGTAATGGAAATTCATCAACGTGGTAATGCCGGCCCCCAGGGTCAGGTTAAGCGCGAAGTTTCTCCTGAAAAAATACCGCTGGTACAAAAGGCCAAGGTGGGTGTTCAGGAAAAACGTGCTGGCGGTAAAGTGTTCTCCCGGATGCTCAAGGACAGTCAAAGAGCTCGAAAGCTCCACGCCCAAATATCCCCACAGGCGCTTGACAGGGATAAAATTGATTCTGGCGACAGCACCCAGCGCGTAAAAGCTGTCCGGAAAAGGGGCCTCTACGGTGAAATTATTGAACGAAAAATCATTGAACAAAAACCCATACAGGGGAACAATGGGGGCAAACCCAACGGAAATATTCAGGTCAAACGGTCTTTGGAAGGTGATGGCAAAAGTCCCCAATTGGGTATCCAGGCCGCCTGAGTTTCTGACGTACACATAAAATTCCCCGGGAACAAGGGAGCCCATCTCAAAGACAAGCAGGGCGCTTTCCCCGTCGCCGGTATGCCATCGGGGCATGATTCGTATATCGCCCCGCACAAGGTAAAACACCGACTCGGGAAGCAGATTTTCGCCGCGCAGGGTAAGTTCCCACACGTCATCGGTGTCAAGGAAAAACCTGCCAGGGCTAAAGCCGGTCAGTGCCGGCTGCAGCGCGCGCAGGATTTCAAAGCTCTGCCATTCGGTGGAAAAGGCAAACTCATCAACAAGATCATACACTTCAACTTTGAACCTGTAGCGGCCGGCATACAGGGATACATCGATAAAGTTTTCGTAGACACTGGCGCGTTCCAGTTCGTGATAGTAGCCGTCCTGCCCAAGGCGCTGCACGATAACAACATAGCGCAATGCATATCTGGCTTCTTCCCATACAAGCCGCTGTATAAAGCGCGCTTGTTCCCCTTCGCGGTCGATAAAAAAGCGCTGCTCGTGCGGCGGGCTGCCTTGAGAAATGCTGACAGCCTGCGCGAAAACCGAAGGCAGGCACAGTACGAGCATTCCCGCAAGAAGGAAGGCCCTCTTACCTGCCATAGAGTATCCCTGTATCCAGTGTTCTTATGTGCTGAGGTGAAGGAACATCAACATAGAAGGTGTTTTCCTGCAAAAGCCCGTGCTGTTCGATAAAGCCGCGGTCAACATACAGGGACTCAACCTGCCATGAAAAGTTTCCCCGTCCCAAAAACCGTATGTCTTCCACCGTGTAAACGGTTTGGCTGAGCACCGGCGTTTGTATCACCGGCACGCGCGTTTCGCCGTCATACCGGAAAACCGTCAGCCGGTAGCCGTTTGCCCCCGGCACACTGTTCCAGGAAAAAACAACGCTGCGGGACGCGAGAATCTGCGCGGGGGTGATAACGTGCTCGGTAGCGGGCAGGCGGTTTTGGGGAATAGGCAGCGGCGTTATGGGCAATACCCGGAAATGCGCGGGGACGGGAGGGGAAATGTCAAAGCCCTCAGCGTCCTGGGCATGTACCGTCCAGAAATAATCCCCGGCGTTAAGGCGCGGCAGAACATGCTCGGTGGAAATATTTGCCTGGCGGGTAACAATGTCCGTCATGAGCGCATCCCGCGCCAGGGTGAACACAACGTTGAACGGTATTTTCGGCGAGTACCAGCGCACCATGCCGGGGCTGCGCGAAGCGGTAATACCGTCGTAAGTCCAGCCGTCGCGCGGGTGCTCAAGGCTCACCGTGCGCAGATGCCTGATACTGATTGGCTGCATGGCGGAAAAACCTGTTCGGCGGGTTCCGGCAAGGCCTTCCCGCGCAAGGCCCTGCACGCTCCAGATATACGTGCCGTCTTCCAGGCCGCCGGCATCAACCGAAAAGGAGGAGCCGCTTACTATTGTTTCCAGAATGGGGGCTTCGGCAGTCTCTCCCCGGTACATTCTGAAAATATAATAGCTGGCCTCCGGCATAGGCTCCCACGAAAAATTCACTGTGGACTGCCCCGCGCTGATAACGACACAGCCGGTTTCAGAAGCGGCAAGGGGGCTTTCCGCCGGGGCCAGTTCAGGTGGAGGCAGCGGGTCTGCTACGGTAAAACGGCGTACCGGGCTTTCCATCACCCCTGCCGCCGTATCGCCTGTAATGCGCCAGTAGTAGACCCCGCTTTGCAGGGAGCGCAGGGCCTGAACTTCCATGGGGGCAGCTTCGTCAATCACCGGCAGGGAAAAGTCCGCGTCCTGCGAAATCTGAAAGCGCGCTCCGGAAAGGTTTGTCCTCCAGGTAAAGCGCATATCGGGAAGAAGGTGCTCGGCAATCACGAAATTGTCCGGGGGAAAAACCGGACGCAGCAGGGCCTCACCCTGCAGGGCCGTGAAAGTCCTTGGCTGCGACGGCGCAGAGGCAATTCCTTCAGCGTCTGTCTGCAGAACCGTCCAGTACCAGGTTCCCGGGCTCAAAAGCGTTTTGTCGTAGCGGAAAAAGGCAGCGGTAAGGGTTTGTTCGATAATCGGGGAACTCATGTCACGGTTTGCGGAAACCCGAAAGGTATATGAAGCAGCCTCGTTTTCCCTCCGCCATGAAAAAATAATATCCCGCCGGCCTGTTTCTATGTTCAACTGGGCATTTTCCAGCGGGGCGGTCAGAACAGGGGCGGACAGGGGTGCGCCCCGCTCTATGACAAAAGGCCGCGTCACCGAGGAGCCGCTTTCGGCAAAGCCCCGTGTGTACACCGGGGTAACACGCCAATACCACGTGCCTTCTTCCAGTGCCGATGAAACAAAAGAAGCCCTGTCCTCCTGAAGCGAACTTACCCGTATGCTCAATGCTGGATTCTGCATCAAAGGATTATCCGCAGCTTCCAGCATATAAAACGAAGCCCCGGGGGACGCGCTCCACTGGAAACGCAGGGCCGGAGGGCGGCTGCGAAAACTGAACACCTGTCCTTCAAGTGGGGTTATCAGAGAGGGAACAGGGCTGTAGACGATGGTCAGCCGTGAATACAGAAAGGCCGAAAGGCGCTCATCCGCGTGTACAGGCTGCAAGCGCCAAAACCAGGTTCCTTCCGGCAGGGCAAGGCTGAGTTCTGAGGCATATGTCTCCTGGGAAACGCGGACTCGGTTAAAGGCCCTGTCGTAGGCGACTTCAAGCCGCGTAAGGCCGCCGTCCTGGTAATGCAGTTTGTTCCAGTTAAAATCCACCGGAAAGTTACCGGCCTCCTGGCTTAAAAAGCGCGCGCCTGGAACGGGAAAAAGCGCCACAGCCTGCGGAACGGCAAGTACTTCCCCGTCTGCGCTCAAAAACAGGCCGGAGCCCGCCTCTATGGCATGCGCCTGAGATGCCCTTTCCAGAACAACAGCCCCTTCGCTGACCGTGATATTCAGCGCACCGTCCTCCAGGGAAGCGGCCTGCACTACCGCACCCGGCTCAATGACAAGGCGGCTCTCCCCGGAGTGAATAATCATGCTGGTATCCGAGTCATTGGTGACGCTGACTCCCCCGCCGGCAAGATCGAGCCTTGAGCCCCTGTAGTCCGAGAAAATCTGAATCAGGGTATTTTCGGATAAATCCACCGTGTCGCCTGACGTAAAGGTAATACTTGCCTCCGACAAAGCGGCGGTACGGATAATGTCCCCGTTAAACACCGGCGAGTCATTGCGCAGCCTGTCCCATAGCACCCTGTCAACAAAACGTCGCTGCGCCGCGTTATATCTGAACGTGATAATTCCCGCAGGCTGCTCGTCCATGCGGTAAAGGGTAGCGTTAAGGTCTCTCCAAAAGAGAAAGATACACAGGGCGGAAGCGGCAGTGCAGAAAAGGATGAAGATGAGATCAGCGAAAAACGGTTTTTTCCGTTGCACCCTTATCGTCTCCTCTCTATTTCGAACTTCTTCTCCTCCGCGTTAACGTTTGCGTCGAAAATATTCGGCGGCGTTATGCCAAGGAGTTTGCGCAGATCCGCCAGCGTTTGCGGGCCGTCCGCGCCCTTCTCGTTCACAACGGCGAAGATTCGCACCGGATCTTCTTTGCCCTTTACCCTAACTGAAGGCATCTCCTCAGTAATAAAACGATCCCCGGTGAGTTTCCAGGTATCTTCGGCTATCAGAATATCTGTTCCCAGGGGTTTGTTCAGGGCTTCGGTACGGCTTGCCAGGTTTACCGGGTCACCTATAACGGTGTATTCCATGCGCTGTTCACTGCCGAGCTGGCCGGCTGTAACTATCCCTGAATTAAGGCCGCAGCCTATGCATATATGCGGCTTTGCAGGATCATTGGGGCCGTAGAGTTCATTCATCTCCAGAATGGACTTGCGCATCATCAATGAGGCCTTGATACCATTAAAAGCATCATCTTCGGGCCTACCCGCAGAAGAAGCCGTTCCCCAGTGCGCCATAAGCGCATCGCCTATAAACTTGTCAACAACGCCGTTTGTTTTTTCCACGCAGTCTATCATACGGGTAAAGTACTCATTAAGCCACAGGACAATGTAGGCCGATGCTTCATCCCCGAATGTTTTGGTAAATGTTTCGCTGGTTCCGGTAAACCCGCGGATATCGGAAAAGAAAACCGTTGCATGCTTGTGCGTGCCACCGGGTTTTATCTGTCCACGCATGGCACGCACCGCGATATCCTTGTTCGTAAAGCGGCCGAATATCCCCAGCGCACGGCTCATCTTCTGGAAACTTTTGGTAAGAACGCCGACTTCATCCCTTGATTTGGGTTTCAAGTCCAATTCAAAGTTGCCGTTCTCAATTTGCAGGGCCGCAGCCGCAAGGATCTTCAGGGGCACACTGACAGTTTTGCTGAAAAACCAGACAAAAAGAATCGCTATAAAAAGCACCGCCCCGGTCAGAAAAATATTCCGCCTGGTAGTGGCCCTGACCCCTTCAAAAACCAAATCGTAGGGAATAACCGTAATAACTGCGGCGTTTCCCAGGGAGATTCTCCGGTACGCCCCAAAGTACCGATATCCGTCCTCTGACACAAAAAGGACTTGACGGCCCTGGTAGGGGCTTTCCAGCGACATGGTCACAATGGGCGAGGGGCTGGCAACCCCGGCCCGAATAAGGTCAAAATCGGCATGGATAATGTAATCGCCTGAGTCATTTATCATAAAGGAAAGGTTTGCGCCCTCGGAGAAAATTTCGGTCAGCGTATTGGACGAAAAAAACACAAGCGCCGATTCCTGTTCTCCCCCATTCTGCCAGGGGTAGAACAGGGCAATCACCGGCACGCCGAAAACAGGGGCCGCGTTCAGAAGCAGGATTTCGCCGGAAAGACCGCGTTCCATTTCTTCCGGGCGGGAAGCAAGGAAATCGCTTACAGCGTGTAACTCCAGCTCGTTGGACAGAAAAAACCTGTTGTTGACAAGACTCTTTCGCAGGAAAAAACCGTCTTCGCCCGCCCGGGCAATGCCAATAAAGGCAATTTCCTGATTGCGCTCAAAGAAGAAATCCTCGGCCATGCCCGCCACAGGGGAAGCAGCCCCCGCGGCGTTAAGGGTGTCCAGGAGAACCATAACATTTGCCCTGACCATGCCCAAAAAGCTTTCGGCTTCCGCGGCGGATCTCCTGTTTACGGTAAAATTATTGTCTTCGGCAGTTATCCGCATATCATTTGATACCATGACTGACACCAGCACGGTGATAGCGCCCAGGGAAAAGAGAAGCAGTATGGTAATAATGATGATGAGCTTCGCGCCTATGGGATATGCTATCTTGTCCGCGCTGCGTTTTTCTTCGCTGCTACTCATTCCTTGCCCTTTCTTTATTTTACTATAACACGCCCTCTTTTAACAGCCCGTGTGAAGAAAAACAAAAACCCCCTTCTATTATTTATCGTCAATGTACAGACCTTTGACATCGCTTTGGCCTGTGATTTTTTTCACTTTTTTTGTGTAACCTTTTAATGGGTTAGTGCCTTTTATTTTAGTACAAAAAGTGAATCATCCAGCCTTAAGACTATAATTTTTGTAACTATTATGGAAAAATTTGTTTAATAATTCTAATAAATTTAACATAATGGAGATTTCGTTGACTTTTCGGGCAATTTAATGTATTTTAATGTATATTATCGCCACTCTGTCTATCATCGCTATTTTAGGAGGACAACAGCAAGTATGGATGAAAAAACCAGGAAATTTTCTCTTGCCGCAAAAATTACCATTGTCTGTTTGAGCATTACTTTTTTAACCGTGCTGATGCTTTCCATTGTGTTTATCACCAACGCAAGGAACATCATCCAGGAACAGGCAGCCACCAGTACACAGGAGAGCGTTCACGCGCTAAGGGATCGGCTCCTTGCCCGCTTTGGGGAATGGGACGCGCTCATGAAGTTTACCGCAGCCAACGCAGCCTCCATTATAGCGCAGGAGCCGTTCGATCCCCAGGCCATCCACACTATGCTCAGGCGCAACGCCGCGATTCAGCCGGTAGCGCTGGCCCTGTTCACCACAAGCAACATTCCGTGGTGGTACGAAGATGGGTGGGCCATTTCCCACAACCAGAGCCTCCAGTGGACGCCCCAGCCGGACTGGCACAACTGGGAACGCCCCTGGTTCCTGGCGGCAAAGGCGAATCCGGGGCGCGTTGGATACGCCCAGCCCTTCTTCAGCGCCCTGTGGCCGGGTGTCCTCATCATAGCCCTTGGGACAAACATCTATGACGAGGCCGGTAACGACATAGGCGTCATCGCCGCCGACATCGAAATTGGCTTTTTGCAGAGCATGGTAGACGAAATAATTACCCTGCCCGGGCATGGCGTACATCTCATCAACAGGCAGGGCCTCTTTATAACGCACCCGGATCCGGACGCTGTTATGACCAGGGATTTCTTTGACGAGGCCGGCCTTGGCCGTTATCGGAACGATGTTCTTGGCCGTTCGAACTTTTCCTCCCTGGACGGCGACTTTTTTGTTTACTCAGAGCTTATTCCGGGCATTGACTGGATACTGGTCTCAACCATTCCAACCGCAGCCATTTTCGCGGAAATGAATCAATTCGTACTGCACATGGTTCTTGTGGGCCTGGGACTTTTGATTGTGGCGGCGCTTGTCTCACTCCTGTTCACCTATAAGGGACTTACCGTTCCTATCCGCAGTATAAAGAGCGCCGCGGACGCCCTGGCCGGCATGAATTTTTCCGTGGACATTAAGAAAACGGAAAGCAATGAAATTGGAGACATGCAAATCGCCCTGATAACAATTCGCGACAATCTAAAGAAGGGCATTGATGAGATCCAAAACTCCCATCTCTCAAAGACCTCGGAAAGAAGCAGACGGCTCAATAACGTGGTGGTGGATTCCTTCACTGTTATGGAAGATATGGCCAGGAACATAAGCAGTATGGATGGCAATGTGGGGTCGCAGATGGATTCCGTGCAGACAGCCGCCACTTCTGTGGAAGAAATAGTCTCGCGCATAGATTCATTCCAAAAGACCGTTTTCGACCAGGCGGCGTATGTATCGCAGTCTTCCAAAGCCATAGAAGTCCTGATAACGAACATAGCCGGCATCAGGACAACGGTTGAGGATTCTGAAAAGATCCTGGACACGTTCGAAAAATCATCCGAGACCGGCAAAAAAATGCTTGAAAAGCTGTTTGAAGGCTTAAAGAGCATCGAAAGGCAATCCGAAACCCTGCAGGCGGCAAACAAAACCATCTCTGACATTGCCGGACAGACGAACATCCTGGCGATGAATGCCGCAATAGAAGCGGCCCGTGCCGGGGAATCGGGCAAGGGCTTTGCGGTCGTTGCTTCGGAAATCCGCAAGCTCGCGGAACTTTCCTCCAGACAGTCTGAATCCATTTCCGTGGAAATAAAGAACATGGAAAAGAGCATAGACCAGATAGGGAAAGTGTCGCAGGAAACGATAAACGCGATGGACACGATATTCACGGGGGCAAATACGGTAAACAGCTCCTTTGATACGATAAACCACTCAATACGGATGCAGGCCAGTGAAAGCGTTCAGATACTTGATGTCCTGAGAAACGTGCAGAGCATGACTGATCAGGTAAAGACCGACACAGAGATACTTCACCGGCAGAGCGGCGCTATACACCGGGAGGTTGGGAAACTGCAAAATGCCTCGCAGAAGGTGAATGAGGGTGTTGGTAACGTGCGGACAGCCAGCAAGGAACTGAGCTCATTCCTTGAGAACGCAAAATCGCTTGGCATGTCGTCGGATTGACCCCATCCACGCCTATTTGAAAAATAAATGAAAAAGGGTTATTATTACCCTATGGATGAACGGAAAAGTATTATAAGGGAACTGGAAGATAAAAAGCGGGCCGATACCGAGGCCCGCAGCCGGCTGCTTGAGGGGCTTGGGGAAACTCTCATTCAAAAGATGGAAGAAGGCGGCTCTTTTTCAGAAAGCGCCGGGGGAATCCTTGCGGAGTATCGCGCGCGGCGGAATGAAATAGCCGCCGCGGCCGATACCATCAAGAGTCTTGAGGCCGAGAGCCTGAGACTTAAAGAGATGGAAGATTCCATTTCCGCCAAAGAGGGGGAAACTTCCCGCCTTACAAAGGATTTCGCCGAAGCCTGCACAACGCTTGGCAAGGCGCTTTTGGCAGTCCAGTTTAGCGATGACTTCGCCGCTGCCTACCGCCAGCAGGAGGATACCCTCCTTTCAAAGATTGAAGATCAGGAACAAAAAGCCCGGGAGCTTGAGGAGCGTGAAGGGGGCGTCCTGGCGTGGCTGGGTAAAAACGCCCAAATGGCTGTCTCCAAAGCTCTCGTTTTAAAAAACCGTTCCGCCCTTCAGAGAGTTTACCGCAGCGCGGGAGAGCAGTTCTTTGTCACAAAGCCGTCTGACACGCTGGAAGGGGAAGCCGCCACGGCCGCCGGAAACGCCGAAGACATAAAGCGGCGTTTGGATTCACTGGCCGATGACCTTGTGATTTTGAAAGGGGAGCGCAAAAAAATTACGGATACCTTTGGCGCGGAGGGTTCTCCGTCACGGCGTATCAGCGCGCTTCAAAAACGCATGGCAGTTGTCAAGGACGAATTCCCCGGCCTTTACCTCAAGCTTGGCTCTCTTGCCACGAAAAGCGAGGGCAAGGAAGCTTTGGTTTCTGTTTTGAATGAGGAAAACAGGGCCGTTCTGGAAAGGGCCGCGTTCCATCAGACTTCTATAGAAGAAAGAGAGCAAAAGATCAAAAAAGTCAAAGCCTCTATAAGTATTGACAACGAAAAAGCCGAAATAGAAAAGATAAAAAAGGCAATCGCGAATCAGCGGCATAAAATTGCCGCCGCCAACGAAGAGATTTCTGTTCTGGAAAAACAGATCGATGAAGCGGAACAGAACATTGAAGGGCTAAAAGCGGTTCTGGAAGAAAGCGAATAACGAATAGCACGGGGCAATGATGGCAGGAAAAGCAAAAGAAGCGGCAAAACCAAAAAAAGGAATTCTCGCCAGGGCCGAAGCGGTGAAGAAGGCTGAGACAAACAGCAAGACAACAACCGCCAAAGCCAAAACAGTAGGCGGCAAGGCGGCGGGCAAGGCCAAAAAACCAGCGGAAAAAACCGCCGGGACAAAAGCGGCAAAAACCGAAGCAAAGCCCGCCAGGCCAAAAGCCGCCGCGCCCGCAAAGGCCGCTGCCAAGCCTGCCGCGAAAGCCAGGGGCGTAAAGCCTGCCGCGGCAAAAAAAGCTCCGGCAAAGCAGCCAGCGGCGAAAACCGCTGCTGCTAAAGCGCCTGCGGTTAAGGCTCCGCTGGCAAAGGCTGCGGCCGCAAAAACCCCGCCAACGAAAGCCGCTGCCGCAAAGGCTTCACCGGCGAAAGCTGCCGCCGCCGCAAAGGCTCCGCCCGCGAAAGATTCACCGGCAAAAAAGCCGCCGGTAAAAACCCTGTCTGCGAAAGCACCCGCTGGAGCCAAAGGCGTTTACGATGAATCCAAGATCACAACGCTTTCCTCGCTGGAGCACATACGCCTTAGAACCGGAATGTACATAGGCCGCCTGGGGGACGGTTCCAACCCCGATGACGGTATTTACATTTTGCTGAAAGAAGTTATCGACAACGGCATTGACGAGTTTATCATGGGCAACGGCAAGCTCATTGACATCGTGGTAAAGGATGGGACGGTCAAGGTCAGGGATTTTGGCCGGGGCATTCCGCTGGGGAAACTCGTTGACTGTGTCTCGGTTATCAACACCGGTGCAAAATACAACGACGACGTCTTCCAGTTTTCCGTGGGTCTTAACGGCGTGGGGACAAAGGCGGTAAACGCGCTTTCGTCCCATTTCCGTGTTGTCGCAATCCGTGACGGCGAGTTTGCCGAGGCGGTTTTCCAGCGCGGCGATTTAATATCCGAGCGCAAGGGACGCCTTAAAGACAAGCAGAAAAACGGCACCTTTGTTGAGTTTACCCCGGACAGGGATATTTTTGGCGACTACGAGTTTAACCCAGAGTTTATCGAAAAGCGTATACAAAATTACGCCTACCTGAACATGGGCCTTACCCTTTCGTATAACGGGAAGCCCTTTGTCTCCGAGCGCGGGCTTTTCGACCTTCTTACCGAGGAGACCGGGGACGATGGCCTTTACTCTGTTGGCTACTACAGGGGAACGCATATCGAGTGTGCCTTTACCCATACGAACAACTACGGCGAAGGTTACTTTTCCTTTGTCAACGGCCAGTACACCAGCGACGGCGGCACCCACCTTTCAGCGTTCAAGGAAGGTTTTCTTAAAGGGATACAGACGTACTTCAAAAAAGATTACCGCAGCGAGGACATACGCGAAGGAAGCATTGCCGCGGTTGCCGTAAAACTCAAGAACCCGATTTTCGAGAGCCAGACGAAAAACAAACTCGGCAACTCGGATATCCGGGGCTGGATAGTGCAGGAAGTCAAAGAAGCGGTGGAAGACTGGCTGCATAAAAACACCGACGCCGCGAAAAAACTGGAGCTCAAGATTCTGGCCAACGAGAGCCTGCGCACCGAGCTAAACCAGGTGAAAAAAGAAGCACGTGAAGCCGCGAAAAAAATTGCCCTTAAAATACCCAAGTTAAAAGACTGCAAGTATCATCTGGATGACGGGAAGGAAGGGGAGTTTTCCACCATTTTCATTACCGAAGGCGATTCCGCTTCGGGTTCCATGGTCTCAAGCCGGGACGTGATGACCCAGGCCATTTTTGCGCTGCGGGGCAAAGTGGAGAATATGTACGGCAAAAAGCGGGCCGCCATTTACAAAAACGAAGAGCTGTACAATATGATGATGGCCCTGGGGATAGAGAACGATGTGTCCGGCCTCCGCTACGGCCGCATTGTGATTGCGACTGACGCGGACTTTGACGGTTTTCACATCAGAAACCTTCTGCTCACGTTTTTCCTTTCGTACTTTGAGGAACTTGTAACCGGCGGCAGGATTTACATTCTTGAAACGCCGCTTTTCCGGGTGCGCACGAAAAAGGAAACCCGCTACTGTTACAACGCGAACGAACGGGATGCGGCGGTTTCCGACCTTGGAACCAATTCGGAAGTAACCCGCTTCAAGGGCCTTGGGGAAATAAACCCCAAAGAGTTCGGGCAGTTCATTGGCGAGGACATGCGCCTTGTGCCGGTGTCCGTGAACACCCTCAAGGCGGTGCCGCAGGTTCTCAGCTTTTACATGGGCAAGAACACCCCTGAGCGCCGGGAGTATATCATGAAGAATCTGATAGAAGATGCCGGTTAATGGTAGAGCGTTCGATTTCTCAGGATTCTCAGGATTAGGCATAACCGTGAGGTAAGTACCCGGGAAAAATTATTTCGAAAAATACGACAGACATTTCCTTAAAACAACCCAAAACAGGCCGCCCGCTATTGTATTTGCAATGATACTACAAAAAAAATAGTGAAAATTACAACATACTGTACTATAGTTTATAGCACAGGAAAGGCAATTGCAGGAAGATTTTTTCTACGGGTATACCCCCGTTGCATACGGAAACCAGGTCTGTCTGGAAAGGCCCCGGATTAACCGCCTTCTGGAAAAGGCCGTGCAGAAGCCCGTTGTCAGCATTGTTGCGGGCGCGGGTTACGGCAAAACCCAGGCGGTCTACACCTTTGCACGCAAACTCAATGTCCGCACGGCGTGGATTCAGGTTTCACAGCGGGACAATCTGGGGGAGCGTTTTTGGGAGAACTTTGTCTCAGCCATATCCTTCTTCAGCAGGGACGCTGCCGAAAAACTGGGGCAGATGGATTTCCCCGCCTCCGAGCAGCAGTTCCAGCAGTACCTGTCCATTTACCGCAAAGACGCCATCCCCAACGAAAAGTACCTCTTTGTGTTTGATGATATCCACCTTATCACCGGCAAGGCGGTGCTGAATTTCCTCCAGCGCTGCATCAGTGCCTTTTCCTCCAACATCACTTCCGTGCTGATCTCCCGCACCGCGCCGGCCATTGATCTGACGCGGATGGGCTCAAAAAAACTTCTTGCGCGTTTGACCGAAGACGAACTCCGTTTCAGCCAGGATGAAATGCTTTCGTATTTCAGCCTTCTGGATGTCAGTCCCGATCCCGCTCTGGCCTCCGCCCTGTACTATGACACCGAAGGCTGGGCTTTCGCCATACACCTGGCGGGCCTTTCTCTGCGGAATGTCCCGGGCACTTCCCATGTCCCGCAGCTTCTCAAATACAGCACCTCAAAGCTGATAGAAAGCGAAATCATGGCCCCGCTTTCGCCTGAACTGCGGCGCTTTCTCATTAAGCTGTCTCTCGTTGAAAACCTTAATCCGGAACTTGTGCGGGAAATCGGGAACGACCCTTCCCTGGCCGCGGGCATGGAAGGCATAGGCTCCTTCATCCGCTTTGATACGTTTCTTAACGCCTACCGCATCCATCATCTGTTTCTGGATTATTTGCGGGAGAAGCAGGATGAGTTGACCGAAGCGGAAAAAAAAGACGTGTGGACAAAGACCGCCCTTTGGTGCGCGGCGAACAACCGCAAGATGGACGCCATTATCAGCTACGATAAAGCGGGGGACTATGACGGCATTGTCGACATCATTAACACCCTTCCCCTGGTGCTGCCTACCGGCATGGCCCGCTTTGCCCTTGATATTCTGGAACGTGCGCCGGAAACCATTTACC
>Ga0209755_10002808_pt1 | contig 22979 bp, 19 predicted proteins | sample TergutCo191P1_FD_187301 | JGI IMG/M metagenome (GOLD analysis project Ga0209755, IMG submission 187301) | Cornitermes sp. P1 segment gut microbial communities from Petit-Saut dam, French Guiana - Co191P1 (SPAdes) (version 2) | ecosystem: Host-associated > Arthropoda: Insects > Digestive system... | reverse complement strand
AAACTCAGCCAAAATTGTCTTTTCAATACAATTTGATGTTTTTTCAGCCAAGTTTTCTCTTATCAACTATTTTGGGACAAACGGCGGAGAACGTGTGATGTCTAGTCAGTCTTTTTCAGTGGTCTCGGACGGTTCATCTGTCTTGTTGACGGAAGAGAGAACAAGACAGATGAACCGTCCCCTGTCTTCTACCCTACATCCACCCGCTTCTCACGCACGGCGACCACCCATGCTGCTGTGAAAGCCAGTGCGACCGGTACCGCACATGCGATTGCCTCTATGCCGACAATGTTTGTCCATAGATAAAGCCTGTGAGTCATGTGGAAAGGTGCTGCCGAGCTGCTGTTGTTCAGAGCAATGGCAAAAGCCGTCAGCCCTGCAAAGACAGGGATTATTTTCACTGCCGCTATTATTAAACTTCTGCTGGAGCGCGAAACAATAAAAGCGAGCAGTGCGGCGGCAAGCCCCACGGCATAGGCGATGCCCGCAAGGGCAATCACGTACTGCCCGAAACTAAAGTCGAACAGCGCGACAAAATGGTTCGTAAACGAAAATATGTTGTGACTCCAAAAGAAATGCACACCGGTTTCATGAAAATATATTGCGCCGAATATAACGAGGAGAAGCGTTGTAAGCAGCAGCGACGACAACATCACAGCGGCAACCTGCCTAAACATCAGCCGCCGCCCGACCTTGGAAGAATACTGCACACTTTGAATACTTCTCATACGGTCAACAGCCACAAGCGGCATGACCAGCACAAGCGTCGTAAGCGCGACCAATATCGTGAGCCACCCGAAATATGTACGGGTTGTGGAAAACACAGACCAAGGCATGAGGTTTAAATGGTCTTGATTTTCAATGATTGCGTCAATGCGCCGCTCGGCAAAATCCGTGATTTCTGCCTCCCCCATTGCCCTATTATCCATAAGCCGTGTTATATCTGCTTCAAAAATCGCACGGGTCGGAGACTCTTCGTAACTCCTCTCCAGAAAATCAAGGTCACCTAACTTACGCTCCACAAAACCGGATCGGGCTCTGAGAAGTTCCCGCCAAAGCTCCCAAACGGTGTTGTGATGCTCAAAGCTGATAAATGTGCCGAGGTTATCCCAAAGCTCCAAAAAATCCCCATAGTTTGCGACACCGTTTTCGTTAAAAAGGCGGCTATTTGCTATAAATTCATCCGCTTGCCGCAAAATCGGTGCGCGAAGCTCTGCGACAAAAGCAGGAACATCATTGCTTGCAAGAGCGGCACTCAGGGTTTGGGAAAACCAGCTATTGTAGCCGTACCTCTCCATTTCGAGTTCCATGCCAATTTGGTTTGGTGTCGCGTTCCACTGGCTTTGCAGTTGGTGTAGCCCCTGCAATCTTGCGTAGACTCGGTTGTTTTCCGGCTGTGCCATGCGGCTGAGGATTTGCCACTCCTCCCACTCTGCGCCTCGGTCGGTACGAATGAAATCCACATATGTGAAGATTCCCATTTCCGCAAAAATCGGGTCGAGCGAAATGCGATATTCAAGCTCGCTTATAAGAGCAGGAAATTGTTCGTCAAAAAAATCTTCCATCTGCTCGGCTGTGACTCTTTTGCCGTAACGCTCGGTAAGTTCACGGAGCAATACAGCTTCAATGGACGTTCCTGCCTGTGCGCCGTGAACGTGCCAGTCCATATACATAAAGTAAAACAGCCCGCACAGCACCGCTACCACCAGCAAAATCTTGAAGTTCCATATCTTTTTAATTTCATGTAATGTAATTCTCATAGTAATGACCATTCCTTTCGAAAATTCTCAGGTACAAAACGACTTATGAAACTAAATTCCTCCTTTTAAACCTCGCTGCCGAAAACAGACCTATTGCCGTCAGCACCGCAAGCGAGCCGACTACCCCGACGGTTTCAAAATGCGGCAAAATTACGTTGGAGCCACCGTCCGTGAACCACATAGTCCGCATCAGCACAAGCCAAATGGGGCTTTGGGTGATAGTGAAACCGGGTATCATAATCGGCAAGTAAAACGGCAGTAGGAACAGCACTCCATTTTGCACGACAATCAACAGAAACCCGATATAGCTATTGCGAACCCAAAGCCCGACGGAATAAGCCATGAGCGTAAAACACAGCACAACACCCAGCGACACAACCAGCGAAGCGATTAAATACTGTGCCACATTGAAGCTGTGCCACGTTATAAATGGGCGCGCCGTAATCCCGTCAATCACGAAATTAAAGCCGCTGGAAACACTGCTTCCCCATGTGCCGCCCATCGGGTTAAGAGCGAAGTACACCGTGAGTGTTACTGCCGCAAGGAGTGCGTACACACTAAGCCCTGCTATAACTCCCGCAAGCAATTTATGTTTGCTGATCTTTCGCCCGGTTTTTGTGGCGTAAACCATATGCTCCGTCTTGGCGGCATTTTCGTAGCCGAGAGAAAAAAGCATAATAAGCGCCGCAAGTGTAATCCCTTGAAAAACCGGAAGCCCCATTGTGTAGTTAAAAATTGCCTGATGGCGCATAAAAGTCATCTCGGCAAAATACAGAGTCATGCTATCGCCCGCCTGTTGCCGCGACCTCGCGGCATGTTGAAACTGCTCGTACTTCCACCGCATAAGCCACTCGCTTAACCCGCCCAGACCAAGCTGCTCCACCGCCATATCTGCAATATAACCCGTGGTGTAGCCGTAAAGAACATCAGCGATATCTGCCGTCTGTGCGCGGAATATATCCGCATATAAACCCGGCTCAAACTGTGCCGCACGTTCGTTAAATTCTGCGCCCAAATGCACTCCTGTCGTGAGTGACGCTTCCGCTATAAAATCTGCATAGCTGCTCCGCATAGTGGTGACAACTGCAATATTGAGTACCAGGGCCAGCACCACAAAGCCGATTAACGCAGGGAACAGTAAAATCTTTCTCAGCTCATGTTTTACTATGCTCATGGCAACTCCACTATCACGCCATCCTCATCATAGATGTGCATGAACACTTCTTCCAAGTTATTGAACCTGTCGCCCCGTAGTGCGTCGGGCGAATCACAGCAGAGCAGCTTATGGTCTTTAAACATAATTACCCGGTGGGCAATACTTTCAATATCCGAGACGATGTGAGTTGAAAAAATAACAGTCCTATCTTCCGCAAGATCGGCAATCAAATTGCGAAAGCGCACACGCTCTTTGGGGTCAAGTCCTGCCGTCGGCTCGTCGAGAATGAGAATTTTCGGGTCGTTGAGCATGGCTTGGGCAATGCCCACTCGCTGAATCATCCCGCCGGAAAACTTCCGCATTTTTTTATCTTTTACGTCTGTAAGTGCTACAATTTCCAATAATTGCAATGCTTTTTGCTTTGCGGTATTGCCGTCGATACCCTTTAGTGCGGCAATGTACGAAAGAAATTGCATGGGCGAATAGTTGCGGTAATAGCCAAAATCCTGCGGCAAGTAACCCAGCATATCACGGTAAGCTTCATCTAACTGCGTAATCTCCACGCCGTCATATAAAATTTGCCCTTTTGTGGGGAAAATCAGCGTTGTGAGCATTTTAATCAGCGTTGTTTTTCCCGCGCCGTTGGGCGCAAGCAGTCCATAAACGCCATTTTGAAATTCAAGAGAAATATCTTCCAGTGCGGTAAAATTCCCGAATTTCTTTGTAACATTGTCAACTATGAGCATAGCTATACACCTCTTTGGTAGTTATTTTTATTTCCCTAAGGAACAATATGTATGCAACAGCGGCGATGCCTAAAGCAACGGCGGTGGGGATATTTAGCAAAAAAGTGTTCCATGCTTCTCTAAAAATCAAGCCCGGTAACATTGCTGCCACTGCCCAAATTATAGCACCAAGATACCAACCCGACCGAAACTTCCGCATGACAGTTATTATCAGAAGTGAACACAAAAACAGCGAACACAGCGCAATGGAGAGCATTTGAAAGAAATATCCTGTTTGCATTTCTACTGTCATTATGTGGTAAACGGCAGTGTTTGCTGTGACTGCAAATACTGTTCCGACTAGCGAAAAGCACAGCAGGCGAAAAGCGGTAATCTGCCGTATGGTGTATTTGCCGGTCATTTTTATTTCGTAAAGACCATTCATCCGTTCAATCGCTTCGGTACTCACTGTCATTGAAATAAATAACACAGGAGAAAGCAAAAACAGCATAGCACTGAGGTTTTCTTCCGCATTTAAAAAGGCAGATTGCATGGCAGTCAATAGAATATATCCCAAGGCGACGACAGCCGATAGGAGCATGGCGGGAGCGGATTCCCAAAAAATCACACGAATCCCGAGGCTACTGTACATACCTCGCAGATAACGCCATGTGGAAACGGGGCGGGTCAGACCTCCTGCCAATATCGCTTCAATAGATTTATCACGTTCATCCGGAGAAATATTCATCTTCAAACTCCTTCCTTATCAGCTTCATCATGCGGTAATACTTTGTTTTTACAGTCGGCTCCGGTATCTCTGTCATTTTTGCAATATCTCCAAACGTATACTCGCCAAACACTTTCAGCCGAAATATGCGCTGGGCATCGGCTTCAAATGTGCCGACATGGTTTTGGATGCGAGATGCCAAATCCCTATTTTCCATTTGCCGTTCAAAATCGGTTTCGTCAGGGATTTCCACATCGTCCAAGTTCAAGATTTTGCTCTGTATGGCGGAGCGGCTTCTGTGGTGGTCAATGATTTTGTTGGTGGCGATTCTGTATAGCCAAGTACGAAATCCGGCTTGTTTGCTGTCGTACCTGTCTATCGCTTTGAGCATGGCGATAAAAATCCCCTGCGTCAAATCCATCGCAGTGTGTTTATCTGCCGTCTGCCTGTAGGCATAGCGGTAAATTTCATCGTAATATTTTCTGATAAGCATATCGGCGGCGGTTTTGTCAGCACGTTTCTGAACCAGCCGAATTAAGCGCATTTCCCCATCCAAGGTTTCTCTCACCTGTCTCTCTGATTGTATATTCGTTTCAGCCCGGTAAATAGTTTCAGCTTTTTTGAAAAATTTTGTGTGATGTTTTTGTAAATTTTGGTGAAGCGCGGGGACGGGGGTGCTGCTTCGCGGCAAGGAGCAAGGTATGTAAAATATATTTTTTCGGCGGCCAATGGTCTTGTCGCCATTGTTCCGCCGAAAAAAATATTTCACATACCTTGCCGCTGCGTTAGACAAGCAAAATATGCACGAGAAACGTTGACAAATGTGAATAAATCGTGCATAATAATTGAATTATATGTGTAGAAATTTTTGTTTTGGAGGGGGAGCGAAAATGACAATAAAATTAGTGAAAAGAAAGCTTGAAAGAGTAATAGCAACGGCACTGGCTCTTGTTGTAGTTTTCGGCATAGGAGCAATGCCAGCAATGGCATTGCCTGTGATGGAGTACGATGTATATGCAATCGACGAAGCCGTACAGGTGGGCTCGAACGTTGCAGCTCAGGTTGCCGCCCAATATGAAGCACAACGGCGCATTATGGAACAACGCCCAAACCGCGCCTCTGCGGGGCGAGATATATTAACAAATACGCTCCGTGGTGCCGCTTCTATGCAAGGCTTTGAAGGTGCATACACTTTAGATGACCCTTATGGGATAATTGAAATAGTAGTTCAATTTGTCACACCGCCGGCAGTGGCTTTGCGCCTGCTTAACGAAGATAGTGGTGTTCGTGGCAGAACATTGCAATCATATGAGCAGCAAGCACTTACAGCACATACTGCTTTTCTCTCTCAGCTGGAAGGATTGACTCCGGATACTCCTCCCGGAGTAATGACATCGGCAAGAGTTAACTTTGAAATATTCAGTGAACACCACAGCCTATTCAATGGTGTGTTTATGCGTGTACCCCAATATATGGTCAGACAAATCGCGACATTACCTGAAGTTTTTGCAGTCATGCCTAATCAAAGGTTCTATGCTACCCCCGGCGGCGAGATCTATGGCACTATAAATCAGGATGCAGAATATGAGGCTTATCAGATTTTAATATACATCGAAACATATTATGATGAAACTGAAGAATACGAAGAAGATTCTTATGGGCCATATACAGAAGATGAGTACACATATTACTATTACGACGATGAATTGACAGCAGCTTATGGTATGGTCATGGGACTCGTACCTGTTCCCGAACACCCCGATTTTATGTATGAATCTCGTAAATTATTTGACATATATTATATACACAATAATATGGGTATCACAGGCAATGGAGTGCGTGTTGCCGTGCTGGATACCGGAATTGACCACTATCACACTGAGTTCGAGCGTTTCTTATATGCCGGACTTATTCGTGGTCAGGATTTCACAGGTAGCCCATATGGTTTGATGGACATTCACGGTCATGGAACCCACGTTGCCGGCACAGTAATTGCGATGGCACCCAACGTAGAGCTTTGGCATTATAAAGTGCTTGGTGATGAAGGCTGGGGATATTGGGATTGGATGATTGCCGCTTTAGAGCAAGCACGTGAGGATGATATACACATAGTTAACCTTTCGCTTGGTGGAGATCCGGGTTCGTTTACAATCATGGATCAAGCAGTAAATCTATTAGTATCCGATGGCGTGGTCGCTGTTGTGTCCGCCGGCAACAGTGGAAGTGGATTATTTACAGTTACTCCGCCATCTCTTGCCGGACTCGCCATAACAGTAGCAAATGGAACTGCAGGCGGACAAATGCAAGATCATTTCGGTGATACGGTCAGTTGGGATTCATCTCGCGGGCCGATGATGGAAACTTTTCATATAAAACCTGATATAACAGCGCCGGGCACTGCAATTTTCTCTGCATTACCCTCAAACTCGTATGCGGCTTGGAGCGGCACTTCAATGGCTGCACCGCATATAGCCGGGATTGCGGCACTACTGCTGGAACAAATGCTGGAACAAAACCCGAATGCAACACCAATTGAAGTTAAAGCGCGAATGATGAACACCGCAAGACCGCTCGCAAACTTAAATCCCCAAAGTGTCTTTTCTGTTGGTGCGGGTTTTGTGCGACCTCTTGAAGCATTGCAAAATCAATCTTTTGCCACAGCTCGGCATGAAATCCCGTGGGAGAATCATAACCGAATGGAATATATGGCTTCTCTCAGCTTTGGACCGGTCTATGGTAGTGGCTCTTTAATTACCAGCAGCACCATGCCTATAACCATTCACAACCCAGGAGGTGGGACATGGACACATGCAGTTCAGTTTAACGGAAACCATACGGGAGTCAGCTTGGAAGTTGCTTCCGGTAGCGGAAGTTCTTTCACAGCAAGGATGGTATTTACAAGCAACGCTACGCACGGATTTTATGAGGGCAATTTAATCTTTGAAAACGTTGACGATGGACAAAGAATCACGATGCCATTTGCTGTGAATTATATCGGAATTCCGGTAGACATAACAGGTAGCTTCACTGATCCCATCTTTAGAGAGATAGTCCGAGAAACAATAAACAGACCATTTCCGAGGCCTATATTTAGACATCACGTGGATTCAATTCAACATTTGCGGGTTTTGCATCATGATGTTAAAAGCCTTGCAGGAATTGAACATTTTACCGGATTGGAAGACCTAGTAGTAATTAATACGCAACTTGCAACTTTGGATTTGTCACGAAATACCGCTTTGATATGGTTAGATGCATGGAATAACCGACTTAGCAGCCTTGACTTGAGCAACAATCGGGCATTGGAATGGTTGGTGGCATATGATAACGAGCTGACAAACGTCATCTTACACCCAACAGCACCGTTTGGGCAAATTGACGTGTCGTTCAACAATTTGATAAACACAAATGCAATAATAAATGGTGCGCGTTTTAGGTGGGATGAAGTGATAAACGACTATTGTACCAAATGTTGCGGAAATATCACTCTGACACCTTTCAGATTCTCCCCGCAACGACCAAGAGCAGAGCCACCACCACCACCGCCACCGCCTGAGCAACCGCAAGGGCAACCATGACAACCCGCAACTCCTGCGGCGCAGCTACCGTTTGCAGATTCACGCAACCATTGGGCAGTAGGCATAGCAGACGGCAGGACGAATTACATAGGGTGGGCAGTGGCGAATGGTATAACAACCGGAGTATCAGCGACAAGTTTTGCACCGAATAACAATGTAACGAGAGCACAGTTTGTGACATTTTTCCACAGAGTATATGGTGAGCCGTCGGCACCTGCGGCTACATTTAGTGATATGCCGACAAATCAAGCATTTCGCAATGCAATCTCATGGGCAAATGCAGAGGGTATAACAACGGGAATGCCGGCGGGGAGTGCAACGTTTCGTCCCGGCAACAATATGACACGTGAGCAAATGGCGACGATGCTGCATCGGCACATAGGAAATGGAGCAGCAGCACCTGATGCAAACCTCGGAAGATTTGTAGATAATGCAAATATATCATCATGGTCACGCGAGGCGATGAACTGGGTAGTCTACCACGGACTCATGGGAGTAAACACAACAAGATTAAACCCGGGAGGCAACGCGACCCGCGCAGAGACAGTAGCAATGCTGTATCGTGCAGTAGATACGTTTAACGTATCTGCTCCGTGATACTCACAATCTTCATAACGATAAAAACAAACGGGGTTGTTGCAAAACTCTCACCCTTGTCACTGCGAGCGTAGCGAAGAATCTTTTTGCTCGGAAAATGCCTTACGAGAAAGATTCTTCGGTCGCTACGCTCTCTCGGATTGACAAAGTTAGTATTTTGCAACATGTTAAATTTTGTATTGAAAAGAACTAAGCAAGATATATACAAAAATATTGACAAATGTGAATAGAATGTGTATGCTGAACCTATCAGCACAGAAAAGAGGAAACAAAGATATGAGAAGAAAAACAGGCAAGTTTGTAAAGGCAATGGCATTGACACTAATGATTGTGATGCTGTCCGGCGTTGCCCTGCCTATAGCGCATGCAGGATGGCGAGATACACCTGCAAATAACCCGTTTGCAGACGTAGGAGCCGGACGCTGGTATAATGAGTATGTTTCTTGGGCGTGGATAAATGGAGTGACAACGGGAACAAACGCAACAACATTTGCTCCTGCAAACAACGTAACTCGCGGTCAGTTTGTAACATTCTTATGGCGTATAGCCGGCAGACCTAATGCAAGCCCGAGTCACCGTTTTACAGATGTGTCGTCCGGTCAATTTTTTACAACACCGGTAGCGTGGGCACATGCAAACAACATAGTAGAGGGGATAAATCAGACGACATTTGGGACAAACAGAGCAATAACCCGAGAGCAACTTGGCGCAATGCTCTTCAGATACATAAGGCATGTTGGTGGAGATACTTCGTCTCAATCAGGAGCTTTGAACAGATTTACAGACAGAGGTACAGTATCAGGCTGGGCGACAAGCTACATGAACTGAGCGGCATACCAAGGAATACTCGGTGTTGATACAGACAGATTGAACCCGAGAGGTAACGCACAACGTTCACATACGGTAGCTACTCTGAACCGAGTAGTAAATATGTTTGCCATAGGTGCACAAAATCTACCGCCGCTAAACCAAATCCCCGGCGCACCGGCAGATATACCGGCAGATGTACCAACGGCAGCACCAACGCAGTACACACCACTCTCATTTGATACGCTGACTGAAGGAATGCTGACAGCAGCAACTCCTACCATAGTATATAGGGTTGATTTGCCATCAGCAGGCAGGTTGACTATGAGCTTAAGCAGAACGGCTCAGGGTGCATTACCAAATAATGGAGCAGATGTGCGCTGGCGTGATGCCAATGGAGTACAAATGACCTCAAATCTCTGGGGTACTGGTGCATTTAGTCGGTTTATGGATTTAGAAGCAGGCACGTATTTTATAGAAGTAGCAAGGCGCGGTAATAGTACAGGCAGTTACTTCATAACAGCCAGTTTCTTCCCTGCAAATAACAATGAAATAGAACCAAATAACAGTATCCATCAAGCACACACGCTAACGTTTGACCAGATGGTGACAGGCTTCATAAGTCACCAAGACCCTGTGGATATTTATAGAGTAGTGCTGCCATCAGCAGGCAGGTTGACTATGAACTTAAGCAGAACGGCTCAGGGTGCATTACCAAATTGGGGAGTAGATGTGCGCTGGCGCGACGCCAATGGAATACAAATGCGGTCAGATGGCTGGGGTACTGGTGCATTTAGTCGGTTTATGGATTTAGAAGCAGGCACGTATTTTATAGAAGTAGCAAGACGGGGCAGTGATACAGGCAGCTACTTCATAACAGCCAGTTTCTTCGCTGCAAATAACAATGAAATAGAACCAAATAACAATATCCAGCAGGCGCAACAATTGGCGTCCGGTCAATCGGTAACAGGGTTTATTAGCCATCAGGATCGTGTGGATATTTATAGAGTAGTGTTGCCGACGGCAAGTAGGTTGACGGTGAACATAAGCAGACCGGCTCAGGGTGCGCTGCCGAGCTTTGCAGTAGATGTGCGCTGGCGCGATACAAATGGAATACAACTGCGGTCAGATAGCTGGGGCAGTGGTGCATTTAGTCGATTTATGGACTTACCCGCAGGAGCACATTTTATTGAGATTGCAGGCAGAGGCGGTATAGACCAGACAGGCAGTTATATTTTGACAGTGACATTCCCATAAGATAACAACTATAAATGGTTTTTGCAAACAGTCTGTATTTGATATAGGCTGTTTGCCTTTTTCACAATTGTATTTACGCCGGATAAGTGGTAAAATTGACAAAGCTCAAATTTACCGCTTATTTGCGGTGTGTTGAAAGGAAATGCAAAAATGTTCAAGATAATCTCTGCTCGTGAAGCCGTGGATATGATAGAAGATGGGCAGTGCATAGCCATCAATTCATTTCTTGCCTGGTCAAACCCCGAAGCACTGCATGATGCGCTTTATAAGCGCATCAAGGAAACAGGCTCTCCGGAGAATCTTCGCCTGTTCTGCGCAGCCGGATTTGGCATATGGGACAATAACAGATATGCCGAGCCATACATCAAGATGGGAGCTGTAAAGGAAGTCGTTGCAGGACATTTCGGAAGCATGCCTATAACCAAGGAAATGGCACTAAACGGAGAAATAGAAGCGTATTGCCTCCCGTTGGGGGTGCTTTCGCACACAGTCAGGGCAGCGGCATCGGGCAAAGACTGGATATTAAGCGAAGTCGGTCTCGGAATCTACTGTGACCCGAGGGTTGACACTTATGCCGTAAATGACAAATCGAAAAAAACTTTGGTCAAACTTGTAGAAGTCGAGGGTAAAGAATACCTGCTATACTACACACCGAAGATTGACGTTGCATTTATAAGAGGCACAACAGTTGACCCAAATGGCAACATCACATTTGAAAAAGAATACCTGAATGTAGACGCACTTGCCGTTGCCCAAGCAACAAAACGTAACGGAGGCAAGGTCATAGTCGAGGTTGAACGTGTGAGTCATGAGTTTTCGCGACCGCGAAATGTGATAATTCCGGGATTTTTGGTTGATGCCGTTGTCGTAAACGAGAAAATGCATGAAAAACCCGAGTACAATCCTGTTTTGTCAGGCGACATACATGTGCCTGCATCCCAGATGGATTATTATATAAATAAAATAGCGGAAAAATTCAAAATCACTAAAGCAGGCAGGGAAGGCCGCGACATACCCGCAGAGATTATAGGCGCACGTGCAGCCAAAGAATTAAAGCCCGGTGCTGTTGTAAACATCGGCGTTGGTTTTCCTGAAAGTGCAGCTAAACATGCCTCAAAGCAAGGGGTTTTGAAAGACATACACATGACCGTTGAGCCGGGCGGAATCGGAGGACTGCCCGCACCCGGGCTGGCTTTTGGTGCGACCATCGGTGCAGACATGATTTCCGACATGGCGACGCAGTTTGACTTTTACGACGGCGGAGGTCTTGACATTTGCTTTTTGGGTGGTTTGGAAATGGATAGACACGGCAACGTAAACGCCCACAAAATGGCGGGCTACTTTTCAGGCATAGGCGGTTTTGCCAACATCACATATGCGACAAAAACCATAGTGTTTTGTCTCAGCTTTAACACAAAGGGGTTAGTGGTCGAGCAGGATGCAGACGGCATTGTTACAATCAAAAATGAGGGCAGCGTGATGAAAGTCAAAGACCAAGTATCCGCAATCAGTTTCTCGGGCAAGCACGCCTTAAAACGTGGTCAAAAGGTGCTATACGTCACCGAACGCTGCGTATTTGAGCTAACCGAATCCGGTCTGAAACTGAAAGAAACTTACCCGGGAGTAGACGAGCAATCACAAGTCAGGGATTTGCTGAGCTTCAAAGTGTAGAGCGGACAGGGGGACGGTTCCTTTGTCTTGCGAGCCTCACCTAGAAGTGCGGACTTCTCTAAAAGACAAAGGAACCGTCCCCCTGTCCGAAGAGGTTTTTGCACCCCTGCCTGCGACACAATAAACCAAACCTTATATTTTCATAAAATGGAGGCAAGTATTGCTAAATATTAAATCTACAATCAATGACGCTGCGTTTAATTTTTCGACAGAGCAATACATCATGCGCGGTGAAAGCCACAAAGCCCCGATTGCAATGCTTTGGCAAACGGGAAAAACCGTTATGCTGGGCAGTTATCAGGTTGCAAATATAGAGATTGATGTGGATTTTGCAAAAAAAAATGATATCAAGATTGTCCGTCGTTCAAGCGGGGGCGGCACTATTTTCACAGATTCGGGGACAGTTCTGCTCTCGCTTATTCTTCCGTATGAGAAACAGGAAAACTCGCAATTTGAGGCAAAAGAATTGCTCGCATCGTGGGTCATCGACACCTTGGGCAAGCTGGGAATAACTGCAAAGCAAGAGGGACGTAACGATATAACCATTGGGGGAAAAAAAATAACGGGAATAGCACAATATGTAGTAGGCAACAAGATTTGCAGTCATTGTTCGCTGCTGTATGATACGGACTTAGAGATGCTGGCGCAGGTTTTAAAGGTTGACGATGAAAAAATAAGTTCAAAGGCAATCCGCTCAATTCGCAGCAGGGTTGCGAATGTTACTGATTATATAAATGAGCGGATGCCTGTGGAGAAACTGAAAGAGCTCATAATTTCTACGCTGGGCGAAAAACACAACCTCACTCATTACAGCTTATCTGATGAAGAACTTGCGGAGATTATGGCGATAAATGAGGAAAAATACTCCAATCCGGAATATACCTACGGCAGGTCGCCAAAGTTTTCATTTAAAAACAGCAAGCGTTTTTTTGGCGGCAGAGTTGATGTTTATCTGGACATTACCCGTGGAACTATAGATTCTTGCTTAATCCGAGGCGACTTCATGGGAACAGCATCTATTCGCTTACTTGAAGAAAAGCTTGAAAAAAGAGAATATCAAAAAGAAATAATCAATGATATTTTGGAGCAAACACCGCTGGACTCATTTCTGGGACATGTTACAAAAGAAGAACTTCTATCATGCCTGTTTGATTAGATGCGGAGTCCGTCTCCTTTGTGCAAAGAGAACTTTGAAGAAAGAGAAAGGTAGTGTAATTTGAAGCGAAAACCTGATTGGCTGCGAATACAAAGCAAAAGCAACCAAAATGTTGCCTTTGTTGAAAAAATAATCAGTAATTCAAATTTAAATACAGTCTGTGCGGAAGCAAATTGCCCAAACTACACCGAATGTTTCTCTAAGAAAATTGCAACGTTTATGATTTTAGGGAAAAACTGCACCAGAGACTGCAATTTTTGCAACGTCAGCCATGAAACGCCGGAGCAAATTTCTGCCGCCGAACCGGAAAATCTCGCCGGGGCAGTAAGTGCGCTGGGACTCAAATACGTAGTCATTACCTCTGTTACCCGGGACGATTTGGCAGATGGCGGAGCAGAGCACTTTGCAAAAACAATAAAAGCAGTCCGAAAAAGCAGTCCGGAAACTACTATTGAAGCTTTGATTCCGGATTTTAAAGGAGAGCAAAACGCCCTTCGTACTGTTGCGGATTCGTGTCCGAATGTCATAAGCCACAATGTCGAAACCGTGCCTGAACTTTATGCAGCCGTGCGGCAACAGGCGAAGTATCGCCGTTCGCTCGATTTGCTGAAAAATATTAAACTCTTAAACCCGAAAATACACTCAAAAAGCGGAATAATGCTCGGAATGGGCGAAACAAAAGAGCAGGTTCTGAAACTTTTCAAAGACCTGCGCAAAACGGACTGTGATTTTTTAACAATAGGTCAATACCTGGCACCGACCGCAAGGCACTACCCAATTGCTGAATTTATAACACCGGAGCAGTTTGAGGAATACGGATTGGTAGCGAAAGAAATGGGCTTTTTGTTCGTCGCATCAGCCCCGCTTGTCCGAAGCTCATACAACGCTTCCGAGGCATTTGAGTGAGTAAGTGCGTGAGTGGAGCAGCGGGCGGATGCAAAAAACTGCTTCATTTTCTGTGATTTACTCCGGCGCTTCCCATACATCAGAAAAGATTTGAACTAAAGCTGCACCTCAGCAAAGAATTCGGGTCTGTGAAAATCAGGTCTTTCGGTTTCAACCGGATTCCAGCTGCCCCAATGTGGTTTTTTATGCATATCACCGCACTTGTAAAAATTGCAGCGCAGAGCGGTCACAGGCTCAGCAAACTCGCGCCCATACAGCTCTGAAATAAGATCAAAACTCAAAGAAAAATTAACCGTCCAATGCACAGCATCTTCCGAGCGGTCTATTGTTGCCAAAATCCCAAGAGCTTTAGTTTGCGCAGGTGTAGCAAAAACATTGTCATCTCGACCCGTTCGCACTGCAAAATACACAGTGCCGAGCGGGTTTATCTCAATGTTAATATAACGCAGGTCATCAATAAAAGGCAGACAAAAAAACTCTACACAGCTATCCTCACAGACCGGACTGTTGTGCAAAGAGTTCACCGCCCGAAGTTCAGACTCACGCACATCAAATTTAATAAAAATCCGCTCATTTTCAGCATCAATGCTCCCGGTCACAACAGGAAACGGCGGAACTTGTCCCCATCCGTAATGCGATACAGAAAAATCCATAGTGTACCCTCATTGCAACAAAAACACACAACTATCCGGCGGTACTGTGATTGTATCGCCCTCAATCCGGCTGGTTTCGCCGATGGAATACAAAACACTCATTTTTGCAGCATCTTTGAGCTTGACACTCGCCTTATTGAGAGAGGGATTTAGTGCAACTACAATTGAGCCTTTGCCCTTTCCGCGCCTGTACGCCAGAGGAGAATTCTTGCTTTTGTCGCCGTGAGAGAAAAAGTCGATAGGCGAAGTATTCTGCAAAGCCTTATGCGCCATACGAAGTTCGTTTAATTTTTTAATTTCATGCCATAAAGAGTCTTTGTCACCCATTTGGGACAAAACATCGGGTCTGTCAGAAGAGCAGTCAAGCGGAATGTATAAATCCTCTGCTTTTCCGCTGGAAAAGCCGGCATTGAGCGTTTTATCCCACTGCATTGGGCTGCGAGAACCGGTACGTTCATAACCACCCTCAACAGACGGCATATTTTCAAGATAACGCATACCTATTTCATCCCCGTAGTAGATAAAAGGAGCGCCCGGCATGGTCAGTAAGAATGCAAATGCAAGGCGAAGCTCTTGCGCATCAAGCTGCCGAGCGATACGGTGCATATCGTGGTTGCTGCTGGGGAAGCAAATAAGCCCGTCCGCCGATTCACTCGATGAAGTCCCTGAGACGCCCTTTAGCGCTTCCACATCCTTTAGCATACCTGTGTAGTCGTCAATAAACTCAGAAAGGTCATTTCTTCCGCCTTTTGAGAAAAACGGGTTATCGCGAAACAGCGAATTGTATTTAGACTCACCAAAATGAAGCAAAAAGTCCATGTGAAACCCTGCGGCAAGCGCACTTCGGGGATTACCCCACTCCGAAATGAGCACAGCCTCGGGATATTCTCGGTCATACATTGCACGGATTTCCTGCCAGAGTTTTTTGGTGTAAACATGGTCTTTGTCATTTTTTATGAGCGAAAAAGCCATATCAACACGGAAACCATCACAACCCATATCAAGCCAAAACCGCATGACGTCTATCATTGCAGTACGCGTGGCAAGAGAATCTTCAGAGTCCACAGCAATCTGCCACGGTTTTTCGGGGTCAGGGTCTACAAAACCGTAATTCAGCGAAGGCTGAGTTGAATAAAAATTCACAGCGCATGAGCCTCTTTGGCAGATGCCGCTGATACTGCCCATTATGCCCGGGATATTTTCAAAACGCTCCCACGGTGTCTCTGACCAGATATATCTGCCTGCAAACTCTTTATCCTTTTGCATTGACCTCACAAACCACTCATGGGTTATTGCCGTATGCCCCGGCACAAGGTCTAAAACCACACGAATGCCCCGCTCATGCGCCTCACTCAGGAGTTTGCGCATATCCTCGTTAGTACCGTAGCGCGGCGCAATCTTCATGTAATCACGCACATCATATCCGGCATCATTAAACGGTGAATCAAAACAAGGGTTAAGCCAAAGCGCATTACAGCCAAGCTCTTTTATATAGTCAAGTTTGCGCATAATGCCTTGTAAGTCGCCTATCCCGTCGGCGTTTGTATCACAAAAACTCTGCGGATAAATCTCATAAAAAATTGCATCACTTAACCATTTTGGCATAACCTTACCTCCATTGTAGGTGTAGCTGACATCAGCTACTATCGCACTTAATCGAACAACTTTGAGACATTTGCCATTGTTTCAATAATCGGTAAATCCTGCGGACAAGCAGATTCACATGCACCGCAAGCCGTGCAGTCACGAGCCTTGCCCTTGCCGGAAGTCATCCAGTTATAAGTTCCGGAAAGATTTGTGGCGGTTTTGTGTATCAGGTGATCGTTGTATAGATTTATAAGATTGATTATATTAATTTTGGCAGGGCAATCTTTGCAGTAGTTGCAAGCGGTACACTCGATACGTGGAACGCCGTTCAGAACTTTGACCGCTTCTTTGATGGTAGAGTGCTCGTCTTTTGTCAGAGGTTTGATGTCAGCGAAAGTTGCGATGTTATCGGTGACTTGCTCGTAGGTGCTCATACCGCTGAGTGTGACAAAAACACCCTCAAGCTCTGCGACAAAACGCAGCGCCCAAGATGCGAGTGAGACATTTGGGTTTGCTTTTTTCATGAGGTCGGAAATTGGGGAATCAGGGGATGCCAGTTTACCTCCGAAAAGCGGCTCCATAGCAACCATCGGCACTTTATGGCTAAGCCCAATCTCGTGCAAACGGCGAGCTTTCATCTTTGGTCTATCCCAATCGAAGTAATTGATTTGCGGCATGATGAATTCAGTTTCCGGATGTTTTTTTAAAATTTCGTCGAGGTCTCCCGGATGACCATGGAAAGAAAAGCCAATGTGACGAATTTTACCCTGAGCTTTCATATCAGCTACAAATTTCCATGCACCAAGCTCTTCAGCAAGTTTGTTGCCGCCGGAATTTATGCCATGAAGCAGATAAAAGTCAATATAATCAGTGCCGAGTCTCTCCAGAGAGGTATTGAAAATATCTTCCATCGACCTATCCCGGTTTACCATATTTAACGGCAACTTCGTTGCAATAGTGAAGCTGTCGCGAGGATGACGCTTTACAACCGATTCACGAAACGCAACCTCAGCTCCTTCGTAGACATATGCAGCATCGAAATAAGTGCCGCCGCTCGCAAGAAAAGCATCCGCCATTTTGTTAATCTGCGGATAGTCAAACTCGCCATCCACACGCGGAAGTCGCATGTAGCCAAAACCCAATTTTCCGATTTTCTCCGTATTAACAGCCATAAAATTTAGCCCTTTCAATTTTGTTGCAATAGAAACTATATTACATAAAGCATGTATTTGTCAATAATAGACGATGCGCTTTTTCACAAATTCGTTAATTTTCTCGCTGTCTTTGACAGCCGCTGCCATGTCTGCCTCGACAAGGTCGATTCCTGAGGGATATCTGGACTGCGTTGAATATCCGTTTAAGCGCATACATGCGTCATGTAATTTTGTAAATGAATCGTCATGGCATTCACATTCAGCTCTCAGCAATTCCAAGTCATGTGTACGGGGAGGGTTAATGTTTTTGTATATCCAATATGCTTTTAACACCTTTTCAGCCGATTGCTGGCAATGATAGCAGATAATTTCTAAAGGTTTTGGATTCATATCGCACAAGTATTTCGCAGAGGATAAATCCATATCAGAATAAGCAACCCATTCGTGAACCGCAGTCTTATCCATACAATTTCAACCCTTTCCGGACAACCTCACTCTCAATATAACCTAAAGTGCTTTTATTTTTGTCAAATTTGCTTTTTGTTCTTACCACCATGTCAATTCCTCTTGTTCTGTTCTTGATAGAGCCTTGAATATTCCAAGTCGCCTCAATTTCTCGAAGATTTCCGTCAGGAATGACAACGTAAAAATCATAGTCGCTATCTTCCTTTGCCGTACCATCAACAAAAGAACCAAAGAGATATATTTCCAGAGCCGGCACAGTTGCCAGTATAATGTCAACTATATTTTTAACTTCTTTTTCAACATTTTTTTCTTGTGTCAACATAAATCTACCTCATAGCGATAGTGAAAATTCGATATTCTTAAACTATATTAGCATATAGCATCGCAATTGTAAAACATAAAAGGAACAATGCAAATCCTGTGCAAAGGAGTGTCGAAATCGAAAATTCAATTGACAACAGCATAGAAATTGTCTAGAATTACGGTGAAATCGTACCTGCGTTTACTTATCTGAGTAAATTAACCCTTGGGTTGAAACCATAAAAGCGTTATATTGATTAAACATAGGGGGAACGGAAATGGAGTTATATAAAGGGAAAACAAAAGTTGTTTGCCAAGGCGCAAGCGAAAACACGGTAGTTCTGCGCTTTACCGACAACGTGACGGCGTTTAACGGTGAAAAGTGTGAAGTAATGCCGGGAAAAGGCGAGACGGGCTTGGCCTTTTCAAACTTACTGTACGGTTTTTTGGAGCAAAACGGCATTGAAACACATATGGTCGAGATTATTGACGAAACGACCGTGGAAGTTAAAAAAGCGGAAATTGTAGGCGTGGAAGTGATTGTACGCAACGTAGCAGCAGGCGGATTTGTGAAAAAATACGGAGCAAAAGAGGGCACGGTATTCGATGAGCCTGTTGTGGAATTTTGCCTGAAAAGCGATGAACTTGGCGACCCGCTGGTTAATGAAAGTCAAATTCGCGCACTCGAAATTGCAACGGATGACGAACTTGCGGAAATGACTCGCCAAGCCCTCAAAATCAACAAATTGTTATATGCACTGTTTGAAAAGGCGAGCATACGCCTTGTGGACTTCAAGCTGGAGTTTGGGCGGTATGAAAACAGGCTCATATTATGCGACGAATTATCCCCTGACTCATGCAGATTGTGGGATATGGAAACAGGCGAAAAATTTGACAAAGACATTTTCAGGCAAGACTTAGGTGATCTTGTAAACGGCTACACAGAGGTATTTGACAGGCTTTCAAAGACCTTAAGCGTGGTATAGAAGGGATTTTGAAAACCTATGAAAGTTGATGATAAGCTACGTGAGGAATGTGCTGTATTTGGGGTTTGCCTAACGACGTCGGAAGCAGTCGGCATCACATATAACGGACTATTAACCTTGCAGCACCGCGGGCAGGAATGCGCCGGAATTGCAGTCGTAAATGATTTGGAACTATCCTGCCATAAGGCGACGGGTCTTGTGAGTGAAGTCTTTTCGGACAAGCTGGCGACAATGCCCGCGGGTAAAATCGCCGTAGGACACACAAGGTACTCCACTACGGGAGGCAATGCAAAGAAAAACGCTGGACCTTTTGTTGTGGAATATTTGACCGGGAGAATTGCCACGGCGCACAACGGAAACATAACCAACGCCCAAAAACTTCGAAAACAACTGAAAACTCACGGGCTGAACTTTCAAGCAACTTCCGACAGCGAGGTTGTGTCATCGCTGATTGCTTATTGTATAGTCAAAGAAGACACAGAGCAAGGCGTTATAAAAGCCGCAGATATGATGCAAGGTGCGTTTTCTCTCGTAATCGCAAGCAGTGAAAACAAGCTGATAGCCGTTCGCGACCCTAACGGCTACCGCCCGTTGTGCCTCGGGCAAAGTGAGTTTGGGGTTGCAATTGCGTCCGAAAGTTGCGCACTCGAAGCCTGCGGTTTTGAGCTTGTGCGAGATATTTTACCGGGCGAAGTGATTATCGCAGAAAACGGCAAGGTAATCTCAGAGGGTGTAAAGCTCATGGCAAAAGCACACTCAGGGATATGCATATTTGAATATATATACTTTGCCCGCCCCGACTCAATAATTGACGGGCTGAGTGTATATGAAGCGCGGCACAACATGGGAGAAATCCTTGCGGAAGAATATCCCGTAGATGCGGATATTGTGTGCGGAGTTCCCGATTCGGGTCTGGACGCGGCAAGTGGTTTTAGCAGAAAAAGCGGACTGCCGCTTGTGCCGGGATTTGTAAAAAATAACTACATCGGCAGAAGCTTCATCTACCCCACGCAAACAGAGCGGGACACTGCCGTGCGACTGAAACTCAATCCGCTGACAGCAAATATACGCGGCAAACGCATAGTGCTGGTGGACGACTCCATAGTGCGCGGCACAACAAGCGAAAAAATCGTAAAAAGCCTTAAAAAGGCGGGTGCAAAAGAAGTTCATGTGCGGGTATCATCGCCGCCGTTTCGTTATACATGCCACTACGGAACAGACATCGACAGCGAGGAAAACCTGATTGCAAACAAAATGGAGATAGATGAAATATGCAAAAAAATCGGTGCGGAAAGTCTGGGTTATATCAGCATAGAGGGCGTGAAAAGAGCCTGCGGCAAATGTAAAATTTCATTCTGCACAGATTGCTTCACAAGAGGCATAAATACTGTGAACATAAAGAAAAATATACTTGAATGAGCAAATCCTTGACAATGAAAGGGTTGACAGATAAAATACATAATATGAAAATTTGGCGATGTTATGTTGAAAAACGAAACGGATTTGATGTGGAAGCGAAGTCTGCTCAGACCGAGTTACGCGAGGTTTTAGGGCTGAGCGGTATAAGTGTGCGGATTTTTAACCGTTACGACATACAAAATCTGCCGCCTGACAAGCAGAGCGGCGTAATTTCCACTGTTCTCAGCGAGCCAATGTCCGATATTTGCTACAGGGACTCTCTGCCTGATTTAAAGGCGCGTTTATTGTGCGTAGAGCCGCTACCGGGTCAGTTTGATGCCCGTGCCGATTCCTGCGAGCAGTGCATACAAATGTTGCTCGGCGGCGACCGTCCGATTGTGAAAACGGCGAAAGTATACGCCATCAGCGGCATTGACGACTCAGATTTTGAGCGGGTAAAGGCGTATCTTATAAACCCTCTCGAACATCGGGAGGCGTCATTTGAAATGCCCGAAACGCTGCAAAGCGGCGCAGTGTCAAACGAAAATACTCAAATCGAAGAAATTTCAGGTTTCACCGACATGAAAACCGAGGAGCTTGAAAATTTGCTGTTAAATCTTGAGCTGGCAATGTCGCTTCCGGACTTACAGATAACTCAGCAATATTTCAAAAAAGAAAACAGAAGTCCGACACTTACCGAACTTCGTATGCTTGACACATATTGGTCCGACCATTGCCGTCACACGACTTTTGGCACGATTATAGAGTCTGCCGATATAAAGGATAAGCGTGTTAAAGAGGCATATGATTTGTTTTTATCCGTAAATGGTGATAAGCCCGTAACGCTCATGAACATCGCTACCGCCGCAATGCGCCACCTCCGCAAAATCGGCGGTCTCCCCATGCTTGATGTTTCAGAAGAAAACAATGCTTGCACTGTGCGCATTAAAGCAAAATTTACCCACGGCGAAGAAGATTGGCTGCTGTTTTTTAAAAACGAAACACACAACCACCCGACTGAAATTGAGCCGTTTGGTGGTGCGTCCACCTGTATCGGCGGCGCAATCCGTGACCCGCTTTCCGGACGGGCGTATGTGTATCAAGCCATGCGTATCACAGGTGCAGGCGACCCGAGAAAACCCATTGAGGAGACATTACACGGAAAATTACCTCAGCGTAAGCTGACGCAAACCGCAGCCGAAGGGTTTAGCTCATACGGCAATCAAATCGGGCTTGCAACAGGTTATGTGCAAGAATTTTATCACGAGGGTTATGTTGCCAAACGTCTGGAGTGCGGTGCAGTTGTAGGTGCTGCGCCACTTTCGTCCGTTCGCAGGGAAAAACCGGAAAACGGTGATGCGATTGTGCTGCTCGGCGGGAGAACGGGGCGTGACGGAATAGGCGGTGCAACAGGCTCATCAAAATCGCACGGCACGGCAACAGTCAGCGAGTGCGCCTCAGAGGTGCAAAAAGGCAATGCGCCTGAAGAACGCAAGCTGCAACGGCTGTTTCGCAATCCGAGTGTCACCGCACTGATTAAACGCTGTAACGACTTCGGCGCAGGCGGGGTTTCCGTTGCGGTGGGTGAGTTAGCCGATGGCGTAGAGATAGATTTAGACACCATTCCCACAAAATATGACGGACTAAACGGCACGGAGCTTGCCATATCCGAGTCTCAGGAGCGTATGGCTGTAGTGGTTGCAGCTGCTGATGTTCAGGCACTGCTCAAACACGCCGAATCCGAAAACATAGAAGCCACAGTAATCGCCCGTGTCACAGACCGCAAAAGGCTTGTGATGTTTTGGCGCGGACAAAAAATCGTAGACATCGCTCGCGGGTTTCTTGATACAAGCGGCGCAGAGAGAACAACCACAGTGTCTGTTTCACAAAGTAAGAAGCAAAAAACCTCTTTTGCAAGAGGCAATAACTTCACGGAAAAATTGCTCAGCCTATGCGGTGACTTGAACTTTTGCTCACAAAAAGGGCTTGTGGAGCGGTTTGACGCGTCAATAGGCGCGGGGAGTGTATTTATGCCATTTGGCGGCAAAGCCGAATCCGCATCAACACCGTCCCAGGTTATGGCGGCGCTTATCCCC
>Ga0209755_10002807_pt1 | contig 22982 bp, 23 predicted proteins | sample TergutCo191P1_FD_187301 | JGI IMG/M metagenome (GOLD analysis project Ga0209755, IMG submission 187301) | Cornitermes sp. P1 segment gut microbial communities from Petit-Saut dam, French Guiana - Co191P1 (SPAdes) (version 2) | ecosystem: Host-associated > Arthropoda: Insects > Digestive system... | reverse complement strand
TCTTAATTTACGCTCATTTAGGAAATTTGCTTGCAAGCATTAGAGAAAAAAATAATGTTAGCATAAGCGAAGCCCTAAAAATAATGCTTGACAAAGGCATAATTCAAGAGCTGGAAGATTTGGAAACTGGCTACTACTTGGAAGGCGATGCGTATTTGGAGAATGCATTAATAATCCCTCAGCAACCCCAAAATCTTGCCCGATAAATGCTCAAATTCTTCTTTCGCCTTTTCAATATTCTCCACCGTGCCAAACTGCATGGCTTCTGCTTTAGCTGGGTCTATATCAAAAATAGCCTGCGCAGTCTCATGTGCCAAAGATGGAAGCCTGCCGTAATCTTGAATATCGCCAATTGAACTTGCGCAGCTTTGCGCTACCAAACCATTTTTGCAATGCTTCTCCGACAAAAACTTTTTAACCAAGCCGGGAATCTGGCTTATGAAATTTCTATGATCTCTAATAGGTTGCTTTCCGTAAACATTGTAAGAATTTAAAATATAACCTATGAACAGAGCTTCGCCGTTAAGCACGAATTTATTTTCAATTTCTGCGGAAAGAGCTAAACCTGTGTTTTTCCATTTTATTTTCCACTCCTCAAATATTTTCCCCAAATTCTCAATGCCCTGCAAAGAAAAAGCATCCGGCATAACAGGCACGGCAAAATAATCCGTTCCAAGCAAAATAATTCTGTTCAAAAGACCTAGCGTTGGCGAAGTGTCTATAACAAAAATGTCTATTGCATCGGCTGCATTCATTCCCTTTTCTCTTAAATATCTGTTTATTGCGCTAATTTGAAAATAACCTATTTTATCGCCAGCCGCCGCCGAATTGTAAGCTGTTGATAAAAGATTTTCATATTTCGCCAAACTTAAATCGCCTCTCAGCAAATAGAGATTTTCCTCTGCGCTTTTAACCTTTTCCAAAGGAACGGAAAAATCCACATCTGCGCCACCTTCAATAACTCCTTTTAATACATCATAAATGGTTTTGCTGTTGCTTTCTGCAAAAAAATCGTTTCCGAGCGCAAGCCTTGTAAGGTTGCATTGAGGGTCCAGGTCTATAAGAGCCGTTTTGTAGCCTTTGTTTGCAAATTTAACCGCCAAATTAAAAGCAAGGGTTGTTTTGCCAACTCCACCTTTATTGTTGAACATCGCAATTTTCTTTGAACGGGTAAATTTCATATATATTCATTTACTTAATAATCAAATTGAATTGCAAATTGTTCAGATCATCTCTGAAATCTTCGCCGCACTCGACCATGATTTCGTTGTCTTCTGTTGTTAGCCAGTTCACAACTATCTTCTTTTCCTTTGATGCGTGAGAGTCCATTTTCAACAGCATGTTTAACAACAGCTTTGTTGTGGAACTGTTGAAGTAACTTATAGCACAGTCAAAAGTGAAAGTTCCGAAATTCGATGTCAAGTAACCATCCAGCCAATCATTGACCTCTTTGAAAAACTCGGCAACATTTTCATTGAAGCTCCTGCCTTCAAGCTTCATGTATTTTTTTTCCTCATCAATCAACACAAAAGGTGTTGACGTGGTTTTTTCTTTTTCCAAGCGAAATGCCATTATTGCTTTCCTCCCTGCTTTATTATAACATGCATTGTAAAATATAACGAACCGTTATCAAGTTTATCAATTTCATATTTGATAGGTTCAGATGCGCGCCGTGCTATTTCAATTAAACCGATACCGGCTCCCTTGCTTACGGGATTATCATTGCCGGCTATCAGTTGCTGCTTATAATACTGGCGCAATTCCTTTTTATCAAGAGTGTTGAGAAAATCTATTCTGGCCCTGAGAATTTCAGCATTGCTGGAAGTTACAACATTTCCCGTTTGAATAAAATATGCTCCTTCCTTAACTCCCAAAATATATATCCCTTTTGATGATGAAATTTGCGTGCCATCAAGATTTGTCAAGAAATGTCTTTCCGCCGAATACATCAGCATATTGTTCATCTGCTCCACAAAAACCGAAAAAACCGATTGCGAAGCGTTGAGCGGAATATCCTCATATTCAAGGCGCTTTAACAGCATCTCTGCCATGCCGTCAATGCCACTTGACCATATAGGACCGCTATAAACAACTTCAACATTGTTATCTGTCAGCATTTTATTATACAGCTGTACATTAAAACTCATGACTGCTCTCCCTTAAAATCCAAGTATGTATATCGGTTGCGGCCACCCTGCTTTGAAAGATACAGAGCCGCATCCGCACGCTTCATATAATCTTCGCAATTGTGCGTATATTCAACTATTGCCGTTGTAGCTCCTATTGAAATTGTCACGTATTTAGAATCATTTGTCTCATGCTCAATATTGCATGCCTTGATGCGTTCAAGCACCCTGTCGGCAACTCTTTGAGCACCTTCAGCGCCCGTATTCGGCAAAACTATTACAAATTCCTCACCACCATATCTGGCAACAAAATCATCTGGCCTCAATACGCTTGTTGTGAGCACCTCCGCAACGGATCTCAAACAGATATCGCCCATGTTATGGCCATAAGTATCGTTGTATAGCTTGAAATGATCTACATCCAGCATCAAAACGCTTAACAGCCCATTAGTCGCACGTGCCATTGATTTTATAATGCGCTGCATGCTTTCTTCCATATATCGCCTGTTATAAATGCCAGTCAATGCGTCAAAGTTGACCTTGTCTGTTAAATTCAAATTAGCCCTGTACAAATCCGTCGTGGTCTTGTCTGACATGCGTGTGGCTCTGCGAAGCTGCTTTAACAACTTGCCATATTCCTTTACAAGCATAGCATATTCTTCAAAATTGAGAGTGGCTCCTTTGCGAATCTGCACCGCACGGATCACAGAATTATCATATATTTCCTGTTCGTTCTCAAACAAATCAATAGGCATATCAGACATATCAGACATTTCCTTCCTTAGGTTTAAATATAATTAATTCAAAATCGTCCACTCTTTGCTCCGGGCCCCGATACCTTTCAAAAGCCATCCATATTCTATCTGATATAACGCTCTGCTTCTCGGAATGGTTTTCCAGTATCAGTTTTTCAAACCGTTTATACCCAAAAGGCTCAAGATGCTCTCCACCAGGCTGATCAAACAGGCCATCGGAAGCAATGTAAAAATTGTTATCCGGATCAAACGGAATATGTGTGCTTTTAATACATTCTTTGCTCTCTATGCTGCCTTCTCCCACAAAAATCTTTTGCCCCTTTATTCGCTGCACATTCTTGCCGTTGCAAATAAAAACATTGGTATGCCCGGAAGAAAACTTAACATCTCCGTTATTTGCTATGAACAGAACAGCGAGATCGCAACCATCTTTTATATCTGAACTGTTTACATTAAAAACCCCTTTAAGCCTTTCATCTATACGCCATATTGTGCCGGCAGTATCATCGGAATTGCTCGGCCACACAACCGATTCCAACGCCGAAACCACAAGCATTGTCAGCAAAGCACCGGGTGTGCCATGGCCGGTACAATCGCATACGCATAGCGTAGCACCTCTTTCAAAACGCTTCATCCAGTATATATCCCCACCTACCACATCTCGAGGCTCCCATATCACCGCATAATCCGAAAACATACCTGACAAGACATTATGCGACGGAAGCAACTTTCTTTGAATTTGATTTGCATATTTTATTCCGGACATTATTATATTGTTTTGCTCTTCAATAGCCGCCATCGCTCGCCGCAGCGATTTTATAAGCTTAAAAACAAAAATGCCGGTTATTATGATTATTATCGCAACAATCAAAACTCCAACCAAGAAAGAGATTTTTACGATAATAAACTCCTCCACCAGCTCTTTTTCCAGACCGGTGGCGCAGGCAAAGGCAAATCTTTGCGCACAGAGCGAAGCCATGCGCTCAGCGGGTGCGCAAGTTCGCGCGGCAAACCTTGCATTATAAAATCCAATTCCATTAAACAACCATACGCAGAACTCGCTCTTTTAGCAACGTCTTTCGCAAGCATAATGCAAACCAAGCGGCGAATATCGCTTGGAACATCAGACTTAAAATCCGAAGATGATATTCTTTTGCTTTGAATATTCTTTGATGTTTTTTCCGCATTATCATCTCTGAACGGGTGCTTTCCGGTCAGCATTTCAAAAGTAATTATTCCCAGGCTGAAAATATCCGATTGCTCCGTTGCGTTTTCTCCTCTCACCTGTTCGGGGCTCATATACGCCGTTGTGCCGATGATGGATCCGGGGAGTGTCATATCTTGATTTTCAATTCGTGCAATACCAAAATCCAAAAGCTTGGTTCTTCCGGAAAAATCAACCATTATGTTACCGGGCTTCAAATCCCTATGCACAAACCGCCGTGAATGAACATGCACCAATGCGTTCAAACATTCCCACAGAATAGCGCAAACCGCCCAAACAGGCACTTTATTTTTATTAGCTTTATCCAAAATCTGTTTAAGGCTCCAGCCATTTATGAATTCCATAGACAAATTTAGCTGCCCTTTTTCCAGCCAGTAACCGTAAACTTGAACAATGTTGGAATGGTTCATCGCAGCCAAAACTTGAACTTCCCTGTTGAATCTCTGAACATAGTCTTCAATGCCACGGAGCGCAAGCTTCATCCGTTTTACAACCAGCATCCTATCAAGCGAAGGATCGTGGCAAAGCCAGATCTCACCCATAGCACCTTGCCCAATGCAATCTTGCACTGAGTATTGGCCTATGTTTTCCGGAGCCTTGGTTTTATTCATTCAGCCAGTCTGATAAGCATCAGCAAGAACAGCAATTCGCTGTCTCCGCCGGCGGGTAAAATTTCACAAAGAGAATGTTCACCATTAACCAAAATCTCGGTTTCTTCCGAGCCGCAAATTTTCAGAATTTCTATTAGGTAGCTAACATTAACTCCCAAATGCAAAGGTTCGCTGCTACCGGGGTTCTCATAAACGCATGATATCTTTTCCCTGATGCGCCTGGAGCCTACAGCCGAGATCCTTACAATAGAATCTTGGATGGTGAGCCTCGCATTGTGGGTCGCTTTATCTGCGGCAACATTTACGCTTTGCAAAACTTCCAACATTTCTGCTGTATTGAATTTAATTGAAATAGGTAATTTTTTCGGAATTACTGGCCTCCATGCGGGGTATGGGCCTTCCAGCAACTTTGCCACGACTTTTACGCCGGGTGTTTGAAATTTTAAATGCGTTTCCGAGAAACCCATTGCCACAGAGGCTTCGGAGTCTCCAACTGCATTGGTAGCCTGAAGCAAAGCCTGAATTGCGCGCGGAGGAATTATTGAAGAGCGGGAGAATGAGAATGGCTCTTCGGCTTCCGGCTGAACATACACTCTTGAAAGGCGGTGGCTGTCTGTGCCAACGGAAACAAGGCGTGATTCTTCCGATTCAAATAAAATGCCGGTCAATGAGGGGCGATTATCGCTGTTTTTGCTTGCGGCAAAGGCTACTTTTGAGAGCAAATAGGCCAGAGCCTGAACCTTAAGCGTGATATAGTTATCCGGTTCAATATCAGGAGTTTTGATAAAATCTTCGGGGCTTCTACCCGGAAGGTCTGAGTCACGTTCTTCACCCCATGAAACTACCATGTTCAATCCGGTTGCTGATATTGTAAGTTCATCACCCAAAGCATTGGACACGGCTTCCGTGAAATCCGCTGCAGCTACGGCGATTTCTCCGTTTTCTTCCCCTTCTACCTTAATATTCAGGCAAAGTCCGAGACCTGTTAAATCATTTGCCGTTATTTCAAGGTTGTTATCTTTGAGTCTGAGCAAAAAGCAACCGGCTATGGCAACAGCCGGCTTTGCCGGCACAACAAACTTGGCTGCGGTAAGCGCCGGCGACAAATGCGATTTTTTTGCGAGAAATTTCATAGCCGTAATATAGTTAATTAATTACCGCCCAATCTTATGGCATAGGTGGCTACCACTATAACTACTGCGGCTATGGCTATGGCTATTAAAACACCATTATGCGCTTTAACCGGCCGGTGCAAATTCTCAATTTTTTCCCTGCGAGCTTTGGCTCTACGTTCTTTACGACCCATAATATGAACTCCATTTTTTAAACATTAAATATAGTAATTACTATATTTCTCTCATGCCTATAAAGTCTAAAAGGATTCAAGTTCAAATTTTTTCAAAAGGCACGGATAAGCCTAAATCTTACAGCATTCCAGTCAGGATCATCTGGTGGTGGACGGTTGGCCTTGTTATAATCATTTTGGGTTTTGTGTTTTGGTTACCCGACAATATGATCAATCTTAAAAATTTTCGCGTATTTGACCTGGCAAAAGAGCAAAGAGCCATGCAATTAACGGCAAATAAACTCGAAAAACAAATTTCCGAAGCAAATTCGCAAATAGAGAGCGGCAGAAATATGAGAAACAAAATAACCGAATTAGCCGGAATTCCCTCCGCAATAAATACAGACGATACCATACCGCCATCAGACTCGGCAAATTTTGAACGTATAAAAAAAGCTTTGGGAACAATGAGAAATATGCGTACATATATTTTGGCAGACTCGCAATATACAAGAAGCCTGCCGCTGTTGCGCCCGGTGAAGAATCAAAATAACATCACCAACAAATTCGGAATAATCCAAGATCCGCTGACCAGCAGAAAGTTACCGCACCGTGGTTTGGATTTCGCAGTTAAGGAAGGGGATACCGTTATAGCCACAGGAGACGGCATTGTTGAAAGCATAACAAACAGAAAATTCGGTTTTGGCACCACCATGGAAATACAGCACACGTCCAATGTAAAAACCGTATATTCACATTTGCAAAATGTTCTGGTTCAATCGGGAAAACCCGTGCAAAAAGGTCAAGCCATAGCCATAGCCGGCAAAAGCGGCAGCGTTCTATGGCCGGTTTTACATTATGAAGTTCATCACGACAATACCCCGATAGATCCTGCAGATTATTTTATAACACCATGAGTACACCAATGCAAGAAGACGTAATTATCATCGGTTCTGGGCCGGCAGGGCATACTGCGGCTATTTATTTGGGCAGAGCGGAGAGAAAGCCGCTTATGTTTGAGGGTTTTATGGCAGGCGGCATTGCTGCGGGCGGGCAACTCACCACCACAAGCGAGATAGAGAATTATCCGGGGTTTGAAAACGGGATAACCGGAAACAAGCTTATGGAGCAAATGCGAGAACAGTCTTTGAAAAACTCGGTTCGCATAGTTACGGAAACAGTTGTCTCGGTGGATTTTTCAAAACACCCGTTTGAACTCACGCTTGATGGCGGAGAAAAAATAGAAGCTAAAAGCGTTATTGTCGCAACAGGTGCAACCGCAAAAAAACTCGATATTCCCGGTAGCAAGGAATACTGGCAAAAAGGAATTTCCGCTTGCGCAGTTTGCGACGGTGCATTGCCCATTTTCAGAAATAAAACATTGGCCGTGGTGGGCGGCGGAGATACCGCAATGGAAGAAGCGGAACATCTTTCCAAATTCGCAAACGAAGTGGTTATAATCCACCGCAGAGACAAATTCAGAGCGAGCCAAATTTTGCAAGACAGAATAAAAGCCAACCCTAAAATCAAAATTATGTGGAACAGCATTCCCGTGGAATTAAAAGGGAGCAAATTTCTGGAATCTGTTACTTTGCAAAACACATTGACAAACGAAAAAACAGAACTTGGAATTTCCGGCTTCTTTTACGCAATAGGGCATAATCCGAACACCGAATTTCTTGGCGGTCAATTGAAACTCGACGAACAGGGATTTATAGTCACGCAACCAGGCAGCACAAAGACAAATGTCGAGGGAGTTTTTTCCGCAGGCGATGTTCAAAGCCCACGCTATAGACAGGCGATAATAGCAGCAGGCTCAGGATGCTTGGCGGCGTTGGAATGCGATGAATATTTATCCATTCAGCACCTTTCTTAATTCCTTGCTCGGTTCAAATACCGGTTTTTTTCCGGCTTCTACATTTATCTGTTCTCCGGTGCGGGGATTGCGACCTTTGTAGCTGTTTCTGTTGCGAATCTTGAAGCGACCGAATCCGCGAAGTTCAATGTTGTTGCCTTCAATTAACGTGCGAGCTACGGAATCTAAAAAGCATTCTATTATTTTCTTTGTTTCTATTGCCGGCAAACCGGTTCTCAATGAAATCTCGTTAACCAAATCTCTTTTAGTTGTGTTCATCGCCTACCTCTAATTCTTTTGAATTCACTTGCCGCTATTTTGTTAAACGGATCTATTTGCAAAATATTCTCCAAATAAGCAACCGATTTTACCGTGTCGCCCAAGCTCATGTAAGCTGCGCTCAATTGCTGCATTACCGGAATTTTCTCATCTGATTTTTCCAAAGCTATGTTCAAATGAGGAATAGCTTCCTTGTGCTGGCCATTCCCGTTCAATATAAGCCCAATGCGATAATTCGCATTTATATGCAGAGAGTCGTTTTTTATTGTCATTAAATAAGACTCCAAAGCAGATTTTACTTTTCTCCGAACATTAGAAGTATCGCTGCTCTCATTTGCCAAACTCAAATAAAGTTCGCCAAGGTTGAACCAGGTGTTGTAATCATAAGGATTTATTTTTAAAGCCTGCCTGTAAAGAGCTTCGGCTTTTGAATCCTGTTTAAGATGAAATTCCGCCATGCCAAGCCTTGCTATGTAGCGTGGGTCGTCCGGCTTGGTTTTTACAGCACGTTCCAGATAAAGCTTGGATTTTTGAAAATCACCTTTCTGCATTAAAAATCTGCCATACCAGTAATCCGCTCTGTGCGAAATGACCTTGCCGTTGTATGCATATTTTGAAAACACTTGCTCTGCATCAACACGTTTTTTAGCATCCGGGTGCTCGCTGATTATTGTGGCTTTTGCCGCTATCAAATCCACATCTTTGTTGACGTTCATCTGTTTATCTAAAAATTCTATTGCGCCGTCTGCATTTCTGGAACGCAGCATGGCAAATGCCATATTTACGGCAACATCGCTTGCAACCGAATCTTCATCAGTTATTCTTTGAAGGGCGTTAACAGCTTCATTCGGTTTGCCGGCTTCCAGCAAAATTTGCCCCCACTCGGCTATGTATTGCGGATTCGCCAACAGAGAGCCTACAATCCTAGCTCCATGCTTGTATGCCTGCGTATAATTATATTTGCTCGCATTTTGCCGCATCAACTGCAAATGTGCCTGTACATCAAAATCCTCTTCAGCAGTCGGAATGACCGCCGGTACGTGCGTGGTGTCAAAATGAAATTCATCAAAATCGGGAACCACCGGAGCTTCCGGCATATCAAGAGCAGTCTCGTTTAATTCCGAACTTGGAGTTGAAGTTGGGGTTGTATCCGGAGTTGCAGATGGAGCTATATTCGGAGTTGGGCTTGCAGTTGGAGTTGTATCTTTCATCATAGCTATAATGGTATCTATAGGATTTGGATTCTGATCTTCTCGTTGTGGCATTATAATTTTCCCAAATCCGAAAAAAACGAAACCATACCAGGCAACTCCGCTTATAATAAGCAAAAGGCTTAAAGAAATTCCTATTTTCTTTACAAACTGTTTGTCTTCCGGCGCAAGCCGTGAAAAAAATATGCTTAAAGGGTTTGCCACAAATAAGAATATAGTATATTTTATAGCAGGCTTAATCAGCCCAAGTGTTTTATTAGACACTGTTGCTCACAGCGCTGCTATAAAAAAATGCGATATTCTGGAAATTCGTTATGATTTATTCAAAGATGTTTCACAGTGGAACGCTCTTTCGCAAAAAGTTTTTGACCTTAACCCAAAAGCTCTCCGGCTCGGTACAATTCGTTTGGAAAGAGATGGCGGAAAATGGGAAAATGAGCGTGCCGCCGAGCGCATAGAATTGTTTGAAAAAATTTCAGAGGGCTTGGACTGGATAGATCTGGAACGTGGGGTTGAATTGCCGCTTAAAAACAGGATAATACGTTCATGGCATTTATTCGACAGGGTTCCGAGCGAGCAGGAATTGAGCGAATTTGCCGAGGAATGCCTGAGATTCGGGGCTTGCGGCTGCAAGGTTGCGGCTATGGCCCATTCAAAAGACGATGTTTTACCGCTATACGATTTCGCAAAAAAATACGGAAACAGGTTTGCGCTGTTCGCCGCCTTTGCCATGGGGGAACAGGGCAGGGAGAGCAGGGTTCGCTCCTTGGAAGAGGGGGCTAATCTCACTTATGCTTCAATAGGCGAAGCGCTTGCTCCCGGGCAGTTAAGCGTTGATTTTTTCTAGATTCTTAAATCATGGATTTAAGAGAAAAAGTCTCTGTTTTGCAGAGAATTTCGGAATATTCTATTCGCTTTAGGCTTATAGAGATTATAATTGCAATAGCGCTTTGCATAGTGGCTCTGATCAATATAGAGGGAGTTTTGGCTTCAATGCTCATTCTTTCAAGGCAAGTGAGCAATGTGGCGGTGGATTTGATGTTATTCAATTTCCACACAAATAATATTATTGTTTATGCAATTTTAGCGTTGTTTCTTTTCAGGTGCGTATTTTTTGGCTTTAAATGCGCCTTGCTCTGGTTTTTCTTTTTGCTCTTTAACGGGTTATTTCTTATCAGCGCCGGAGAGTATAAAGATGTGATGCAAATTCTTTTGGCTGTTATTTTCATAATTGCCGTAACGCTTTTCTTTTTTGTTCGCAGCTTGATTATAAAATCAATATTGCCGCTTCTCCTGCTGCTTTATTCTTTTTCTGCCTGGCTTTTGTTTTTGGGAGTTTCAAATCCGGCTTGGTTTGGGCTTGCCTCCATATTTTGCGCAGACACCGCTCATCTGATTTTCGGGCTCAAGGCGCAGATCAGCAATAACGACGACAAGCATAAAAAAACTTTGGAAGGCGCAATTGCGCATGGAGCTAAAAGAACTATTCCGGTTAGCCTGCTGACTATTATACTGTTAATTATTATGGATACTATATTTTACACTATGGAAATGCCGATTTTTGCAGCGAGCGAGTTGCAAAATGCCATTGCCATATATATAAGTTACGCTCTCTGGTTTCCGTTTTTCACCGCTGCATTACTCTCATTCTGTCCATTGGAGAACACATGCGAGAAAATCCAGAAAAACTCAAAATAATTCGCAAGCCGGTTTCTTTACAGAAATTTTCAAAGAAAATACTTTCAAGCGGAAAGAGTATCGGTTTGGTTCCGACTATGGGGGCTTTGCACAGAGGGCACGCTTCGTTGATTGAAATGTCTGCGAAAAACAATGACATAACCATTGTGAGCATTTTTGTGAACCCAACGCAATTCGGAGCAAATGAAGATTTCGCAAAATATCCGCGCCGTTTGCGAGCAGACTTAAAGCTTTGCCGTGAGGCCGGCGCAACAATTGTTTTTGCGCCGCAGCCAAAAGACATGTATCCTTTGCCGCTATCGACTTTTGTTCACAACCCAAAATTGGAAACTCTTTACTGCGGAGCTTATCGCCCTATTCATTTTGCCGGCGTGTTGAGCGTGGTGGCAAAGCTGTTCAATATAGCATTGCCTACTAAGGCGTATTTTGGCGAAAAGGATTTTCAGCAGTTGCATTTGATTCGCAGGATGGCCGTTGATTTGAATTTTCCCGTAAACGTTGTGGGCGCAAAAACCATAAGGGAAAAGAGCGGGCTTGCAATGTCCAGCAGAAACGAGTATATGAGTGCGGAAGAACGAGCGGCAGCGAGTTCCATTTATGTGGGGATGTGTGAGGCTAAGAGGTTGCTGCGGAGAGGAGAGACTTCTGTTGTGAAGCTGAAAGAGGCTGTTAGAGGGATTGTGGAGTGGGCAGGCGGCAAAATTCAGTATGTTGAAATTGTAAATAAAGGCGATTTAACGCCCATGACCGGAAAAATTTCAAAGAAAGCTGTTATTTTACTTGCGTGTTTTTTTGGAAAGACAAGGTTAATCGATCATTTGGAATTGTAAAATCCTATCTATTTCCGCTACGGCATCATCATAGTTGCCAACCAGCACATTTTGCAAAATACCCTCTGCTTGCGCAACCCCCTGCAATTCTCTTACGGATTGATCTATAATATTAATGTCATCGGGAGTCAAAGCCGTAAGAGCGTCTTTTAGTTTAACCAAAGCTTTGGTGTTCATTGGTTTTTTCTCTTGTTTTTCTTCAAGGCTTGTGTTTATATGGCCAAGATATATTCTCAACTTGGTTAAGAATAGCTCCGTATTTGATTCTATAAATTCTATATCCTCGTTTTTACCTGCCATTTCCAGTACTTCCGCCAACTTTGATATTTCCATGGCACCAACATTTGCAGAAGCACTTTTAAGCGCATGGACATATATGGTGTATAAAGCATAATCCTCTGTTTCCAGGCATTGTTTTATTTTTTCTATTCTCGACATTCCATCTTTATAGAATACTTTGAGCGTTTGCAAATTTATTTCACTGGCGTTGCGTTTGCTACTGCTGCTCTCCTTTGCTTTTTCCTGCTTTTCTTTTGGAATCCATTTTTCTAAAATAGAATTCATTTTTGATATATCAACGGGCTTTGACAAAAAATCATCGAACCCGTTGTCTAAAAACATCTCTCTTGTGCCGGAAACAGCATTAGCGGTCAAGGCGATAATCGGTAACTTATGCCCATGCTCTCTTATGATCTTTGTTGCTTCTATGCCGTCCATTTCCGGCATCATGTGGTCCATAAACACCAAATCGTATGGGCAGTTTTCTATTGCATCTATTGCAGCCTGGCCGCTTAAAGCGGTATCTACATGTATTTCATAAGGCAATAGAAGACCCTCGGCAACTTTCAAATTTGTTTCAATATCGTCAACAACAAGAATCCTCGCATTTGGCGCATTGAATTTTATTGTAAAATCATGGTTGTCTTCCGATTGTTCATATTCCTTATGCGTAATCTCATATTTTCCGCTTTCAATTTTTGCGAGGTCTAAAATATCTTTTATTATGGATAGCAAATTTGCGCATGCATGTTTAATTGACACAATCTCGTTGCGAACAATATTAGATTTGTCTTTGCGCAGAGCAAGTTCCGACATGCCTATGATAGCGTTCATGGGAGTGCGTATTTCATGGCTCATCTGCGCAAGGAACGCAGTCTTAGCTTTGCTGTTTTGCTCCATTGTCCGTGCCATTCTGTTGTATCTTATGGAAAATACCGTAAGCCCGCAAATTATCAATAACAGTAACGTTGTTGTAATCAGCATGAGCCTGAACTCGAACGGATTTGACTCCCATAAGTGTAATGAATCGTTGATAATGACATGACCTTTCGGTAATTTATTTGCTTTTAGATTGAATCTTTTTATCGTTCTATAATCAAACTGCCATTGATTGAGGTTCTTTGAATCTAAAATTACCGGGATATTTGCGGGTGATGCTCCGTCTAGCAAGTTAACAGCCATAGATGCAATAATGCGGCTTTGCGCATTCGTAGAAGAAACAAGCCCACCCAATGGCCCGTATCCCATGCAGGAAGTGCTCAAGCAAAAAACAGGGTTAACGGAAACATCTGCTATTTGCTTTTGCATATTCGGATCCAAATAACTTTCCACTAAAACCAGAGTTTCCGATCCGAAATTACGTATGCTCTTCAATATTTCGGCAAAAGAATCGCCTTTGCTGAATACTAATTCTACAGGCAAGTCAAGCGACTCCGTTTTGTCGATATTATCACTCAATATGAATATCCTGCGCGTATTCGGGTATAGTCGCAGCATTTCCGAGGCGGTCTCATAAAGAGAAGTTGTTTCGGCAACACCTGTGACATAATCTTCAAGCCCGTGCAGAGATGCTTCCTTAAATTCACGGACTCCATAAAATAAAACATGCGCATGGGGGAACAGCAGATAATAGTTGTTAAGCACAAATTCAAGCGCCTTATTCCCGGATGTAATTATAAGATCTGCCTGATACATTATAAAAGTTGCACGTATCATATTTATAATAGCCGTGTTAAAGTTTGCCTGATTATTAAATTCGTACGAATTCAAATTAAAGCTGCGATAATCAATTCCCATATTTGCTTCAAGGTTTTTGCGGACAGACTCCATTTGCTTCAGCTCCCAATTGTTTTGCGTATCATAAGAATTTATATGCAGTATAATACGTTTGTCTTTCGGTTGAATCACTGCGTTGCGTATAGATTCCATTGTGCCGTCTGCAACCATTTCTTTGTAGGCATTTTCAAGAAGAGGGGCCAAATGCGCATGCCTGTTATTTACATAAGTATAAACAGGATGCCTCTCTATAATGCTAACCCGTTTTACGCCTTTTGGAATCCTGTATTCAAAATGCGATATGCGCGGCATAATAATGACATCTGCCTTGAAGTTTATCAAGGAAGTCCATAATTCCGCACGTTCATTTACAGTGACAAGCTTAGCAGCATTCGTACGATTAACATTGTTTGCCACATACTCATTTTGCCAGCGATAGCCAACCTTGAGCCCAGCCATATCGCTCCACTGAGAAATTTTATATTGATCTTCACTGCGGGCATAGACGGTAAATTCCACATGCTCTATAGGCACAGGAATTTTTATCAGATTGGGATACTTTATATCCCAGCCGTCCGTTTGAGTCGGCAAAATCGCAGCATCACCATAATTTACATCTGCTATGGCAGTGCGCATTCCGGTTGCCTGAGCGATCATTTGATAGCCGGAACGTTTTAAGCCTTCATACAATATGCGCTCTACAATAATCGAATGATCATCGCTCATGGCAACCTTGACCGCCGGAAGCATGGTTTCGGATGACCAAGCGAGTGGCTGCAATATGCACAAGAGCATCAATAGAAATTTAAACATTTTCCGCATCTAAAATTTTCTCTATCTCCGTTAATGCCATATCGTAATTACCGGCCAGCACATTGTGCAAAATAGACTCTGCTTGTGTAACACCACGCAATTCATCTACAGCCTGATCAATAATAATTATATCATCGGCGGTCATCGCCTTAATAGCATTTTTCAGCTTTACAAGAACTTCAATATTCAGAGGTTTTTCCTCCAGTTTTTCTTGAAGCCTTAAGTTTAAATCTTCAAGATAATCTTTTAATTTTATCAGGAAATGCGGAGTATTTGATTTTATAAATTCTATGTCTTCACGTTTGCCGGCCATTTCCAGGCTTTCCGCCCACTTGGATATTTCCTTTGCCCCCACATTTGCAGAAGCGCTTTTCAAAGCGTGAACATGTATTGTGTATAGAGGATAATTCTCCGTTTCAAGGCATTGCTCTATTTTTTCTATTCTCTCAATTCCGTCTTTGTAAAATACGGAAAGCGTTTGCATGTTATCCTGTTTGTTGCGAACAACGTGCCTTGCTTCCTTCCGCTTTTTTTTAGGAATCCATTTCTCCAAAAGAAAGTCCAGCTTTACCAAATCAATAGGTTTTGATAAAAAGTCATCGAACCCGTTGTCCAAGAACATCTCTTTTGTGCCGGAAACAGCATTGGCCGTCAAAGCGATAATCGGCAAATTGAGCCCCAAATCTCTTATGAGTTTCGTAGCTTCCACGCCATCCATGTCCGGCATCATGTGATCCATAAACACCAAATCGTAATGGTTATCTTTTATCGCTTCAATCGCATCTTCTCCGCTAATGCAAGAGTCCACCTGAATTTTGTACGGCAATAGCAACCCTTCGGTAACTTTTAAATTTGTTTCAATATCATCAACAACAAGAACCTTCGCTTCTGGAGCACTGAACTTTACCGTAAAGTCAACGGTTGCCTCCGGATTTCCAAGCGATGTTATGGGTTCGTGCGAAAGTATTTTTTGCGGAAGCGTGATTATAAAAGTGCTACCCTTGCCGTATTCCGACTCAACGGATATTGTGCCACCCATTGTCTCAACCAAATTTTTGGTTATGGCAAGCCCAAGCCCGGTACCTTCAACTCCTCTGTTCGCTGTTAAGTCCACTTGAACAAAATCCCCGAAGAGTTTTGTGAGGTCTTCCTTTTTTATGCCTTTGCCGCTGTCCGTGATGTCTGCGGTTATAACAACGGTGTCGCCCAGTATTTTGCCGTTCAGCGAAAATGATATGTTGCCCTTTTTGGTAAATTTCACGGCATTGCTCAAAATGTTGAGGAATATCTGCCTGATTCTCGTTTCGTCTCCAAAGAGCACATTCGGCATATTGTTGTCTATTTTCAAATCAAAATTAACTTTGGAATCTGCGAGTTTCGCTTTGATAATGCTGGTCACGTCGTTGAGCAGGGATGAAAGGCGGTAATCTTTTGGGAGAATCTCAAGTTTTCCGCTTTCAATTTTTGAGAGATCTAAAATATCGTTGATTATGGATAGCAAATTTGCGCCCGCACGCTTAATGGTGATTATCTCTTCCCGAACAATATTAGACATATCCTTGCGCAGAGCCAGCTCAGACATACCGATTATAGCGTTCATTGGAGTGCGTATTTCGTGGCTCATCTTTGCGAGGAATGCCGTTTTAGCCTTGTTGCTTTGCTCCGCCTGTTCTTTTGCGGTTATCAAATTATCAGACATCTCGTTGCGGATAACGGCATTTGCCAGCATGCGGCTTGCGGAACGCAGAATAAGCACATCATCGTTTGGGAAACGTTTTTCCGCCTTGCAATGATCAAATCCTACAAAACCCCATAAATTGTCATGCAAAAAGACAGGCACAACAAGGATGGACTTGATGTTTCTCGGTGTCAACTCCGCCCGCTCCGAGTCAGACATATTGTGCACAAAAGAATTGATGCAATCACCACGTAACAGCATAGTGCTCCATACGTGGTGTTCTTTAAATATAAGATCCGGAGCCAGTTCGCCGTTACTCATAGGAGTTCTGAAAGCTTCGCCTTCCCATTCATAGCACAAAGTGAAACGCAGCATATCTTCCGAGTTTGTATTCTTCCATATACAAATGCGATCAACGCCGGAGACATCTGCCATTATGCCCATGGATTTTTGCATGGACTCTTCAAAATGATCGGTTTCCGGTTCAAGCAGAATTGAAGACACGTGGTTTGCGGCTTCTAAAAGTTCTTTTTGCCTGGCTATTTCATTTACCATCTGCTTGTGTTCACGCATATCTCGAACGTAAGCGATGAGGGCTTTTCCATCGCCGTAAGCAACAACTTCAAGCGTGACAATGGTAGGTATGGGTGTTCCGTCTATTAATTGGTGCATCCATTCAAATGTATAGCGACCTCTCTCTAGCGTCTTTTTCGTATGGTCGGCAATGGATTCGGCAGAAGTTCGCCCGTCGGGTTGATATTCGGGTGAAAGCTTAAACCTGAATATGTCTATAAACTCCTGTTTGTCTTTTAATTCAAATAGCTTCACTGCCTCTTTGTTGCAGTCAACTATGCTCTCCGAATTGGTTCCCATAAAGCAGGCCATGGGAATTGTATCCAGCATAGCCTTTGCGCGTTCATACATTGCAGCGAGGGCGTGTTGCTGGCTTTTGTTCAGCGCATGCGCCTTTTTGTTTTTTACGAACAGGATTATCAGGGTTATCGAAAGTATTGTCAAAACGGTAGAGAATACGGCGAGATAAGCAACGCCCACTTGCCACGGACGATTCATCTCCGCAAGTTTTATGCGATAATCGTAAGACCTGTTTTCCCACCTGTAAGATATGTCTTCCGTATCTATAAGCCTGAAAGCTTTATCTATTATGGAGCATAATATGGCTTCATTTTTATTAAAACCCAAGGTTGATGTGTACGAAGTCTCAAATATGAAGTTAGCCTTATAGCCGGCCTGCTCAAGGAAATTTGTGAGCAGCAGCAGCAGGTTCCGGCTCCCTATGACCATATCCACTTCGCCATGGCTCAAAGCATCGAAAGCATCAAAAACGTTAGCATATTCCACAGTTTTTTTATGATCGGGAAACCATGTTTTGAACATAGCCGTATGTGCATAATTTTTTATCATTCCAACTTTAGTGTACATAATTTCATTAGCCCTGATATTCGGGTAGTCGGCTTTTGAAATCAGCGCATAATAATCAGGTATCATTGCCGCTTGCGGCCATATAAACCTGCCTTCTCTTTCCGGCACACGAATGATTTCGGTGAGAAGCGCAGCCCCTCCCTCTTCAACCATTTTCAGAAGTTCGGAAAAATTCACTTTGTTATCATTAACTTGCTTAAAGTAAAGCCCCGTTAGCCTGCTTATTTCGTCCAGCACATCATAAGCTACCCCCTGCCACTCATCGTCATAGGAGTTGTAAAAACTGGCGGGGTAATTGTCGTATTCGGCAGCAAACAATACGGTATTGTGCTCTTTTATGTACGAAAGCTCTTCTTCGGTGAGCTTGACAAACAACTTGTACTTTTGATATTCCTTGTATCCGATGTTGTACAGCGAGGCCAAATGGCGCAGAGCTCCGTCGTCCAGCGCTTTTTGCACAATGGAAATAAAAGGTTCCAGTTCCGGCTTTTGTGTTGTAAGGGAAACGTGGAGGAGAGTCAAAGGTGAGAAGTTTTTGGCTATTACGTCTGAGTGAGCGTCAAAAGCGGATTCCTCCATGCTAGAGTTGAAAAAAGCATCTATTTTGCCGGAATGAAGCATTTTGGAAGCTTCATCAGTATTTGCCAGCAGTATTGTTTCAAAAGTTCCCGGCTTGAGCTTGGATGTTACCTCTTTTATAGTGGTTGTATTCTCTATAAATGCGTATTTAAGCGGACGTGTTTGCGCAATGTATTCGTCCGGCAAGGCGTTTGCGAGCCTGTATGAGCGAACCGTTTGCGTAGCGGTAGCTGTGGTCATCAAGTAATTTTTTCGCATCTCTTCCGTAACCGGTATTTGGCCTGCGAAATCAGCATAAGTGGCAAGAGCCGGAGTATATTCAGCCCATGTAGAAAGCTGAGGCTTAAATTCTATGCCGAACAAATTTGTCAACCACCGGCAAAACAGAGCAGACCATCCTTTTATCTGGCCGGTTTCATCCAAAAAAGCCTCTGTGCCAGGCACTGCGATATACACAAGGCTATCAAGCTGCCCTCGCAAGGTCTCAATAGCCTCAATCTCCTTGGCTGTTACTCCCGGAATATCCTTATAAGAAGTATAGGCATACTTTAATGATTCATCAATTGGCTTTTCGGCTGTCTCTTTGCAACCGAAAAAAACTAAAGCGAACAACATAAATGTCGCTGTGTATAACTCCTTTCTCATAGCCTTTATTAATTTAGTAAATTTAAATTCTGAAGTTTTAAAGATTTACTATATTCAATCCATGAAACAGAAAATCGTAGTTCTGACCGGTGCAGGCATCAGCGCAGAAAGCGGAATTCCGACTTTTAGAGATTCCGGCGGGCTTTGGGAAAACGAACCTGTGGAAATTGTTGCCACGCCGGAAGGATTTAATGCGCAACCTCAACGCGTGATAACATTCTACGACAACTTGCGAAAATCCGTGCAAAAATGCCAACCAAACGCAGCGCACCACGCTATTGCAAAACTCGAAGACAAATTCGGCGATGATTTTTTGCTCATAACTCAGAACGTGGACGATCTTCATCAAAGAGCAGGCAGCAAAAGGGTGATCCCCATGCACGGCGAACTTCTGAAAGTCCGTTGCTTAAAAGACCATGTATTTGAATGTAAAGAAAACCAGCCCGAAAAATGCCCGCAATGCGGAGCAAAAATGCGGCCGCACATCGTTTGGTTCGGAGAAGTTCCGCTTGAAATGGAACGCATTCAAGAAGCCCTTATGCAATGCGATTTGTTCGCCTACATTGGCACAAGCGGCGTAGTATATCCCGCAGCCGGATTCAGGCAATTAGCAAAACGTGCCGGTGCGCACGTGGTATGCCTGAATTTGGAAAAAATCGCAAACGGAGACGAATTTATTCAAGGCAAAGCCGGAGAAGTTGTGCCAAAATGGGTGGAGAGCCTGAATGGATAAAATTTCCGTTTTTTGCGAGCTAATAATAGAAGCGAACAAAACCACAAATCTTGTATCAAAAAATGATGAACAAAAACTGATGACAAGGCACGTGGCAGATTCGCTTAAATTCGCAGAATTTTTAACTCTCAATTCTCAGCTCTCAGCTCTCAACTTAAAATGGGCAGACATAGGCGCAGGCGCAGGCTTTCCCGTGATCCCGCTTTGCATGCATTTGCCGCAGGTGAAATTTTATGCGATTGAACCCCGCAAAAAACGATGTGAATTTTTAAATTCGGTAAAACAAAAATTAAATTTGCAAAACATTGAAATAATCCAACGCAAAGCTGAAACCTGCGGACTTGCAAATATGGATTACGTTTCATGCCGAGCCGTAGGCTCTTTGGAAGAAGATTTCAATCGTGCAAAGAAAATCCTGAAACCCGGCGGCCAATTCTTAACCGTGAAATCCAAGCGCATAATAGAGGAATTAAAGCTAAAAAACGACAAATTGCTAAAAAAAGCCCAAATAATAGAATATAACCTACCTCCAGAAGAACTGGAGTACGCATTAATTCAGATTTCTATATTACCATTATGAGAAAAATACTTACTTTTGCTGCGGCTTTTGCCCTTTTTGCCACAACCCAAGCCTTTGCCATCGCAGGTTTTGGCGCACACTATGTTATGAACACCGGCTCTTTGAAAAGCAGCAATGGTGTTGCTCAAGACCTTGGCACATTAGGAAGCATAAAAGTCGAGCAGGAGAGTGCCAGTCTTCTGCAAGGTCTCGGCTTCAAGCTCTGGATAGATCTTATTCCTCTTGTGGATATAGAAGGAACTTTTAACGTTGCGGCTACCAGATATAAAAGCTATCTGATAATACCAGGTGCTGACCCAATATCATTGGAATACGCACCGGAAGCACCATACAATATGGCGTTTAGCAAAGCCTCGCCTCTATTCGGAGTTGCCAACGGTGACATATCTGTAACATATCCATTTGATCTACCTTTCATTCGTCCTTACGTAGGCGCAGGTTTCAGCTATAGCTGGAGCATTCCAATAGTTAATTCAAGTTTTACCAAAAAAATGCTTGACAGTTCACCAGAGCTTGTTGGCGCATTGACCGGAGCCGGAGCTCAAGATCCTGATGCAGCTAGCGACGCCGCAGAGAAAATAGGAAGCGTATTAGCCAAAACATTGAAAGATGAAAGCTACTCAAGCGGTCCGGGCGGCCATATAATAATTGGGTGCCGCATAACAGTTATACCATTTATAAAGCCTTATGTAAACGGCAAATATTATTTTGGCGGTAACACAAGCTCTCAATTCTCACAGGGCTTTGTGCTAGAAGTCGGTGGTGGCTTGGGCCTATAAGAGTTCAGCTTTTCCTTGTAGCCATTCGTCTTCTTTTGCCCCGTTCACAAACGAGGCATAACGGGACAGCACAAAGAAATAATCCGAAAGTCTGTTTATATAAGCCATAACAGAATCGCTTATGGCTACGCAGTTATCCGTAGCTTCACATAAAATACGTTCCACTCTGCGGCACACTGTGCGGCAAATATGAGCTTCCGCATTTATGGCTTCACTGCCCGGCAAAGTGAATGATTTAAGCGACTCAAGCGGTTTATTCATAGCATCTATAGAATCTTCCAAATTCTTAACGTGTGCCTGCGTTATGCTGGGCATGTTTGTCCACACCATGCTCTCATCTTGAACCAATGTTGCCAGCATGGTTCCGGCATCAAACAAATTGTTCTGAATCTCAATCAGTTCAGTTACGATCTTCTTAAACTCGTCCTTTTGGCTTGCAGAGCACAAAACCTTTAACTTGCCGACAAATGCATTAAGTTCATCCAAAGTTCCATAGCACTCCAAACGCCAATGAGTTTTTGGAACCCGCCACCCGCCTATGAGGTCGGTGTAGCCTTTGTCGCCTGTACGCGTGTAAATCTTGGAAAGTCGCATGTGGGTAAAATATAAAAATTAAACCTAAATTTCTAAGTTTAACCTATGCTTCAAGTAGTTCTGATTTCTTCTCCGGAAAATTTTGCCGGCGAGCATGAGATGCTGGAACAGATGTTCAACAAAGGTTTGCAAACACTTTATTCAAGAAAGCCGCAAATGCCCGAGCCTCTACTGGAGAGATGGCTACTCGGCTTTGATTTAAAATGGCAAGACAAAATTTTGCCTTGGCCGGGTTCTGCGCACAGCTTTGAAGAATTGGAAAATATAGATGCTGAAATCTGTTTTCTGAGCCCGATTTTCGATTCAATTTCCAAACAGGGATACAAAGCAAAGTACAGCAAAGAGGAATTGAGGGAAGGCATAGCCGCTTGGAAAAAAAAACATTCGCAGAAATTGTTTGCGCTTGGCGGCGTGGAGGCGAGCAACATCGCAGAGCTTGCAGAGTTGGGATTTGACGGAGCGGCAGTTTTGGGCGCTGTGTGGTACAGTTCGGATCCTGTTGGCGCATTGGAAGAAATTCTATATTATTAAACTAGGAGACCATAGTCATGTTATCATTAGCTCACGTTTGCCTTAACGTAAACAATTTGGAACGCTCAATGGAGTATTACCAAAAACTCGGATTTCACTCAAAGTTTAAGTTCACCAGAAACGGAATGAATTTTGGAAATTATCTTCAAATTTGTGATGGAAATTATATAGAATTATTTGAGAATCTTGACATGGTAGCTCCAGTCAATACCGGGCTTGTGCATTTTTGCCTGGAAAATGATGACATTGACGAGCTTATAAAAAAATTGGATTCACAAGGCATTTCCCACACCGACAAAAAGCTGGGTTGCGACCACACTTGGCAAATATGGCTAACAGACCCGGACGGAAACACCTTTGAAGTTCACCAATACACCGCTGAAAGCCTGCAAAAACTCGGTGGCGAGGTTGAAGCTGATTGGTAATGATTTTGAACGTCTGAACCCCGATTTTCAAGATTTTAGGATTTCCAGGATTTCACAGTAGAGACGCAATGCATTGCGTCTCTACAACAATCATGTTTTATTTTACAGCGATGCGTAGCGTTTCGTGGTTTACTTTGACTATATACATTCCTTTTGTCTGAACCGGAATTCTCAGAATTTGAGAATTTTCAGAATTAGCGAAGTATGTTTGCTCGCCTTTTAGGTTGTATATCTGCACATTTTTGCCTTTGGGCA
>Ga0209755_10002806_pt1 | contig 23000 bp, 32 predicted proteins | sample TergutCo191P1_FD_187301 | JGI IMG/M metagenome (GOLD analysis project Ga0209755, IMG submission 187301) | Cornitermes sp. P1 segment gut microbial communities from Petit-Saut dam, French Guiana - Co191P1 (SPAdes) (version 2) | ecosystem: Host-associated > Arthropoda: Insects > Digestive system... | reverse complement strand
TGATTCTGGGGCAGGTCGGCCTGGCCCTGGCGTTGTTGCGCGCCGTTATTTTTGCGGCCCTGTTTTTTGGCATCGGCTGCGGTGCCTGGGTGCTTATAAGCACCTATATTCCGGAACTGCTTCTTTTTGAGAACAATAAAGACGCCGGGGACGGCGTTTTTCAGACCGATTTGCCCTCGGAACCCTCCTCCGAATTACCCGCCGGCTCCAATATCAGCATCACCCTGGGCGACGCCCAGGACTCGCCACCGGCGGCTCTGCCGGGCGATTCCTACGGTATCGACGGCATAGGGAATATCGCGGACCTGGTTTCCAACGCAATAGTTACCCAGGAAAAGGCCGGGGATATAGACCAAGCTCCCGCAAACAACTATACTTCTGAATTAGGGGACTTTGACTTCGCCCCCACATCGGGCGCCCCTGGAAAGCCGCTATCCGCGGAAGTGGAAGCCGCCGGGCTGGGGGATTTTTCCTCGTTCTTTGACGGACTCTCCGTCCAGGGCGCGGCGGAAGGGGCGGACGATTCCTTTTCAGATCTTTTCCAGGATCTGTCAAGCGGCAGCAAGTCGGCGGGTTCGGGGGAAATGCCCAATATTGAACGAAAGGTGGCAGCCGCCAAGCCAATGGAAGTCAAGGGGGACTTCAGCCCCAAGGAAATTGCCGCAGGCATACGCACGGTGCTGGCAAAGGAAAAAAGAGGATAGCTTATGGGGAACGCTGTCCCGGCGACCTTGCCGGAAGACAAGTCGGAAGAGGAACGCTGGGTAGAGTACCGGAAAACAAGGAATCCCGCCATCCGCGAGGCCTTCATAAAGCAGTACGCGCCGCTGGTAAAGTACGTCGCGGGAAAAGTCGCGATGGGAATGCCCCAGAACGTTGAATTCGACGACCTGGTCGGGTTTGGGGTCTTCGGCCTTATCGACGCCATCGACAAATACGATCCCGAAAAGAACGTAAAATTCAAGACATACGCCGTAACCCGCATACGCGGGGCGATTTTCGACGAGCTGCGCCAGATTGACTGGGTGCCCCGCTCCGTAAGGCAGAAAACCCGGGAAATAGAGACGGCCGTAAGCTCCCTGGAGGCCCACCTGGGAAGAACCGCCTCCGACCAGGAGGTCGCCAAGGCGCTGGGCATGAACGAGGACGAGTACCTAAAAACCATACAGAAGATTTCCGGCACATCTATACTCTCCCTGAACGACGTTTGGTTTTCCGGCGACGAAAAGGACAGGGTCTCCATAGTGGATTCGATAGAATCGCCTTCCAGCCTTAACCCCGACGTAATCATGGAAAAGGAAGTTATCCGCCAGGTAATAATCGCCACGATAAACGAGCTTCCGGACAAGGAAAAAAAGATACTTATCCTCTATTACTACGAGGATTTGACGCTTAAGGACATCGGAAAAGTGCTGGAGGTAACGGAATCGCGGGTTTCCCAGCTTCACACCAAGGCCATACTCCGCCTAAGATCCAAACTTACCAATATTCGTAAAGGGATAATCTAGATTTACCCGCCCGGTCTGCCGATAATAATATATGGAAACCGAAAGGTTTCAAATCTAGCCCATGTTACGAGGGGATGCAATGATCGACTTTGTCCAGCTTCAGGAAATCGCAAGAGAAAGCCTGGAACAAGATCGGGCCGTGCAAAGCGTCGAGGCATCCGGCCCCACCCTGGAATTAGCCGTCTCGGACGCCGCCACCCTGCTTGGCATCCCGATGTACCGGGTTGAATACGAGGTTCTGGAAAGGGGCTTCCCCGGGTTTTGGGGTATGGGAAAGAAGGACTGGCACATCCAGGCCTACGAACGGATCGCCGTGGCCAAAAGAAAGCAACTGGAAGCCGAGGCCGAGGCGCTCGCGGAAGAGAAAGCGCCCGTCATCGAGGACAGGGACGGAAGGGCCTTTGTATTCCTGCAGAGCGGGGGGGAAGTGCTGCTCAAGGTCACTCCACCCCAGGGCAGGGGAAAGGACACCACGGAAAAATATGTCATGCAGCTTCTGGAGGACAGACGGGCCATAAACATCGATACCGGCCTGGTCGCAAAAACCGTGGGCAAGGCGGAAAGCGCCTATGTCAAGGTCGGCGAGTTCGATCACCACTCATACAACGACAGCGTGGCAACGATAAAGGTTATCGACGGGGAAATGCAGGCGTTCATGACGGTGATGCCCCCCGGCGAGGGCGGCTGCGACATTCCTTTCGAGACGTACGTCACCACGCTTAAGATCAACCGGGTAGTCCACGGAATTAAGGAGGACTTCCTGCGGGACTTTGCGGACCAGCCGATCTACCAGGAGGAAATCGAGGTGGCGGTGGGCTCCAAGTCGGTTGACGGCAAAAGCGCGTACATCAAGTACGAATTCGAGACCGACCAGACCAAGGCGAGGCTTAGGGAAGGAACCGACGGCAAAATCGACTTCAAGGAGCTCAACATTATCCAGAACGTGGTGGAAAAACAGCTCCTTGCCACAAAAGTTCCCCCGCAAATGGGGATTCCTGGCGAAACGGTTACGGGAAAGATGCTCCCCGCGAAAAACGGCATGGACATAAGCCTGCCGCTCGGGGAGAACGTGCACGCCTCGGATGACGGTGCGTCGATTCTTTCCGACATAAACGGGCGGGTCGTCGTCGTCAACAACAAGATAAACGTGGAACCGGTGCTCCTTATCGAAAGCAGCGTAAGCCTGGAAACCGGAAACATCATATTCCTGGGATCGGTCATAGTAAAGGGGGACGTCGAGGACGGTTTCTCCGTAAAGGCCGCCGGCAACATAGAGGTGTACGGCTCCATCGCCAGGGCGGAACTGGACGCAGAGGGCGACATAATAATCCAGCAGGGTGTAAACGGAAAAGGCGGCGGCAACATTCGCGCCGGGAAATCCCTTTGGGCGCGCTTTATCGAAAACGCCAACATACAGACGGGCAACATGGTGTTCGCGTCCGACGGTATCATCAACTCCAACATCGACGCCCTCAACAGGATCATCTGCCAGGGGAAACGGGCAAGTATCGTGGGCGGAAGGCTGCGCGCCAGCGAGGAAATCAACGCCAAGATACTCGGGAACCCCACGAGCGGCACGGAAACCGTCTGCGAGGTGGGCTTCGATCCGGCAAGCAAGGAAGAGCTGGCCAAGTTGGAGGAGGCAAAGGAAGCGAACGTAAAAGAGCTCGAGGACATAAAGCTGAATATGCAGACCCTTATCAACCTTAAACAGCAGAAAAAAGCCCTTCCCGAAGACAAGCAGCTATACCTACAGGATCTGATAGACAAGCGCGATCTCCTTCTCCAGACGCAAAAGGAAACCGACGACAAAATAAGGGGTATAAAGGAACACCTTAGCAAGCTGAAGACCCGGGGGAAAATTTCGGCTTCCGCGAAGGTGTTCCCCGGCGTCAAGATTGTGATCCGCGACGTAAGGGAGGAAGTACAGACCGAATACAAAGCGGTTACCTTCGTGCTGGAAGGCGGCCTTATCAGGGTTTCCAAGTACGAGGAACCGGACAAAGAGGTAGTAAAAGGTCCCGATGGCTATTCAACCAATTGATTTGCAAACCCTTTTTTCCCAGCTAGACAAGGTGGCAAAGGCCCAGCTTGCCCAGCGGGAGGGGCTTGCCATTCAACAGGCGGTGCGGGGGGTTCAAATTCAGCGCAAGGCCGACGAGCAGGCGAAGACGGTAAACGAGGTACAGAACGCCGGCGACGACGGGGCGGAAAAGGTTAACGACCAGGGGCGGAAAGGGAATGACGACGGCAAAGGGAACAAACAAGGCACGCAAAAGAAGGCTTCCAATTGGCAGAAACAAGCACCGTCTCCCGTTTTCCGCGATCCCGGGTTGGGCAAAAACGTCGATATAAGTTTTTAAGGATATGACGATACCACTTTTTATTTCAGGGCTTAGCCTTTCCATCAGCGTGTTGGGCTTTTTCTTCTTCCGCTGGTACATCAAGCGGAAAACCGCCGCCACGCAACTTCTCGCGGATTACAGGGAGGAAGTCGATCGCTTGATTGCGGAAATAGACGCCGCCACCGACCGGGATTCCCTTCTTGTCGAGGAGCGAATCAAAATCCTAAGAAAAATGCTCGAGGACACGGATCGCCGCATAGCGACCTACGTCCGGGAACTGCAGCGCAGCCGCAACGGGGAGGCAATGTATGCCAACCTGGGCAGGGGCATCCGCAGCGCCCTGGATTCCCGCTCGTCCCCAAAAGGCGACGAGCCCCCGCAGCCCCAAGCGGCGGAGCCCATCGCGGAGGCGAGCCCGCCGAACAAAACCGCCGACCCCACCGTCGAGGATGAAAACATGCGCGCCAACGAAGAACCCGTCGGGCAAAAGGGCAATAAAAAGGAAAGCACCGAGACCCTTGAGGAAACGGAGCCAGCACTGCTTCCGTTCGAAAAGTCCAGGGTCAAAGTTCGTGTAGCGGAAATGTCCGCCAGGGGTATCCCCGCCCAGGAAATTGCGTCCAAACTGGGCATAAGCATCGCCGAGGTCGATCTGGCACTAAGCTTGCTTAGCAGGTCAACGGGCTAACCATTCATTGGGATATTTCCTTGGCCTCCTCTTGTTGTTCCGAATCCCCCGCCATTTTTTCCTTCTTCCGCTTTTCCCTTAGCGACAGTACCAGCACAAAGAAAAACATGGCCAGAAGAAAAACAATAAACATCAGCAGAACGCCGTGATCCGTCCCCGTAGCGGGGGGTCTCTCGGGAAGCGGCATATCCGGCGGAATCACCGTGCCAGGCTCCACAACGGCCACACCAAAAACCATAAATATGGAAACTACCACGGCCAAAATCATCACCGCCAGCGCGACAAGAGCCGCAACACGTACCTTAAAGGTGGATTTTTTTGAAACAGCCACGTAGCTCATCCCGACAAAGACGGCGGCACCCAACAAGACAAAGAGAACCAGAACCATAGGAAAACGATACGACCATTATGAAAAAAAAGCAATAGCGGAACTACCCGTTTGCCACCTCGGGGAATTGAACCCCAGACACGCAGATTTTCAGCCGGTCGGTTTGATTATATAGCCTTGTATACGGTTATACATAATGGTAAACACTGGGGGGGCATCTTAGTTACGGTTATATATGGTTATATGTGCCGTTTAACCTTTCATTTAACCTTTGCCAGCGGAAGCAATTAATCCAGTGTTTTCTAAGGGCGAAACCACATTAAACCCCAAGCCTGTGAGGTTCCCCTTTTTGGACATACTCCTAAAATATCACTCAACCCAGTATATGGAAGCCTCAAATACTCACGGCATCAGCATTCGGTTATCATTTCCATGTACATCCTTATGAAACATATATCATACACTCGAAGTATATCATTCGAATTATGGGGTTGTAGCTCATTTATATCAATTAAAAGTTACACAAAAGGCTTGTAAAAACTTAGGAAATTGGTATTTTTGTGTAGTTTGAATGTTATAATTTCTTACATGGCGGATAATCCTGCAATAAAAAAATCACTAAATGATTTTATTTTTCCGCCAACACACCATCGTAATGGATCAGAATACGTTGACTTAACAATTCGCGCATTGCTTTATTCGAATATAGCGTCGGGCCCTCCCATCTTACTACTCTCGAACATATTTTTTCTGCTGGAAGAATACCATAGACTAGCGTATTTAGCAAAAGACAAAATCCTCGGCGATCCTTTGGCAACGGTGTTTTTGGAATCTTAAGTACATCAAAGGCCTCTTTTCTTTGCTTGTGTGTTAAATATTTTTTGCCCTAGTTTCGCCCATTTTTCAGTTGCTGGCAAAAGCCAAGGCCGAGCTTCCGTGGTTGTACTGGATAAATCAAACTTATAAATCTGTTCGGTTGTAAATCGTATCTGGCCGCCAGCCCCTCGCCTAAATGACGTTACCTTATGTAAATTTCGTTGGCTGTTAGTGCCGCCTAGAGACAAAAACAGCCCTTTGGTAAAGGCCACAAATGCTCGGGCGACAATGCTAGTATCGCTCCCATGTACACGCCGCCGTCTGGTTATTTTACTGACCCGCATAGATTCTAGGACTGGTCTTCTGTTGGAGCCACCCCTAGCGGTATTCATGGGGATCGCTAATGTTTGCCCACGCCTGGGCGTTCGTTCACCGCCTTCCTCTTGTCGTGCCATGTAACTGGCCTTTTCCGTTATCCCTGCGATTGCTTGGATGGCGGCAAGATCATGGTTGCCCTCTGGCATCTGCGTATATTGTACCTGCCGTTTTGTAAAATTGTTACGAATAGTAAAATTGCGGCCAATATTTTCCCTAGCTTGTCTCATGGTTCCGTTGGCCTGTATATTAACCATTGCACGGGCGGCCTCTGCCAAGTCTCGCTTTATATCCTCGGCCATGTGCTTAATATTGCCCTCATTATATACTGTTTTTGCCAATCCCATTACTACATCCCTTCAAACAAACTTCCTTGATTATAGCGTATTTGTACAAAATCCGCAAACGCCTTTCTTACGTTCTTATTCTCATTACATGCTTTTTCAATTTCGATACTTGCGGCTGAACGGGCATAATCAGCGGAACCAAAAGAACGATCATTTACACAGGCCGTTTTCTGCCTTATCATCGTTTTTATATTTATTTGGTACCCATAATAAAAACGATTTTCCACACAATAAATAAATATTTTTACAGAATAATCGCTGTGCCTTTCCGCAACTACGCAAAAAGGTTCTCCCTGAATGTTACCCCATGCATCGCACGAATTACTTATTAGTGTATGGGGTATGAGAGATATTTTTTTAATGGCAGAAGAATCGACTTCATCGCTCATTTTCACCTCGGCAAAAGCCCTATATTTTGCGGACATAACGGCTGAACGCGCCCATGGCAAAGCCGCCAATACTCGAAAACCGATCAAGATCATAATCCATTGCTCTTTTTTTGTTCCCTCCATTCCCTGTTGGGACACTTGAAGTTAAAGTTTATACGCTCCCACTTACCATTAAAAAGACAAACATCCTTGCCGCCTGTTTGTTTTGCATAATATGCACAAACAAAATTATAAATACCGCTGCTCTTATGCTGGCATATTTCTGGGGGATTGTGGTATTCATTAGACATGTTGTCCTTCCTTATTAGCCCTGTCCCATACGGCATTTGCTTCTGCGATTGCTTTATCTTGTGCGGCCTCCGCCTTGGCACGGTTTAGCTTTGTGCTTGCTTTCGCCAAGATTTTACCAATTGGCCCCCTTGCACCATGTTCTTTGCCTAGATTAAAACACCGTGCAAAAATGTAATCACAGTATTCGATTTCGTCCTCATCAAAGCCCCATACTTCCGCAAGTCTTTCAAGCTCGCCGATAGCATATTCGGCATCTTTCGGCGGCATTGATGCTACAATATTTTCATACATTTTATGTTACCCCTGGCTCCCAGCCATCTTCACTTGATCGTGTTGAAAACCAACCACAGGTATTCATAAGTTCCCCTGCTTCATCATCATCCTTTGCCCATCCGCGTTTTATTAACGCGCCATGAACATTTGTACGCTCGGTTATACTAAGCGTTTTCAGAAAATCAGTCATTTCTTTTCCGTTCTGTGGTTTCTCCATTTTTCCTCCTGATATTAAAACGGCTCGCCTTCATCATCGGGCTGGTCATTTTGACCCGTGCCGCCTTTTGCTGGTTGTTGCGCGACTATTTCGTCATCCGACTTTAACCTCATGCCTATAAAGCACCGTACCGTTTTAGATACGCCATCTCTTAACATGCGTACATTTTGCTCTGTAAGTTTGTCTTTATGGTTTTTCAGTATTCTTTGTGTAAACGCTGTATGACTAAGGGCTTCTTTTCGTTTTACGGACGATTCGTCAAATTCATAATATGACATATAATGTTCGTAAGCGTCTTTTGTGGGTACTTTTGATTGTAAATCAAACGCAATGCAAGCGTTTACATACCTATCAAGATTAGATTCCACCTCTGCAATGTAACCCATTTTGTGCGCTTCCGACTCGGCGGATATTGGTATAATGCCCTTGAGTTCGTTTTTAAGGCGTATGTAGTATTCCGCAAGTAAGCGGATAAACGCCGGAAACTCTGGCTTTAGGTAATCTACAAACTCCTCCGGTTGCATGGTGCCTTCTTCGTTTGGTTTGTGTTGAACCAAAAAGGGAATGACAACAGCCCTAACAATTATCGCTTCGTCATGGCGGTCAAACTTTGGCAGGTGGTTTGTATTAAAAACAATTTGTGCGGTATTCTTAAAATCTTTTGGGGCTTCGTTTAGCCCTCGCGCCGTTATTGTATCGCCACCAGTTAGTTTTTTCCAAAGCCCCGCGTTTAACCATGCGCCGTCATCTGGCTCGTTTACAAACGCCGCGCCCTTGCCTGGTAGCCTGGCAATGTACGGCGTTGGGCCGTTTCCGGTTGAAAACTGTTTCCCCTTTGGGGCTATCACATCGGGGTCAAGGGAGCATGTAAGGTGTTTATACACAGCCTCGATAATGCGGATGGTCGTGGATTTACCGGTGTTTTTGCCGCCTATCCAGAAACCACCGTATTTAAAAAATGCCCTCGATGGTATGATTGATAAGTAGTACATTAACGTTTCCAGCGTGTCGGCGTTCTTAAAATTGCCCCGCATAAACTTCCATATTTTTTCACACGGGCCGCCTTTTTTTACGTCTTCCATTTTGTAATCTAGGCATTGGCTTCTAAACTCTTCGGGCTTGGCTTGCCTAAATACAAGTTCCTTGCCAGAAAAATCCAACACCCCATCTGCCAGGGGTAGGGTCTCTTTTGTGGCCTCGCCGTCAAAACGCAATGTATCGGTCGGCTCATCGGAGTTGTGATAGACACCCTCTTCTTTTAGTCCCGCAAATTCCTGTTGTATTTCAGCACGTAAGGTGCGCTTTTCGATGGTTCTTAATACATCCATTAGGTTACTTTTTTCTTTTTTCTTTGTTTTTTCATCGGCGTTGCTATCCCTACTTACCTTCATAAAATGACGAAGAACTGCTAGTAAGGTATTGTATATCACACCCATTGTATCAGGTTCATGTTGCCAAACATGGCCGTTGAAAAAATAGAACCTCTTATCGTTTTTCGCGGCATTGTAAATTATACGGCCATCGAAAATATCCGCAAGCATTAAAGCGGCGGAACGGACACCTCCATACATTACAAAGTTTTTTGCATTTTCGTTTATTTCTATTTCGTCAAAATCCAGCGGTATTTTTATCTTCTGAATTACAATATTGCGTATCAGTTCATCCCAAGGGGTTAGCTCTTTTTCAATTTGCCTTTGCAGATATCGGCTTAAATACTTTGCGGCTATTTCCAGCAAGAACGCTGGGGTGGTATCGCCTTTGTGGTTTAGTTCCTTTTGCGTTGCACCCCATTCTTTCAGGATCATGGCCGTTTCGTCATGGTTAAATGCCTTTTTACAGGCCGTTATGAACGGTTGCACGTCCTCGGTATCCAATTTCGACTTTTCTATTTTACGAAGTAGACACTTTAGCCGTTTTTCGCTAAGGTCGGAAAAAGAAGTATACGAAAATGTTCTTAATTTTTTAGGCTTATCAACTGGTATATATTCTTTTGCGTCCTTGATGGTCTTTTCTATAACGCCCCATTTGCCAGCTATAACAAGAGCATCTGGATCATTAAGCCCCTTTTCTTGTGGCAGTTCCACAAGTCTGATTTTCCCAGTGTATCCAGCCTTCCTAATTATATTAGGAATAACTTTGATGCTTTCCCCTGCTTCAAGTGGCACGATACCCGATGCCTTGCGGCCTATTTCATCGCCATCAAACATCAAAATTATTTCGGGGGTGTTTAGTAAATGCTCCTCGACCTTTGGCCCTGTAAGTCCGCTGGTTCCTCCTGTTGCGAAAACATTTTTTATACCAGCGGCCACACATGATAATGCGTCAAGTTCTCCTTCTACTAATATAACCGGGTATGTGTTGTCTATCTGTAGGGGCATGGGAAAGACACGGCCAGCGGTCGTGTTTATTTTTTGGCACTTATGGCAATGACCGCCAGCTTGGTATCTTTTACATTCAAGCAGTTTTTCAGGGGTCGTCTCGCCCCTGTTTTTGGCATCTCTATAGTTTTGGCTTTCCTTGCATTTGTCGCAATATTTTTTTTCATAATAATGTAGTTTGTATCCGTGCGCCAGCTTTAACACTATCCCGGGGTGTGTCCATACGGACTGTCCTCCGCTTTGGCCGATTTGCGGTATTCCGCAACCAAAAAAAACATCTTTGTCCAGATCGTGCCTTGCAATATCCAGCCCAGGCCAGTAAAATAGGTTTTCTAAAAAAAATGGTATTGTTTTTTCGGGATAATCGGAAACAGTGCCGTTAGGTGATGCGCCGGTACCACCCCCGGTGCTGTAGTTGGCGCGATCTGACAGAAATTTTTTTATCCAGCTTTCGGCTTTCACATAACTACGCAGGTAGTTTTCCAGCACTTCCATTTTCTGGGGGTTGCATTTAAAATCGCTTTTTTTTCTACTTACGGTGCGCGGCGGCAAATAGGAAGCATCGCCGAAAAACTTCTCGGCAAATGCGTACTGTTCTTTAAAGTCGGTTATCCCCTCAAAATAGCCGATCATATCATAGATGCCACCGCCTATGCCACATGCTTTACACTCACAGTATTCCGCGCCACTTTTTTCGTACTGGGTAAAGGATGGCTTTGCATCCCCGTGGCTGTGTGCGGAGTGGTTTGGGCATTGCGTGGGATTTCTGGATGTATCAACGCCTTTGTGCTGTAGGTATTCGTTTAGGCGGCGGCGATACTTGTTAGGCTCCATTTGTACTAGTCCACCCCTTCTATCTTGTCGAGTATCCTTTCCGCATCATCTAAATACTCCACGGCATTCCGTATTAGTTGGATGGTTGATCCTACGCTTGCCTTGGCATCGTTTGCCAGTTCGGCTAGTCTTACAAGGGGTTTTCCGTGTTCTCTATAGGCACATAGTTCCCTTGCTAATTTTTCTGTTATTAATTCGTAAAGCAAGCCATGCTCCTCATTTTGATTGTTTTTGTTTGCTTTTATAATCCGTTCTTTTAATGTTTCGGTGTCGGTTTTTTCCGCATCGTGCCAACTAAAAGAATAAAATTCTCCGTTTTGTTTTCTGGCAATTACGAGATGATCTTTTTCAAAATCAAACTCATCTTTGAGTGTTATCATTATCAACCTCTTCTTTATTGCCGCTTAATTGTTTAAGTTCTATTGATATTTGCCCCCACTCTTTATAGTATTTGTCAGCTTCAATAGTTGCGAGTCGCATTGCCTCTATTCTGTTTGGAGCTTCAATTACGATACCCCTTCCACCATGAGCATATATCTTGGCCTTGTATTTCATTTGTCCTCCCAAAGCAGCCAGCGCATTAATGCGCCGTAGCAATCATATTTAGCAACACTGCCATCAAAATTATTTGTCCTAGCATGGCTCTTTTTTTCGTCTTCACATTTTTCGCCTTTTAGCGGACAAATAGAACAGTCCCACGAGATAGGCTTATTAAAATATTTCAAGCTGTCCACCTTCATCGTCTTTGCTAGTTTTTGCAGTGCTTGCCATTTCGCTTTCGGGACGTTGAATGTTACTGGAATTGTTTGTACTTCCCTTTTTTTCGTATCCAACAATTTCGCCTCCTATCAACTTTTTTACCCTATGAGCTTCAAGCGTTAAATTTCCCCCGATGCGGATAATTTCATCGTATGAATATTTAACGCCGTCCTCACACGTTACGTTACCCGTTTTTTTGCTTATGGCTAGCACCTGTTTCAAGCCATTGGAAAGCATGTAAACAAAATTTGGGTTACGTGGTTTTTCGCTCATGTGCCGCCAAGCTCCGATAGCAACGATGCCCATATTTCATACGCGGCTTCGATTTTGTAAGTATACTCGTACCCAGCCTGGGTGCTTTCGATTTTATCGATGTAGCTTTTGATCACGAGCTGTACCGAATTTAGGCTTACTTCCATGTGCGGCGGCTCTTCCAGTTCTCTTGCGGGTGCCTTTGCCCCTGCTTTTTTTGCGGGGCTTTTTTCCCCTGGTTCCGCAGTTGGAAGTTTCGGCTCCTCGATGTCGGTTATAACGGGTGTGGGTGCCTCTTCCGTGTCCATGTTGTTCTCATTAGCGAGAACGTCTTGCGGTTCGTTGTTATCATCCGGGGTTTCCGCCGGTTCGGGCTGTTTAGGTTCATCGCCTTGGATGAGCGTTTCGGCTTTCGCGGTGCTGGAATTGTGTTCGCGCACCAACTGCCTGGCGAGTGATTTTGTTCCCCCGCAGGCAACAAGTTTTGTTGCAATATCTTTCAGTTTGTTGCCAGTCAGACTTTGAATTTCGGTAAGGGTCGCCGTGGATAATGATACCGTTTTGATACCAAACTTTTCCAGAGTCTCTCTTACACGATGGGCTGTTATATTGTGCGCTATAAAAGCATCGCTTTTGCCTAAACGTGATGCGGCCTCTTTATTGGAGCCTAGCGTTTTGACTAGGCTTGTTATGCCCGCTTCTTGTTCTGGGTGCGTAAGGTCGGCACGTTGCAGATTTTCCACAAGTTGCAACGTTAGTTTATTGCCAGTTACAAGCATAGCGTCAATCATCGTAAAGCTTTCGCCCTTTTCGCATAAATACTGGTATGCTCTATGGCGGCGAAACCCTGCCACAAGATCATATTCGTCAACCCCGTCTTTATTTTTGCCAAGAGCTTTAACGACAATCGGTTCAATAAGGCCGTTCATCCTTATGCTTTCGGCAAGCTCTTCGATGTCGGTATAATCCTTGCGAACGTTTCCGTTCTCGATAATTTGGGCAAGACTTATCTGCCTTAATCTTCCAGCGTTTTCCATTCTAGGCATTTTTCACTCCTCCTATAACATAATCCACGTATGCTTCAAGGCGTTTCCGCACCTGCGGGGCAATGGGATAGTTGACGTTATTTGTTAGTTTTTTTAACGATGCAATGTAAGGGACTGGGTCGGGTATCAGAAACTCCCCAAACGCCTGTTGGTACATTTCGCAAATGCCTGGCAAGTTTGTTTTGTTACTAAAGGCGTTCATGCAAACAAACGTTTCGGCATCCAATCCGTATTGTTCCAGTTCCGAAAAATACAGCGCGGTTGCCTCATAATCAATGCGGGAACAGGTGCCAGGAATTACCAGCACGTCTGCCGCAAACACTGCATTGCGGGTATGCGCTCCAAGGTAGCCAGGGGGATCGATTATGATGTAATCATACTTATCCCGCAAGCAATGTTTTTTGATGCTTATTTTAAGCTGTATGTCTGAAACATTATTCAGCAGAACATTCTTAATATTCCCTGGAATTATATCGATGTTTTCGGAACATTTGTACGGCCCCTGAAAACTGTCCACCGCTGATAGAAACTCCATCGAAGTAACGTCTTTCATAAGCTGGTCATAACACTGCGATATTGCACAGTTGGAATCAAGGTCGATAATCAGTACCTTTTCCCCGCGCCTTGCCAGCGTTTCGGCCATCAGAACATTAAGCGTTGTTTTTCCTGTTCCGCCCTTCCAAGATGATGTTGTTATCACCATTACCATACCTCCCTATTCGTGTATAATCATTTCAACGGGAACGCCATTAATAAGTTTTTTGGCTGGCTCCAATTTAGTTATCTCGTCGCGCTCGCAGATCAGGCGTTCAACATCTTCTGGCATATAGCCCGTCTTCTCATATTTGGCGAGCCTTCTGTAAGCCTCTGCCGAGCTTGTCATTGGCTTTTTCCTGCCCTTTGCATCCGTAAACCTTTCCATTTTTCTACCTCCACGGTTTCCATTTTTCAAGCTTTTCGATGTTTATCTTGATACCAAATTCAGACCGAGAGGCGCAGGGGTATGGTCTGTCACGCTGACTGTCCCATGGCACACCCAGCGGACAGCCCGCGCATTCGAATTCATCGTCCTCCGGCCATCGCACGAATACCTCGCACATGGCGCATTGATTGCGGAAAGTGGCAAGCAATTTCGCCGTATCCTCCGACATCAGGTAATTCTTCGGATCAAGCAGATTACGCAATTCAAGCAGAGTAATCTCTTTCGCCTCGGCCTGCGTTATTTTTTTCTTCATATTCCCTCCCTTGGGTAACTTACACCCTTTAAAAAGCTACAATAATATTTACTATACTTTCTTTCGTTCATCCCGCGCTCCTTTTTTCGTAGGTATCCGGAAGCCTTGTGCTGTATTTATTCGCATATTGCTTTAATTTTTTATCCGTTATGCCAAGCCAAACAATAACGTCATCGCGGTGCCAGCAACGCCGACCTCCTACTATTTCGGAGTTTTTGCCACAACAGGGCATGAGAAAAGATTTTTGTTCGTATGTGATAAATGTCGGGCCGCCTTTAAGCGCGGCGGCTTGCTTGAGTGTTACCCATTCCGGTAAATCCTTGTAGCGAGCTTGCGCTTCGGCTTCTTGCCGTTGTTTTGCTAATTCCATTGTCAAGCGTTCGATGGCGATCTGCATACCATGCAGGGCTAATGATTCATTGTCTTTCATTTTCTCGCCTCTACATGCTTGTAATCTATTGTGGTGAGTATTCGTTGTACCCATTCCCTTTCGACCACGGCGGTACCCCTGATAAACACTGGTTTGCCTTCGCTGATTTTTAGTCGGTTTAGTATCCAAAATGAAGATATTCCAGATTCTATGCTTGCCTCAAAAATGCTACTGTATAAAATACCCCCCACGTATATCGGGCAGGATTTTCCAGCCGTGCGTGTCGATTGCATTTAACCGTTCTCCCCAAGGTCTATGCCGTCATGCCCTGGCTTAAAGGTTTTGAACCTTCCAGCGATATGGATTATCTCGTCAATGCTACCATCGGAATCTTTGTAAAAAATCCTAGTGCTATGAGTTATGTTATGCTCTATGTAAAGCCGTTCTATGACATATTCCACGTTGCTGGTAACACTGCGCCCCATGTGGTGCCCTATGTCCTCGATAAAAATGTACTTGCCCGGCACATGATTCAAGACCCGCCATTTCGCATTCATAAAATCAAACTCCCCCTGTTTTCTGTCTTGCGCCCTGCATATCGGGCCTATGCCAATTTTTACCGACACAGGATCGCGCAACGGGCGGTGGCACAATTTGCAAGAATAACGCGGCGTTGTATTAACTATTGCGGGCATCGCCATCTTTCGCCTCTCGTAGCCCGTTGGGTTGCCCCCGTCCCATGCTCTCTAAAAATCGCTCACGCATATCTGCTGGTTGTGATGCTGTAAAGGACTCACCGTCTTTGCGCCTCACCTCCATACAAACAGTTTTGTTATTATCTTGTGTATCGCAGTAAAGCCAATACTCGCGGCCTTCGTGGCTGGCACACCTGATAAACGAAAAACGGAACGGAAACGCCGCCAGCATGTCCATCGATATTTTCGCCCAGCCCTTCTTTGTTGTGCGGATGCTTAAAAGTTTGCACTCCCATTCGTTGTAATCGTAGGTAATGGTTCCGGTTGCCGAGTCCAGCACGTAGCAAATAACGTCCTCGCTAGTATCGCTTACGGGCTCGATCCGCACCCTTTGGATGTTTTCATGAAGCTTCGTCAATCTTTCCTTGCCCGTGGCCTTTTTAATCATGTATACGGTCATTTTCCGTACCTCCTTGCGCCGTGGTTCTTTCGCCGTCCGTTATCGGCATGGGGTTAATGCAAACGGCGTTACCGTCATCGCCGCAAGTTACGCACCGCTTTGGGCAGTGCATCTGATAGGGGCAGTTTTCCCCGCCCCGTCCTTCACGTTCGCACATCAAACAACCTCTTGGCCTTCAAACCCCGTGTCTTGCTCCAGCGTCTCCGTGGGAATTTCCCTTGCCACGACTTTGGATATTTCCCGCAATTCCTTTGCAGAGCTTACAAAAAGTTCCGAAAAGGTGTCGACGATTTTTTGAATGGCAGGGGTGTTGAAACTGGTATAATCAAGCTCATCACTCATGAACGATGCCATTCTTCCTGCCAAACGAAGGATGTCTCGTATGTGTTCCAACTGCGGCTGCATATCCGTATTTTCCCTTTTGCTTTCCACTTGCTTTTGCCGTTCGTTGCTGTTGTCTGGCTTTGTGCTTTCATTCATAATTCCCCCTACGCCGCCGGCCTGTTGTCCGTTGGCTGTTTTGTGTTTTCATCTGAAATGCCATAGTGTTTTTTTGTCCGTTCCTGGGTGGCGTAAGCCACCCGGACATATGCAAGCACTTCCGTCCGGTGTTCTGGGTCTAACTTCTGGAATGTGTCCAGAAGGTCTTGTTTTTCCTTGTTTTCCATGTCCTTCCCTTGTTTTCGGATAATCTATATTTATTATATCGACAATCTAAGTTTTCTGTCAAGCTGTTTTTCGGAAAATCGAAAAAAAACCTTGATTTTTTTGTGGCTTGCCGATAATCTTAATGGTTATGGAAGGAATAAAAGGTCGGCTGGTACAAGTCCGAAAGGAACTAAGGTTAAAACAAGGCGAATTTGCCGAAAAAATCGGGCTAAAACAGGGCACCTACTCGGATATAGAGAACGAAAAGGAACCCTTAACGGCTAGGAATGCACGACTTATATGCCTAGAATTCGGAGTAAATGAAGATTGGCTAAATGATGGCAAAGGCCCTATGTTTAAGACCCAAAAACTACCCCCCGATGCACGGGAACTGCTGGAAATTTACGACAAGCTGATACCTGAAACCCAAAAAGAAGTGCGGGATTATGCCAATGAAAAGCTAGAACTGCAAGAGCTAAGGGAAAAAGCAGGGCAGGAAGTCCCCGAAAAAGGGGCAAAATCAGGCTGATCCAGCGCGAGGGTAATATTTACCACGTAAGAAACTAGCATTCGCCGAAAAAAAACTTGATCCCACGGCCTGTTGGGTGTACACTTCATTTATCCTGTATAAGCCTATATAAAAAGGGGAAGTGTTTTCAATGTCTAAATTCAAACTTGTAATGGTTCGCTTCTGGGGATGGAATCTTCTTCTGGTCGGTTCGGTTCTTGTTGTCGTTTTCGTTATTCTGGTCTTCGATAGCGATATATCCGCTGCTGACCGTGTGGGTGGGATTTTTGCGGCTGTCGTTTTTGGAGCCGTGGCTTTTGGTGGATTCAAACTAATTCGCCATAAGCCGAAGGATAAACCAGCGCAGAGAATGCCCAATATTATGACCGAGCCCTATGCGCGGCACGAAGCCGAGCAAGCAAGGGAAAAGGCACGACAATCGGAAGCATCCGCCGATAAGAAAACAACATCAGATGACGCGGACAGGGTAATAGCCAAAACTGGGAATGCAACTGTTATCAGCCATGCCGACAGAGGGGAACAAAAAACTAAAAAGCCTATGCCAGAGCAAGCTGTCGATTATTCGCCGTTGCTGGATCTGCTCTCCGAAACTAAAAACGATACAGGCAACGATTACCTGCCCTTTAATCCGCCTATTACGGTTGACATAATTTATTCCGACAAAAACGATGGTACGACACTCCGAAAAGTTGACATTGCGTACATTGCCAAGAGCGATTATAGCGATGGTTATTATTTTTCGGGGTTTTGCCACTTGCGAAACGAAAAACGCAATTTTAACGTTCCACGGTTGCAGAAAGCTATGATAAATGAAGATGAAGAGGTAGATTTTATTTCTTACCTTGTCGATACATACCGCCAAAGCGACCAGTACAAGGCTACGATGCTGGCAATCAAAACCGACACCCTCCTAGCCTCCGATGGCGAGGCTGGAACTGCGGCTTGGGTATTGACCTACATCGCAAGGGCTGGCGGTATCTTTACCCGCAAGGCAAAGGTCACAATCGCCCAATACATACAGGAAATCGAGGGTACCGAAAACGGTATTGAGGTCGATAACTATATCATCGCCTTAGAACAGATGAAACCAACCACGCCTGAATATAAAAGCCTTGTCAAAAAGGCACAGATCACGCAATCCCTGCTGGACAAGGCAGAATCGATAGTTGGCAAAGACCCCATGAGACAAGGGGCTTTTGAGATATTGGCTACAGGGGTTAAGAAAAAAGGCCTTACATCTAGCAAGAGCCTTGCCGAACAATCCGCGCAAGAGTGAGGGAAAAAAACTTGACAAAAAGGTGGGGAAAGGTTATATTTGGCCTATGAGGATGCACGGAGGCTGATCGGGGGGCTTTTGCTACCACGGGCCAAGGTACTTGCGTCCTCTATTTTTTTATTCCAAAAACACGTCCAGGGTTTTGATTGTATAGATTCTGCTTCCATCCTTTGGGTTTCGCATCTCCTTGACCGTTATCTTTACAATGACTATTTCGCCCTCGTATTCCATGGGTGCAAACAGTCGGCGTATACCTTTCAAACTGTCATTATTTTTGTTCGGGTTCATTTCGAAAGACCACGGCTCTATTGAATTGGCATAGAGTTTATCCAAGTTTCCGGCGGCAAGAAGGTGCCGGCCTAAGTTCCAAGATCCTGTACCCCCAGTATCGCTCAAAATTTTTTCTATTGAGTTTTTGGACAGTGTTGCGTGCAAACCAGAACTGTTCATAAGGGGAGTGCCGACAAAACCCGAAAGTATTTTCCGCGCCTCGGCGTAGGTTTTAGGGGATCTTTCCATGCGAGCCATGTCCCTGACCTGTTCGCTGGAACCGAAATCACTGATCCGTAACGATGCGGCTGCACCGTCGCTACTGTACCAAGGTTCTTTCTTTAGATTGTAGTCTTGCATCGGCTCTCATAGTCATCGTAGGGGAAATGCTATCCCATGTCAATTATGGGGTGGCAAGCCTTACATTCGACACTGATTGACCGTACATCAGAATTATGTGCTACTATGGACATAATTAAGGAGAATACATATGAAAAAAATAGCTATCGGTGCCGTTTTTTTGGTATTTTTGGCCGTGTCGGCATTTTCCCAGCAGGCCCAACCCAGTTTAACCCAGGCGACCGTCCTACGTGTCATTGACGGCGACACAATCGAATTGGCCGGCGGCGAGATCGTAAGGCTTATAGGGGTGGATACCCCGGAACCTGGCGAACCGGGCGCAAGCGAGGCAACCCGGTTCGTAAGGGAAAGGGCGGAAGGCCTGACCGTCTGGCTCGAAGCGGACGGGCGGGATAGGGATGTACATGGCAGGTTGCGCCGGTATGTATGGCTAAGGCAGCCCACAAACACGCAAGACGCAAACCAGATACGCCAGCACCAATTGAATGCCCTGTTGCTCTCAAGCGGCCATGCCAGGGTCATGATAATCGGCAACGTAAGAAACGAGGCGTTGTTCAGGCAGTTGGCATACACCTATACCGCCGTTGCCGCAACCGTCCAAAGCCAATTTGTGGGAAACAGGAATTCGCAGATATTCCACACGCTTGCGTGCAACTCTTTGCCAAGCCCCCAGAACCGGGTTTATTTTCCCACCCGTGAGGATGCCATACGCGCCGGGCATAGGGCCTGCCAAAGATGCAGGCCGTGATGCATACACCGCCATCGCCAGACGATCCGTCCGTACTATTCATCCCCCATCTCGCAATTTTCTATTAAGGCGTCCTCCCCGTCCCTGTGATCCAGCGTCCGCTTGTCATCTTCCAGAGCCCCGTCCAGAATACGCCTGGAAGATGAAAACTGCACCACCTCATCCGGCATGACCCACCGCCTGTCCGGACTGTCGATAAACCTTTCATGGAAGGTGGCCAAACGCGCCGTGTCAATAAGGCCAACCATGCCCGTCCAGTCAACGTCGTGCGGGTAGCCTGGCTGTTTGGTGACGGCGGTTACCTTCATGAACACCTCGACGCGCAAGGCGTCGAACTCCGGATCCACGGCGGCCCTTGCCATGGCAAGGGGGGAGGTGTATGGTTGGAGCGCCGAGGCCAACAGCCCCTCGGCCTCCTGTAATACGAGCATTGCGCCCGTGATTCCCGGATCGTTCCAGCCTCCGGCTGAGGTATTTGCCCACGGGGTGCTTCCCTCACCTTGTTCCATAAAGCAGTTCTGGAAAGTTCCGTGCGAGCTTGGAGAGGAACCGTTTCGGTTGCCGAAACCCGTGCGGCAATCCTGAAAACCATGGGAACCCCAGGTGGAAGACGGAACCCCGATCCCGGTCCCCGTGCAATTGACAAGATAGAAACAATCATCGAAACCGCGACCTCTCCCTGAGAGAGGAGTCCCCGTATAGTGTGACCCAATGCCAGTACACCCAAAAAGGTTGCTGCAGGAGCGGAAACCTATACCGTTAGCGCCGTTTTCCCCATAGCCGGTGCAACTGAAAAGGTTTAAACAATTCCAGAAACCCTGACTCGCGGCGGTAAATACAGCGGTAGCCGTGCCAAAGCAACCGTGAAGATTAGAGCATTCTCGGAAACCTGTGTTACTCATGGCACCTGCTGCCGTGCCAAAACAACGGCAAAGATCCGAGCACTCCCTGAAACCGGAGCCATTGGATCCAGTTGCTGTACCTGAACAGGCCGAAAGAGCCGAACAGCCACGAAAACCGGAGTTGTGGGTACTACCTTGCCCCGATGACGCACCGACGCAGTCAGATAAATTTGAACAGTTCATGAAGCCAGCACAGTCGACGCCAGTCCCAGATGTTTCGAGCAAGCCGGTGCAGCTAAAAAGATGGAAGCAGTCGCGAAAACAGGAATTTCCCTGACCTGAAATTCGCGTTATTATTTCGACATTTTGGAAAAAGTAACCAGGCCCTGGAGTATCGAGAGTGTTCCATCTCCTTCTAACGTTGCCCAGGATACCTGTCGTATGAGCCGCCGATGTTCGGGGATGCACAAGCTCAATCCTGCCCCCTGCTTCCCCAGTAACAGACAAGGTTCGCCCGTTGGAAATGTCAATGAACGCCCTTGGGTTTGCTTCGGTGCCGTTTGCCAAGTCGCGGCTAAGCGTCCACGTCCCCGCCTTGATAAGCACCCGCGAGTAATCATTCCCTGGCGCATTGTCCGCCCATGCCGCAAGCGCGTCGTCGGAATCGACTATGAACGTGAATTGGCTCTCCCGCGCAATGGCGCTTCGCGTCGCCGCGACGGTAGGCACGGCGTTGTCGCCGCCGGTCGCCGGGATGTTGGAAACCCGCTCCGTCGGCTCGGCGACCCAGGGGTTCCACGCGGTGGTGGACGCGGTGCTCCTGCTGTACCTCCTGCCGTCCCTCCGGTAAATTACCTGGACGCACCCGTCCGCGCTGTTTGCGTTGGTCCTGTACACGGCCAGCATCGAGGAGTTGGCGACGCCGGTTCCCTGCCAACTGGCCGCCGTCAGGCCGTCAAGCAACGGGAAGTTGCTCGCCGTGGTTATGCCGCGAAAGGAGAAAAAACCCGGCTCGCGAAAATTGTTAAGGTTTACGGTGCCCGTGGTGTTGCCGCCTTCCCTGTATAGCATCGCCCTGTCCGAGTTGGCCGTGGCGTTTCCCGCGCGGTTGCTGAAACGGACAAGCCCCAGGGCGGCGGCTGTGGCCTCCCCTGGATTCACCTGTGCGCCATCGGCTATCCCGTCGAGTTTTTGCTTGTCCTCTCCAGTCATCATCCCCGCACGCCTGGCCGCGTCGGTGCCGCCGACGGCGTTGGGCAGGTCAACATCGCCGCCGACGTTGCGGCGGAGCCGCACGGGATTCGTGCCGTTGGAGGGGGCAATGACACTGGCAAACGCCTCCCTGGCCCACTGCACCAACGCCCTAACCCCGCCGGGAAGCGTCTGGTACTCGGGCTGCCCGACGTCAATCTCGGTTATCCTAAACGAGGCGTTGGCCCTGTTCCCCCGAATCCTGAAACCGGGCTCGGGGGAGTTCGAGCTTATCGCGTCGACGTCCGCTTGGGTCAGGATGTGGATAATCGTGGCGAAGGTGTTCGCCTGCACGGAAAAGGCGCCGCCCAGCGGTCGCCAGCCGCCGTTGTCCGAGTTAAGGAGGATCTGGTTATCCTGCTCGCAGAACACGCGAACCCGTACCCGATCGCCTGCGGCGAACGTTACGCCGGATCGCCGGAGCACGTCCACGCCCACCCAGTCCTGTACGGCGGTAACGCGGATTGCGCGACCCTCCCCTTCCTGGAGCATTTCGAAGAGGGCGTCCTCCGGGCCTATGCTTGCCATCTGTAACGGCCAGGCCAGGCTATCTATATTCCCCAGCGGGATCGTCTGGAAATATCCGGCGAAGTCAAACCCTGGGGTAAAGTTTCCCGTGCCGACCTCAAACCGTCCTCCCACGCGCCTGGCATGTTCCATGAACAGCCTGGACAAAAGAACATCGTCCATGATACTGCCGCGCAGTTCATCGATGTGGTTTATCGCCGAGGCAAGGGTGTCCGCGTCGCCATTGTTAATAAGTTTTTCTATTGCGTCTAGGGTGTCCGAATCATTTGCATTATCTGGTTTGCCGCTAACACCGTTGATGGAGCCATAGGCTTTTAGAAAAACCGCCTGTCGAAATCCGCCCGTACAATTCATCCATTCTGCCAAAAAAGGTGTTCCCTCAATGCTTTCCGGAGTTGGTGCGTTTACGGCTTTTCCGCCAGGGTAATTAGGATCGGTATCATCCCTAAATTCTGTATATTTATCGTCAATTCTGATCATTGATCTCTCCTTCCTGCCATTCAATAAACACAATAGCCGTTGTATGGACGGGTTTTGTTTTCAGGATTATATACTCAACATAATTTTTCCATATTGCATCTATTCTTAGGGGTACCACATGGATTATTTCCCGTTGCTGATTACGCAGTACAAAATTACATACAAAAAAACAATTTTCCCAATAGGCGGTATTTGGTGGTATGTTATATTCCGTGGTTGCGTCGTTTTTGATAATAGTAGGTGCAAAATCTATGGAATTGGATTTGAATCCGCAAACGGCCCTATAATGTCCGCACCGCATTGTGTGATGTCCACACACGGAATTAAACAAAACTAGACCTGTTCTGAAATCAACACGAGAGCTCATAGTTGCAAATCCCTGCGACAAGATTAAACCTCATCCCGAACCTGCGGCGCCTGCCCCTGTATCTTTCCGAAACTATCCTGAAGCGCTTGACAAAA
>Ga0209755_10002805_pt1 | contig 23003 bp, 20 predicted proteins | sample TergutCo191P1_FD_187301 | JGI IMG/M metagenome (GOLD analysis project Ga0209755, IMG submission 187301) | Cornitermes sp. P1 segment gut microbial communities from Petit-Saut dam, French Guiana - Co191P1 (SPAdes) (version 2) | ecosystem: Host-associated > Arthropoda: Insects > Digestive system... | reverse complement strand
TCACAATGCTCAATTTAAACGGTCGTATAATTAGAGCATGTGCAAAGTATCATCCACTAAAGGACACGCAGAGTGCCTGACTCTCAAAACGTCTGGTGTACCATTGCATCCATCACCACCACATATAGCGTAATACAGCAGATCAACCCGATAATTCCGAAATGTACGCTAATAAATCTACCAGAACGGCGTGAGCGCAAAGCCCCGCTGGCAACATATGGCTGCTTTTCACTCAAGTCTTATTAATGCCGCTCGCGAAGCGAAAGAGCTATGCACTAATAAATTAAATTCTGCCATCCGGCGCCAGCGGGGCTTTGCGCTCACGCCTTTATGGCATGTTTAAACATACACTTCAAATAATAATTTTACAAAACCTGTTTAATGCATGTTGGACAGGCTCACGGCCAGAACATTCTCATGCAAATGGATTCTAAAACGCCGTTAGAAAACATCAAATCGGCGTAACCCAGATTTTCATCATCTCCGTATCTCATTGCGTAGCTTATCATATTTCTGTCTTTGTCATTCATTATTATAAAGCCGAATCCTTCGTCTTTTGCATATTCATCCATATTTGCATACGGAAATAAATACGCGTAATCATTTTTTTTGATGTCAATTTCTATGGAATCAAGAAAATACTTGCCGGGAATTACGCTGAAATTCCTGATAATTAATTTATATTTGCCGGAATCGATCAGGAAATTTTTTATATTGCCTTCCTGCGTTTGATAAATGTTATCTGTAATCTGCTCTTTGATTGTGTAATTATCTTTTATTTGAAGCGCTGTAAAAAAATCATCCATTTTTTCATACATCCACTCTGTATTAAATCCCTTAAAAATAGCGGAGCTGATTTTTTCTATTGTATACTGCTGATCTATAATGCCTTGATCTATTACGTCGCTGTTATAACTCGGAAATGTAATATCAACATCTTCTATTAGATCGCTTTCCGTATTGACTTCATTGTTTTTCTCCGCTTTTTTTTCGCAGCCTGCAAACAGCAAGATAATAAAACCAATTATAATAATTTTTTTCATGTCATTCTTTATCCTTATTCAGGTATTTATTATTCAAGCGGCGGGAAGTATCCTGTGTTGTCACGCCCGGATCTGTCCATTAAATAGACTTCAACTTCAACAGGGAGCCACGCTCTGCCAAAATCTGTGGGAAGGCGCGATCTGTATGTAAAACTGTACAAACCAGTTGGAATCTCGGCAGTTTTTTTAATGAGCTCTCCGATGCCGCGCGCGCGGTAAAGGCGCATCGCCTGTCCGCCTGTCTCGCCGCATAAATATTCAACGCCGTCGGAAATGCTGCCTTCGCCTACAATTATCGCGTTGAATACAATGTTGTTATTCGCAAGATAACTTGCCATCTCGGAAAGACTGTACTGCTCAAACGCCAAATCCCCAAGACTGCCTGAGCCGATATATACGACCGATTTCCTTGGGCCTGCGCTTAAAAGATCGGTCGCGGCAAGGCGAAGCCCAAGGTCAAAACGCCACGCCGTATTAAACGAATCCGCGCTGCCCCGGACAGCGTTCTCTAAAGAATTCGCGTGCTGCTCGCGTCTTGGCTGCGCTGACGCGGAGACGACTGAAACAATTTTTAAGTTTTCCGTTTCCTGCAAGGCGCGGCTGATGTCACGGCTTGCGGCTGTAAGATCATCGCGAAGACGGCTTGTAATATCGGAGCGTTCAACAAGGAGCGTTATGTCCGCGCCTGAATGACGGAAACCGGAGGCTGCCAGTGTTTGTTCATTAACCTGCACGCCGCCTTCTGTCAGCAGAAAATTATTGCCGTCAAGACCCATTATGGGCCGGCGCAGTCTGTCTTCTACGGTAAGCTCAACCGTAACAACCGGGAAACGATCCGTATGAATGTTTCGAATCTGCACAAAAAAACCCGAAGCAAGATCGTCAAAACGCGTCATTATGCTCACTTCGCCCGCGTTAAAGTTGGCGGCAAGCACATTTCCGTTTTTGTCGATGTCCGCGCCCGTTATGCGCACACGCTCTCCTCCCGCAAGCCCAAGTTCGCGCGCTATGGCAGTGTCAGGCTCAATTTGTAAAATTCTGTTGTTGTCTGTTACAAGGAGGGTTCCGTCGGAGAGAAACTTCATGCTTTCAGGGCCCTGTAAATTTTCCGCTCCAAGGCGGCCAAGGTAATTACCGTTTGGATCGAACATGTAAATTACTTTCGCTGAATTTTCCGCGACAAAGATTCTTCCGCTGCCGGCGGCTATGCCTGTAGGAGAAAGAAGACCGGGAAAAATAGAGCTCCTTAAACCAAAGGAAAGAATAAACGCTCCGTCCGGATCATATTTAGTGATGCGTCTGTTGCCGTAATCGACAGCGTACAGATATCCGTCTTCGTCAATTGTTAAATGCTGAGGCCCTACAAGCTGACCCGGGCCTAAACCCCTTGAACCAATATAGGAAAGCCAGTTTCCATTGCTGTCAAGAACGCTGATCCTTGAACCGCGGTATTCAGACACATAGAGTCTTCCGTCAAGTCCGCGCACCATGTCGTAGGGACGGTCAAAACCATTCATAGGGCCGCGTTTTCGATCTCTTATGATTCCGTTAACATCGACTTTTACGATTTCATTGCTGCCGTATGCTATTATCCACGCGGAGCCGTCGTTATTCGCCAATACGGACGTAGGCTGACGGTAAAGAACTGTCTCCCTGTTTCTTCCAGGGTAGCGCCCTGCTGTCACATAACGCACTCCGTCGTTTGCGATGGGAAAAAGAAAACGCCTGTTAGTGACGGTTTCGATCCGCGAGTTAAGAAGAAGACCTGCGCTTGAATTTCTTCCGTATACATCAAGAGCCGCTCTCCATTGACGCAGAGCGGTTTCTTCAAAACCGGAGCGGTAATACGCTTTTCCAAGCCAGTCAAGAATCAAAGGCTCTCCAGGCCTGAAAGAAAGAGCGCGTTCAAAGGAAAGAATCGCCTCGTTATATGAAAACCTGTTGTATGCCTGAACGCCGAGCCTGAACTCTTCCGCAGCGGTTAAAGCGGCGGAGCCTTCTCCGCCTGTAACAGGACCCGGGCGAATAGGATCATCCTGCTGCGCGAAAAGGCTTACGGATAAAGAAAGAAAAATTATAACGCTTAAGCCTTTTTTCAACTTTTCTCTCCCGAAACAATTTTAAGGTGTTTTTTAATTTCTTCTTCGTTAGGTGCAATTTCAATCGCCCTTCTAAGCCATGTGCGGGCTTCGAGGACTTCTCCGCTCTTGTAATACGCCCAGCCCAGAGAATCAAGATAAGCCGCGCTCTCCGGTTTATAATCCACCGCTTTTCTGCAAAGACGAAGAGCGCGCATGACGTCCGTTCCCGTATCGGCCAGAATGTAACCCATGCTGTTAAGAGCTGTCGCGTTATCAGAATCAATCTCGAGCGTTTTTTCGTATAACTCTATCGCGTTCTTGTGCTGTTTTTGAGCCCACGCGGCGTACGCAAGCGTATTGTAAAGAAGAGGCGATTCCAGCCCCGAAGACTGAAGCCTTTTTAATTCATACTCCGCCATTTTAATGCGTTTTGTTATTACATAAATGTACGCAAGCGTCATTCTGCACTGAAAAACGCGCAGAACGTTACTGCCCGACGTTACAACCTGTTCAAGAAAAGAAAGCGCCGTATCATAATGTTTAAGTTTCGTGTAACACAGCCCAAGATAGTACGCGAGTTCCATTTTTTCATCGTAAGTTAAAGCGGAAGTATTGGCGGATTTGAATTCTTCAAGAGCTTTTTCCCAGTTTTTCTGCCTGTAAAGGCGAATCGCTTCCTGGAATTTTTCGTCAATTTGCGCTTCCTGAGGTTCAGAGCGAGAATTATCATCAACGGTATTTTCTTGAATATCCATACCAGGGGCCCCCTCCCCTCCTCTCTGTAAAAACCATCTAACCTGCCGCTAACGACGGCTGAGACATAATAAGGCTGAAAGCAGCGTTGCCTTTCAAGACCTCGGCCCAATCCGAACCTTCCTCCGGGACGTTATCAACCTTTCCCGGTTTTGCGAAGCAGTACGTTCCTCCCTCAGGCGACGTATAGGTAACTATACGATCATTATAATACCGCATAGACGGAAAAGTTTGAACAAGTTCCGAGGGTTTTTTTTCGATATTCGGGAAATTTACATTTACAAAAATTCCGGCCTTCCAGTACCCCATAATCAGCACAAGCTTTTCAACGATGTATGAAATGACCGATTCCCATTGCCATGGAAGATCGCTTTCGACAAGCGACAAAGCTACAGAAGGAATCCCGAAGAAACTCCCCTGCCTCGCGGCCGCAGCGGTTCCCGAGTAGACAATATCGGTGCCTAAATTAGCGCCTGTATTGATTCCTGATAAAATTAAATCCGGAGCTCTTTCCATATTCAGGGCGGAGCCTTCGGTCGCGATGCAAATTTCGGGGATTCCGCCCAGAAGAGCCGTAATCACGCAGTCTACAGGAGTTCCCGAACACGACCAGGTATCTTCTTCTATCTCAGCTATTTTTAACGGGCCGTTTAAAAATTTGATTGAATGAGAATAACCGGAACGATCCGTATCGGGAGCGACTGTGAAAACTCTGTGACCTGTATTGCGAAGCCCCTTTGCGAGAAGTTTAAGACCCTGCGAAGAAATACCATCGTCGTTGGTCAAAAGTATCTTAAGCATACACCCTCTTGCGCGCGGGAAGCACCCTGGCCTTTGCCGCCAGTTTTACTTCGTATATCACGGGGCGGAATCCAAAGATACGCTCGTAATCTTCAAGGCGTTTTTTATATTCTTCTACAAGTTCGCGGCGGATAATCGTATAAGTACAGCCGCCGAAACCTATCCCTGTCATTCTGGAACCTGCGGCTCCTTCAATCTCCTGGGCTCTTTTTACAAGCCAGTCAATTTCCGGACAGCTGATTTCGTAAAGGTCTCTTAAACTTTCATGAGAATGATAGACAATTTTCGCGAAGGAAGCGAGATCGCTTCGTTCCAGCGCGTCTTTCGCATCGTATACCCTGCGTATCTCTTCGACTATGTGCATGCTTCTGCGCCTGATTTGCTCGGGGAAAGCTCCCAGAACTTCCAAAAGATCGGATGAAGCCAGTTCTCTAAAACTGGATACATCTCTTCTTTTAGAAAGAAGCTTTAAACCCTGCAAAATATCGTTGTGACGCGAAGCCACTTCGCTTTCAACGCCCATTCTTGGGACGCGGGAATCGACAAGTATGAGCCTGAAACGCGCAAAAGGTGATTTGACCAAATTAACATCGTTCTCATCAGAATCTATGACGACAAAATGATCTTTTTTCGACATGAGACAGATTTGAAAATCCGCAAGAGGCGTTGAACTGCCAAAAATTGAAAAATGCGCTTTTTTAAGCTTTTCGGCCATTTCATAATCGCTGATTTGGACGTGCAACAGGCTTCTGAGCGCGGCAGCGGCGGCTGTTTCTATCGCTGTTGACGAAGCAAGGCCAACATGTTGGGGAATGTCTCCGCAAAAAGAGAAATTTAAGCCTTTCATTGGATAGCCAAGCTCTATAAAGAGGGAAATTGCCGGTTTTAAGTAGTTAGCCCACCTGTCTTCGCGTCTATATTTAAGATTTACAAGGGTACTTCTCTTTCTTTCCTTAAGATCCGCGGCGTAAAAACGGAAAGAATTGTCTTTGCGGCTGCTTACGGCAACATTAATGTAGCGATCAATCGCCGCCGAGAGGAATAAAAGCGACTCGCCTTCGTCCTGAGCTTCGATTTGCCTTGCCGGAAGCTCATGAGGAGCGTCAGATGATGTTGTTTTTTCAGTTAAAGCGCTTTTTTCGGATTCGCCGGAGGATGATGAAGATTCGCTGTTAGTAGGTTCACCCAAAAAATGAATCCTGCCCGGCGCTTCAGCGATAACGACAGGAGTTGATCGGTCGTCAACAAGTTCATACTCTATCCGATGTACTTGACCGATATCCAACATTAATGCCCTCCCTTGTGTATAGTTAACGCATTTTAACAGGGATTATTATGAATTTCAATGGGGGATATTATTAAATTATGTCGTTTTTAACTATCTGCCTTTATTTAACATTGACACTACAATTATTGCAATTAATGTACAAATGTACGGAATGGCCAGAACAAAGTCCGCCGGTATCTGCAAAATTCCCTGAATGTAGTTAGAAGAACTGTCAGCCAGCGCAAAGACAATCGCAGCAGCGAGGAGCCCGAATGGTTTTCGAAGTCCAAGAAAAATCACCGCGAGGGCGATCCACCCCTTGCCTGCGGACATTCCGGGGACATACGCTCCAAGGTTGAGCGATAAAAAGGAGCCGCCTATTCCGCAGAAAAACCCAGATATTAAAATGGCCCTTATTTGGTAAAATTGAGGTTTTATGCCCAACGATACAAGAGCGTCCGCGTTTTTATCGCAGGCGCGAAGCCTATAGCCAAAAGGCGTTTTGTAGAGGGAAAACCATGCGATAACCAAAAGAAACAGCCCAAAAATAACATACCATTTTAACAGCGAAGGCGAACCGGAGACAGTGATTACTCCTTTTGTGCTGAATAATTTATCGGAGAGGATAATGCAAAGTCCGCTTGAAAAAAGATTTATAGCCAGACCTGAAATAAACAGATTGACGCGAAGGCGAAACGCGGCAAACGCATGCAGAAAAGAAACCGCCATAGCGGCTATTATTGCAGCTAACACAGCCGCCGCGGCGCTTCCCGAAAAATAAAACACGGCTAGTGAAGAAAACGCGCCTATTAAAAGCAAACCTTCAAGCGCGATATTAAGGCAGCCTGCCAAAGCGGGAAACAGCCCACCTGCCGCGGCGAAAAATACCGGCACCATTATTGTAAGGGCGCTTTTAAAGAAGGAAAGAACGCTATCCATTTAATTTCTCCCCTCTTCGTGAAAACGCGTTTTTAATTACCAGACTTGTAGAAAGAAAGAATATTACCGCCTGCACAATATACGCAACTTCAAAGGTAAGCCCGGTATTCTGCATCGCGAGCCTTGCGCCGGCGTTTATCCATGCAAGGAAGAGTGCGCATGGTATTACAGCCGCGGGAGAAAAAGAAGCAATTAAAGCGACTGTAAGGCCGCTCCAGCCGAGACCTGCGGAAAATTCTTTTATTACGGCATAATGAGTTCCCAAAACAGAAATACCGCCCGCAAGACCGTACATGAAACCGCTTAAGACAAGAGCAAGAACCGTGTTCAGCTTTGTGTTAATTCCTCCGTAACGCGCAAATAATTCGTTATGACCTGCCATTCTGAACTCATAACCCATTTTGGTTTTATTAATAAAAAAGTGCGTCAGTATTGCAAAAACAAAAGCGATTAAAAAACCTGCGCTTAAATTTGAAGGTTTTAGAATTAAAGGAAGGCGCATATTTTCCGCTATTTTCGCGGTTGATATAAGAGACGTATTCGGATCCAGAAACGGGCCTGTAACAAAGAAATTTATAACCGGAATAACAGCGCATGAAAAAAGAAACGTTGTGATAAACTCGTTTGTGTTCCATTTTGCCTTGCAAAAACCGCTGAACCCCGCGATTGCGCCTGCGCCGAGAGAACCCAAAAAGACAGCGATTAATCCTGCGATTATTCCAAATGAAGAAAGCGGCAAAGCAATAACAATTGTTAAAAAAGCGCCAAGATAAACCTGTCCTTCGCCGCCAAGGTTAAGATTGCCGGTTTTCATCGCGATGATTATTCCCAACGCTCCGAAAATAAAAGGAATGGAAGCGTTAAGCATATTTCCAAAATTAAAAATATTTCTAAAAGGCCCCAGAAAAAAGAAGTACATAGCCCTTAACGGAGTATCGCTGAGCAAAAAAATGAGTATTAATAATATTAAAATCGCTATGCTGAGAATAAATATTATCCCAAACTTCTCACATCTCACTCCTCACTCCTCATTCCTAACTCCTCACTAACAAACAACCCCTGCATATTTTTTCCAATCTTTTCCTTTAACAACTCATCACCGTCATTTAAATAAACGCCTGCAATCTTTCCTCTGTACATTACAATTATTCTGTCCGAAAGCGTTAATATCTCATCCAGACTGGTAGAAATTAAAATGATCGCGGTTCCGTTTTGCTTCAGTTCTGTAATTTTTTCATACATAAAGCTGCCGGCGGCAATATCAAGACCCCATGCCGGCTGTGAAAAAACAATGTAATCCTGGCCGCTGACACCCTGCGCCGATTGAAGAGAGGTTTCCCGCGCCAAAATCAATTTTTGCAAATTACCTCCTGAAAGTGCCGACGCCTTTTCTTTTAAACCGGGTATATCAATATTATATTTATTTATTAATGAAGAAACATTTGAATCAATTGTTTGCCTGCTCAAAGTAAAATTTTTCATTTTAAAATATTTATGACGGTTGTGAATTATAAGGTTTTCTTCGATGGTCGCATCCTGAGCGCTTCCTGTGCGTATTCTGTCCGCCGGAACATAGGAAAGCCCCTGATTACGAAGAGCCCTTGAGCTTAAATGCGTAATTTCCTTATCTCTGTGAAGGATCCTTCCGGCGGCAGGGTGTAAAAATCCGCCGAGAACGGCTTCAATTACGCCAAGTCCGTTGCCGCCGACGCCCGCAAATCCAAGTATTTCACCGGATTTTACAGAAAACGATACGTTTTCTAAAAGCAGACGTTTTTGCCCAAACCTTCTGACCGTAACATTTTCAAATGAAATTACAGGCAGACTCCCGCTTCCCTGTGCGCCGGAATCAGGATTCGCGCTCTTTATTGATGTTTGTGTATTTTGACCGCTTTTCTCTTTTACAAATGACGCCGCTGATTCTGTTCCCATCATCATTTTCGCTATTTCACTTTCATCAATTTTATCAATGTCATACACTCCTTTTAATTCGCCGTTTCTAAGAATTGCTACGCGATCTCCAATTTTTTTAATTTCCTGCAGTTTGTGAGTAATCAAAATTATCGACTTTCCGTTTGAAACAAGTTTTTTTAAATTTTCAAATAAAGACTGCGTCTCATATTCCGTAAGTATCGAAGTAGGCTCATCAAGGACAATTATATCGGCGTTACGGTAAAGGATACGGCATATTTCAACCTGCTGCATTTCTCCAAGAGTTAACTCTTTTACTTTTACCGCGCTGTTAACGGAAAAATTATTTTCTTTTATGATTTTTTCGCAGATTTCATTCGCTTTTTTTGAATCAAGAAAAATGCCGAACTTCCTCGGTTCGTTTCCCATAACAATATTTTCCGACGCCGTATATTCGCCGAACAGCATAAAGTGCTGGTGAACCATGCCGATATTTCCATGCTTCCTGATAATTCCCGCGTCCTGTTTTTCAAAACCCATGAGTATCTTCATTAACGTGGTTTTACCGGCGCCATTCTCGCCCGCGATGCAGAGAATCTCTCCTTTTTGAAGGTTAAGGCTTATATTGTTATTTGCTTTTTTATTTTTTCCGGGATAGGTTTTACTGATATTTTCAATTTCAATAATGTTCATTTATAAACGATTCAAACCGGGTTTTTATGTCTTCTGAAAGATTTTGATATCCGGGATTGTCAAAAATAAAACCAAGGTAGCCTTCTTTCACTCCAAGCGACGCGGAAATTCCGTATTCCATTCTACCTGCAAGAACATCTTCAAGGATTTCCATTACAAGTTTTTTTTGTTCCATTATACCGCAACCCACAATGATACCGGGAGCCGAATCATAAGCGTCCGTATTGTACCAAACTACATATTTTTTCCTTTCGATCGCGGTTTTTATCATTCCCTGCGCGGATAAACCCGCGACGGATGTGAAAACATCAACTCCTGAGTTAATCATCGCCAAGGCAAGCTCCGCAGCTTTTGATGCGTCTATCCATGAACCTATCACCCTGAAGTCAAGCTCAATTTCTGGGTCTGCAAGCTTAGCGCCTTTAATAAATCCCGGAACCATCTGCGTTGTTAAAAGCGGATATTCCTGCGCCGCTATAAAACCAACGCGTTTTTGGCTGTTGGCGTAAGGCATATTGCTGACTGTAACCAGCCCTGCCAAATATCCCAAAAAAAGCGACTGTTCATATTGATTATATTCAAAGGTGCGTATCTGAGGGTTTCCTTCGTATGAAGCGTCGATTATGATAAATTTTACATCAGCGAATGTCTTTCCGACATTTGCGCACATTTCGGGAAGCGACGGATTTGAACCGATAACAAGATCGTATTCATTTGTTGAGACCATTTCCGCGAGCTGCTGCTCCCACTCTGCCTGATTCGTACCGGCTTCGTATATTTTTACCTTTACATTTGAATGACGCAGCGCAATTTCATTTGCGCCTTGCGCGAGCAGTTCATAATACGGATTTCCGGCCATAATCCCTGTTATAAAAACAAGAACCGACAATTCTCCGTCTGTTTTTGAAGAATCGTCTTTTTTAACGCAGCCTGCTGTAATCAGGACTGATGCAATCAGTAAAAAAACAAGTATTTTTTTCATAAACATCCAATAAAATTTTCTAACAAGTTAACGTATAAAATATCACTGTTTACGCTCATTGTCAATATGAACTTTTTTTATATTCATGGAACAGCGTTTCATAAAGCTCAAAATTTTTTAAATCCGGTTCAAAATGTTTTTCCATGCGCACAAGATCGGAAGAAGCCTCGGCGATTGATGAATATTTTCCCAGGAAGCATGAACCTGTTATCGCAAGACCCAGAAGCTCAGCTTCTTTATATACTGGCTCAAGCACTTCCATTCCCGTAATATCAGCTTTAATCTGGTTTAACTTTCCTATACCGGCAAGCCTTCCTGTTACATGCAACTTTTTCGCGCGCGGTTCCAAAGACGCCGCTCTTTCAACTCCGCCCGCGGATTCGGCTTCTTCCATGACTGTAAGCACGTCTTTAACAGCAAAACCTATGCTTTCCAGTATTGAATTCGCGAATTGTTCTCTTCCAGCGGCTAGACTTATCCCGTTCCATGAAGCTCGCGCGGAGGACTTCCATATAGGAGCGCGTTCCCCAGCAAGATACGGAAGAAAGACAAGGCCGCCGCTTCCCGGCCTGCTTTTTTCGGCAAGAGACAAAAACTCGTCAAATCCTTTAAGTCCCAAAAGATCGCATCCCCATTCAATCGCCTTCCCGGTAGTATTGATCATTCCGGATAAATTCCAAAACGGTTTTATTGGATGCCTGTACGACATCAATCGCGCATCGTTAATTAAATTTGACGTACACAGATTAATTCCCTCCGAAGAACCTGTACGATCGCAAATCTGCCGCGGTTTTGTTACTCCACTTCCTAAAATTGCCGCGTAAAAATCAGGGCCGCCTGAAATTACTGGAATATCTTTTTTAAAACCAAAATGTTCCGCGGTTAATTTATTGATTGTTCCAAACAAATCGCCGGGACGTATAAAATCAGGCAGTTTCTTTTTATCAATATCAAGTTTTTCAAGAACATTTTCATTCCAAAACCAGCGGTCAAATCCTTCGCACGGAAAAACAGAATGAGCCTCTCCTGTAAGCGCGAATGCAAGATATTCAGGGCAGCCTAAAAAACATCCGGTTTTTTTATAAAGATTCGGCTCTTCGTTTTTTATTAAAAGAATTTTAGGAAGAAAAAAACTTGCGTCAACAAAGCCGCCCGTCAATTCGGAAACCTGTTCCTGATAATTTACCGCTCTTCTGTCAAGCCAAAGGCGCGCGTTTTCCGCCGGAACGCACAAACCGTTATTTAAAGACGGCTCTCCAAACACGGGAACAAGGCTTGGGCCGTTTCCGCTTATAATAATCGCGTCAACATCGTTAAGATTTTTTAATTTTTTACAGCACTCTTCAAACGCGCGCAGCCACTTTGAAGGATCAACTTCGTGTTTAACTCCATCGCTTACATCAATGGAAAGCGGCGCCGAAACAGAAACAAGACAGGGTTTCGCGCTCTCTATATTCCAAAGCGCGGATTTAAAAGCGGACGTTCCAATATCGATTGTTAACAGCATTTTGTAAAATGTAACTCCCTTATTAAATGATCCTTTGCTCTTCCCTTCTGCTCAAACCTTGTCACGGGCCTCCAGCTTTGAGCAGAAGCGAATTTTTCATAAGTGTTGCGTAACGCGGCTGTCGCAATAAGCTCTTCAAGAGCGTGTTCGGCATAATCTTCCCAGTCTGTAACCATGTACAGATAACCTGAAGGTTTCAGGCAGTCGGCGAGAGAGGCTGTAAAGGGACGCTGAATGAGCCTTCGTTTGCGGTGTCTTTTTTTCGGCCAGGGGTCAGGAAAAAAAATGTGAAAAGCGTCAACAGAAGACGGAGAAATCATTTTTTGTATAACAGGAACAGCGTCATATTCTATAATTCTTATGTTGGAAAGATTTCTTTTTTCGATCTCCCACAAGAGCCTTCCAATGCCCGGTTTATGAACTTCCAGCCCCAAATAATTTTTATCAGGGTTAGCCTCTGCGATTTCCGCGGTCGCAAAACCGGAACCAAATCCTATCTCGACAATTGTACTCCCCGAATTGCCGAAGATTTCATTTAAATTGATTTTATCTTCGCGGAAAGGAATTAAAAATTGATCCGAAAGAGAATCATACGCTTTTTTTTGAGCTGCCGTATAACGCCCGATGCGTTTCACATAACTTTTAAGCATCAGTCGATTGGAACCACATCCGTAAAAGCGCTGCAAAAATTCGCTTCATCCTCCGCCCAAAGCGCGACCGTTTTTACATTTGACGACAGATTAAGCTGCGAAATACTTCCTGAAAGAGAGCCGAGCGAAACAGTGCTGCTGTAACTTCCCGACGAGTCATAACAGACAAAACGGTTTACCGGCCATCTTGAATTAACGGTGTAATAACCGTCTGTTATTTCCAGTTCGGGAAACGGGAAGCGGACAACTCCGTCATAAGTAAAATCGCGTTCAGAACTTTCGCCTCCCTTGTTAACTAAAACGGCGCGAAACACGCCGCGCGGAAGGCTTCCTTCGTTGACTGTAAAACTCCGCGTCCCTATCCATTCTCTCCCGCCATAAACGGAACGAACCCATTCGTCGCTTTTAATATGCCAGCGAAGCTGTTCGCCGTCATGATACAGATACAGCTCCTCAAGGTTTTCTATTCCATCCTCGTCCTCGGGAATGATAAAAAAGGAAAACCTTTCCTGCGGCCCGTTTTCACCCTGATACAAAACAAGTTTTATAAAACCGAATGTTATAACAGGTTCCGACCTTGTACATGACACGAAAAAGATCGCCGTCAATACGGCAAAAATCAAGATATATTTAACTCTCTTTTGAAAATTTATCATAAGTTATTATATTAAATTTAATCCATAAAACCGGCTTTGTCCAGCGTTCACCGCTTTGCGGCTTCGCAGCATGAGAAGACTGACGCCTTTAAGCGATAGCCTTTTCTATTTCCTTCAGTTTTTCCTGGGTTAGAATGCCGGTTCTAAGTTTTTCCACGGCATAGAGACTGTATTGTTTATCGTAAAAAGCGATATGGCTGAAAACCCAGTCAACAAGAGTGCGGACAAAATTATTAGGCACAAATTTTTTGCCTTCGTTGAATTCTTTTGAGGCATCAAGAATATTTTTGATTAAAACATCATGCAATTTTTTATGGCTGGCGGATTCAGGATAATTTATCGCGGCAAGCAGTTTATTTTCGGCGTCAAAATGAAAATGAACATAATCCACCATGCGTTTCATCGCGGCCGTAAAAGCGCCCTGGAGCTGATCGCCTTTTGTGAGACACGCGGCATACAACTCGTTAGCCAGCGCCACAAGCTGTTTATGCTGAGCGTCAATAAGACCGATTCCGGTCGCGTATTTGCTTTCCCAAGCGATAATTTCACTTGTCATGAGTGCCTCCAGGAACGATTATAAGTAAATTGTAGCATGGATTGAAAAATAATGCAAAGGGAAATAGTGTTGAAAAATGTTCCCTAAAAATGTAATATTTATTTATGAACTCTATTGACTTAGCCAAGGCTTATGACCCGAAATCCTTTGAAGATCGCATCTACTCAATGTGGAAGGAAAACGGCTGTTTCGCGCCGGAAAATCCAACGAAGTTCCCCGTGGAAAATGCGGCTAAATTAAATGAACAGCCATTTGTCGTTGTCATTCCTCCGCCGAACGTAACAGGCGTTCTGCATCTTGGGCATGGTCTTAACAACAGCCTTCAGGACATTATTGTCCGTTTTCACAGAATGAGAGGAGTTCCTACCCTTTGGGTACCCGGCACCGATCACGCGGGGATTGCGACGCAGAATGTGGTTGAGCGCAAATTAAAAGAACAGGGAAAAAGCCGCCGCGATTTGGGCCGCGAAAAATTCCTTGAAGAGACATGGAAAGTAAAAAAAGAGCATCATGCGATTATCACAAAACAGCTTGAAAAAATCGGCGCAAGCGTTGATTGGAAACGCGAGCGCTTTACAATGGACGAAGGCCTCTCACGCGCAGTGCGCGAAGTTTTTGTCACTCTTTACGAGCGAGATCTTCTATATAAAGGAAATTACCTTGTAAACTGGTGTACTTCCTGCGGCACCGCGTTGGCGGATGATGAAGTTGAGCATGAAGACACAGCCGGAAAAATGTATCACTTAAAATATTTCTTTTCCGGCGAAAAGGATAAATATATTGAGATTGCCACAACGCGCCCCGAGACACTGTTAGGTGACACAGCCGTCGCCGTTCATCCCGAAGACGAGCGGTACTCTGCCTTTAAAGGAAAAACGCTTAGACTGCCGCTTACGGACAGGGACATACCCTTAATTTTTGACGCTTATGTTGAGCGCGGCTTTGGAACAGGAGCGTTAAAAGTAACCCCTGCTCACGATCCCAATGACTGGGAACTCGGTAAAAAACATGGTTTGGCTGTTATTAATATACTCAATTCCGACGGAACATTGAATGAAAACGTTCCCGAAAAATACCGCAGGCTCACCGTAAAAAAAGCAAGGCAGATTGTAATAGAAGACTTAACCGCAGGCGGCTGGTTTGTAAAAGACGAACCGATTAAACACTCGGTTGGACACTGCTACCGCTGCCATACCGTGATAGAGCCGTTCCTTTCCGAGCAGTGGTTTGTCCGCATGAAACCGTTAGCTGACAAGGCGCTGGACTGCTGGAAAAAAGGCGAAATTATTTTTTATCCCAAAAAATGGGAAAACACATACAAACACTGGATGGAAAACATCCGCGACTGGTGCGTAAGCCGCCAATTATGGTGGGGACACCGCATCCCCGCGTGGACATGCTCTGACTGCGGCAAACTTACAGTTTCGCGTAACGACATAACGGAATGCCCTCATTGTAAAAGCAAAAACATTGAACAAGACCCTGACGTTCTTGACACATGGTTTTCAAGCTGGCTCTGGCCATTCAGCACACTAGGCTGGGAAGGGTGTAATAGTGAGGAGTGTAAAAATACTCCTCACTCCTCACTCCTCACTCCTCACTTAAATGATTTAGAGCGCTTCTACCCTACCACAGCTTTGATCACCGCTTACGATATAATTTTCTTTTGGGTTGCAAGAATGATCATGGCGGGTTTGGAGTTTACAGGAAAGGCGCCTTTCAGAGATATTTACATTCACGGGCTTGTGCGAGACAAACAGGGACGCAAGATGAGTAAATCTCTGGGTAACGGACTTGATCCATTGGAGCTTGTTGACGAGTTTGGCTCTGACGCTATGAAGTTTACGCTTGCTTTTTTATGCGCGCAGGGACAGGATGTTCTTGCCGATAAGGATTCTTTCAAACTTGGTTCCAAATTCGCGAACAAGGTGTGGAACGCAAGCCGTTACATATTGATGAATCTTGACGGACGAAAGTCAGTTGAAAACCCTTCCTTTAATCCTTCGGACAAGTGGATTTATTCGCGTCTTAACAGCGCGGCAAAAACCATGAGAGAGGCGTTTCTTTCCTACAGATACAATGACGCGGCGCAGACTGCCTATGAATTTTTCTGGAACGATTTCTGCGACTGGTATGTAGAAGCGACAAAAATTTCCATGAAGAGCGGCAGCGACGAAGAAAAAGATCGCGCAACCACAGTGCTTCTGGATGTGCTTTCCGGTTCGCTTAAACTGCTTCATCCCCTCCTTCCCTTTGTGACTGAAGAAATTTATCAAAAGATAAATGGCGCACAGTGCGGAATGGGGAGTGAGGAGTGTAAGGATAAAAAGGATTCCATGTTGATTTGTCAGTTGTATCCTGATTATGATGAAGCACGTAATTCGCCTGAAGACGAGAAAAACTTTTCCGCTTTGCAGTCGCTTGTGGGAATGATTAGAAATTTGCGCGCCGAGTGCGGCATCACCCAGGAAAAGAAACTCCGCGTGCTTGTTAACGCGTCTTCGGATTTTAAAAAACCTTTTAACGAAAACGAAAGTTTAATTAAACAGCTTTCCGGAACCGGAGAATTGTCAATTGAAAGCAGCCGAGGCGGTGAAATGAAAAAGCGCCCAGAAGGTTCAATAGGCATTGCGGGAACAGGGTTTGAAGTTTTTGTGTTTGTAGCGGACGCCGTAGACACTAACGCGTTAAAGAAAAAGTTTGCAAGTGACATTGAAAAGGACAAAAAGTATATCGAAACTCTTCGCGCAAAACTCGCGAACGAGCAGTTTATTAAAAACGCGCCTGAAGCGCTTGTGGCGGAACAAAAATCAAAACTTGAAGAAGCGCTTTTACGCACAGAAAAGTTTGAAAACTTTTTAAAGGATCTTTAATGAATGCAGAACAAATGGATCAATTGAGCGGAATACGCCTTGCTCCTTACATACAGGTTGCCACTTATTTGATTGGTAAATCGCGGGAAGGAGGCGGCAATATGTTCCGCCATCAGCTTGACACAATGTCAATCCTTGTTGATTACAAATACATCGATTCTGTTCTGCTTAAAGCCTCTCTTGTTCATGATCTTCTGGAAGACATTCCCGACTTTAATCACAACATTTTGCTGTCAATTGATTTTGAAAGCCATGCCGTTTATAACCTTGTAATGGAAGTGTCGCGCCGTCACGGAGAATCCAAACCGGATTTTCTAATTCGAATAAGAGAGAAAGGATCTCCTTCGGCGAAAATCCTGAAAGTAGCTGACAGAATCTCCAATATGATTTCACTCGGCTTTGTTAATAATTTTGAATTTGTCGAACGGTATATAAATGAAACCGAAAAATATCTTCTGCCCCTGGCGGCCGAAGTAAATAACGACATGCTGATTGAATTAAATGATCTCGTGGCGTCCAGAAGAAAATATCTCAACGACTTCCGTAACCTGGAAAATTTTAAAATAAAAAATACCACGGAGGTCTAACCACGCTGTTACATAAGATCAATTCTCCCGTGGATTTAAAAAAACTGACAATACGCGAATTAAATCAGCTTGCGCATGAGGTGCGCGAATATATTGTCTCCACTGTTTCAAATAACGGAGGACACCTTGCGTCAAATTTGGGAGTAGTTGAGCTTAGTATCGCCTTACATAAAGTTTTTAATTCGCCTGATGATAAAATAATCTGGGATGTTGGGCATCAATGTTATGCGCATAAACTTCTAACGGGTCGCATGGCTTTTTTTCCTTCGCTTCGCAGGCAGAACGGGCTTGCGGGTTTTCCAAAAAACAGCGAAAGCCCTCATGACGCTTTTAATACGGGACATGCCTCCACTTCGATATCCGCTTCTCTTGGACTTCTTGCCGCCGAACATCTTTTAGGAACAAAAAATCTTGTGATCGCAGTAATCGGCGACGGAGCGCTGACAGGAGGGCTTGCGTACGAAGCGTTATCGCACGCCGGGCATCTTGGGCTTCCGTTAATTGTAATTTTAAATGACAATAAAATGTCCATAAGCCGGAATGTCGGAGGGCTTTCAAAATATTTAAGCCGTCTATCCATGAAGGGAAAATATCAAACATTCCGCCGTCATTTTGACGCAATGGTAAAAAAAATTCCGTTTTTCGGAGAAATATTTTTTAATCTTATTGTCAGGTTAAAACGCGCGGTTAAAGCTGTTTTTTATACTGATAATTTTTTTGTCGATCTTGGTTTTGAATATGTCGGCCCAATCGGAGGCCACAACATTCAAACGCTGACAAGAGTGCTTGAAGACGTGCGCATCATGCAGCAAAGCTCCCCGCGAAAATTAAACCGCCCTGTTGTTGTGCACATAAATACCCGCAAAGGCAAAGGATACGGTTACGCAGAAGACGACCCTGACATTTATCACGGAGTCGGCTCCTTTTCAATTGACGGAGGAATTTCTTCAGGCGGCAAAGCGGCGTCAGCGGACACGGACGCAACCGCAAAAAAGAAAACTTTTACAGAAGCTTTTTCCGCAATCATTTTGGAACAAGCGCAAAAAGACAATCGCGTAACCGCCGTCACTGCCGCCATGCAGACAGGCACAGGTCTTTCAGCCTTTGCAAAAAATTTCCCAAACCGTTTTTTTGATGTCGGCATAGCGGAAGAACATGCGGTTACTTTCGCCTGCGGTCTTGCGGCCCGCGGATTAAAACCTGTTGCCGCGCTGTATTCAACTTTCATTCAACGTTCCGTGGATCAGGTGATTCATGACGCCGCTCTTCAGAAACTGCCTGTCATTTTCGCGCTGGACAGATCCGGTTTTGTGACCGCTGACGGAGAAACCCATCAGGGGCTTTTTGACATATCGCTCTTCAGAAGCGCGCCGAATATGAGCATCCTCTCCCCCGCAAGCGGGAACGAGATGAAGCTGATGTTTGAATGGGCGTTTGAACAAAAAGCCGGGCCTGTTATTATTCGTTATCCCAAGGCCCATTGCCCGCAGGAGATTGACGATTTTTCAAAACCGCTTGAAACAGGGCGCGGAGCGTGGGTCTTAAAAGAAAGCAGCGGCGGGCGTTTTGGGAACGATGTCTGTCTGGCGTTTACAGGCAGTCTTTATAATGAAGCGAAAAAAGCGAAGGAATTATTAGCAGAAAAGGGAATAAATATTGATTTATATAATATCCGGTTCTTAAAACCTGTGGATGAAGACTATTTATGCGGTATAATGAATAATTATAAACTTGTCTGTATAATGGAAGAAGGCATGAAAGCCGGAGGTTTCGGCGAATATGCCGCCGCTCTGGCGGTTGAGCGTAAATGCAAGGCCCATGTGCATGTAATTGCGGCTCTCAGCCGCTTTATGGAGGAAGACAGAGCGCTTGGCACAAGGGAAGAATTGCTGGCAGAAAACGGCCTTGACGGGAAAAGCGTTACAGATACCGCAGAGGGTATTATAAAAGGTTTTTAATTTTTTTTAGATTAGGAGGCGTTATGAGTACACTGGGTATAATTAACTCGGATCTGGATATTCAAAAAAGAATAGAGACTGCTTTTCAGCAAAAACAGGGAGCGCAAAAACCGAACAGCAGAGATTTATTATTCATGGTGCAGAAAGATGAGATCATGGAATTTTTAAAATACGCGCTTCCCGAACTTGTTATTATAAATTTTTCAGATCCGGAAATTGACATCGGCGACATTCTGGATCAAATAAAAAATGATAAATGGATTCTTAACTTTGGAATAATCGGCATTTTCGATCCTGCGAAAAACAAGGAAGAAGAGCTGTTAAAAAAATATATTTCGATAAATGTTCTTGCCATGCTTGACAACTGCCTGATTCGCTCTCATTTGGTAAAAAGCATAGAAATCATCGAGCAGAATTATCAGATTATTTTTCAGCGCGAGTTTACTAAAACATTTCTGGAAGGAGCGTCAGGCAGCTTTATAATTGACAACGACCTTCTCGCGGTTCCTCTTTATGCCGGCATCGGAGCTACAATTCTCTCTCAAAGGGGGCTTATTAATCCCGACAGCAAGATGCATCTTCAACTTGCGTTAATTGAACTAATCGTTAACGCTATTGAACACGGAAATTGCGGCATCACTTATGAAGAAAAAACAAAAAGCCTTGAGTCGGGCGTATCGTCTGTTGAGTTGATAGAAGAAAAATGCAAAAACCCCGCAATTCAGGCGAAAAAAGTTTTATTCAGATGGGAGATAAAACCGGAAAAATCGGCTTTTATTATTCATGATCAGGGAAAAGGTTTTGACGTTAAAGCCTACCTTGGAAAAATGAAAAAACAGAGCGATTACAGCCTGCACGGCAGGGGAATAAAAATGGCGGCGAAATTATCAGATCAGTTAAAATACAACGCAAAGGGCAATCAGGTAATGCTGCTCATCAATCATAATACTTCTATTGAATACGAAGTGCCCGAAGGTTTCATACAGGAGCAGGTTGTCCATGTTAAAAAGGGAGACGTTATAATGAGCGAAGGCGAATCCAGCGACTGCCTTTACTATATTTCGTCAGGAACATACGAAGTAGTTCATAAAGATAAAGTTGTCGGCTCTCTTTCCGCTCAGGATATTTTTATGGGAGAGATGTCCTTCCTTCTTAACCAGCGCCGCTCTGCAACCATTAGAGCGACAAGCGCGGGGAAACTTACGCTTCTTACGCAAAAAACATTTATTAACATTATTCGCAATTATCCTCATTACGGAATATTTCTTTCAAAACTTCTTGCAAAGCGGCTGGTAAGAACGAATGAGCAGGCAGCCAGCAGGTAATTAACGAAATAATCATTTTTATGACCTAATATGTTAATGTATAAAAATGTTAAAATACTTTTTTTTGCGAAAGAAAACGGCATTTGGAAATTTAATAATTGCGTTACATCATGGACAATTTAATAATATCCACTCTTGCACACATTAAGCTTTTTTAAGCATCTCACACAGATTTATTGCGTTTTTTATAACAATATGTTGTTTGGCTTTTGAAAGGTTTTTTAACGATTTTATTAAATATTGTATTTCGTTATCAATTCCTTTCAGATTAGAAGCAAAAGAATTATTCTGTGAATCTGTTCCTGTTACAAGATATTCAACAGTAACTCCAAGCGCTTGAGCAATCTGTACCGCTTTGTCGGCAGAAGGGATAGAAGCGTTATCCCGTAGATAATTTTCAATGTTTCTCAAGCTTATATTTGCTTTACGCGCCAGTTCTTTTTGTTCCAAGCCGCAGAAATCAATAGATTCCCTTAAATTATCTCTAAAACTCATGTATTAAGACTACTTAAAATTGATGTTTTATGTATTGACAACTGTTATATCATGTGGTTATTATTTATTCAGCCACTATATTATGTGGCTAGAATGAAAATGATTTGCTTAAAATACTTGCCCGTATGGGCTGTATATATTGTTTTGCGAACATTAAACGCAAAAAAGGAGTGTTTTTATGAAAAACACATTAAAATTTTTAGGGATTATTGCTTTAACAGCGGTAATCGGATTTGTAATGACCGCTTGCGACGAAGGCGGCGGACCCAGCACACCAGCTTGTACACACGATTGGAAAACAGAATTTACTGACTCAACCGCAACCGCTGATGGTTCTTCAAAAGATGTCTGTTCAAAATGCAGCGCAACACGCCTTGAAACTACGTATCCTGCGTGGAATAAATTTTTCGGCACATGGGATAATTCTGCGGCAGGCGGTAATTGGGTAAGGGAAATTAGTTTAGAGAAATATTATATATTTATGGGAGATGGCGAGGAATATACTATTGAAAACCCTGCTTATGGCTCCTGTATAAACAACAATCCAACTTTTTCCACTGCAGAATCCAGATTAGCTTACCCCACAGGCCTCAAAATTACCGGGAAAATATCTGGTAATACTTCTCCATTCTTCCAAAATGGTGAAACCAGTACTACAATGTTATTTCTGAGCGCAACCGAGTCTAACAAATTTGCAGACTGGGGAATGGCTGTTGGAGACCAAATTTATATAAAACAAGTTAAATAAGTCCTACACAGCGCATGACATCGTTCTTCCAAGTGCCGCTAGGCGCTGACTTATGCCGCTCAATCGGGGACACCTTGAAAATCTTTCAGGAGCTGTCCCCAACCAAAAAAAATCAAAAAAACCTTTAAAATTATACAAAACGTGATATATTAATAATGAATGATTTTTTAAAAAGGAGTTACAAATGAAAAACAAAAGGAATACCATTCCTGGAATGGCTGGCTTCATTGCGATTATCGCGATGATTGGATTCTCGATGACTTCGTGTGATTTTTTAACTGATCTTCTGCACGAACACGATTACTACACAGTATGGTCGTATAACGAAACACAGCACTGGCGCGAATGCGAGTGCGGTGACAAAATCGATGTTGGTAATCATCAAGGCAACAACCTTAATAATATCGCGTGCAGCATATGCAGTCACAAACACACATACAACAATACATGGTCGTATAATGCAACACAGCATTGGAGGGAGTGCAGCTGCGGAGCCAAATCAAGTGCCGCTAATCATGCAGCCAGCTCAATGTCATGGTCGACGAATGCGACACAACATTGGCACTCGTGCGCCACCTGCAGCGAAAAATTTGATGTTGCCAATCATTCAGGTGACCCGTGTACATCATGCTATTATATCATCGATACCAGTAAAGCGCTTAACGGGACATGGACTCAACCAATTGTAGAAGATTACTCCTATATGGAAATGAAGTATAATAATGGAAATTATGAATATACATTAGTTGGCACAGATGATGATGGTAAACCTACTATTATACCTGAATACAAAGGGACATATACTGTTAATGACGGAAAAATCACAACTACAATAACACATGTTTATGGACAGGGATTAACCGGTTTATTTGTGTTTGGTTTTTCGTTCGCAATAATGTTTGAAGACTGGGAACCGCTTGAAGCTGAATGGTATACAAAAGATCAGATAAGAGCCAGAATGGATGCTGCTACCATAAGCTCGCTTTATGGAGAAGATGAAGATCCTTGGACTTCGGCTATAGAAGCGATAGACGCTTTATATGGTCCTCAAACACAGGATTACTCTATAATCGGTAATACCCTTACTCTTACTTCAAAGAACGATGAAGGTGAAGTTAAGACAAATACTTATACACGAAAATAAAAATTAAGTGATTTCAGGACACCTAGAAAGAGTT
>Ga0209755_10002804_pt1 | contig 23003 bp, 26 predicted proteins | sample TergutCo191P1_FD_187301 | JGI IMG/M metagenome (GOLD analysis project Ga0209755, IMG submission 187301) | Cornitermes sp. P1 segment gut microbial communities from Petit-Saut dam, French Guiana - Co191P1 (SPAdes) (version 2) | ecosystem: Host-associated > Arthropoda: Insects > Digestive system... | reverse complement strand
CTTTGCCGCCGGGCCTTAGCCTTAATGCAGAAACAGGCTTACTTTCAGGCATACCAACCGAAGCTGGGGAATTTAGCTTTTATATTGTTGCAAGAAACGACTACGGAGAAAGCATACGCAATTTTTCTATCAGCGTTGCCGCGCCTCCTCCGGGTTCGCCATTCATTCAAACAGAAAGCTTGGCAGATGCAGTAGTTGGATACTCATATTTTCAAACCCTTCAAGCAACAGGTGATTCACCAATGGTGTGGACTATCCACAACGGATTTTTACCCCCGGGCTTGAGCTTACATGCGACTGCTGGCACTATCTCCGGCACGCCAACTACATCAGGGCGATTTACTTTTACTCTTCGCGTTGCAAATGTGCCCGGTGCCCATATGCGCACCTTCACCATAAGCGTGTATAATCCGCCAGATACCCCACCCCTGTATTAAAAGGGGGAGCTGTCATGAAGAAGTGTATTTGTACTGCCATGATGATGTTGATGGTACTATTTATCACATCATGCGTGCCAGAGACACCGGAACCTCCATATGGTGTATGGGTGAGCGAGGAACCACATATTGTGCTATTTTTCAAGCCACAATATCGGTTGCCAATATATAGACCAATATACCTCGGCTTATATGTTATAGATGGTGTTGAAACAAAAGTAGTTTTAAGCTTTGGCCATGGCACCCGATTTGCCGTACAGTCACTTGAGGCATTAGAAGAAGGCGTTGTTAGCCTTGACCATCGTTTACTCGTAGGCATTTATCGAGTAATGGGAGACGAAATCCGCTATACACTTACTCAACCTTTTCAAGAGAGACTGGGTATTGACAGGATTTGGTTTCGCCGAGTGGAATACTACGACCCAATAGACCCATATTATTGGTCGCCTCACTTTTTCCCGCGCACGGAGGGCTCTACGCCTTAGCCGCTGGCTGCAAAAAAACCTTTGTCCAAATCATCTAAATTGACCTCACCGCGAAAGCACTTTAAAATGTTTTCGCGGTGATTCCGTTTGCAGTAAAGCCTGAACCTTGAGAGGGTGCTGACCAGATGAAGAGCATTTTAATTGCCCCGGCTATAGATGCATCATATGAAGACACCGTTTTGCTTTCTGGCGTAGCAGCGAAAAGCGACACTTTGCCGCCGGGCCTTAGCCTTAATGCAGAAACAGGCTTACTTTCAGGCATACCAACCGAAGCTGGGGAATTTAGCTTTTATATTGTTGCAAGAAACGACTACGGAGAAAGCATACGCAATTTTTCTATCAGCGTTGCCGCGCCTCCTCCGGGTTCGCCATTCATTCAAACAGAAAGCTTGGCAGATGCAGTAGTTGGATACTCATATTTTCAAACCCTTCAAGCAACAGGTTCTTCTCCAATGGTGTGGACTATCCACAACGGATTTTTACCCCCGGGCTTGAGCCTACATGCGACTGCTGGCACTATCTCCGGCACGCCAACTACATCAGGGCGATTTACTTTTACTCTTCGCGTTGGAAATGTACCTGGTGCCCATATGCGTACCTTCACTATAAGTGTGTATACTCCGCAAGAGACACATCCCATAGAGTAAGGGAATGGGAGGTCGTTATGAAGAGGAATATTTTTGTTGCTCTGATTGTGCTGCTAGTGTTGTTCATCACATCATGCAGTCCAGAGACACCGGAGCCTCCTTATGGTGTGTGGGTGAGTGATGAGCCTCAAATTACTCTGTTTTTCAAACCACAATATAGGCTTCCTGTACGCGCACCAATCTACCTTGGTTTATATGTTATAGATGGCGTAGAGACAAAAGTAGTTTTGAGCTTTGAACATGGTACCCGATTTACAGTGCAAGCTCTTGATGCATTGTTCGAAGGTGGTACGCACGGCGACTATCGCTTGCTTGTGGGAACCTATCGATTAATAGGAGGAGAAATTCGTTATACACTCACACCTGTTTTTCAAGAAAGACTGGGCATTGACAGGATTTGGTTCCGCCGCGTGGAATACTACGACCCAATAGACCCATATTATTGGTCGACGCACTTTTTCCCGCGCACGGAGGGCTCCACGCCGTAGCCGGTGACTGCAAAAAAACCTTTGTCCAAATCATCTAAATTGACCTCACCCCGAAAGCACTATAAAATGTTTTCGCGGTGATTCTGTTTGCAGTAAAGCCTGAACTTTGAGAGGTGCTGACCTAATGAAAAGTATTTTATTTGCCCCGGCCATAGTGGGCCCAGATGAAGACACTGGTTTGCTTTCTGGCGTAGCAACGGAAAACTTGTCATACGCAACAGTTGGATATTCATACTTTCAACCCCTTGACGCAACAGGTGATTCGCCAATGGTGTGGACTATCTTCAACGGAGCTTTGCCCCCGGGTTTAAATTTACATGCATCTGCGGGCACTATCTCTGGCACACCAACTGCATCAGGACAATTTACTTTTACTCTTCGCGTTGCAAATGTACCTGGTGCCCATATGCGTACCTTCACTATAAGTGTGTATACTCCACAAGAGCGGCCACCCATAGAGTAAGGGAATGAGGGCTGGCTATGAAGAGGAATATTTTTGCTGCTCTGATTGTGCTGCTAGTGCTGTTTATCACGTCATGCAGTCCAGAGACACCGGAGCCCCCTTATGGTGTGTGGGTGAGTGATGAGCCTCAAATTGTGCTGTTTTTTAAGCCACAATACAGGCTTCCAATATACACACCAACCTACCTCGGCCTTTATGTTATAGATGGTGTTGAAGCAAAAGTATTTTTGGAATTTTATTTTGGAACTAGGTTTAGCGTGAATCCTCAAGAAACGTTGACAGAAGTTGGTGTGCAAGGCGGCCATACCTTGCTCGTGGGCGATTATGATGTAATAGGTGACGAAATCCGTTATACGCTCACACCGTTTTTTCGAGAAAGATTGGGCATTGACAGGATTTGGTTCCGCCGAGTGGAATACTACGACCCAATAGACCCATATTACTGGTCGCCGCACTTTTTTCCGCGAACGGAGGGCTCCACGCCTTAGTCGCTGACTGTAAAAAAACCTTGTACCAAATCATCTAAATTGACCTCACCGCGAAAGCACTATAAAATGTTTTCCCGGTGATTTTTTTGTGTGAAAGGGAGAGTGAAGTATGAGGGCATGGCGAATGGGAATATTTGATGATGATACGGCCTTGGATATAATGGCTGGGCATCCTGACTCACGCTTTAGCGCAACAGGGGGCGAGCCAATAACCTGGGCTGTTGAAAGCGGGGCTTTGCCACCGGGGCTGAGTCTTAATACAGGCACGGGCCTGTTTTCAGGCATACCAACCGAAGCCGGAGAATTTAGTTTCTATATTGTTGCAAGAAACGACTATGGAGAAAGCATACGTAATTTTTCTATTAGGGTTGTTGCGCCTCCTCCGGGTTCGCCATTCATTCAAACAGAAAGCTTGGCAGATGCAGTAGTTGGATACTCATATTTTCAAACCCTTCAAGCAACAGGTTCTTCTCCAATGGTGTGGACTATCCACAGCGGATTTTTACCCCCGGGTTTGAGCCTACATGCGACTGCTGGCACTATCTCTGGCACACCAACTACATCAGGGCGGTTTACTTTTACTCTTCGCGCTGAAAATGTGCTTGGTGTCCATATGCGTACCGTCACTATAAGTGTGTATACTCCGCAAGAGACACATCCCATAGAGTAAGGGAATGGGAGGTCGTTATGAAGAGGAATATTTTTGTTGCTCTGATTGTGCTGCTAGTATTGTTCATCACATCATGTAGTCCAGAGACACCGGAACCACCATATGGTGTGTGGGTGAGTGATGAGCCTCAAATTGTGCTGTTTTTTAAGCCACAATATAGGCTTCCAATATACAGACCAATCTACCTCGGTTTATATACGATAGATGGTGTTGAGACAAAAGTGGTTTTGAGCTTTGGCCGCGGTACTCGGTTTGCTGTGCAAGCTCTTGATGCATTATTTGAGGGCGGCACGCGCGCCGACTATCGTTTGCTTGTGGGAACCTATCGATTAATGGGAGGCGAAATCCGTTATACGCTCACACCGTTTTTCCAAGAGGAATTGGGTATTGACAGGATTTGGTTCCGCCGTGTGGAATACTACGACCCAATAGACCCCTATTATTGGTCGCCGCACTTTTTCCCGCGCACGGAGGGCTCCACGCCTTAGCCGGTGACTGCAAAAAAACCTTTGTCCAAATCATCTAAATTGACCTCACCGCGAAAGCACTATAAAATGTTTTTGCGGTGATTTTTTATTCGGAAAGAGGGATTACATGTCATTATGCGGGGCAACCTTTACGGGCACTATCTCTGGCACACCAACTGCATCTGGGCGGTTCAGCTTTACTGTTCGTGTTGAGAATGTGCTTGGCAACAATCTGCGCGGTTTCGATATAAATGTGTATAATCCGCCAGATACCCTACCTTTGTATTAAGAGAGCGGGGTGCTGTAATGAGGAAAAGCACTCGCACTGTCCTGATATTGTTGATAGCGATGCTTTCGTTTGCCACGGCATGTATGCCAAATACACCAGAACCACCGTATGGTGTATGGATGAGTGAGGAACCACAGATTATGCTATTTTTCAAGCCACAATACCGAATACCGGTGCACACACAACGATTTCTTGGTTTGTATATCATAGATGGGGTAGAATTAAAGGTATTCGTAGGCATGAGTCATGGCCCTCGATTTACAATACATCCGAAGGAAGCATTAACAGAGGGAGGGGGACTTGGAGACCCAATTTTACTTATAGGTGACTATAGGGTGCGTAGAGGCGAAATACACTACACTCTCACTCCGCACTTTCAAGAACTGCTAGGCATTGACACAATTATCTTCCGCCGAGTGGAATACTACGACCCAATAGACCCCTATTATTGGTCGCCACACTTTTTCCCGCGCACGGAGGGCTCGACGCCCTAGCTGCTGGCCACAAAAAAACCTTTCCCCAAATCATCTAAATTTGACCTCACCGCGAAAGCAATTTAAACTGTTTTCGCGGTGACTTTTTATAGATATTGACCTCCAAGGTGCCCGCTGCCTTGATGCATTTGAAGGAGGTGCCCAGATGATGCAAGGCAAACTAAAAGACATGCCTCGTCAAAATAAACAACCTATAAATAAGATTTTTTTAACCGTGGGCGTACTATCCTTTATGTTGATTGCGTACCTGGTATCAAGCATTCTTTTGCAAAGGCATCGGGCACAGGACGGCTTTGGTTGCTTGCCTTTGGGGGCTACTAATGGTGAATGGGCGGCACGATTTATTTCAGAGAGATATCTGTACCTCCCTTCTAGCATAGACGAGCTGGCTACAAGATTTCCATATATTATAAGGGTAGAGGTGTACTCCGAAAGAGACGCGACCCCTCTTTCACCTAAATATGTGCGCCATATATTTACTGTATATGACCTCCGTGTGCTTGAGGTTTACAGCGGCAATGTGGAAATAGGAGAAATTGTAACGACAATGCAGATTAAGCGGTTGGTTGGTAGTGAAAGAATGCTTTGGGCAGAGCCGACTTTTTTTCGAGAAGCGGGAGAAAACCCTTTAAGGCCGGAATTTATCCGCAACTCAATTTATGTAGGTGAAGAACTAATTTTATTTTTACCCACCATAAGAAGGGGCTGGGAATTACACTCGCATTGGCCACAGCAACTTCCTACAGTTCAAGGCCTCTATCGTTACACTCCGGCAGAAGTACGTGCAGGGCATGAAAATTGGGTATTTGAAAGCGTCAATGAACACAATAATTTAGTGCTGACGGAAAAGGATTTATATAGCTGCGCCTTAACCGCTGGCTGCAAAAAACCTTTGTCCAAATCATCTAAATTGACCTCACTGCGAAAGCACTATGAAATGTTTTCGCGGTGATTCTGTTTGCAGTAAAGTCTGAATCTTGAAGAGGTGCGGACTCGATGAAGAGCATTCTAATTGCCCCGGCCATAGATGCATCATATTCTCGCTTGACAAATGGGTTAGTCACTGCTAACATTAGATTGGTTAGATTCAGCTAACTTCAAAACGCTTTCCAAAGGGGAATTCCGATGCCGATTAATCTGTATGTAGCTGATAAAAAAAGCCGATTCCAAGTAACATCCGTGCCAAATATCGGCTTATTGGAAAGCATGGGCTTACGCAGTGGCACTCATGTGACGATTCAAAACCGATATGCCCTTGGGGGGCCGGTGATTCTGCGGGTGGAAGACGCCTATGACCTCGCGCTTGGCAAGGATATTGCGTTGCAAATAGGGGTTGAGCAGGTAGCCGCGTCATGAAAACTGCGGCCAAGCACGAAAATAAAATTCTTTTAATGGGAAACCCCAATGTGGGGAAGAGTATTTTTTTCACGGAGCTGACGGGCATTCACGCAATGAGTTCGAATTACGCAGGAACAACCGTCAGTTTCATGAAGGGCCGTTTTAATATAAATGGCGCGGAATATACCCTTATTGACGTTCCCGGGGTGTACTCTTTGTCGCCCACATCGGAGGCGGAGGCCGTCGCGACGCGCTTTATGGAGAGCGGAGCGAGGGCCGTTATTTGCGTACTGGACGCCTCAAATCTGGAGAGGAATTTGGTCCTTGCGCTGGAGCTTCGGCAGTATGATATACCCATCGTGTACACGCTTAACCTGACCGACGTGGCTGCGCGTCACGGGATTACGATAAATGCCGCGCTACTGGCAAAGGAGCTTAACGCCCCGGTGGTTTCCACTGTGGCCGTAAAAAAGCAGGGATTGGACGAGCTGAAACGGCAGCTTGAGGCGATTCTGGCCGCGCCGGACGGCTGTAAGCCAAACGCCCGCGCTTGTGGAAAATGCGCCGACTGCCCCCGTAGCCATTCCGCCAACCCTTGGGTAAGGGCGAAGGAAATCAACCGCCGCGTCAGTACAAAAACCCCATCCAGTCCCGGCTTTTTAGACAGGCTGGGCGATGCCATGCTAAAGCCCTTCCCGGGTGTGCCCATTGCGATTCTTGTGATGGCCGTGACAATTGCCGTGGTGGTTTTTGGGGGACGGGGACTTCGCGCCGTCGCGTTGCTGCCGCTGGTGCGCCAAGTAATTGTGCCGTTTTTTACTAATATTTTCACCGCGCTTCTGCCCGAGGGTGTTTTTCTTAATATACTGGTGGGCGAATTTGGGATTTTTGTAATCAGCTTTGAGTGGATTTTAGCCTTGGTTTTTCCGTACGTGCTGTTATTCTATGTGGCGTTTACGTTTTTGGAGGATACGGGCTTTCTGCCCAGAATTTCTGTGCTTTTTGATAATATCATGCGAAAGCTGGGGGTTCAGGGCGGCTCGCTGATACATATGATTATGGGTTACGGTTGCGCCGTGCCCGCGATTATCGGCACTCGCGCAGCCACCTCTCGCAAGGAGCGTATTGTGATTACCGCCGCCATTTGCTTTGCTATTCCGTGCATTTCGCAGACGGGGGCGTTGGTTACTTTGCTGTCGGCCTATGCGTGGTGGATGTTCCCGGCTATGTTTGCGTTTTCGTTGTTCTTATTTGTGGCGGTTACGCTGGTGGCTGGGATGTTTGTGAAGGGCCGCGTTGCCCCGCTCTTGCTGGAGGTGCCGAATCTTCTGATGCCCAATCCGCGCGCCTACGGGCGCAAGCTGCTTACGCGCATGAAGCATTTTTTGCATGAAGCGGAAATCCCCATGATGGCGGCGGTTCTTATAGCCGCGTTGCTGGCCGAGACGGGTCTGCTGAACAGAATCGCCGTTCACGCTCATGCGATTGTAAGCGGATGGCTGGGCTTGCCCAACGAGGCCGTTATCGCGCTGATTCTGGGTATTGTGCGCCGCGAGATGAGCGTCGCGCCCCTTGTCGCGCTGGATTTGACCGCCTTGCAGGCTTTTATCGGAGGGGCCGTGGCCCTTATGTATATCCCGTGCATATCCGTTTTTGCCATTCTGGCCAAGGAATTTAAAATTAAAATTGCCCTTGCCATCACTGCGGGCACGATTTTCTTGGCCATTTTTGTGGGTGGGCTTATTAATCATGCTGCGCAGCTGTTTGTGTAAGGAGGAAAGTCATAATGTTAATTACCACGATTTCACAAAAAATCGAAAATTGGGCCCTTGGCAGGGAAATTGTTTATAAACTGGTGGCTCAATACTATCATGATGTCATCGAAAAGGAAGTCGTGCTGGCAAATATCACCCGTGACGACCATATTTTGTGCATCGGCGGCGGCATTTGCCCCTTCAGCGCGATTCTTCTGCATCAGACCACAGGCGCGAAAGTTACCGTAATCGACAATAATGACCAATGTGTGCCCAAGGCCAGAAAAATCATCGAGCGTTTGGGAATAGGCGCGTTTGTGAAGGTGCTGTGTCAGGATGGCGGCAGTGCCGGGCTTAATTTCGCAAAATATACCGTGGTTCATTTTGCGTTGCAGGTGTGCCCGATGGAGTGCGTGTTTTCACATGTGGAGAGGCATGTCGCCCCGGGAACAAAGCTTCTGGTGCGCAGACCCAAGGGGAATTTGAAAAAAATTTACAGCGGGCTGAACAACCCCAAGCTACATAGCTGCCCTCTCACCACCCACAAGAAGGCCCGCAATATCGGCAGCACCTTGTTATACGTAAAGCAACCTCCTCCGCAGTCCCTTCCAGGGGCAGCGGTTACATATGAAGCCGCATAAGAAACAGGCGCGGCAAAGGTAATTCTGCGCATTTCAATTTGAATGTACGCTTTTGAAATTGCCTTTGCGCCCGGAACAGTAAAAAGATGAAAGGTATAGCCAATCCATTTCATGGCTAAAATTTCCATATGATAAAACGATAGGGAGAGTTTGCGCATGATAGGAAAAACTGACCGCGTTATTTTATTAAAAGGTGATGCAACAAAATGGTATGACCAAGCGATTTTTATAGTAAACCAAAACACTCCGGCGGGGAAAATGCCCGTGGATTTCGTGGCCGAAGCGGAGAAGATTATTAACAATTACATGACTAGGGAAAAGAAAACGCCCGCTGCCGCGCAAAGCTTTGCCGCCGCGCCGGACTCCACCGCTGCTCCCGCGTTAGCTTCCGCCCCAAAGAAGCCAAAAAGCAGATTCGATTTCGCCCTTAATCTGATGATGATTCTGGCGTGTATCGCAATCATAGTTGTATTTTTGTACGGAATAACAGCTTAGAGTCTTGAAAAGCATAGTAAAATACGGCATAATTTAAAAATCCGATAGGGGGGATTTGACATGACTGCCAGTACAAACCTGCAAGACCCAAATTTATATATAAACCGCGAATTAAGCTGGCTTGAGTTTAACGAGCGCGTTTTGGAAGAGGCTTGGGACAAAAGTAATCCACTGATGGAGCGTCTGAAGTTTCTGGCTATTTCGGCGTCCAACTTGGACGAATTTTTTATGGTGCGGGTGTCTTCGCTGTTGCACAGCGAAAATCTCAGCCCGGATGCCTCGGGTTTGACTCCTGCCGCCCAGCTGGCGGCCATTTCCAGACGGGTTCATGAAATGGTAACGAGGCAGTATTCCTGTTTTACGCGCAGCCTTTTGCCGGCAATGGAAAAGGAAAACATCCGGTTCCTTTCCTATAAAAAGTTAAGCGAAAATCAAAAAGACCACGTGGACAGCTATTTCAGGGATGTTCTTTACCAAGTGCTGACCCCCATGGCCATCGACCAAAGCCGTCCTTTTCCCGCCTTGACCAACCGGACGGTAAATATCTTTATAGAGCTGGCGGCGGACAAACCCGCCGAGGCAAAATACGCCGTAGTGCCTGTGCCTACAGTTGTGCCGCGTATTGTAAAGCTTCCGGCTCAGGCGGACGCGGAAAAATCGTGGGACTATATTTTATTGGAGAACATAATTTTAGCGCATATTGAGGAGCTGTTTTTGGGCAATACCGTTACCCAAACGGCTCTTTTGCGCATCACCCGCAACTCCGACCTGCACATCGACGAAGAGGACGCCGACGACCTTCTGGATGAAATGGCGCGTTCCGTACGCGGACGCCGCTGGGGCGACCCGGTGCGCATCGAGGTGTCCAAGGGCATTGGCAGGCAGGCCGTGAAGCTTTTGGAAAAAGCACTGGAGCTTGACGAGAGCTGCCTCTATGAAATTAACGGCCCTCTGGACTTTACCGCGTGGTTGTCCTTTGCGGCATTGCCGGACTTTGCCCATTTGCGCAATAATCCCATTCCGCCCCGTCCCGCCCCGTCCTTTGTTAATTGCGACAACATGTTTGATGTGATTAAAAAGCGGGACGTTCTTGTGCATCATCCCTACATGTCGTTTGACTGCGTAGTACGCTTCGTACAGGAAGCCGCCGCGGACTCCGGCGTTTTGGCAATAAAAATGACCCTCTACAGGGTCAGCGGGCAATCGCCCATTATAAAAGCCCTAATCCAAGCCGCTGAAAACGGCAAGCAGGTCAGCGTCCTTGTGGAGCTTAAGGCCCGCTTCGACGAGGAGAACAATATCAACTGGGCACGGGTAATGGAAAAATCCGGCGTTCATGTAATCTATGGCCTTATTGGCCTGAAGACCCATTGCAAGGTCTGCCTTGTTGTGCGCCGCGAGGATGACGCCATCCGCCGCTACATGCACCTTGGCACGGGCAATTACAATGAGGCTACCGCAAAATTCTACACCGACGTCGGACTCTTTACCTGCCGGGAAACCCTTGGCCAGGACGCCTCCGTGTTGTTTAATGTCCTGACGGGATATTCCAAAACCACGGATTGGAAGAAGTTCGCCGTTGCCCCTGTAACGCTTCGCCCAACCTTTTTAAGCCTAATCGAACAGGAGCGTAAAAACGCGGCGGACGGCAAAGCTGCCGCCATTACCGCCCGAATGAATTCCCTTTCCGACAAGGAAATGATACAGGCCTTGTACCAAGCCTCTCAGGCCGGTGTAAAAATCCGCCTGCTGGTACGCGGAATCTGCTGCCTGAAACCGGGCATCGAGGGTGTTAGCGACAATATAACCGTTTCAAGCATAGTTGACCGCTACTTGGAGCACAGCCGGATATTCATATTTGAAAACGCGGGCAAACCACGCATTTATCTTTCCAGCGCGGACTGGATGGGGCGTAACCTCGACCGTCGCGTGGAAGTCCTATTCCCCATAGAGGACGAGGTTCTGTGTGGTGAGCTCACATCCATATTGGAAACATCCCTGTCCGACAATATAAAACGCCGAAGCATGAACCCCGACGGAACCTACGGCAAACAAAGCCGCCGCGGCCTGGCGGCAATCCAATCTCAAATAGAGCATCACCGCCATGTGGCCGAAAGCTACGCCGCCGCCACGAAGGAAGTTTTCTCACTGAGAATGTAGAAACAGGCCCTAATTGTAAATTCTAATACCCTCAAATATAACCATGGGCGAGTCGATTACTTCCTGTAGGAAGAGTTCTTTTTCCTCTTCGTTGTAATCTAAAGGCTGGACGACCACGCGGTTTTGCATATGGTCAATCCATACGATGAACCGGCCGAAAATTCTTGGTTGGGATAATCTTCCCCAAGCATATTCCAGCGTTAATAGCCTTTTCATGATATAGTCGAGCGTTTCGCCAAGCTCAGCTATCGTAAATGGAACCATTTGTATATCTACGTTCTCGAAATCCGCCAGAAAGTTTAAAAATATAGCGGCCTCGGCCTCGTGCCTTTCGACAATCATTACGGTGACATACCCGGTATCAAAATCGGGGAGCGCGCCGGCAAAATATGGTGGAATTACATACCGCCCCTCCTCATAGGTGAGCAGAAAAAATTCAATGTCCCGAAGCGTTCTGTTGGCCTGCGTAAAAGTCCGCGCCGCTTCCGCGCCGTAGAAAAATGTAATGCGTTCTTCCCAGAAACGGTCCATCGCTTCCTGGTCCATGTGGTGGAAGTAGGCACTGAATAAAAATTCCGGCGGTTCCGGCGGCTCGGCGCGTTCATATGTCTCAAACCGAAAGGCACTTACCCCCGGAACACCCTGCATCAAAACCGTCCAATCCTCCACGGGCGCGATTCTTTGTGACCTCTCCCGCCCGGAATCCCCGGAGTACCTGAAAGCACCACATCCCACCAGCAAGGACATTCCCACGACAAAAACCATACATAGTAGTTTTCTCATATCAAACCTCGCTTCAACTGGTTATGCGTTTTTTATAGCCTTCTTCATACACAGAGGTGTATTGCATTGCACGAAACAGACGCGCTTTTGCACCTCAAGATATACAGTGTTGCCGCAAAGCGGACACCTTACGCGAGTGTCAATAAACAAATTTGGTGTATCCTCAAGCTTTTGAAAATATTTTTCCTCTTTCAGCTTATGCAACACTGAAGCGAACTGAGCTTCACTTGCTCTTCTTCGTTTGACATGTTCCATTTTACAGACCTCTCTTGCCGCTTAATTCTATGCTATTGTACAATAAAATAAAATTTCGTTCAAATAATTCGAGGTGGCTTGTGGAAAAAATTGCATCGCTGGGCGCACCGCACTGAAAGCAAAAAAATGCGCCCTCAGTGAGCGCATTTTTTTATTAAAATTTTTAAGTGAGCCCTAGTCGTTTACGCGCAACGGATTAACCTTTACGCCGGGGCCCATGGTGCTGGCCAAAACAACACTTTTGAGGTAAGTGCCCTTTGCGGCGGAGGGTTTTGCTTTGATTACGGCGGCCATAAGGGTTTGGAAATTTTCGGTCAGCTTTTCAGTGCCGAAGGAAACCTTTCCGATGGGAACGTGTATAATGTTGGTTTTGTCCAAGCGGTATTCGATTTTACCGGCCTTGATGTCGGCGATTGCCTTGGATACATCGGCGGTGACGGTGCCGGCCTTGGGGTTGGGCATGAGGCCTTTGGGGCCCAGAACGCGACCGATTTTACCGACCACGGCCATCATGTCCGGGGTGGCTACAACTACGTCGAATTCGAACCAGTTTTCGGACTGGATTTTGGTCACAAGTTCTTCCGCGCCAACGAAGTCCGCGCCGGCTTTTTCGGCTTCAATGGCCTTGTCGCCTTTGGCGAAAACAAGCACGCGAACCTCGCGGCCTGTTCCGTGGGGAAGCACAACCGCACCGCGAACCTGTTGGTCTGCGTGGCGGGAGTCTACGCCCAAGCGGATATGGGCTTCCACCATGGAGTCAAACTTTGTGATGCTGGTTTTTTGCACCAAGTCCATGGCTTCTTGAACATCGTATAATTTTTGAGCCTCTACCAATTTGGCGGCTTCGATATATTTTTTTCCACGTTTCATATTCCGCACCTCCTAGTCTTCCACGACAATGCCCATGCTTCGAGCCGTCCCGGCTATCATACGCATTGCCGCGTCAACGTCGGCGGCGTTGAGGTCTACCATTTTAAGCTCGGCGATTTTTTGCACTTCCGACTTGGCAATGGTGGCTACCTTAACCCCGGGCCCGGGTGTTCCGGTGGCCTTGTCCAGCTTGCACGCCTTTTTCAAAAGAACAGCGGCCGGAGGGGTTTTTGTGATAAAGGAAAAACTTTTGTCCGCGTAAACGGTAACTACCACCGGGATAATCATTCCGGCTTCGTTTTTGGTGCGCTCGTTGAATTCCTTACAGAAGCCCATCATGTTAAGCCCGTGCTGGCCGAGGGCCGGCCCTACCGGGGGGGCTGGGGTTGCCTTTCCGGCCTCAATCTGCAATTTTACATAGGCCGTGATTTTTTTTGCCATTTACTTTCCTCCTGTGTGGTATTGGCGGGTACGATGACCCTCCCACTTTATTAAACGCACTCGCAGCCAATCCGGCTTTGAGATGTGCATTTCGCTTGTTTTTGTATTCCAGCGGTGTTACATGCGCTGGAGTACATGATAATCCACTTCCACTTGAGTTTCCCGCCCGAAAACGCTTAAGGAAATCGAGACGGTTTTCTTTTGGTGGTTGATATCCCTTACATTGCCCACAGAGCCTTCAAAGGGTCCCGTGATAATGCGCACCAGCTCGCCGATATCAAGGTCGAGCTCAAAATCGGGCACTTCGATGCCCATAGTGATGATTTCCTCGTCGGTCAGGGGCACGGGCTTTGATGCCGGCCCTACAAAGCTTGTGACGCCGCGGGTGTTACGCACAACGTACCAAGTGTCGTCTGTTATTATCATTTTCAATAAAACATAACCCGGGTAAATTTTGCGTTGGACGGATTTCTTCTGGCCGTTTTTAATTTCTATCATTTCTTGAACGGGAACTACTATTTGGTCAAAAAATTCGTGCATTCCGCGGTTCTCAATGATTTTTTCGAGATTGGCCTTTACCTTGTTTTCATACCCCGAATAAGTATGAACAACATACCATTTGGATTCTTCCGGCATAGGGCCTCCTTAGTTTACCAAACTTACAAACCAGCCGAACACCACACCGAATGCACCGTCCGCTATCGCGATGTACGCACCGAACAGCAACGACACTGCGATTACCGTAACAGTGTGCTTAATCATCGTTTGGCGCGACGGCCACACGATTTTGCGAAACTCCGCACGGTAGGTCTGATACACGCCTCTTACGACATTGTCTCCGCCCTCGGCGGTTTTTTTGGGTTTATTTTCGTCCATGTTAAGTCCCCTTTATTTCGTTTCGCGGTGGGCGGTGTGCTTATTGCAAAAACGGCAGTATTTCTTGGTTTCCATACGGTCAGGATGGTTCTTTTTTTCCTTTGTAGTATTGTAGTTGCGTTGCTTACAGTCTTGACATGCCAAGGTAATTTTAGTACGCATGGGTATCCCTCTTTCCAGTTTTGCTTCGCATTAAAAAACACCTCCACGGGTGTCCAAACGGATATTAGCACGCTTCTTAGAATATGTCAAATTTTTGTTGCTTGTTTCTTCTTATGGTGGTTAAATATGGACATAGGTTTTTAAAGGGGAATGCGCATGAAGCAGAGGTTGATTGCAGACTTTGAAAAAGCTTTTGGCAAAAAGCCCGACAGATTTTTTTTCGCGCCCGGGCGGGTCAATTTGATTGGCGAGCATATTGACTATAACGGGGGACTCGTATTCCCCTGCGCGTTGGATTTGGGCACATATGCGGCCGTCCGGCGGCGTGACGATGACGTAATACGCCTGGCATCAGGTAACTTCGAGCAGGCCGTCACAGTGAGCGTTGACAGCTTGGCTTATGATTCCTCTCACGGATGGACGAATTATCCAAAGGGTGTGGCCGTTTGCTTTGGCATAACCGCCGGATTTGATTTTTACATTTTAGGCGACCTGCCCAACGGCGCGGGATTATCGTCCTCGGCCAGTGCTTCTATGGTTACGGCTGTCGCGCTGAATTCTGCTTTCGGACTGGGAAAAAGCCCGGTAGAGCTGGCGAAGCTATGCCAAAGGGCTGAGTTTTACAATGGCGTAAACTGCGGAATAATGGACCAATTCGCCTCCGCGATGGGCAAGCGCGACCACGGAATTTTACTGGATTGCAACACGCTGGAATATTCCCATGTGCCGCTTAATCTCGGCGATTTCCGAATCGTAATCACCAACACAAACAAACGGCGCGGTCTGGCCGATTCCAAATACAACGAACGCCGTGCCGAATGCGAGGAAGCCTTAGCGGACTTGAAAAAAGCATGTGATTTAACCGTCCTGTGTGACCTCACGCCGGAGGGATTTGACAAGTATGAAACCGCGATTTGCAATGAAATTCCCCGCAAACGTGCCAAACACGCCGTTTACGAAAACGCCCGCACAAAAGCTGCTGCCGAGGCAATCCAGGCCGGAAAATGGCAGGAATTCGCCGCCGCACTGAACAGCTCCCATGACTCCTTACGGGATTTATACGAAGTTTCTTGCGATGAGCTGGACTCGCTGGTTAATGCCGCCCGCGAATACGGTTCACACCAGCCCGGTGCGGTTTTGGGCAGCCGCATGACAGGCGCGGGTTTTGGCGGTTGCACGGTCAGTGTCGTTCATAAGGACCATACAGACAAATTCGCCACATTCGTTGGCGAAAAATATCATCACGAAGCCGGACTAACCGCCGATTTCTATGTAGCCCAGCCCGGCGACGGCGCAAGGGAAGTATAAACACTTGAGGGAGGATATTTAAATGAAGAAAATCGTTACATTCGGCGAAATCATGCTGCGGCTTGCGCCGGCCGGATACGAGAGGTTTACCCAATGCAATGAGCTTGGCGCGACCTTCGGCGGCGGCGAGGCCAACGTGGCCGTTTCGCTGGCAAACTATGGCCTTGATGCGGCCTTTGTAACAAAGCTGCCAAAGCACGAAATAGGTCAAAGCGCGGTGAATTCTTTGCGACGTTTTGGCGTTGACACCGGCAAAATTAAACGCGGCGGCGACCGGGTGGGTATCTATTTTCTGGAAAAAGGTTCGAATCAACGCGCCTCAAAGGTTATCTACGACCGCGCCTATTCCGCCATCGCTACGGCCCAGCCGAGCGACTTCGACTGGAATGCAACCCTTGACGGCGCGGACTGGTTCCATTTTACGGGAATAACGCCCGCTTTGGGCCAAACCGTGGCGGACATCTGCCTGGACGCGCTGAAAGTCTGCAAAGAAAAAGGCATCACCACCAGCTGCGATTTGAACTATCGCAAAAACCTGTGGACGAAGGCTGAGGCCAAGGAAACCATGACCAAGCTCATGCCCTATGTAAACCTGTGCATCGCTAACGAGGAAGACGCCTCCGACGTTTTTGGCATCACCTCCGACGGTACGGACGTGACCTCCGGCCATCTGAATCACGACGGCTATATTTCCGTCGCTCATCAGCTTGTGGAAAAATTCGGATTTAAGCACGTGGCCATTACTTTGCGCGAGTCCCACTCAGCCAATCATAATAGCTGGTCTGCCATGCTCTATGACGGCAAGGATGCAATTTTCTCCCGCAAATACGAAATCAAAAGCATCGTTGACCGCGTGGGCGGCGGCGACAGCTTTGGAGGCGGGCTGATTTACGGCTTCCTTTCCGGCAAGGACCAACAGGGCGCGCTGGAATTTGCCGTGGCCGCATCCTGTCTCAAGCACACAATCGAAGGCGATTTTAACCTGGTAAGCGTAGCCGAAGTCACAAACCTGCTTGGCGGCGACGGCAGCGGAAGGGTACAAAGATAATAAAGGAGGAATTTTGTGAAGGAAATGATTCAATCCGCAATGGAGTACGCAAAGTCCCTGGGCGCGGGCTTTTGCGATTTGCGGTACAAGGATATCCACATTGAGGATATTGAGGTGGAAAATTCCACGCTGGTAAAGGCCGAGAAGAAGCGCAGTTTAGGTTACGGGGTGCGCGTGTACGTGGATGGCGCGATGGGATTTGCGGCGTCCAGCGACCCGACGCAAATGAACACAGTTGTCAAACAGGCTTATGAAATTGCCCGGGCCAGCCTGACCTTGCTGGCCGAAAAGGCAAAGCTTGATAAAAAAGAGGCGGTACAGGCTACTTATGCGACTCCCGTGAAGAAGTGCCCCTTCGGGATGCCCTTTGAGGAAAAACTTGCACTTTTGATGGAATGCGACAAGAACATGAACGCGACAGAGGGTGTGAAGCGCACTTGCTCATATTTATTCTTCCGCGAGGACGATGTAATTTTTGCGGACACCGACGGCTCGTATATCGACCAAAGCTTTCTGCAATCTGGCGCGTACATTGGGGCTACGGCCTTTTCCGACGAAGATATGCAAGAGCGCAGCTTTATTGATATTCAGCGGGCGGGGTACGAGGCCATTTTAGACATGAACTTAGCCGAACGGGCAAAAACCATCGGCAAAGAAGCCGTGGAGCTGTTAAAGGCTGAGGACTGCCCAAGCGGCGAGTTTGATATTATTTTGACTCCGCGCCAAATGTTTTTGCAGATTCACGAAAGCGTAGGCCATCCCACGGAGCTTGACCGGATTCTGGGAAGCGAGGCGGCATACGCGGGGCGTTCCTTCGTAGAAACGGAGAATTTAACCAGCAAGCCACTGACCTATGGCTCGGAGCATGTAACAATTGTAGCCGACGCCACATGCCCGCAGGGGCTGGGAACCTTTGCCTACGACGACGAGGGCACACCCGGGCAAAATGTCACACTTATTGACAAGGGCAAATTTGTCGGGCTGCAAACTTCCAGGGACAATGCACCCAAAATCGGGCAAAATTCCGGCGGTGCGGGGCTTTCCGATGGCTGGAGAAATCTGCCTATCGTGCGCATGACAAATATTAATTTGCTGCCCGGGCAGTTCACGCTGGACGAACTGATTTCCGGCATCGAATACGGTTTTATTTTTGACGAAAACAAAAGCTGGAGCATCGACGACCTGCGGATTAATTTTCAATTTGCCTGCGAAATGGCGCGGGAAATCAAAAATGGCAAGCTGACGGGCCGCGTGTTTAAAAACCCCATTTACGCCGGAAAAACAACGGAGTTTTGGGGCAACTGCGACGGCACCGCCAATAAGGATTTCTGGGAGCTTGTCGGTGTGCCCAACTGCGGCAAAGGCCAGCCCATGCAGGTCATGCGCGTAAGCCATGGCTCATCGCCCACCCGGTTTAGAAAAGTGAAAGTAGGTGTTTCTGATGTTAAATAAAGAAGCGGCCAGAAGCATTTTGGATAAAACAATGGCGCAAGTAGGCCACTACGCGACGGCGGTGCTTTCCGCAACCGAGCAGAATACCACGCGCTTCGCCAACTCGGAAATCAGCCAGAATGTGGCCATCACCGACATGAACCTCTCGCTGACTGTTTATGACGGCAAAAAATCCGCCACCTGCTCAACCAACGTTGTCACTGACGACGGCTTGAAGGAGCTGGCTAAGGACGCGGAAAATTTATTAAAATATGTACCAGAGGGCGAGTTCGAGGCGTTTCCCTTCTCAGATGAACCCGTGCAAGAAAGCTCAAGTGACGGAAGTCTGTTAAAAGCATTCGGAGTAGCGGAGCGGGCAAAATTCGTAAAAGACGGCGTCGCTTTTATTGAGCCGGGTTACACCGCCGCCGGTGCGTTGAATTTTAACAGAAATGTTCTGGCTGTGGGTGACAGCAAAAAGGGCTTCCGCTATTCCGCCTATGACTATGTCAATTTTAATACAGTCGTCACTCACGAGGATGGCACGGCCGGAGGCCGCGAATGCTGTTCATACACCGCCCCGCCGGATATTTTGGGTTGCTTTAAAAATGCCCAAGCCACTGCCAAGGCCGCCCGAAACGCCGTCAGTCCCGAGCTGGGCGCGCGCACAGTTGTACTTTCGCCGCTGGCTTTTGCGGATTTAATGGGCTTCGTGTGCTACATGCTCGACGCCAAGGAGGTCGAGGACGGCGCGAGCTTTGCAATGGGCAAACTCGGCCAAAAAGTTTTTGGGGAAAATCTTACCGTTCGTGACGATGCAAACCATCCCGGTCTACGCCCGCTGCCCTTCGATACAGAGGGCAACCCTCGCCGCACACTTACGCTAATCGACAAAGGTGTTGTCGCCTCTTATCTTTATGACAACGCAACGGCCGCCAGGCAAAATGTCAAATCCACCGGCCATGCCAGCATCTGGGGTCAGGGGGGCTTCCCCGCCAATATCGTCATTGACGGCGGCGGCCAATCCATGGAGGAAATCATAGCCTCCACCGAAAAGGGCATATATATTAACGAATTCCACTATACAAACTTTGTAAACGCCCGCAGTTTACAAATTACCGGGCTTACCCGCAACGGCGCGTTCCTCATCGAAAATGGGAAGCTGACCACGCCAATGGCAACCGTCCGCTTCACCGAAAGCATGTTGGACGCCCTGCGCAACATAACCGCCGTTTCCAACCACCGCGAGCTAATTGGAACATGGGGAGGGGCGGCCCTTGTGCCCGGCGTAAGAATCGAGAACTTTCATTTTACAAGCAAGCCCTAGTGTTTGATTGAAGTTATAACTCAATCTCCATCCCCTCACGGGCAAGCAGAAAATGCTCGCCACCGGGGTACCGCTTTAGGTCATCCAGTTCTGTATCGCTATAAGATGAATCAAAATGTGTAAGCAAAATTTGCTTGCATCCGCTGTCCGTTTGAAGCTTAACAGCTTCCTTTATGGTGGAATGCCCCCATCCCATTCGGGACTGATAGTGCTCGGGAAAATAGCACGCATCAAATATCACTAAATCCGCATTACGGCAGTAATCCGTGAGTAAGATATAGGTCTTTTCATCCATTAACGACAGCTCGTTGTCCAACAGATAAACCAATGTCTTATTTCCGTCTGTTATATGAAAAGATGCCGTGATGTCCGAGTGCATCGCAACAAAGGGCAAAATGTTGAACATACCCAAGGCAAAAAATTTATTAGGATGCAAAGGCACGCATTCGGCACATGAAGCGGTATCCATTGGCACAGGCCAGTACGGTGGCTTAAACGCGCCAAATATTTGCTCGTGCAAGGGCCTCGGGCCACGTTCATATGTGAAAATCCTCGCTCCCCCATCCGGCTTGCAAACCGGGCCGAAGGTTGTAAGCCCGATGGTATGGTCTAAATGCAAATGGCTGAGCAGAATATCCGGCTTAAAATCCCTGTCTTTACATTCGGCTTCAAGCTGTTTAATGCCGGAACCGGCATCCAATATAAGGGTCTGCCCATCAGCTTCTATACCCATACAGCTGGTATTACTGCCATACCGGTTATGGGTGGCGGTGGCTGAAGACATTGAGCCGCGGCAACCGTAAATTTTTAATTTCATGTCGTATTCCCCCCTGCAATTTTATGATACACCGGCACTACAAAAAAACGGCGAAAGTGACAAAAATGTCACTCTCGCCCTGTTTTTTGAAAAAATTTATGACTTCTCGAAAATGTACCCCTCACCCCTTGACCAGCCGATAGACCAGCCGCAGCCTTCAATTTTCATCCGCAGACGCTTAATGGCACTCCTTAGAGCCGTGCTGTCGTTCCCCATTGGCGCGTTCCATGCCTTTTGATAGAGATTCTCCGCGCTGATAAACTGCCTTTCGTTTTGAATGAAAATAAGCAGCAATGCATATTCTTTTTTTGCCAGCAGTAAGTCCTCCCCGTCAAGCTTTGCCGTTCCTGCCGCAATGTCAATGGACAGCCTGCCTTTGTTTATGGCTTCGGGAAACATCGTGCTACGCCGGATAAGTGCCTCCACCCTCGCAATCAATACATCAAAGTCGTACGGCTTGGTCAGGTAGTCGTCGCCGCCCGCCCTCAGCCCGCGCAAAATATCCTCTTGCGCCGCCAAGCCTGTCAAAAGCAGAATCGGTATGGCTGCATTTTTGCTTTGTCTGATTTCCTTCATAAAGCCCAGGCCGCATCCGTCCGGCATCATAATATCAAGAATAATCACATCAACCTCATGCTTGCTTAAAAAGCAACGGGCGTCCGCAAGAGTAGTTGCGCAAGCAGTTTCAAAGCCCATTCGAGTAAATTTTTGAACATTGCCCGCCATTATTTTTTTATTGTCATCAACCAATAAAACTTTTTTATTTGCCACTTTGGTTAAACCGTCCCTTCTCCAAACTGTCCCCCGTAATCGGGTAACGAGATATATACAGATGTTCCCTTGTCCGGCTCGCTTTTAATCCAAATTTTGCCGCCGTGAGATTCAACAATCATTTTGCAAAGATAAAGCCCGTAACCCGTCCCCTGGCCATCCGTAACGCCACGCTCAAACACGCGAGGCAGCAAATCGGCCGGAATGCCTGTGCCGTTGTCGCTGACCGTAATGACAATTGCTTCTTTGCTTCGCTCGGCTTTAATTTTTATCGTATCGTTTTTGCTGTGTTTATCTGCATTCTGAATAAGGTTTACCAATGTTTGGTAGAGCAGGTCGGCATCCCCAAAAATAATAAGCCCGGCCTCCGCCGCAATCTCCAAAATATTTCCCCGTTCCTGAATATGGACTTGAAGCGTATTGGCTGTGGAGTGCAAAATCTCTGAAATGTTAAGCCTGCGCCTTTCAATGGCCTCACTGCTGGATGCCAGTGTCAGCATTCCGCCTACCATGCGAGATAAGCGCATAATTTCGTGTTGCGTATCCTTAAGCAGCTCTGTTGCTTCCGGGTCTATGGCGTCATCCTCCATATCGTTTAGCATGTCGATTACATTTTGAACATTTACCGAAACAATTGTAAGGGGAGTGCGCATTTCATGGGAAGAATTGGCCAAAAATTGCGTTTTGGACAGGTTCAATCCCGCAAGCATGGTATTTTGCTCATCCAGCTTACGCTGCTGTCGTTTGTACGTACGAAGATGCAAAATAAACACAATGCTTATAGCCAAGCTTACGAAGGCCATGCTGATTATAGCATCAAACATATGGTTAAACTCTGAGGGCATTGGGATAACGCTTGCCGGATTAATATACGCATACACACAGATTCCGGCAAAAATCAGCAGCTGAAGGACCATCATAAACCAGCCCAGCTTTCCTTCCAATACATATGCGGTAAAAACTATGGCAAAAACAAAATTCAGGATTTTGCTGCCGCTAAGGCCTCCCATAGTAAAAAACAGATATGGGAAGTATCCGAGAAAAATTACAACTATGGTCACGATGCAGGCAATTTTATAATATCCGGTAACAGCAAGGAATATAAGCATACCTAAAGAAAACACGACAATGCCGAATCCAATTGCCGAGCCCAGTGCTTCCCCCGCATTAATGGCATTTGCCGAACCCATTATTATTCCCGCTAACACACCCGTGACTGCCAGCATGTTCAGCATTTTTTCACGGAAGCCGATATCGGAGCCAAAAAAAGACTTATAGATGCGAAGCAGGGTTGTTTTCATGTACTGCACCTCGTTTACATATTCAACTTTGCCAAATCCAATAAGTGTAATACAGCGGATGTGCTTTTGCAATAAGGAATTCAATGGCTGTCACGTGAGTCTAATTTGGGGTGTGCGGCGGTTGGGTGTGGCACTCAGATGTGGATTGCGGAATGACTGCGAAGCCAAGCGGTGCATTACAGCGGTCAGAAAAACGAGCGTTCGCAACGGCGTTAGCCGTTAGGCGAATGCCGATTTTCACCGATGTACCAACCGCGTGAAGGCGTAGCTAGAGTGAAGCAACCACATCTGAGTGCC
>Ga0209755_10002802_pt1 | contig 23017 bp, 16 predicted proteins | sample TergutCo191P1_FD_187301 | JGI IMG/M metagenome (GOLD analysis project Ga0209755, IMG submission 187301) | Cornitermes sp. P1 segment gut microbial communities from Petit-Saut dam, French Guiana - Co191P1 (SPAdes) (version 2) | ecosystem: Host-associated > Arthropoda: Insects > Digestive system... | reverse complement strand
CGGGCTTCCCCCCCTGGGGGAAGAAAATATGAGGGTTTTGCTACGCAAAACCCGCCTCAACGCCTCAAAGGGGGGGGACGGCCTACGGCCGCAAGGTACAAAAAAATGCAAACATCCATGTTTGCATTTTTTTGAACGGGCGGCATCCATGCCGCCCTCGGCCCCTCCAATACGCCACCAAGCGGGCCGTGATTTGCCCGCCCGGGCTTTTCTCAACCTACAAATATGCGGGTTGTCGCCCCACGGCTCCGACGGCATTTTCTCTTGCGCTGGTTCTGGCCCCACCACCCCTGCGGGGTGGCCTGACATTTTCCGCACAACACTAAAAAAATCTCCCCCACCCCGAGGCCATCATCCCAACCCAAGGCCGCCAGCCCTGCGGGCAGACGGCCACCCCGAGGCCATCACCCCACCCCAAGGCCGCCAGCCCTACGGGCAGACGGCCACCCCGAGGCCATTACCCCAACCCAAAGGCCGCCAGCCTGCGGCAGACGGCCACCCAAGGCTCACCCCCACCGCCGAGGGCAGACTGCCTACGGCAGACAGCCCTCCCTGAAGGCCGCTCCCCAACCTCCCCCGCGGAGCGGGTACTTGCCGAGCAATCCCGCCTTTGCAGCTTGTGTCGCTTGATGTCGCATATCACCCCAAGTTCAGGAACCCCAAGGCTAGCATTGGTAACAAAAGTCTTATCGCCGCTTTGCCCCGAAACAGGAACCGCCCACGGTATTATCTGAAAAACACGAACCAGAAAACAGGCGACACTTGTATCGGACAGTATCCCGATGCCGACAGCCATTGCCGTAACTTTGATGAATCACTGACAATAAGCATCGTTCCTCATTCTTTATATCCTTTCTCTATATATTCTTTCCTGTTTTTTTATGTCATAAAAGTCATAAAATAAAAATAAGAAGAATGGGATACGCAGTGATAACTTATGCGTAATCAAGCATACTCCCGATGATGACAACCAAGCCACCATCTGGTTGCATTTTTCGGTCATTGATGACAGGCCCTGTCGTCATGGATTTTATTCAAGCGGGGGGAGCGTGCGTCCCTTATTTTTGCCAATTTTTGTAATATCGAAATTTTGTTTTTGACAAGCCAATTTTTTTGTTTAAAAGACTCGCATATACAACAACAAAAAAGCCTTCTCCCGCATACTTAACAATACACAGGAGAAGGCGGATTTTAACTTTCCATGCTTCCTTTGCCGACCCTATAAGGGGCGCACGGGGGAAAACAGAGACAGCCTACACCTGCAAGGCCAACCCCGACCAGAAACGGGCTTCCGCAGTCCTGCCCTGTTGGTAGCCCATCTCCTTAAGCCGCAACGAGAAAAACCGCTCGCTGACGGCGTGCTCGTTGTTGTCGTCACACCAGCCGGCGTAAGCCTTGAACAGTTCCCTGATCCGTACCGTCGCCCCCTCCCTGACCGCGCAGCACTCTTTCAGGAAGTTGCCTATCACGTCCATTTCCCCGCGGTATTCGTTCGTGGCGTTTAAAACTGCCGCCGGAGCGGAAAGCCCCTCCCGCTTCCACCGGGCGGTGCCTTCCAAAAGCCAGTTGAGAATACCGCTCGCCTCGGCCCTCAATTTTTCCTCAAGCCGCCTGTCCTGCCTTTCCTCGGGTATCCGCGTGGTAAACGGTATCAGCTTGATCCGCCGCCATATCCCGTAATCGGTTCCCTTAATCACCGGCTTGTGGTTCGTCGCCATGAAAATCTTGAAAGTCGGCACGAAGTTGAAGAACTCGCCGTACAGAAAGCGCGCCGTCATCTGGTCGTTTCCGGTGATTTTCTTGATCAGCGGCTCCGAAAGCCGCCGCCCCTGCTCCGCCTCCGTGGTCGTCACAAACCGCGTGCCCCGCAGCCGCGCTATGTCATTTGAGATCTGGTCCCCGGTTTTCCTCATGAACGTTTCCGTCGGCGTCGCCGTTCTGTAATCGCCAAGTATGTGCAGTATGGTGTTGAGGAACGTCGTCTTGCCGTTCGCCCCGCTGCCGAACAGGATGAATGGTCTGTTCCTCCGTATTCCCGGTAACCGCCCACCCAGAGGCGGTCTGCAGAAAGTTAATAACCTCCGCCTTGTAGTCCATGATTTCGCGGATGAACTGCTTCCACAATGGGCAGTCGGCCTGCGGATCGTAATTGACGTTGGCGATTTTCGTGATCATGTCCTCCTGCCTGTGGCCGGCGAACTCCCCAGTCAATACGTTGAGCGTCCCGTTTCGCACGTTCAGAAGCCAGGGGTTGGAATCAAGCTGTTCGCTCGTGATGTTCAAGCCCTTGACCCACGCCGCGGCCTTCACTGCCGATTCCCGCCGCCTGACACTTTCGCTTATCATGGCGAACTTTTCGATCTCGATGCGTTCCCGATAGTCATTGGTTTTCGCCAGATCGTCATAGATGTTGCGGACGGTTTTCAGGTTTTTCTCGTGTATCAAAGCCCCGCCCTCGTCCGTCTTCCAGTGCGTCCCGTCCCAGACCAGCCATTTTTTCCATGCGGTGTTGTACCGTATGTCCTTTCCGTGCTCGCGAACAAGCCGCGAGGCGTTGGTCGAGTCGGTGAACTGGACGTTGCCGCGTTTCAGTTCCATGATCCGCAGATAGATGCCCTCATCCCCAATTTGTTCTCTCATAAGAACCTCCACAGAGTATATTATTGCGGTTATTGTTACCTGTCATTTGTCATATGTTGTCTGGGTAAAGTGTGCAAATTCTTGGGAGAGGGATTGGTGTTTGCGAATTTGCAGCTTATATGTCTGTGTCATCGCTTATCTTCCTTGTCCCCACAACGGAAATGCAGTCCATACTTGCCAGATCGGGGTTCCCCTGGTAACAAAAAAGGTCAATGGGGTGCTTGGCGTGAAACGGTCATGGGCAAAACTTGTTGCAACCACCCCAGAATAGGGCACAGGACGCTTGTAGAGAGGCGTAGAGGCATGCCTCTTCCTTAATACAACAAGTTTTGCCCACTACCCGTGAAACAGCCTGCCAGGGAACAGGAGGCTTTCCTTCAGTAACAGAAAGAAAGGAGGGAAGAGTGGATCTTTCCGTCGATGAACACCTTTATCGCACTTTTTCGGTGGCTGAAATCGCCGAAAACGTCCAAGGTGATCTCGTTCAACACTTCCAATGGCAGATTGGGCCGCATCGAGAGGAATTCATAGGCCAGCATCTCGCCGTAAGGCGGATGATCCTAAAGCTACAAGCTGGTTAGCTTGTTCCGCCTAACCCACGTTAACTTGAACGTCAAACCCAAGCAACATATTCCCGTCTGCCCGATATTCCGCTTTCACGCTCCAAGAGCTAGAAATCAGAATCGTAAAAAAACAGGGATGTTTTTTACATATAATTCATAAGGAGGCAGAAAAGGCATGACTCTTGCTAAGCAGAGAAAAATTCTTCGCCCACGAGGTGAAGAACGAGAAAAGGGGGTGAGCAGCAGATGTGGACTCACAGCACAACCTCACCTGTCAAACACAAGCTTTTTGCATTCAAATGCAGATAAGGAGAACAAAGATGATGTATTCACTTATGGAGAAACTATTTCGGTACCCGTTGACAAAACTCTATGCCCTAAAAAAAATTCCTGGGCTGGGCAACCTGTTTTTAGTGGCTATAGGGTCATTGATTATGTCCATAGGGATCAGCGCGTTTCTGTTGAACGAAAACAGCAATCTTGTGGTCGGCGTAGGCGGCCTAAGCAGAATTATCGAGAAAAGCCTAGGCGACGGCGAAACGGCAGGATGGATAAGAGAGCTTTTTAGGCTTGAAGGCCAAGAAAGTATCTTTTTTCTGCCATACTGGGCCTTGTCGGTAACAATACTCTTAATCGGCGGCCTCAAGAAAAAGGAAAAGGAAGTATTCATACTGAAGTCCTTCGTCGGTGTAACGATGGTGTCATTTGTCTTTTTCCCCATCTTTCGGCACTTTGGCTTTGACAGTTGGGCTCTTCCCTTACCTGAATCAATAAGCTGGATTTCGTTGCCATTTTACGCGATAGTCGGCGCACTTTTGTTAGCGCTGGGCATTTCCATAACGATCTCGGCAGGGGGGAGTACATGCGGGCCAGACCTAATCGCCGTTCTTGCAGGAGAGCATGCGCAGGAAAAGTTCCAGAGCAAATTCGGCAGGGAAAAAAGCGATGAGATTAAAAGGCGCGTAATGAGAACGACGATGCGCATTTTCGATGCGTCGGTTCTGATTTTGGGCATATTAGTGATACGTCCTGACAATGCGGTTCTGTATGCCGTATCGGTGTGCCTGACGATTCTTGTGCTGTCCTCTGTTGTAGTTTCCATTGAGAAACTAAGCCAGGATATCCTGCGAAAGCCCAACACGAAGGAGCATGACATGGGGGATCCGGCATGGGAGATTGCGGAAGGCTTTAACAATATCGGCGTACCAACGCTCGCAAATCCCAACATTTCCGACATAACTGGCGACAATAGCATTGGCGTTGAAAATGCATTGGCCAGCAGCCTGCCCAATGAAAATTCTGGCGAAAGCCACAACCATCTTACTGTATAAGGAGTTAAAGTTATGAGCAATGCGTTTAAAGAACTGGAAAGGCGTGGATTTATCCAGCAGCTAAGCCACCCGGAAGAAATCGAGCACCTCTTTGCGACAGAGAAGGTGACATGCTATGTCGGCATCGACCCAACAGCAAGCAGTCTTCATGTAGGTCACCTATTGCCCCTCATGATGATGATGCACCTGCAAAAAGCCGGCCATCGCCCTTTGATAATTGTCGGCGGCGGCACGGTGATGGTCGGGGATCCAAGCGGAAAAACGGAAATGCGCGGCATGATGAGTACGGGGGCTATCGACGAAAACAAAAAGAGCATCAATGCGCAAATCAGCAGGCTGCTGGATTTCGGCGACGGGAAAGCCCTGATGCTGGACAACGCGGACTGGCTGTTGTCCCTAAATTACATCGATTTCCTGCGAGAGATAGGGTCGCAGTTTTCGGTGAACCGCATGCTGCAGGCGGAGGCGTACCGGGCGCGCATGGAACGCCCTGATGTCGGCCTAAATTTCATCGAGCTGAACTATATGATTATGCAGAGCTTCGACTTCCTGGTCCTCAAACGCCAGTATGGATGCAAAGTGCAGATTGGCGGCGACGACCAATGGTCAAACATCCTTAGCGGGGCGGACTTGATAAGGCGAATCGACCAAGACAAGGCTTATGCCATGACAATGCCGTTGTTGGTTACCAGAGACGGCATGAAAATGGGCAAAACGGTAGCCGGGGCGGTCTGGCTCGACCCTGAAATGACAAGCCCATACGAATTCTACCAGTTCTGGCGGAACACCCATGATGGGGATGTCAGGCGCTTTTTGGCATTGTACACTTTGTTGCCCATGGAGGAGGTGGATCGATTGAGCGGACTTAAGGGCAGCGCCCTCAACGAATCCAAGAAGGTGCTTGCCTTTGAAATTACGAGACTGATCCACGGGGAATCTGCCGCTAGGGAAGCCGCCGATTCCGCACAAGCCCTTTTTGGCGGCGGAGGCGATGATAGCATGATGCCCACGACGCTTATCGACAAGGAGAGCATTCAAAATGGGCTGCCCGTCATCGACGCCTTGGTATTGAGCGGCTTGTGCGCAACGAAATCCGATGCCAGGCGGTTGATACAGCAAAATGGCCTTTCTGTCAATGACGTGAAGGTAAAGGATCCCAACCTCAAGCTTCTTCCTGACGACCTTCTTGGCGGAAAGATCGTGCTGAAGAGAGGAAAAAAAGACTTTCACGCTTTGAAGGTGGGTTAAAGTGGGTTGTCGCAGTGGGCGGTGGGCATGAACAAGCTATTGCTGGCAACATATATGGCTAGGCATGGCTTTTCCGGGAAGCTCCTGATTGACGGGGATTTGCAGGATAATTGCATGCTGATCCGGTTTCTGTTCGACAAGCCGGAAATAGTCCATCCGCTTATTGTTAGGATTAGGGTACGGAGTTTGCTAGCGGTGAAAAGACAGTCGGGGAGGCATGCAAAACGAGTCGTGAAAGAGTTCGTTTACGCATGCAATATCCCCGACTTAAACAATCCCGTCATGAAAAGCCGGCTGATATACCCTGATTACCTGCTGGGGGAAAACAAGGTCTGGGTTATAGGCGTTGAATCTCAGGTATCGTGCGATTTCTGCCTGACTCGCCCTATTGACGTTTTAAATGGAAAATGATAGTTTCTATTAGAAGGCGGTTGTATTATTAATGCTTGAGTCTAACAAAACCCTGAAAACACCCTGGTCTTTGCTTTTAAATGTCTACCATTTCGAATGTAAAGTGTCCCGTGGGTTTTACTTGTCTTGCCCCGTTTATCTTGGAGCAGGAATGTCAAAACTTTGGGAGGATACGAATGCCTGATCCAGACAAAACCATGAAAAAATGGAAAATATTTAAGGATCACTTTCCAATGGTAAACTTTGCGCCTTTTGACAAGAAAAGCCCTGACAACCTACAGCTCAAAGAAATTCCGCCAGAAATTTACGACATGCTTCTTCGGGACTGTATGGCTGGCAATGATAGCCTTGATATCCCCAAAATGGCAAAAAAATCCATTTTCAGGCCCTTGTTCCCTGAGCCCGAGCTTGTAAAGGCGAATGAGGCTGTATTGAATAAAATGAAAGAATCTGGCGAACGTCCGAATGTTGTTGTGTATTTTGTTTCAGAATACGAGGAACGGTTTGCCAGTGGGCTTAACGCACATTTGGAAAAAAAAGACAGGATAGATTTGGCAGGCAAATTTCTGGCAGATAAATTTGATCGGGAAGTGCTAAGAAATAGCTGTTGCCAGTATTCTTTGACAACCAGAGACGATGGTGAATCAGAAGAAAAATTCGAGTGGTATTTTTCCGGCCATGCTTTTTCCCACGAGTTAAGCAACTCGGTTTATAAGGCTTTCCGCTATTATGCTAAAAAGAACTGCACCCTATATCTTTTGGGTGCGGAATTTATTAATTTCAGAGATCGTCCTGGAAATTGGCCTATTGTTCCTGTGAGCGGACAGCCCTTGCCAGCTTATTTCAGTGGTTCGGATGATATATCAAAAGGGCTGAATAAGGATTTTAATGAAATACATGCTGGTGATTTTGTCTGGAAACAGGGAAGCGGTTGGGGCGAAGATGGAAATAAGCGCCATCTCCTGAAGTCTTTTAAACTTGATGTGGATCTCAATGTAGGCTTGAAAGATATTTGGTACAGTTTTTGCGTTCCCGTTCTGAACAAGAAGGGCGGTTCAGGTAAGATAAATGAAGATTATATTATAGAATATGGTGGGAGAGTCATCGATAATACGCTAAAAAGAAATATAGCTCTTGCAACAGGGCAAATATCAAGATATCCGATAGCTTGGCTCGAAATAATAAATGAAACACTTGAAAGCACTCCACGAGGCGCAGATAAATTTTGTCCCACAAAGCTCGAAACATTCATTGCACAGATTGCAGGGCAGTCCCATTATATTAAAGAGAAGTCAATAAAACTTGAGGCAAAAGAAGACGGCACCTTAAATCAAAATGATCACCAGAATATTAGGAATTACTTCTTGGAAAAAGACATGATTCGCGGTTTGCTTCCTCCAGAAGAACTGGAATCGTTTGACAGAGTTTGTGAAGACGGAAATGCCTATGAAAAAATAGAGAAACTATACAAGTTAATGTCATTTGTGGAAATAAAAGCTGTTTTTCAAACAAGGTATCCCATGATCGAAGCCTTGTATTGGAAAGCCTTTACAGTTTCCATAGAGAAACACAGAAAAGACAACGATGGGAAGTCCTTGCCAGATGGAATCATAGAAGATACGAAACAACTAAGCTTTGAAAATATGCTGATAACGAAAAATCTAAAGGGGTTAGTGCTTGAAAACTTTGAAGACGAGTTTATGGAAAAAGAATGGATTCAATTTATTCGGAAGGAAAATGACAATATACTATTCGCCGATCTTGGAGCATACCGACCCCGCAGCCAGGGAAGGTTGGAAAATGCTATAAACAGCAACCTTTTTAAAAAATACTGTGAGGTTTTACATATTACTATTAAGGATGCACATATGAGAACCACACTGCATACAGGCTTTGCGACAAAAATGCGAAACATTACAGATAATTTGGAAACAAAACTACAAGAATTAGGCTATTGGAGGACATGATCCATGGATTTAACGCCGCAGGAAATACGGGGGCAATTTCTCAATTCCATTATGAACGAGAACAGGGTTTCTCTTAAAGCTGTCTACGAGTGCATGTCGGAAAATGGGGATACCATTGACAATATGGATTCCATATTTGATTCCGAGGATGAAGTTTCGATGAGAAAATGCATGGTTTTGCTTCATATTATTTCGCGGGATCAAGCCCAGGAAAACCTGAGTTATTTCTTTGGGGTAGAGAAAGCGGGTACGGATTCCATTGGCTCCTATATTGACCAATACAAAGTTCTGATGATAACCGCCCTCATGTTCAATACGTTGTTTTACGTAAGCGCCTGTAACTGGTGCGGCCTTATTCAACGGGAGGTTAAAATTCTAAAGAAACAGGGGAGAGGCACTCCCTTCTCGGCCCATGACACTTGGACAAAGATAATACGTTTCCCTGAGCCTAGACACGACGCAGTTGCCGCAGCACGGCTAGGGTTCTCGTCGTTTCATGAAATTCCGTTGTCTTGTGATGATACCCAAGGGAGGCTCTATTTCAAAGGAAATGATCAGCAGGAGGTTATCTTGGAATTTAGGTTTGAAAAGATACCCCCAGAAGCGGTTCCTTTTGAACTAGAAGTTTGCTTTACAACGAAACATGACCAAAAAGAACATACGGTGGTCATATCGGCGGATAGCTACATCGAAGGAACCAACATCATTAAATCAGGAATTATAAGTGATATATATTATTCCGATGGGATATCAGGCGAGTACACGGTAAAGGTCAAACAGTTGAACTTTACCGTGGGATTGGATAATTCCAAATAAGGGGGCTTTCTGTGGCGAAGTTATGCGTACCCTATTATAACGGCAAGCCCCATCTGCAATTTGATGAGAAATCTGTTGCTGGATACTTGCTTTACTCTATTGATTTGGTGAAGGACTATGAAACATGGACGAATAGTCTTCTTCAAATAGATACAGGTGCCCAGGAAGCAGCAAAAACGATAGAGGGCAAATTTAAAGGATTGCAACAGTATTTCGAAAAAAGATACCACACTCGCCCATGTCCCGCTGATTTTCAAATGAGAACTTGGAATAAATTCCCCTTAAAGGACAAAACAAAAGAGCATAAACATTTATATCTTGAAATATTAAACAAGCAGACATTCTCTGTTTTCTTTGGGATATTCCTCACAGCAATGCAGGAAATACAGAGGCGTGAATTTAATGTTGATTGGGGGATAATATGTGCGACTGGTGACGTTGAATACAATGAGAATAGTGGCGAGTTAATTTTTCTACCCGTTGCCAATATAAAAGATAAATTTTGCGGCGAATTTAAAGCAGAAGCTGATAAATACAAAGAGAATACGTATCTTTTTTTGTACATTGGTGATAGAGATGAAATACCAGAAGGAAGCAAGCAAGGAGAGAATGCTAATATCACGGTGAAAAGAATTTCCCCTGGAAACTCTCTGGAAGATATTATGACATATCTATTTAAGCCATTTGATTATAATTTTGACTTTAATTATATTAACCTGGAAGATGAACAAATTAAACTTCTTGACAACATGAAAACTATCAATGCGAAAGAAGCATTCTACGGTTTTTTGCCAGGAAGCGATTTTCAAAATTTAGAAAGGAATATGCTCAACGATCCAAATTGGAGGGGGTTCTTCATACATGGCGAACTGGGCTCTGGAAAAACCACCACAGCAATGGCGATTGTACGTTACCTTGCCTGGATAAACAAAATATGGGCTCCTATTTGGGTAAAGATAAAAAACGAGAAACTAACGGAAGATGAATTGAAAAGAAGGCCTGTGGGTGGAAGAGAAATAACGATAAATAAAACAGTGGAATATATCAGGAAAGACATAATAAACCAGACAGGGAAACATTTAAACGAGCTTGGAAATTCAGAAAAAAAATATCTTGTCGTTATCGATAATCTTGATTTGCCTGACAATGACCTCAGATACATCTTGGGATCGTTTTTAAATCTGTTTCCTGATTTATCTACTAGGCCATATTTGATTTTCACCAGCAGTAGTACATGCAATAATGATAGATACCTAAATGACCTTCATCTAGTTAAAATAAAACCTATCGAATTTAATAAAAACATGATTGAGGATTTTATTCAGAATATTGCCCAAAAAAATGAAATTATTGGCAAAAAAATCAACGCCTCGATTCATGATGGCGGTTTTCATAATCTGGTGGAGATTATCCACAAAAAATGCGGTAGCAATCCACACCTAATTACTCATGCAATCTCCTCGTTAGAAAATCAAATGGAGATAGAAAATTTGTACAATTACAGATTTTTCCTTGACAACGCAAATGAATACAAATTTTTTCCCCTTAACGCTGATCCCCAAGTATTTTATGGTCGGGAAGATAAACTTGATAAAATGTGGGATGCATTCTCGGAAGGCAAACAAATAATCGTTCTGTGGGGAATAGACGGAATTGGAAAAACTAAACTTGCTGAAATGTTTACCAGAGTTTATAAAGAATACATTGGAAGAGTTCATCGTAAGGTTTCTGTAGAAAGCAAAACAAAAGAACAAACCCCAAAACTTCTTGATGCTTTGATTCAAGGGTTTGATTTTTCTAGGGGTGTTGTAGAAAATTGCATAGGTTGCCTTGAGGAAGAGGAATACAGATTAAAGCATACCGCATTGCGAGAGTTACCAGCAGATGACTTAATATTTATCGATAATGCACATTTCATCTCTTTGCCAGATATAGATGATATTTTGGGATTAGATTGCAGGTTTATTATTACATCTCCTCAAAGAATATCCAATAGAATGATTGCAGATATTCATGTGGATGTTCTCAATTTTTCTATGTTGAAAGATATATTTAAGTACAATTGCGGAAGCTCATTTTCTAATGATGATGAAAAACTTAATTTATTATTTAACAACATAAATTATCACACTCTGACAGTAGAATTATTGGCACGTGTAATGTGCGATCATAATAAAACGATAGATATCATTTTAGAAATCTCTGAAGCTGAAAACCTGATAGAAGAAAATTCTATGGTGGAACATATCAGTGGTATGAAAGATACAGTAATAGGGCATCTTGTAAATATTTATCATTCTGCAAGTGTAAATATGTCAGAAAGCGAGCGACGTTTTTTGAGCAACCTTGCACTCATCCCAAACAAAGGTATAAATGCAAATCTTTTTCTTGAATTTTTAGGCATAACAAACTACAATGAGGTCAATTCCTTGTCAAGTCTTTCATGGGTTATTTATGATAGAGATGCTCAACATATACAACTTCAACCAATTATTACCATAACTTTACTTGCGACAAATACTATTAATTTAAATGATTGTACTGGAACAATAAATGGTATTATTGAGATGCTTGATTTTTCAACATGTTCTTCATTTTCCGATGTCGAAAATCTTATGGAATACGGTGAGCACCTTGAAAAAATGTTAAATCACTTTGGTGATTCAGATACAAGACTATTTTATAAGCTTTCAGAAGGATACAATTATCTTGGCAAACATAATGAAAGTGAGGCAATTGCAAGCCGTGGTGTTACGACCTTTGGCATGCAGCAAACCTCTGAAGCATTTATCTTCATAGCAAATGTGCGAATTAACAAGTGGGACTATGATTCTGCCATTATGAAACTAAACCAAGCACTAAGTTATGAAGAAAGTGCCTTTAAACGCGGTTCGATTTATATTTATATTGCAAAATGTTATTTAGCATTGGGCAGAAATGATGATGCCGCTAATGCATTTTTTCATGCACACGACAGCTACATGAAAGCATCACATGCATTCGGAGCAGGACTAGCCTTAATGAATTATTTTATGACAGGAAAGTATACCCTTCATCATTCTAAGCTTCTGAAAAAATATAGAAAATTTATACTAGATATTGCTGAAGATGATTTGAATTGCGGAATCTTTTATTTCCACGCATATACTGTATATATTGCTAAGAAGAAAAAATACTTGTCGAGTGGTGCAAACATGGAGGAACTGGGATATGCTATTTCATCAACTTTTGAACATAATTTTTACAACTTTCATCTCAAGGGATTTCTGAAAAAATATTTCAATAAAATAAACAAAACCGCTGCTGAACCATTTGCTTTTTTCACATATTTCTTTTCAGATAATGATTTATATAATACCAATATACAAGAAACAGAACAGTTCATTAAATTCATAGAGTGGATGGAATCATGTTGCAAAAAGATTGGTCATTATGTAGACTCAGCACAAGTTCTGGGAATGATAATAGGATTGTTCCCAGAGCTTAATATCAGTTCTGGATTGGTGCATGATTATCTAGCAGAAAAATTTAAGAATTATGAACAACGTTTGCTGATAAGTAATGCTATGGTTGTACAATCAATAATATCATTTGCGAACCTAAAAGGTAGGTTATTGGGAAGTGGAACAGAATTATCAAATTTAAATTATTTGGTAGATAAACAAATATTTATTCTTCCCAGTGAAAATCAATATTCATTAGCACTTTCTTATGAAGCATTGGGTAATTATTATTCAAATAATATTAAACATTATGGATCAAAATGGGCAAAGCAATATTTTGAAAAAGCTCTTGAGATAAAGCAAAAATTCAAAGCAAGCCCAGTTGAAGAAGCAAAACTCTATCATAAAATGGGTAATTATGCACGTGCCATAGAAATTCTTAAAGACAATTCCTGTTATAATTGTACGCTTTGCAAAGCCTATGTTTCTTATTCCACAGATGTTTCTTATTCCAACGATTTTGAGAATGAAGAAAAATCATCGATAATCAGAGATAACATTAATGAAATATGTAAAATATCACGAAGGCTTTCAATGTGCTATAAAGCATGCCGCGCTGACACTTTTTATATACTTGCGGATTGTTTAAACCGTTCTGGTTCAAGGGGAATCCATGCATTCATACAGATCTGCATATTAAATATTAGATCTTATTTAATATCTAGGAAACTACGCATGGTAAATAAATATGCGGTTAAAAATTTAACAATGATGGCTGAAAGTGTAAAAAAGGCGAATTTGGCAGGGGTAGATTTTTTCTTTCTTCAAGAAGCTTTGGCACTAGCTTACGCCACTAATGACAGCAGAACATTGACAGGTTTACTATGTGATTATTTTGACGAAAAATATATCGATGAGTGTTTTGCTCGATATGTCAGCAAAAAGACCAGAAAACTGAAAAAAAAGAGGTGTTCTGAAGCCACTGAATTACTATTGATATTAGGCGAAACATTTTATAAGGAAAAGACAAAGAAAAAGAAGAAATGGTTGCAAATGTTATATAATGATCGCATGTATGAAATGAATTCTCAAAGAGGTGGGACTTTTGCATTATTTGCTTTGCAGCAAATAAAAACTGTTAATTTCCAAAAGACTATTTTCACCATCAAAAAAATTACTGTATTAATTGATGTAATGACGGAAATGCTTTTTGACAATTTTCTGATATATGGCTTTAATTTGAAAGGAGCAATGAAATATGAGTCTAATTTTGATAAAACAATAAAACTTCATCAAAATACAAATAAAAATCCAACCCCAATGGGTGGGGTTGTCAACCCCCAAGGGAATGACAAGCGTAATTCGCAACGCCTTGTGGAAAAAAAGGTGGGGGGGGAAAAATGCTTAAAAATATCGTGAACACCCTTTTGGGATCCCATCAAGAGCGATTTTTAAAAAGACTTCTTCCTATGTTGCACGCAGTAAATGAGAAAGAGGCCTGGGCTATCCGTTTGAAAGCGGAGGAATTCCCTAGGGTAACGACCATATTCAAGGAACGTCTTGCGGCAGGAGAATCCATGGACAGCTTGCTTCCCGAAGCTTTTGCCTTGGCCAGAGAAGCAAGCCGTCGTATTTTGGGGGAACGCCCATATGATGTTCAGGTCTTAGGTTCCATTGTGCTCCACCAAGGCAAAATAGCTGAACTCAAAACAGGAGAAGGAAAAACCCTGATGATAGTCGCAGCAGCCTATCTCAATGCTCTTTCTGGCAATGGAGTTCACATTGCAACGACCAACGACTATCTTGCGAGACGAGATGCTGATTGGATGCGCCCTGTTTTTGAATATTTAGGGATGACTGTGGGAATCATCCTTTCGGATATGAACAATGAGAGACGAAAGGTTAACTATGACTGTGATGTAACCTACGGTACAAATAACGAATTTGGCTTTGATTACCTTCGTGACAATATGCATGAGGATATGGAAAACCAGGTTCAACGGGGACATTATTATTGCGTAGTAGATGAAATTGACTCAATTCTCATTGATGAGGCAAGGACTCCCCTAATCATTTCCGAGGCTGCGGAAGACGATGCTTTTAAATATGCCGAAATAAATAAACTGCTCAACTATCTTGAAGAGGTTCATAAGGGAGAAGACGGAGAGTACCCCAGTGAAGCACAGGGGCAGGAAGTAATTGGCGATTATAAACTGAACGAAAAAGATAAAAATGTTACATTCACCAGTACAGGACTTGCCAAAATAGGAGATATTCTCAATAAACGGGGTCTCGCCAGAGGGACTATTGTTGATAAAGAAAATTATAGGTATATTCATTATTTTACTCAACTGTTGAAGGCCCATAAACTATATCGTTTGGATGTGGATTATGTGGTTCGTGACGGGAAAGTTCAGATAGTGGATGAGTTTACTGGCCGTATCCTCCATGGTCGCCGTTATTCAGATGGGCTTCATCAGGCTATTGAGGCAAAAGAATGTGTAAGAATAGCCCAACGGAATAGAACTAAGGCAACCATCACATTTCAGAATTACTTCAGGCTTTACAAAAAAATTGCTGGGGGGACGGGGACGGCAGCCACAGAAGCAATGGAATTTCTAAGTATCTACGGTCTTGAGGTTGTTGTTGTTCCGACGAACCTTCCTGTTGTTCGTGTTGACGAAAATGATGAGCTTTACCTGAATGAAAAAGATAAATATGCGGCTCTTTGCGATGAAATTGTCGAAATAAACAGGAAAGGGCAGCCAGTATTGGTAGGAACTGATTCAATTGAGAGATCGGAGATGATCTCTGTTCTTCTTACTCGCCGAGGAGTCCGCCATGAAGTTCTTAATGCGAAAAACCATATGCGAGAAGCGTCTATTATTGCGGAAGCTGGGGCAAAGGGAGCGGTAACCATTGCCACCAATATGGCAGGACGAGGAACGGACATCAAGCTAGGGGGAAACCCCAAATACCGAACTCTTCAGAGGGCTGGTAGCGATGCAAGTACAGAAAAACATTTTGGCATATACGAAGAGGAATATGAAAAATGGTTGAAAGGTTATGAAGAAGTTAAGTCGCTTGGCGGTCTTTATGTAATTGGCACAGTGCGTCATGAAAGCCGTCGTATTGATAATCAGCTTCGTGGACGGTCAGGTCGTCAGGGTGACCCAGGAAGGAGTAAATTCTTCGTTTCTATGGATGATGACTTGATGCGTCACTTTGGCGGCGAGAAGATGAAGCGGCTGATGATGCGTATAGGCATGGAGCCGGGCGAGCCGATTTACAACCCATTGCTTAGCCGCAGCATAGAGGGCGCGCAGAAGAAGGTGGAGGAGCGGAACTTCGACTTCCGCAAGAAACTTTTGGAGTATGATGATGTGCTCAATCAGCAACGAAAATTTATCTATAGGCAACGAAACGCAATTTTAACAGGCAAAAACTTCAAGGACGTAGTCAATGAAGTCACTGCAGACATAACAAGAGGTTTCATAAATGAATTCATAGTTATGTTTCGCCAAGATCTAGATGCAGCTCAAAGAAAACTTGCCGAAAATCTCAACAACAAATTTGGGTACATTTTTCGCACCTCAGAAAATGAAATCACGATCCCTGAATATTTAGAGAAACGCATCCTTCAAGATCTGAATCAGAATATTGACGATAAAGAAGCTCTCATCGGCACGGCCTATTTTGACATGATCGTAAGAAGCAACTATATTCATGCTGTTGATCGCAAATGGCTAGAACATTTGGAAAATATGGAAGCCCTACGGGGAGATAACCGAAATTATTCCCAGATGGATCCCCTTACAGCGTACAAGGTAGAGGGGTTTCAGATTTTTGAGATCATGCTAGATGACATACGCATGGAAGTCGCCTCCCGTATGCACCTTATACGCATTCAGGTGGCTCCCCCAAGCGAGGAGCGGTCGCACAGGCCGTCAAGGACACTTGCTACCTCGCAGTCGGCGAGCCACAGCAACATGGACTTGTTTGGTGCCGCGGCTCTTTGGGGGCCGGGGGGCACAGATGATCAGAAGCCAGCCCCGAAGATTGAGCGGAACGACCCATGCCCGTGTGGGAGCGGAAGGAAATATAAACACTGCCATGGGAAGTAATTGAAACAAGGTCTCATGTTATATCCGTATTTTATACACAAATCTTGCAACAGGTCTCAGAATTAAGATCCCCCAGCAGAGCCTAAACTTGATCCACGCTGCGACACGAAGTTCGTGGATATTAGGATAAACCTTTCGTAATAACTCAGTGAGGGCCACGCAAAGTTGCACGCCTCATCCGTAAGCACCTAACAGGTCGCTAGAAGCGGAGGAAGCAGATACAAAAGCCGCGCCGCTGGAAAATTGTGGGTCAAATTTAGAGCAAGCTACGGGATATTCGACCAAAGGCTTCGCAATAAAAAAGGCCTTATTCCCTACCCATGTTCCCCTGTGCACCAATATATAGTGGATTAAGCTAAATTTCTGCAATAGCAGAACACATCATAGCAAAATCAAGAAAAAAATAGGCTCAAATCACGATTCCTGGCCATTTTTCTATGATTTTACATGCAATATGTTATAGCAGTTTTCTCGGTAGGGTGCAGTTTTTTGGATTAATTCACTATACAAATGCGTCAAGAAATCGATGTCCCCATGTGCAATATTTTTTGCCTGGCTTCAAAAAACTCGGCTCCCTTTTACATATATCAACTAGAGGGCAATGTAGAAACAACATGGCCAGTGACATTAACGCATTTTTAAGGGGGCAAGATGTATAAAATATTTGGATGTGCAGGCACCGCATTGCTCTTGACGTTCTGTCATGTTAGGGCTTTACCGCCACAGAGCAAAGACGCTTACATCGAGCGGGTTTTGGCAAGGTGCTTAAAGGCTGAGTAATCGGTTAATGACGGCCTCGACAGAGGTCACCGCATCAGGGAAATATTTACGGAAGATTTCCGTATACTTAAAGAGGCATTACAGGGCTAAAAAGCCTAGTAGTAGCATATATTTTGCATGGAGGAGGAGATTATGCAGGAGCTAACTTTGGTAAAAAACACCCAATCCGGGGGATTTTCCGCGACGGAGGCGACACCATATAAATGTGATAACGGCGTTGCCAATCAAGCTGATGAAACTCGTTCTTTCTTGGAACATATAAAGAATTTCATGCGCGATGAGAACGAAAACATGCTGGAGATGATCCACTCGAAGCGCAACGAAACGCCGTTCTTTTTGCGGCGGTTTTTTAAGGACAAGATGGGCGAGGAACTTGACAAGCTGTCGATCCAGGAAATGAAGGACTTTTTCGGCAGGAAAGCGGAGGTCATGGCTCTTATGTTCTCCGCGCAAAAGGAACTGATGAACCTGGAGGTGAAAAACGCCATTGCCATCCGAACCCTCAGGTATGAAAAATATCTTCGAGAGACGACTTTTGAAGCTGAAACCGATTTATCTGCAAAAGTCGTAAAACTACAGGCTTGGCTTACCAGTGCTGTGGGAGCCGAGATGAAAAAAATGGGCGAAGCGCTTGATAGCAACCGCGACCATCAAATAAAAGAGTATGAGAGACAGGAGGAAAAAGCTAGGGCAATAGAAAGCATCCCATTCCTGCATGCTCAATACATGGCTAGCATTCGTAGCCATTCGGAATTTGTTTTTCGAGTAATTGAAAAACTCAAGGAAAGATTTGAAAATTCCTTGAGTATAACTTTAGAAGAGGCCGACAAGGTTTTCCGTGGTTCATAAGCCACCTCGTGTGGCAAAGCTTGGGGTTTTACCCTGATTCACATAAGGAGAGTTGTTTATGAGAGAATTAAACCGCTTCGAAAAAATAATGTGTTCCTTGGGGGGCGCGGATACCGTTGCCCTAGCCGATGTCCCACCAGATCAGAGGCGCAGGTTTTTCCTTGCGGGCCTTACAAACCTGCTGGGGTCTATCTGCTCCGCCATGGCTCTGGGGGTTGCCCTCCACGCCTTTGGGATAGACTTGGTATGGTTGATACCGATTGTTATATTTTTTGGAATCGTGTTCTTCGTCCTTACCATGAGCCTGTGCGGCGCGATAGCTTCTTGGGGGAGCGAAAGGAGCGGCGCCAGAGCGGGCACTACCATGGCACTCCGATTGACCATAACGGTGCTCTTATCGTTATTCACGGCGATGATTTTGGAAACCATGATCTTTTCCGATTTCTTGGCCATCGAGCGCAGGGAGTTCGAGCTAACCGAGGCCGGGCGACTCGACGGCCTGAGCCCCGAACTGCGTGAGCGGAGTATCAGACTTAGGGAGGAAGTGAACGACTGGGATAATGAAATAAGCAACTGGTATGCGGAAATCAACCGACATCTGGCGGAAGACCCAATAGTGCTGGCTCTGTCTGAGCAACGAAACGCCTTTGCCATCGGCTTGAGTACAACCTCGGCGCAGTATCAGCAATGGATACGGGCATCGGCGGATCGGATCGTCGCGACGCAAAGAACCCGGGCGACGATAACGGGGGAACTTGCGAATTTACCCGCGGACTCGGAACGGCACCACGCGTTGAATTCCCAGATACAGTCCCTGAACGCAAACATAGCCTGGGAGAATTCCGAGCAGAGAAGGCGAACCGACAGACTGCGCCAACTGGAGGAGCAACTTGCCTCGATGAATCGGGATATATCGCAACGCAGGCTGCAAGTCGAGGCTCTGCACGGCGCGAGACGGCAGGAGCTATATGCCCAGCGCGAAATGGCGAGGGCGGATCTTGCGGAAGTCGAAAACCGCATCTTAAACATCAGCGAGGTCAATCTGGCTTTTGCGGCAATGGGCGGGCTTATCAGGGATATAAACCTTATTCGACGTATTCAAAGTCGAATCTTCGACTCGACCGCCACGCCAGAGCAACGATCCACCGCATTGACGATAACTTTCATAGGGGTCATTATTGCCGGTTTTTTCATAACGATAGACCTGCTGCCACTGGTTACGCTTTTATATATTAAGAGCGAACACTATAATTTTCTTAAGGAAAAGCAGCAGGAGGAACGGGAGATACTATATACTGCTGCGAGGCAGGAAAGAATCGATACCGAAAGACTGAGGATTCAGGAGAATACCGAAAGCGAGGCGGTAAAACGGGCCAAACGCATCAGGGAACGGCAAAATGAGATGACATCTCAGAGGGTGGCAGGTGAGTGCGCGAGCATTACAGAGCAGCTTGACATTCGTATTTCCTCTCTTCACGAATTGAGCTCCAGTTTATCCAAGGGGCGAGAGGAAATATATGAAACCCTATCCTCGAATCCTGAGTATGCAAATACTATTGCGAGGTTGCTCGACAAGATCCAACAGACCTTTTGCGATGGCTTTGAGGCATTGCTAACAAAGTTCGATAGGGGAAGGGAGAGGGAGAGGAAAACGTACATGGAACCGCATGATGGTTCTATGGACAATGCCGCCTAGGCATCTGTCGGGCTTCAGCCATCCTAAATTCAGGATGGCTGGCAAGCCCTTTTACGTCTGTTCCTGTTGTATTATATCGAAGGGGGATTCATATGTGGAAACTTATCAAGCTTGTTTCAACCATGATGGTAATCATTAATCTAATAACGTCATGTTCGAATTACCAACGTTATTATATCGCCTTAGGCGACTCGGTGTCTTCCGGTTATGGCCTCAATGGATATCCGGCATCACCCGAGGGAAGGCATCCTTCTGTTTTTTTCGCAAGATTAAAGTCTGAAGGCGTTGTCGATGAGCACCGTAATATGGCCGCAAGTGGCCTCACCACAACCTCGCTGTTGGAACAGTTAAACAATATGAGCGGAGATGAATTAAGGCGTTTTAGAAACGCCCGAATAGTCACGGTGAACATCGGCGGAAATAACATACTAATGCCGTTTTTGACGTATTTATCAGATTCACAATTATTGTCCGGTGTCGGCAATATCAGGGCAGGAGCGGGAGGAGCTTTATCAGGCGCTTGGGCCATATTGCATGAAATCGTGTCCGGTATCGGAGGTGTTATATCTGACTCAACGGAAACCAGTTTTAGTATCGGTAATGTGGTAACTGGACTTGTGAATATAGCATCTGGGGTACGCGAGTTAACTGGTGGGGCGAGGGAAATGATAGACGGATCCCCTAATATTGTTTCCACATGGAAGGGCGTGCTATCACCAGAGCTAGAAGCCGTGTTGAAAGAAGGCGTACAAACTTTTTCTGACGAGTTCAAGGAAATCATCAGATGGCTTAATAGAAATGCTCCAGATGCAAGGATCATTGTCAATACGATATATAATCCGATTCCCCAAGACATACTTTTGGTATCTGTCCCTATATCCTACTGGGCAAACGCATTTATCGGATCTATAAACGACGTGATAATTGAAGAAAGCAAATCAAAAACCTTTCTCGTAACGGATATTAACTTCTATTTTTCAAACCGCCCCGATTTGATGAATTTTAACTTGAACCCATTTGCTGGAGGCCTTTCCCTTGATATTATTCATCCCAATATTAAAGGGCACAGTTTGATAGCGAAATTAAACCACGCGACTTTTAAACGGTATATACAGGACAGATGACTTATAAAATTACTATTCAAAGTAACGTTCTTCCTGGTACTTTCCGAATTTAAGAAGCCGTCTACCGCGCTATTTACGTTAGGCAGTCGGCTTTTCGGTCACTCATAATCAAAAAACTGGTCGCATTTCCGTTTCACCGTCGCCCACTGGGGAACCGGCTTGTCGCTCCTGCGCTCATTTTTCCGATTGTAAAGCCGAATATCCTTCGGGGTCACAAGTTCCATTTCCCATGCAAGCGCCACCATCTCGGTGCGGTTGTGTACATGAAAAGCGGCATACAGACTATAGAGATGGCTGTAAACCGTTCTTCTTGTCACGTTCAGGGCTTCCCCGATTTGGCTGGGGGTAAGCCCGCAGCACAGCATGATCAGGCATTCCTTCTGCCGCCTGGTCATTTTGTTTTTGGTGTCGGGCCATTCCCCGCAGCTGTCAATCAGTCTTTGCACCTTCGGCGCGACATACGGCTTGCCCTCCAGCACAATCCGAAAGCCGCGCTTGAATTCCCCGTATCCTTCCCACAGGTGAAGGTATGACTTCGCCCCTTCCCAGATGAACCACGGGGCGTTGCTCAAAGGAAAGTCGTGGAGGGAAACCACGGCGATATTCAATTTTGGGAATAGTTTTAGCAACTCGCCTATTCTGCGGGGCGTGCCGTCCCGGTAAAACCAGCTGTCGATGATTACCAGCCGAGGTTTCTTGTCGCAGATAACCGTGTTCAGAGCGTCGTTTTTCTTGCCAGTAATGGCCACATCCTCAAACCCCATTTTTTCAAGCCACGCCTTGAACTCCGCATGAAGCTCCGTCGCTTCGCTCACTGCCAACGTTCCGGTCATTCTTTCCCCTCCACGGTGCCATGCCAAACCACGTTTTTTCGGCTTGCCCTCAAACAGGTGCACGGCAAAGACAGGGCATATAAGACCTTGCCGCATGGTTTTGCCTTTTTTGCTTCCGACCATCGTTTCCCCCCGATGGGATCGGGTTTTTCGCTCATCCGGCTCAAGACGGAATCCCCCTTAACTTGTTCATCCGCGCCGCCAATTTTTCCCGCTCCCCGCCGCTTTTCGGCCTAATCGGTGGGTGCCTGTCAAGCCAGTCTCTTTCGGCGGCTTCACGAGCCGCGTCGGTTCCGTCGGGGCATATGCCAGCCATCTTTTTCCCGATAACGCAGCGGCGTTCCAGCATGGGCAGGGTATAAAACCCCTCTGTTTCAGCCGCGCCGGTTTTGGCTATTTTCCGCTGCCGTTTTACCCATTCGGGAACGTCATGCAGCCGGCAAACGGGCTCGTCGGCAAACCACGCCGTTTTGGCCGCCCCCACGTCCCTGGGGCACATCGGCGCGAAACAGCCGTCGAAGTGTTTGCAGCTTCCGCTTATTCCCTGGCATAGTTGGACATCGCTCATGCTTTGCCCCCTTCGTTTCTGGTACTTTCCCCAACGCCTTCATCAAGGCTTTTGCTTCGGGCTGTCGGCACACCGGAGGCCTTGCTTTCAACCCAGCGTTCAATCTCGGAAGGCTTGAACCGCACCGACCTGTTCAGTTTGTGGAAGGGTATTTCCCCGTTCGCCACGTAGCGATAAACGGTCTGTGTCGAAATCTGCAATGCCGCCGCCACTTCCCTCGCTTTCCAATAGTTCTCCATAATCATTCCCCTCAACATTGTTCGCACATTTTTATGCGTTTAATGGGAATATACAGAAGCGGCGTATGTTCGTGTTTGGAGAAAAAAGCAAGGGAAGAACGGTCAGAGGCGTATGGAGATATGAAGAAGCTTAAAGAGACCTAATCATCTCTATTTTTTTCCACATTATTTGAAAGAATCGTCCCGATTTCCCGCAAAACGTTATGGATTGTTTCAGGATTGTCGCATTTTGACCCGCTCACTAATCTTGCAATCGCGTTGTACGCATCCGCTTCCCTGCGGATGCGGAGCGTTTCCCGTCGGAGGGGCAGAACCAGCCCTTTCAGCGCGGCGAAATCCCTGGATTCCTTCGGCTTGCACCAGTTGCCGTTTCCTCCGGCGAGCT
>Ga0209755_10002800_pt1 | contig 23025 bp, 19 predicted proteins | sample TergutCo191P1_FD_187301 | JGI IMG/M metagenome (GOLD analysis project Ga0209755, IMG submission 187301) | Cornitermes sp. P1 segment gut microbial communities from Petit-Saut dam, French Guiana - Co191P1 (SPAdes) (version 2) | ecosystem: Host-associated > Arthropoda: Insects > Digestive system... | reverse complement strand
TCTTTTTCCATCGCTCCGTTTTTGTTTGCCGCTTCAAAAAGATCAAACCCTGCCCAGCGTTTAAACGCTTCCGCAACCGTTATGCGAAGGAAATGGGGAGCAGAAAATTGCGAATTAATCGCTCCCGACTCCCGACTCTCGACTCCCCACTCCATATTTTCTAACAGCTTTTCTACTAAATTAGCTATCAATTCTTCCGTAATAGCAAGAGAAGCCATATAATCAGCATTCATCGTGTAATATTCAAGCATTGTAAATTCGCTTGAGTGAAGATGTCCTTCCGATTCTCCGTTGCGGAAACATTTGCAAATCTGATACACATTCACACGATGCTGCGCGATAATTTTCTTCATCCAGATTTCAGGCGATGGAATGAGCCAGAGAGGTTTGTTTTCTTTTTTACTTCCGCGCGGAAAAAGCCTTTCTGTCTGAAACACTTCAAGGCATGACTCAGGGATTAAATTATCACAGAGTAAAGGGGTGTCCAATTCAAGGTAACCTCTCTCATCAAAGAATGAGCGAATCTGTTTAATGATGGCGGCTCTTGTTTTAATCATTTCCAAATCCATAGTTAGCCTCCTTGTAACAAATTCAAAAGAATCACCGAATAACGCTATTATAACGAATGAAGATTAATTGCTCTTTCTTCTCTTAATTCACAATTCTTAGCACTGCTTCTTTCCATTTGCGGCCTCTATCGAATTCGTTCAGGAACATACCGAAACTCGCGCAGCCGGGAGAAAGCGCGATCACATCTGCGGTAGAACTTTTTTCAATTGCGCGGCTTACAGCCTTGTCAAGGTTGTCAAAGGGGCCGTGATAAGAGATGCCTTTTTCTCTTAATAGGCGCGTTAGTTTTTCGCTGCCGGTGCCGGCAAGAAGAATTACTTCCTTTGCTTTTATCGCGGTATTCGCAAGCGGGGAAAAATCGAGGTTTTTATCGGTGCCGCCTGTTACGAGGATTAACCCTCCCTGCGAGCGGGCCGCGCTTGCGCTTAACGCTTCGACGCAGGCGGCGGCGGCTTCGGGGATTGTGGCGGCGCTGTCGTTGTAGAAGCGCAAACCTTTCGCTTCATGGAAAAGTTCAAGGCGGTGTTCAATGCCTCTGTAGGCCGCTAAAGAGGTGCGAATTGTTTCCGCTCTGACACCCATGCTGTAGGCCGCAAGGGCTGCCGATAAAAGATTCTGCCTTTGATGATCGCCCGGAACAAGCAATTGCCGCGGTAGCAGTTCCGCTATTTCGCCGTCTCCTTCGAAAAGATTTGACGGCAGCAGGCGGGCAAATCCTCTTCCTTCTGCGTCAATCCAGCCGCCGCTTTTCCCGTCTCCCAATGCGGAGCGCAAGTCGTGTTTGCCTGACAGAACAAGCGGGCGTCCTTTTGTCTCCGCGTGAAAACTTCTGCCCCAGTCATCGTCATAGGCTACAGTAACGCATGATTCGTCCTGTCCCCTGTATATATTTCTCTTGTCGTCAATATACTCTTCCATTGACGCGTAACGGTCAAGATGATCAGCCATGACAGCGGTCAATGCCGCGGCGGCAGGTTTTAATAAAGGGGTATTGTCATATTTGATGCGCCCTTTGATGTCACCTAACTGGAAACTGGAAAGTTCTAAAACCACATCGTCATCTTTTGTCAGCTCGTCAAGGAATGTAAGCGGGGAAACTGTGATATTGCCGCCGAGATAGGCTTTTCCCGCTTTCCTGTCACGCGAGAGTATCCAATGAAGCGCGGATGAAGTGCCTGATTTTCCCTTCGTACCTGTAACAGCAAAAAGCCGCGCGGGAGACTCCGTCAAAAAAAGCGATAAATCCGTTTCTATTCGTTTTGAGGCGAGCAGAAAAGGAGAATCCGGTTTTACGCCGGGGTTTTTAATCACAACATCGGCGTTTTTAAAATCATCAATTTCGTGTTTGCCAAGGACATAATGTACGGGCCTTCCTCCAAGTTCCAGAGATGAAGCGTCAAGTTCTTTTATCGCCGGCTTTAATGTATTTTCGTCTCTAAGATCCGTAACAGTAACTTCCGCGCCGCGCTTCAGAAGGAAACGCGCCGAGGCAAGCCCGCCGCCGTGAAGACCAAGACCCATAATCAATGCTTTCATTACTTAATAATACATGTTATGTTGATAATATGAAACCATGTAATAAGAAAAGGGAAATATGCCTCAGAATGAAATCCTGACACCTACTCCGATATTTGACGATCTGGGGCAGCCGACTAATTTCGGCTGGTCAAGACATAACAACTTTATATATAAATCCGAGATGGCATACGCGCCAAGACACACTTTGACAGAATCGGATCGGTATATTGTGCATTCTCCTACTCATCTGGTAGTTTATGAAATTAAAGACGACGGGTGGCTTGGAAACATGGGGGTAACAATTGTTTCTTTGCGCGACAAAAAGCGTTCAACTCAAACTATTGATACTATTATGCCGCTTGGTACATATAATATGCCGAACAGCAGTGACGCTGATTCTGCCTGTTGGCGCAGAAAGCATTCGCATCTTGATTTAATAAATATGGAAGACGGCTTCAGAATCATTAAAGCGGAAGTTTCCAAATACGGACATAACCGGAGCATGCGTTGCGCTGTTGTTTTAAGCAAACCGGAAAACGCCCAGTCGCTCGATACATGCCAGCCTTGGCGGAATGATAAATACGCTTTCAGATACACGCATTGTTCTCCTTGTTTTATTGCCGAAGGCGTGCTTCAATTCGGAAGCGCGGAAATTATTTTTTCAAAGGGACACGCGTGGTGTATTTTAGACTGGAACCGTACCGCCCGTCCAAAGGCTGATATTCGCTATTGGGCTACAGCCTGCGGAATGAGCGACGGCAGGCACCTGGGTTTCTGCGTAGGTTACAGCTGGGCCGATTTTTCACTTGGCACGGAAAACGGTTTTTTTGTCGATGGGGTGCTGCATAAGCTCGATCAAGTGACATTTCACATCCCTTTGTCAGACTGGCTTTCTCCCTGGCGGTTTACCAGCAATGACAATCGGCTTGAAATGACCTTCCAGCCTCATCAGGAGAGACTTGATCGCCGCAGGTTTTTCTTTTATAATTTTACGCGTCGTCAGGTTTTTGGATTTTTTTCTGGAAAAGTGCAGCTTGATGACGGATCTACAGTAGAATTCAACAATTTAACCGGATTTGCCGAACGCTGTAAGACACGCTTATAGCTTATTTTATACTATACTAATTGTTATTACTGTGGTATATTTAAAAAAAAGGATGGGGTGAATGCCAAACATATTTTATTCCTGGCGATTTTATACATTTAGACGTGAACAGTACAATGAATGTATGAACAAGCTGTTCAGCAACAACTTAGTTAACCTCTGCAAGATTAATAAAATAGTCGCGCTGCTGGCCGTTATTTTTTCTGTCTTCCCGGTAATTTTTGAAAATAATATAAAAAAAACAATTGTTTATATTATAACAGCGTTTATCGCGCTGGTCATTTATTTTATTTCTAACTATCAAATGCAGTTAATTAATGTAAAAAACAGAGTAATTTATTTATTAATGACATTTTATTTTACAAATATAATTATTTTTGGCACATATCTGGATATTTTATCCAGGCCGACTATGTTATCGGCTATTTATCCGTGTATTTTAATTTGTTCACTGCTGATGTTTTTCAGTCCGGCAAGGTTTAATCTTGTTCTTACAATCAGCGCTGTGCTGATTTATGCTTTATCAGCTTTTATATTTATTCCTGAGAATGTATGGTTTTATTTATTAACCTCTATCCTTGCAGGCGGTATAAGTCTTTATTTTAACTGGCATATTACAAAGCTGCGCTTAGGACTTGAAATAAGCACGTCTATGCTGGAAGAAGAAAAAAACAAATATTTTGATCAAAGTACGGTCGATGAATTAACCCAGCTTAAAAACCGCCGTGATTTTATGCATACTTTTCAAAGGTATCTGTCAAATTACAGATCTTCGGACGACTGGCTTTGTATCGCCATTGCCGATATCGACTTTTTCAAATATTACAACGATCATTACGGCCACCCTCAAGGCGATGTATGTCTGCGTTCCATAGGCGATGTGTTAAACAAATTAAGAGATGATTACGGCGTTTATTCAGCCAGAGTCGGCGGTGAAGAATTCGCGGTATTGTGGTTTGAAAAAGATATCACCAATATTGATAATTTAATTTACATATGGACCAACATGATTAGAGAACTGGAAATCCCTCATGAAAAATCCAAAGTTTCAGATTATATCACGATGAGCATAGGCGTTTATGTTTCTAAATGCGGCTCTCACTATGACATGCAAACTCTCTACGATTTTGCCGACAAAGCTCTGTACGCCGCAAAAGGCGGCGGCCGCAACTGTACAATTGTCAACGGAGATGAAATAAAACCGTACAAGATAACATCGGGTACCAAGTAGAATAATTTTTATTTAATCGTTATACTTCCCTCAAATGAATCTTGAAGCGTTTATTCTTGGCTGCGGCGGAATGATGCCGCTGCCGAACAGGCATTTAACATCGGTATTGCTCAGACGGGAAGGAGAATTATTCCTCTTTGACTGCGGCGAAGGGACGCAAGTTTCCCTGCGCCGGCTAAATCTGCGGTGGAAAAAAATATCGGTTATTTTTATCAGCCATATGCATGCGGATCACGTAACAGGCATTCCCGGCTTGCTGATGCTTTCTTCGCAGGTAGACAGGGATGATCCTCTTTATATCATAGGCCCTCCGAAGATTGCCGAATATATCGAGGCAAGCCGCCGGATACTGGATATGTATATCAATTATGAAATCATCGTGCATGAAGTTACCGCCCCCGGTATTTTTTACAAGGGAGACGGCTTTCATATAAGGAGTTTCCCTCTTTCCCATACCAAACCCTGTTATGGTTACACGCTGGAAGAAGATATGCGCCCGGGAGAATTTCATCCTGAAAAAGCCGAAAGCCTGAATATCCCGATGGGAAAATTATGGGGAAAATTGCAAAAGGGAGAGACAATCAAAATACCCGACGGCAAGGAAGTCCGCCCCGATGAAGTGATGGGTCCGCCACGGATGGGACGGAAATTTTCCTTTGTCACAGATTCCCTTGCCCTGCCCGCTATTTCCACCCATGTAATCGGCTCCGATCTTTTTATCTGCGAGGGGATGTTCTCAAAGGAACTTGCCGAAGACGCCCATTCCAAAAAACACATGACGGCCGTTGAAGCCGCGAAAATCGCAGCCGCCTCTTCCGGCATAAAACAGCTGGCGTTAATACACTACAGTCCCCGTTATACGGAATACGACTTAAAACAAATCCTGTCAGAAGCAAGGGAAATTTTCCAAAATACCGTTTTAACCCATGATCGCATGGTTTTTCCGATTGAATATATTGATTAAATTTGATAGAATGTTTTTACAATTTTACCGCTAACCGCACGAACACCGCAAACCTGCTGTTCGGTATAATGGTTACGGTTCTTGGCTTAAAATATTATTTTTTAGGAGATCAACAGTAATGAGTGTTCAAACGCCTAAAATTGAGGTTAAAAACCTCTCAAAACTGTACGGAAGCGTGCAGGCGGTTAAGGATGTTTCCTTTTCTGTGGGGGACAGCGAAGTGTTGGGGTTTCTCGGGCCGAATGGTGCCGGAAAAACCACAATTATGAAAATTCTTACAGGTTATCATTTTCAGTCAAGCGGAACGGCGCTTGTAGACGGTATTCCTGTAGAGGAAGAACCGCTTGAAATAAAAAAGCGGATTGGATATCTGCCGGAAAATGTGCCGCTCTACGCCGACATTACCGTTGATGAGTATCTTAACTTTGCCGCAGATGCCCACTTTATCCCTAAAGAAAAGCGAGCCGCCGCAATAAACGCAAGCCTTGAAGCATGCGGCCTTAAGAATTACAGGAACCGCAAGATTGAAACGCTCTCAAAGGGTTACCGCCAGCGTACCGGTCTCGCTCAGGCAATTCTCCATGATCCGCCCATTCTGATACTAGACGAGCCTACAACCGGCCTTGACCCGAATCAAATCATAGAAATACGATCTTTAATAAATGAGCTGGGTAAGCGCAAGACCGTCATCCTTTCCACACACATCCTGCAGGAAGTTGAGGCAATTTGCACACAGGTGCTTATTATCAATGAAGGGCGCATTGCTGTACAGGGCAAGCCCGAAGATATTGCCGGCTCCCTCAAAGGCGGCGACACATGGGAGCTTGTCCTGAAAGGCAAGGACGGAATGGAAGCAGACGCTGTCAGGGACAAACTTGCCCAATTAGGCGATCTTTCCAACACGTTAGTTGAAACGGCAAACAGCGGTTTTATTTCAGCCCGCTTTTTCATCCCTGAAACAGGCGGGATAAATTCAGGAGAACTCATTTTTGACTGGGCTGTGAAAAACTCTCTTAAAATACTTGAGATGAACCGTAAAAAACTCAGTATCGAAGACATATTTGTTAAGCTCACCTCAGGTGAGCAGCGCACTTCGGGTGAGCAGCTGACAAGTAAAAATACAAACAATGATAAAGGAGACGTTAAATGAAAAAATATCTTCCATCACGCGCTCTTATACTGGCGAAGAAGGAACTGGGGCAGTTTCTGAATGCGCCGGCCTTTTACGGAGCCGCGGTTTTCTTTCTCCTGTTCACTTCAGTATGGCTGTTTTATTTTCAGCGGTATTTTTCTACGGATCAGGCAACGCTTCGTCCTTACTTCGGCATTTTTCCGATTGTATACATTTTAATTATCCCCGTAATAACAATGAAAAGCTGGGCGGAAGAAAGAAAAACAGGAACCGTGGAACTTTTATTAACAATGCCTTTTACGGAATGGGATCTCGTCCTTGGAAAATTTTTCTCATGCATGGGCGTTTTGTGCATGATGCTTCTTTTAACATTGCCGCTGCCGTTAAGTCTATTAAGTTTGGGAAGTTTTGACTCAGGCTCGATGTTTTGCGAATATTTAGGCACGTTCCTGCTTGGAGCAAGCGCGACGGCATTGGGGCTTTTATTGTCATGTCTTTCAAAAAATCAGGCGGGCGCGTTCCTCGGCAGCGCTGTTGTTTTAATGGCTGTGATGCTCGTCAATATGATTACTTTTTCTTTTAACCTTCCGCAGTGGCTGGCAAGGTTTATAAACTTTTTCTCGCTTGCGTATCATTTTGAAAGCTTCTCTAAAGGGTTAATCGACACAAGAGATTTAGCGTATTTTGTGTTAAGCACGGCATTGTTCCTGTACCTTAACACAAAAGTTATCCTTTTCAGGAAATGGAGATAGCGGATTATGACAAAGAAACAAACAATAATAATTACGGCATTATCCGTAGCCGCGCTTATTCTCGCGCTGCTTGTAACAGGGCGTTATTGGGCGCGCCTCGACCTGACTAAAAATAAGGCTTATACGATATCGCAAGTTTCACGTAACATTCACAGAGAGCTGCCTGATCCGGTTACTGTCACATATTATCTTTCCAATAAGTTAAAAACGGTAATTCCGTCTCCCGGAGAAATTGAGGATATGCTCAGAGAATACACAGCGTATTCAAGGGGGAAAATCCGCCTTGTAGTCCGCGACCCGGTACGCGCGGGACTTTCCGAGACGATTGAAGAACTCGGCCTTCAGCCAAGGCAGGTGCCGATTGTCGAGCAGGATCAGACAAGCCTTATTACGGTTTATTCCGGCATAGTAATTGAGTATCTTGATAAAATGGAAATATTACCGTGGGTAATTTCCACAGATACGCTTGAATATGATCTTACTTCACGGATACGCGCGCTTGTCAGGGATACAGAACGCTGGATTGCCGTCATTGTAGGCGACAGTTTAAGGCAATGGAATGAACATTTCAGTTATGTCAACGCGACTCTTACCGAAGCCGGCTACAGAGTACGCGTTATTCCTCCGGGTGATGAAATCCCCGATAACACTCCCGGTCTTTTTGTTCTGGGCGGCGTAGAGGATCTTGACGAATGGGCTCTATACCGAATCGACAGGTACATACAGCTTGGCGGAAAAGTATTTTTCGCTACAGAAGGAGTTTTCGTTGACACCATACAAAACACAATACAGGCAAGGAAGCAGGAGGATCATGGACTGCTTGCGATGATTTCTTCATACGGCGTAACAATTCTTCCGGAGCTTGCCCTTGATCGAAACGCGCTTACGCTTCAATACCAGACAAGGCTGCCTAACGGAGGAATGCAGATCAAGCTAACGCGTTATCCGCATTGGATCGGCGTCCCAGGCGAACAGGGAAATCCCGGTCATCCGGTCAGCGCCGGTTTTAACGGACTCGATCTTTACTGGTCAAGCCCGCTGTCCTATCATCCCGGTCCTGACGTAGAAGCTACAGTGCTTTTTACAAGTTCACCTAACGCATGGTCAATGATGAATGATTTTCACACAAATCCGGATATGCCGTATATGTTTGAACTTGAAGCAAATGAAACAAAGGGCATAAAAACATTAGGCGTTTCATTAAGCGGCGTTTCCCCGTCTTTTTTCAGAGACGCTCCTAAACCTGTCCGCGAAGGATCGGAAGAAGAACTGCCTGATTTGCCTGAAAATGCGAGATCTTCGCGGATTATAGTAGTCGGAGACCTTGATTTTGCCACTACTCTTGTCAACGCGACACAGGCAAGGCAAAACCTTGAATTCCTTCTGCGTACCGCGGACTGGCTTGTCAGCGAGGACGATATTATCGGCATACGCAACAGGCAGCCTCAAACCGGCCGTTTTGACAAAATATCGGATCCCGATATGCGTTCAGCCATGATGAGGTTTACTCAAATTATTAATGTCGGTTTAATTCCGCTGCTGGTTATCGCCGTGGGTATCATCCGCGCGACACGAAGATCACGATCCATGCGAAGCGCGCAGAGAATAAATAACAATGAGCAAACAGCCGATAACGATGTTCAATCGGCGGAAAATGAAAAAAAGGGGAACAGTGATGACGTATAAAAAGAAACTTTATATCCTTATCGCCGTTACGGCGGTCTTGGCGTTGTTATATACAGGAAGCCTTATTTTTAATTCTGACTTTGCCGCAAGGCGGTCGTTTTTTGTCTGGCTTGATTCAGGTACTGCCGAAAAAACAACAAGGATAGTTATTAATTCCTATAACGGCGAGTATGAACTTTCAAAGCAAAACAATCTGTGGTTCATTCTGCATGATGAAAAAGCATTCCCTGCCCGCCAGATACGTGTGCGGGATTTTCTGAACGCGCTGACAACCCGTTCCTCATGGGAGATTCGCTCTTCAAGCGCCTCAAGCCATGAACGTTTCGGAGTTGACGAGATGAACGCTTCAAGAATTACGTTCTATGCCGACAGCTCTGTTATTCTTGATCTCCTGCTCGGCGGCAATGACGTAATAAGAAACGAAACCTATTTCCGCAGATACGGCCAGAACGAAGTCCGTTCCGGTGACAGCAGTATCATCTCATATATAAACAGCAGTCTGGCCGGCTGGTACAATTTAAAACTTATCTCAGGATCGGACGGCGAACCTGTTGATATAAGCGCCGTGCAAAGGGTTTCTGTTCAAAAAACTCCCGATGAGGTGCAAACCTTCACAAGGAGAAACAGGAGCTGGGCAATTACCGGAATTGAAATCGCCAATCCCGATATTACCGCGATAGAAAACTATATTCGCGTTATTCTGAATACCGAAGGCGACAGTTTTTCCGATACTGTATCATGGGAAGATCCAATGCTTGATCACAGCCGTATTATTATTGAACTTGGTTACAACCGAGCTTATACAATCCGTTTATCCGAAGGAGACGAATCAGGGCGCGTCTTTGCCCATGTAAGCGGCAGTGAATACAATCATGTTTATTCGATTCCGTCTTGGTCGGCGCAAAGGCTGTTTTTGCCTGCGGAGAGTTTTGAAACGCGCTAAGGTTTAACAGCTCACTGCTTGCTGATAAAATCCCTGTACTTCTCCGGGTCGCTTTTAAAAGCGATGATTGTATTCTTGGGATCATCTTTTGCTTTTTTCAAAGCTTCCGAGGCTTCAAGCAAAATCCGCGAGGCATTGAGTAATCTGCCCGATCGTGATGTCAATCCAATACATATACCCGAAGGCCGGTTATACCCGCGGGGGAATTTTTCCAGCATATGCTGATAATATTTTTCCGCTGTTAAAATGCTTTTTTCAAGACTGATGTCAGGAAGAATGGCGGCAATTCCCCATCTTCCGTATTCAAAAAGCATATCCTTTGACGAAAGGAACGCGGCTGCTTCTCCCGCGGATTGTTTAAACATATCGTCATTCGTTAAATTTGTAAATTCCAATAGCATAAAAGCAAGATCCCGATCAGATGATGAACAGCGGTGTAATTCCGAATCAAGACGTTCTGTTATGTATTCTTCCCATCCAAGATTGCTGCGCTCTGAATAAAGACCTTTAGGTCCGTCGTTGTTAAAATCATCTTCAAATAAATCTGTCCCTTTGTCAGCGGGCGGAACATATACAACATCTGAATTATAGTATTTGGACGAAACAGTTTCCTTTTTTCCGGAAAGAAGCTGTATCAGCATTGTAAAGAAAGAAATAAGAAAACCAATAATGATTAATAACAAAGTTTCTTTTAATATCTTAATTATCTCATTATTATCAAACGCGTTTGCCACTGCCCTGATATTTACGCCCTGCAGAGATTTAATCGGAACAGGCCGGTAATATACATGATTCGAAAAAGAAAATCTATTCTTAAATTTAGGAGTATTGTTTGACCATGTAACAGCGTAATCTTTTTGTTTCTCAACCGCGCAATCGGGATCAAGTCCTGTAATGATAAGCGCTTCTATCATTATGCTGGACTCAAGGGCGCTCTTCATAGTTTCTTCAAACCTATGATCGATGAATCCCTGCCCTCCCGCGTGAAAAGCAATTTCCGCAATCTTAGAAAATTCTTCCTCGGCAATCATTCTGCTTGCCTCAACGCATAAATAGAGCCTGACGGTTGCCTGAACCACCGCGCCAAGATAGATGAGTATGCAGAGTGTCGTTACTACCGCGGTTATTACCGACGAATGCCGGGACGGAACTGATACCTTTTGCTGCCTTGCTTGGTTTTGGGCGGGTATGTTCCATGGTTTATTGTTTTGCTTGTTTTCCATAGTTATGTTATAATTATCGGAAGATTTCATATGCATATAAGAGAATATTCGTTACCCGCCGGGTGGTTTCCGCGTGATCCCGGCTCAGTTTCGGCGTTTTTATCGGAATTTACCAATTCCTCCAATTCCGCATGGTCAAGAGCTGCTGTCGCGCCTCATGCCGGCTGGTACTACTGCGGGCGTATTGCGGCCCGCGCAGTCTCAAGTTTGCGCCCGGAAGCGGAAACGGTAGTTGTTCTTGGCGGTCACTTGCCCGGCGGTACAATGCCTCTATTTGCCATGGAAGACGCTGTCAGAACTCCTTTCGGCAATATTCCTATAGATAAGGAATTTCGATCAATATTGATGAATGAGCTTGACGGCGCGGAAGATCGTTTCCGCGACAATACTGTCGAAGTGCTATTGCCGATGGTTCATTATTTTTTCCCAAAAGCAAACCTGATATGGCTGCGCCTTGGCGCTGACTCAGGCGCTTTCGAAGCAGGCCGGATCATTTCCAAAGCGGCGGCGAAATTAAAGCTCAAAATAAATGTCCTTGCTTCTACAGATTTAACCCACTACGGTCCGAATTACGGCTTTTCTCCGCATGGCACGGGACAGGCGGCTCTTAGGTGGGTACGCGATGAGAACGACGCAAAGTTTTTAAAAGCCCTTGAAACCGGCAATAGCGGCGAGGTTCTCCGCAGTGCGGAGCTAGACCATTGCGCATGTTCGGCAGGAGCGGTTTTAGGCGCAATGGGTTTTGCAAGCGCGGAAGGCCTCGGCAATGCGCAGCTTATTGAGTACGGAACAAGCGCCGATGTTGGCGGCGGAACATCTGCAGATTCTTTTGTCGGATATGCTGCGCTTCGATTTTAATTTTTTTCCCTTCTATTGACAAATCAATTTTGCTACATATACTTATTAATATGGCACTAAAATAAACGTTTAAAAGGAGTTTATTATGACAAAATTCGGAAAAATTGTACTATCTATTTTAGTATTGGGAGGAATTTTTATCTTTTCGGCGGCTGCTGAGGAACGTGGAGCAAAGAATATAACAAAAGAGTGGACAAGAGAAAGTCTTCAGCATATCTATTTTGAGCATCTTATTGCAGAAGGATTTAGACCTGAAATTGACGAAGACGGCGATATCCTGTTTAAAGTATTAGGGAGCAACTACTTCATTATTATTGACGAAAGCGACCTGAGCTTCTTTCAAGTTTACACAGGTTTTTGGCTTGACGACATGATGATGGAAGATGCCTACGATCTGGTTAATTTCGCAAACAGACGCTCTAAAGTCGCGAAAATTTCGCTCTCAACTTCTGAATTTGAGCCGGAAAGATTGATTGTATCAATTACAGCTGAATTACTTGTTGACCATCCCGAAGATTTTGTTTTCGTTTTTAACAGGGCAATTTCCCTTCTTGCAAACGCAAAAAGCATCTTTCAGGCGCAATTAGCAAAGTTATAATTTTCTCAGACGGAATAACACCTATCATCAGAACAAAACACCAGTACAACCTGACTGGTGTTTTTTGGCTGTCCATTATTTCTTCATTATCATGAACCCGGCTGCGCCGATACTGTAGTCCTGCTGCTCTTCCCATGATGCAAATACGCTGTCTCCAATTTCTTCAGTCTCTGTGTAAAAAAAGCCGTCAGGCAGCTGAGGCAATGAAGGATGCGGATTTTCAGCCCTGCGCGGCGCCGAATTGTAAAAAACCTCGATGGATATTTCCTCTCCCTGCCGTGTAAGATCATTTGTGCGGAACATTCTCACAGATGACGGCGAAGCGCTTCGTCTTGCCGTTCTGTAATAAATTAAACCGTCATCACCGTAACGAAGAGCATCCGCTTCCCAGCCCTCGTTTCCGGGAAAAAACTTTAAAACCGGAATATCTATCGGAAAGATAACATTCGCGTCCATATTGAACGACCATGTCCTCTGCCGCGGCTGAGGCAAAACGGTCTGTGAAAAACGAGTTTCCGCATAAAGAAGAGCTGCCGGTTTATCGTCATAAAAAACAAGACCGCCTGCCGTATACCGCCGGAACTCTTCCCCGGAAAAAAGATACATGGCAAAACCAGTCACGCCATTTTCATAAGGCGTTATTATAAAAAAACCGCCTCTGTTAATAACCATCACAAGTCCGCCCTCTCTTTTCTGCAAAAAACGGATATGTAAAGCATAAGGCCACGGAACAAAAACAGAAGCATCCCGCGCGTCTTCGATTGCTCCGATATGAACAGGCCCTTCTTCGTTTAGCAGAAACCATAGCGGATATTCCCCTGTCTGCAAAATCGCCGCCGGTCTCGCGCCCGTATTTGTTACGTTTACAAACGGCGTATCCCCAGCGGACGGCGCAGCCGCCGTTTCGCCGACGGAACTTCTTGTGCAGGAAAACATAAAAAAAGCAAAAAAAAGTATTACAGAAAAACTGAAAATTTTTCTCGCAGAAACGCAGGGAAACGGAGAAAGAAAATAAAGATCGCCTGTTATAGTTCTGGTCCTGAACTTTGACGCGACGGCAGCTTGCGCGTACGCTTGAAATAAATTCAAAGCAAATCCTCTTTAAAAGTTATCTTCCTGTTCTCTTTTTCACCGGGTATTACTGCGACTTCTCCGCCTGACGCGCCGTAGCTGCCCCAAACCTCAGCGTCGTCTGTGAACTCTTCGCCGGCCACGGCTGCGGCTTCGGCGGCTTTTTCGTAGGCATAAAGGACTTCCGGAAACTTAAAAGCCTGAGGCGTTTGCGCAATACCGACATCCTTGCGTTTCAGATGCCTCTTTATAAAAGAAGTTGTTTGTTCACAGCTAGCTGTAATTTCCTTTGGGGTATCCGTCAGAGGCAGCAAGGGGATAACCGCGTTGTACTTTTTAACGGCTTCGATAATATTGTTAATAAGACAGGCGCTTACCCACGGTCTGGCTCCGTCGTGGATTAGCACATAACATGGGCTGCGCGGCGCGAGAGCGGAAAGCGCGTTAAATACCGACGCGCAGCGGGTGTTTCCGCCTTTTACAAAAATAATTGTCAAATCGTCTTTCTTGAAAAGTTCAGGAGACAGCGCTTCACGCGCTACGGTTTCTTCGTTTTCGCTAACAGCTATAACAATTATTTTTACGGACGGAATTGAAGCAAATGTATTAACCGACGCGCCAAGGACGGTAAGGCCGTCAGCAATCTTTATAAATTCTTTTTTTCTCCCGTCCATGCGTGACGACGATCCGCCGGCTAAAATTACAGCTGCTAACTGCTCACTGATCACTGATCACTACCCGCGGCTATTCAAGTTCCAGCCTGGAAAAGATCATTGTCTGAACTTCATCCTTGGACTTGCGCAATGAAATTGAAACCTCATCTTCTAAAAGTTTTAATGCGGAATCATAAAGTTTGCGCTCAAGAATTGGCAGCTCTTTTACCTTGCTTCGATGGTATAAAGAACGCACAATGCTCGCAATGTCCTTAATGCTTCCTTTTTTAAGAAGTTCAAGATTCATCTGATAACGCATTTTCCAATCCGTGGGAATTGGATCGTAATCTTCGCTTATCAAATCAAGCGCTTTCATTGCTTCATCTCTGGAAACCGTCGGGCGTACGCCAAGCTCTAAGGCCTTATCAACAGGCACCATGATCGTCATATCGGTGACTTCAATATAAATAATATAATAGGGGATTTTCGAGTCTTTAAATTTCTTTTGAACGATTTCTTTGATTACACCGACGCCCTGGCTTGGATAGACCACTTTCTGGTCAACTTGAAAAGTCTTCGATTTACTCATTGGTAATATCATATCAAAAAATAAAAAAACAGTCTATACATCCCGAAAATTTGACATAAAAAGGAAGCCGGTATAGAATCAATAATCAAATATCAAGGAGATAATATGCCTGAACTGCGTAGAATGGAAACTGAAGATTTACTTCAACTTTATAAAATACATACGATTGTTTATAATGTCAGAAAAGATTATTCCAAAGAAGAAAATCAAAAAATCGACCCTTTGGATCATCCTGCTCAATGGTCATGGGGTTTCTTTGACGGTAAAAAACTCCTTGCCGGAATGACAGAAATTGATTATCTTATGCGGTTTGATGGGCACAGCGTAAAAATGAGCGGCATCAGCGGCGTAGGAACATTGCCGGAAGCGCGAAAAAGCGGTTTTATCAGGCGTATTTTTGAAAAATTACTGCCGGAGGCCTATGAAAAAGGCGTAATCTTTTCCAACCTGACTCCCTTCTCTCACAGTTTTTACCAAAAATTCGGTTATGAAACAGCCTGCGCCAGAAATCTGATAAAAATATCAACCGATGATTTATCAGAAATAAAGCCGAAAGGAGAATTTACACAAGTTATCCCCGGAGATGACATGTCATTACTTGCCGGAATTCACGCGTCATATATATCAAATATTAATCACGGGATACACAGAGACTATTGGCCTGATGATCGCGCGTGGAAACGATTTACAAGGGATGACCCGTACATGACAGGAATATTTATTTACCTGTGGAAGGATGAGGAAGGAAAAGCCCGCAGTTATATCAAATATCAGGATGTGGCAGATGACGGAGAGCACAATATGTCGGTAACAGAGCTTGCGTTTACCGATCGAAAGGGACTGTACGGCGCTTTAAGCATAGTTTCGGGACTTTCCGCTCAATACAAAAATTTCAAATGGTTAATGCCGGCTTTTATTGATCCTTGCGATTTTATCGGCGACGCATGGTCTGTAGAATCGGAAATCCTTCCCCGTGACATGACAAGGGTGGTAAACGTAAAAGCGGCGCTTGAACTTATGCGCCGTCCCGCCTGCGAAGGCGAATATGTAATTGAAGTGCTGGATGAAAACATTTCGGCTAACACAGGCAAATACCTCGTTCAATTCGGCGCTCAGAATTCAAATCAGATTCACGCGGATGTTTCATTGACACAAAAAAACGCGGATATTAAATGTGACATGCAAACTTTAAGCCAGCTCGTTACCGGTTACAGATCGCTTGAAAACGCCCTGTATTCGCGCCAAAAAGGGCTCGAGGTTATTGGCAACGAAGAATTCCTAAAGCGCGTTTTTACTCTTCGCCCTCAGCATGTCACGGAATATTTCTGACGGTTTTTTAAATCTTGCCTTCCCGTCGTGAAATTCATTATTAAAACGAAAAATCATAAAGCCGTTCTAAAACCGATTTTATCTTGACGGCATACTCCCTGTCGGCAGCCCATGTTCCCGCAAGCCCTTCATAGGTAGGCGCAGAACCCCTTCGCACAAATCTGAAGCGCGGACTTTCCAAATCGCCTTTGAGCGGTTCTTCGGAGCCGTACGCTTTAAGATGCTGTATATGGGCGCGAACTCCAACACGCGGACTTGGAAAAGAATTTCCAGGAACTCCGTTGCCGACCGCGCCAAGGCCGCAGAAATTATACTGCTCAGGTTTGACATCCCCGCCGAAACGCAGGTAACCGGTTTCAAGGCACATCTGAGCGAAAGCAATATCATGATTAACTCCCTCAATAGCGGCTTCCTCAACATAAAATTTCGCCAAACCGCTCACAAAATCGCTGTCCCCCTTCGGGTTATTCTTTAAAAGAAAAAGCGCCATATTTTCCGCGCTTACCTTTCCCTTCCCCATGATATACAATGGCAGTTCAGGCTTTTCAACAACAACTTCGGGAGGTTTGGAAGGAATCCCTTTACAGGAAGAGAGAATGAGAAGCGCAATAATCGGTAAAATTGAAGATAATTTATTAAACATACAATTATTATCGGCAAAAATATTGACAGTCACCTACGCCGCGTATTGCGAAATATCCCGCTCAATGACGCTATATACGGCGGCGGCTGTTAGCTATCTCTCGCCTGTAAGCGTCTTTAGTTCCTGAATACTGCTGATAATCTTGGCGCGGTTCAAATTCTGAAACCGCTTTGGGATCATTTCTTTGGAGGTACATTCCAAAACAGCGACAAGGTGCTGAAGTTCAATTTCGTAAGGATAGGCGGCAGGCCTAAAATCGTCCATCGCTTCTTCCATGTCTTCGCGCCTGATAAAAACGCGGTCGTCCATTGCGGCGTTCAATTTCGCGCGGTACAGAACAGCTTCAAGATCGGCGCCTGAATATTCATGATTGAATCTTTTAAAAAGATCATAAAATGAAAAATTTCGTATGTCTAAATTATTTTTGCGGACAAGTGTTTTAAAAAGGTCTTCCCTTTCTTTGATGGATTCAGGGTAAAAAAGAGCAAGATGTTCTTCGGCGCGTCCCTGGCGCTTAAGGTCAATCGGTATCAGGTCGGGGCGGCAGGTAATTAGAAACCATATAATTTTTCCGCGGTATTCCGTGTTTCCCATAAAAGACGCAATCTGCGCGAAGACGCGGTTACTGGTTCCCGAATCACCGTCCTGATTACGGTCGCCAAGGAAAGCGTCCGCCTCATCAATCATTACTCCGACAGGAGCCATTGCGACCAGAATGTTAAGAACCCTTTCAAGGTTTGATTCCGTCTCGCCCTGCCATTTAGAACGGAAGTTGCGGAACTTTACCATGGGGATACCAATTTCCCCCGCGAACGCGTTAACCATAAAACTTTTACCCGTTCCGACAGGACCCGCAATCAGATAACCCATCGGCATAACATCGGGGCGGCCCTTCTTAATCGCCTTCGCCGCGTTTTTAAAACGCTTCTTTACAAAATCATGTCCCGACACGTGGGAAAGATCATAAGAAGTTTCCATAAACTCCAGCAATCCTACGGCCGTGCTTTCAATGATTTCCTTTTTTTTCTGGCGCATGAATTCAAGCGACAGCGGTTCATCCTTCTCAAAACTTTCAGCTGCAAGAAGGCTTAAATTCTTAAGGTTGAGTCCCGAAGTAATCGCGGCTAACTTATCGGGTGTCAAAGCGCGATCGAGCAAGAGCTTTCCTTTTTCCTGAATAAAGCGAAGATACTTTGCCCTGATTTTTTCATCTGGAAACGGTACATTGATCTTTACCGTATAAGGAGAACCTATAAGGCTGGAAGAAATATTTGACAGATTTTCCGTTAATAAAATTACTGTTATATCGCCGTAGTTAAACCTTGGATCTGTTGCCCATCTTGAGAATGTTACCATGCAGTAACGATCCGTATCGGAAAGACGGATTAAATCTCCTGCCGGAACAATATGTTCCGCAAAGTCAATAATAAACACCTTGCGTAATTTGCGTTTTTCATCGACAGACTGCGAAAGAAAATATTTTTCAAGATATCTAAAACTTTTCTCCGGATCACATGAAGTAAAATCGCCCTTGTCGATATCTTCACTGACAGCAAATGATGGCGCCGCCTCAAGATAGTCCCGTTCCATCTCCGGCTCGCAGAAAGTCACGCCGCTCGATCGATCATAATAAGCGATAATATCCCTGTTGCCGAATAAAATCTCGGAGATATAATCCTGGACTCTTTTTATGGTAAATTCCCCTTCCTTTCTTTCATGCGGAAGATAATCGCGGATATTACCGTGTAAAATATATAAATTTGCCGTCTTTGAGCCGTACTTATTCGCCAATTCCTGCGCCCAAGCCGGAAGTACTTTTATATATTCCTTGTTTCTGTAAATATATTGTTCTGACATTGGCCCTCCCCCAATGGTATTATATTAACAAAAAAAACTTTTCTTGAAAACCACTTTTCTCACTTCTTCTTAGCCGCTTTTACTCTGCTTAATTCTCTGACCGCGTAAACAAGCTCCTTATCCTTCGCGATCTCGGAGATTGCAGCGGGAAGGCGGTAAGTCCAGTTAAAATCGCTTACTGTCCCCGGCACATTAATCCGCTCATCGGCCGGATTTTCGGAATACCAATTATTTGACAAATGCAAAATATCCTGTATCTGGAAAACCCTGAAACGCGAACGCGCCGAAGCCGCTTTTGAAAGAATAACCCTTGCCGTACCAGGATTGTAAATCTTGGAAAGAGAAGGCACTCCAAGGAAGCCTGAAAAGAGCGTCTGCTCCGCTTCTTTCTCCCACCATTCGCGGACAGTTGAACTGTCGTGAACCGCCGGCGTGCAAACGCTTAATTGCGGATAATCTTCGAATGGGACGTACGGATGCCCGTTCTTTTCCCAGAAACGGAACCAGCGTATTACGCGCAAACCAAGTATTTTTAATTTAGAAAGCACTTTCGGCACGCAGGCGGGAACAGCGCCTAAATCCTCCGCGCATGGAAGCATGTGTGATGATTCTGTCAAGACCGAAAGAAGTTTCATTCCAAGATCCATCCAGATTTTTTCTGACTTTTTATTTCGCTTAAAAAGCAATTCTTCCAGAGCGGATTTTTCCTCTTCGGAAAAACTTGCGTAGGCGCCGGAATTTCTGTAGTACCAGACAGGGAAGAATTTCCCCTTTTCATATTCAAGGAAAACCCTGTCCTTCCATTTTGTTAAAAGATAATTACGCGCGGCCGGGTGCAATCCAAGAGCCTCAATATCCTTCTCGCCTTTGACGCTTTTCTTGAAAAGCCATAACTCTTCCGTTCTTATTCGCTCAAGAGCTTTCGAAAAAACCTTACCGGCTTCAGCCGCAAGCTCGTCATCAGAAAAAGAGCCGCCCCAGTTATTTTTAAGCGCGTCCCAAACTTCTCCGGTCGGAATATGCGGCAAGGAAATCCAGCGTATCCTGCCCTTGTCAAACCCTAGTTTTTTTAAATCGCCGGAAGTGACGGGCACATACGGCACGTAACGACCCAGCGCGGAAGAACGATCACGGTGAGAACTTGCCCAGATTCGGAAGAAACCCAACACATGATCAATACGGTACGCGTTGTAATATTTTTCGGCTACGGAAAGACGTTTCTTCCACCATGAAAAGTTGTCTTTTTCCTGCGCTTCCCAATTGTAAATCGGAAAGCCCCAATTCTGGCCTTCGGGGCTGTACATGTCGGGAGGAGCGCCGGCGGAAAGTTCCTGGATAAATATTTCAGGATGAGCCCACGCGTCGCAGCTGTCTTCGTTCATAAGGATTGGTAAATCGCCTTCCAGGATGATACCAGCTTCTTTTATTTTTGCCGCCGCTTTGGAAAATTGTAAGTCCAGCGCCTGCTGAAGCCACACCCAGAAAACATGCTCTTCCCTCAGATTTCCATCATTCCATAGTCCGTCAATAACAGGCGGTGTGACATTCCGGTATTCATCCCATTCCTTCCATGATTTTTCCTGATTTGCTTCTTTCAATCTGCGGTAAACGGCATATACCTTTACCCATGAATTTTTTTCGATCCACGCAGATAAATTGCCGTCAGTAGAATTTTTTATAATTGCGGCTTTATTCGCGTTATAGATTGACTTGCAGATACCAAGCTTCTCTTTAAGAACCTCATAATGAGAAAAGCGTATGTTATTATTAAATTTTTCCCTTGCCGCTTTAATTCGTTTTTTTACAGAAGCGTCGGCATTGCCGAATTCATCAAGTTCTTCGATTCGAAGATACAGAGGATGAAGCGCAAACGCTGACAGGCTTGAATACGGAGAACTTTCATAACCAGTATCATTGACAGGTAAAATCTGGATTAGCCCCAGCTTCAATTTTTTACAGAAAAGCGTAAAATCACATAGATCGATAAATTCCCCTACACCAAGTCCGTTCTTTGTCCGTAAAGCGCCGACCGGAATTGCCGTACCAAGCAGCCTTTTATTAACAGCAAGTTTCTCCATATCCGCCTCCTATTTTATCTTCTCCTTACATTATAGCGCTAAACATCAATATGGTAAATATAAAATAAACCTTAATATTAACCATGATACTATCATAAACATAGAAATATTGTTAAAAATAAACATAATAAATGAGGAATTATACAAAAAACAACTAATATAAAAACATACTTGTACATATTTTATGACAAGTATTCGGACAAACTCATCTGCGTACCTGTCGAAAAAGAACGCAGACCTGAAAGCAACGGGCCGACGCATTGAAAGCGCTTGCCGACAGCCTTTAGGCGGTTTTTTTCTATGTCTATTATTGCAAAAAAGCCGTTTTTCCTTTATACTTATATAAGGCATCGCCTTCCGCGGGTGCCTTCCGGAGGAAAAAATGAGGAAATCCCGTTACTTTTTTACGTCTGAATCGGTAGGAGAAGGTCATCCCGACAAACTCTGCGATCAGGTATCTGACGCCATTCTTGACGCGTGCATAAAAGACGATCCGGAGAGCCGTGTCGCCTGTGAAACATTCGCGTCAACTTCGCTTGTTCTAATCGGCGGAGAAATAACAACTAAAACATTCGTCGACTTTCATCATTTAGTGCGGGATATCGCGCGGGATATCGGTTACACAGATCCTGCCTACGGTCTTGATTTTAATTCGATGGCAGTGCTTGACATGATCCACGGACAGTCTCCCGATATCTCTCAGGGCGTTTCCGGCACTGGTCTTAAAAAATTCAAAGGACAGCAAGGAGCCGGAGATCAGGGAATGATGTTCGGATTCGCGTGCAACGAAACAAAAGAGCTTATGCCGACACCCATAATGCTTGCGCACAAATTACTGATCCACGCGTCCAAACTGCGCAAGAACAAAACAATCAACTGGCTGCGCCCGGATTCAAAAAGCCAGGTAACAATCGAATACGAAGGATATAAACCTATCAGAATTGACGCGGTAGTGGTTTCTCATCAGCATGATCCGGGAATAACTTATAAAGAAATCGAATCCACCATTATCGAAAAAATCATCACTCCGGTGCTGGAACCTACTGGTTTAATAGATAAAAAAACGAAATTCTTTATCAACCCAACCGGAAGCTTCGCAATCGGCGGCCCGTTCGGAGACACAGGTCTTACCGGTCGCAAGATCATCGTCGACACTTACGGCGGCGTAGGACGACACGGCGGCGGCGCGTTCTCGGGCAAAGACCCGACAAAGGTTGACCGCTCTGCCGCTTATGCGGCGCGTTATGTAGCGAAAAACATTGTCGCCGCGAAATTCGCGGATCGTTGCGAAATCCAGCTCGCCTACGCGATAGGAGTACCCTTCCCTGTCTCAATAATGGTAGAAACATTCGGCACATCAAAAGTCCCGGAAGAAAATATCGAAAAAGCGATATCAAAGATCTTTGATCTGTCTCCCGCCGGAATAATCAAGATGCTCGATCTCCGCCGCCCAATTTATTTAAAGACAGCGGCCTACGGTCATTTCGGCAGATCGGAATTCCCATGGGAAAAGACGGATAAGGTTGAGGAGCTAAAGAAAGCGATTAATTAAACAATGAGCATACGCAGGGAGCTTTAATGATGAGCGCGGAACATAAAGTTGTGTACAAACATATTGATACTGAAAAGGCGCGGGCTTTCTGCGAAGCGTTGTTTGCCTCTTATGGATTTTCAGCTGAAGAGAGCCGAGTAATTACCGATGTTGTGCTCAGAGCGGATTTGTGCGGTATTGAGTCTCACGGAATGCAGAGGCTAATCCGTTATCATGATGAAATTACATCCGGGCAGGTAGATGTTCACGCAAAGACACGGATCGCGCATGAAACGGGAATATCCGCCTGCATCGAAGCAAACAAAGCAATGGGTCAGCTTGCCGGCACGGAAGCCATGAAACTTGCCATCCAAAAAGCTAAAACATCCGGCTGCGGAATGGTAACGGTGCGCAATTCCAATCATTACGGTATTGCGGGCTATTATACAAACATGGCAGCCGCAGAAGACCTAATCGGCGTCTGCATGACAAACACCGAAGCAATCTGTGTCCCGACTTTCGGCTCTCAGGCAATGACAGGCACTAACGCCATCGCCCTTGCCATGCCGGCGGAACCTTTCACCTTTTCATTCGACGCGAGCACAACCGTTGTCCCGCGAGGCACTCTCGAAGTATTCAGAAAGAACGAACAGCCGTTACCCGAAAACTGGGCGCTTGACTCGAACGGTAACCC